>Ga0169931_10008318_pt1 | contig 15171 bp, 18 predicted proteins | sample Kivu_15m_20L_FD_129675 | JGI IMG/M metagenome (GOLD analysis project Ga0169931, IMG submission 129675) | Freshwater microbial communities from Lake Kivu, Western Province, Rwanda to study Microbial Dark Matter (Phase II) - Kivu_15m_20L... | ecosystem: Environmental > Aquatic > Freshwater > Lake... | reverse complement strand
GCATCGGTGGTCGAGGCAGCCCTGCGCCGGGAACTTCGCCAGCACCTCTATGCCCGTGAGGCCGAACTGCTTGCCTCACTTCCGCCGGACGATGATTTCGATGCCATGCACGACTGGGTTGCACGCAACAGGCCGGCGATCGATTGATGCGACCGATATACCTGGCGCGGCTGGAAAAGACACGTCCCGTAGTCCTGCTCACTCGGGAACGCCTCGTTCCTGTCCTGACGAGTGTCACAGTCGCACCGATCACGAGCCGCATACGCGGGATCGATACCGAGGTTGCCGTAGGCCCGCTGAACGGAATCGAGACGAACGGCGTCATCAGCTGCGACAACATCACCACAATTTCACGAAGCGATCTTGGCCGTCCGATCGGATTTATCACCCTCGAGCAAGAACATCAACTTGCTGCGGCCATCAGCCATGCGTTCGACTTAGCTCCCGCGCCCTGATCACACTGACGAACGGCCTGCGGACTCCACTCGCAGGGGTGGCACCTGGATCCACGGGAACCTGATCCATCTGTCGGTGCTTCGCCAGGCGAGTTCAGGCTTGTACGTGGTTGCGGGCTTGGAATACAGGACTGCAACACGAACATCCGCACCCGCAGGAAGCAGTTGCCGGACGAAGTGCAGCGTCGCCCCGGTATCGGCGACATCGTCGGCAACGAGCACGCGCTTGCCCGAGAGATCGGCGAGGTAGGGCTCCTGGCCAATCAGGATCGGTTGCGGGAGCGTCTCACCGGCGTCGGTATAGAACTCGACGTTGACGTGGCGCACGTCTTTGATGTCCAGGGCGTAGGCGATTCCCGCGGCCACGAAGAGTCCCCCGCGCACAACTCCGAGGATGGCATCGGGAATCCAGTTGTCATCGACAAGTGTCTGCGCCAGGTAGCGGATACCTACACCGAAGTCCGAGTAGTCGAAGGTCTCGAGTTCGGACTCGGGTGGCATCGGCATGGTTAGAGCTGCGTGCGGTGGAAGTTCGCAAAGGATCGGCTCGGGGTCGGGCCACGCTGACCCTGGTAGCGCGAGCCGTACTTCGCCGAGCCGTAGGGATGTTCCGCGGGGGAGGAGAGACGGAAGAGGCAGAGCTGCCCGATCTTCATCCCCGGGTAGAGCGTGATCGGCAGTGTTGCGACATTGGACAACTCGAGTGTCACGTGTCCGGAGAACCCGGGGTCGATGAAACCGGCGGTGGAGTGCGTCAGCAGACCGAGGCGACCGAGGGAGGACTTGCCTTCGAGGCGCCCGGCGATGTCGTCGGGAAGGGTGATGACCTCGTACGTGGACCCCAGGACGAACTCGCCCGGATGCAGGATGAAGGGCTCGTCACCCACCGGTTCGAGCAGGCGAGTGAGGTCGGGCTGCTCGATGCTGGGATCGATGTGCGGGTAGCGGTGGTTCTCGAAAACCCGGAACCAGCGGTCCAGCCGCACGTCGATGCTCGACGGTTGGATCATGCCCTCGTCGTAGGGATCGATGGCCACGCGGCCGGCCGTGATCTCGGCCTTGATGTCGCGGTCACTCAGCAGCACGCGGTGAAGGCTATCGGGGAGTTCAGGTCATCAGGTCGGAAAGGTCATCGGGGGCGTCGGCCCCGCACTCCTCGAGCGCTTCCAAAGGCACGTGGTGCAGGGCCGCCTGGTTGGTGGCCTTCAGGATGACGGGCGCCTTGACGCCCGCGGCGTAGGACTGGAGCCAGCGCCCCGCGCACACGCCCCATCGGTCGCCCGGGTTCAGCCCCGGGAACCCGAACTCCGGGTGCGGGGTGGATAGGTCGTTGCCGATCTCCTTCTGGTGCTCCAGGAACTCGGCGGTCACCACCGCGCAGACCGTGTGCGAGCCGAGGTCCTCCGGCCCGGTCGTGGTGTATCCGTCGCGATAGAAACCGGTGAGGGGTTCGATGCTGCAGATCTCCAGGGGCTCGCCGTAGACGTTGCTCTGCTCCATTCCCTCACCCTAGGCCGACGTCAGAGCGCTCGCATCCGGTTCGCGAGCACCCGCGCGTATTCCGTCGATGCGGTCGAACCAATCCAGGAACCAGACTGTGAGCAGGAAACCGAGAGCTTCATCATGCGATCGTGGACTCTCTCGAAGTGACGACCAGTCCGTGGCCTCGGGCTCCGGAACGTGTGCAGTGACCTCACCCTGAGCGACCAGCGAGGAAATAGCACTCCAATAGGTGTCGCCCGCCGCCGCACGTGTCTCGACGAGTGAGGCGAGTGACGGTGACCACGCGGCGGGCATGAACGCACTGATTGGCGACATCGTGCGCGCGAGATTCACCAAGAGGTAGCAGTCACCTGTGAGGGCGAGCCATCCGGCAAAGCGGGGCATCCCGGGGCCGCGCTGCATGAGTGCGACGTCGTAGGTCTCTGAACCGACAAGGATCGCGCTCCGGGCCTTCGCCAATCCGTCCTGCGCCGTGCTCGGGTCGGTGTGCGTGGCGAAGGAGCGAACCACCAGCGCGGCGTAGTTCCAGGCGGTCATAATCGAACCAGCCATCGCCTTGTGCAGTGCACCAAGTGCGCCCTGCGGCCAGATGATCAGCGCGACGATCACGGCGATCGCCGCACCGAGGGCGATATCGATGATCCGGTACGTGCCGGTCAGGAGATTCGGCGGCCACTTCGTGATCGCGACCATGATGAGGACGAACCCCGTGAAAGATGCCTGGGCAATCGGGTATTTGAGTGCGACGGCACTCCATCCCGCGAGAAACACCACGATCGGGAGCAGGGTCCACATCACCGCGAGGTTTCCGTCGGTGAGATAGATGATCACTGACGCAGCGATCACTCCCACAACGGTTCCCAGGATCGCCTGCCACGCATTGCGCCGGGTCGTGAAGGAGTCGAATCGAAGAACAGCGATCACACCGAGTAGCACCCAGAATCCATTCTGAATGTCGGTCACGCTCACCACAACCATGGCAATCGCGAGACCGAAAGCGCCGCGCACGGCGTTCCGAAGCCACCCCGAGTCGAGGGTGAGTTGTGATCGGAGGAACACCGTGAGCGGCCGCTGCGGGACGGAGAGGCTCCCGTGAACCTCCTCGATCTTCTGGTGACTCACTTCTCGGACCAACTGGGCGGTCTGCTCGACGATGACCGCGGCGAGGCTGATGATGTGTCGATGAGCGATATCCGCGGCGATCTGTGACGGAGGTGTGCCCCGCTCAGACATGCCGAGAACCTCGTCGGCGGTTGCCTCGCGGAAGGCATCACGGGCCGCGACGATTCCGTCGATCGTCGGGACCGGCCCCGAGCTGCGTAGCGCTGCGGCACTCGCCCGTTGCGTGGCCACAATCTCCTGCGCAAGCAGTCGCGCCGCGTCCACCGCGCCCCCCGTCCCCTCGGTCGGTCGCTGCTCGAGGTTCGGGTCGCGCACCGCCTCGCGCATCCCCCACGCGTGGTCGATCAGCAGGCTCAACGCCCGCTCCTCGCGCGTAACACCGGAGGGACGGAACGGCTTTCCGGCATGGATACCCCGGAGTTGTTCCATGGACTCATCGAGCGCAGCAGCGATGCTCCGCACCGTGGCGGGGTCCAGGGGCTCCAGCCATGTCGCATGGGCCATGTCAGCGGAACGCTCCAAAACGTCGGCCAGCAGCCCCCGCGCGATGTCCTGCCGCTGGCGCGGCAGGACCACGATTGCGACCACAGTGCAGACGACCACGGCAACCCACCACGAGAGAAGGGCATCCGGGATGCTCGCCTGCCTCGTACCGATGCATACCGAGACGATGAACAGGAGTAGCGCCGCAGGAGCACCGACGGCGACGTTTCCGCGCACCATGCCTGCCAAGTACGTCAGGAACGCAACGACGAATGTGCCGAGAGCCGCTATCACCGGATTGCCCGAGAACAGCAGACCCACGGTGATGAGGACGGTGACGACCACACCGGTGCCGAGGTAGTCGATGGTGCGCTGGCGCACTGACCCGGCATAGTCGGCGGTCATCAGGAGACCGACTGTGCCGAATCCGGCGAAACTCGCGGCGGTCGCATCCCCGAGGATGTTCATCGTGATGAAGAGGGAGAGGGGAAGGGCAATGGCTGCACGGACACCGCGCCGCAGTCCGATCCACCCCGGGTCATGACGGGCCAACCATTCGCGCACGCCGCCCCGCCGAGCCACGGCGCAACCTTAGAGGGGGAACTGCCCCTTGCTCGCCTGCGTCGGACCCTCGTGAGCCGTCGCATCCTCGTCATCAGCATTCTCGCCGGATTACTCACACTCGGCCCCATCGCGACCGCCCAGGCCGCCACCCTGACGGATGATGCGCGCTCGCTGCGTGATTCCGTGGTGGTACTCACCCAGGACTACGAGAAGAACTACGGCACCCGGGTTACCACCGAAGAGCGCTCCGAGCTGCAGGCCATGGGTGCGCAGGCGCGACGCGAGATGAATGCACTCGTCTCGGCCGTTCGACGTGCTGAGCGCACCGACCGAGAGGCGGACTGGCGCAAAGCTCGCGTTCTGCACACCTCAGCGCTTACTACCGCTGAAGCCCGCTTCGATCGAGCTGCTGTACTCCTCCAACCACGCCTCTCCCTCGGTGAGCAGCTTCGGGCCTACTCCGACTACACCCGCACCATGCGTGAGTTCGAAAGATTGGGACAACGGATTCCCGTCACGGCGCCTCGCTAGACTCTCCCACGCAGTCACGGCTGCACGCGGGTGTAGTTCAATGGCAGAACATCAGCTTCCCAAGCTGACAGCGCGGGTTCGATTCCCGTCACCCGCTCCGAAGGAGTGAATCTCCGGGATCGGGAGGAGCGCAGCGACGGATCCCGTCACCCGCTCCACATCGGCCGAGCCGGGATGTCCCAGGTCTCTGGGTTGCAATCGATCGTCACACTTGGTTCACAAGGGTGACTTCTTCTGCCAAAGCTTGAGCGCGCTGCTTGATCTCGTCCCTCACCTTTCGGATCTGAGCAGGATCTGCTCCAGGATCCGTGATCTCCCAATCCAGGTAGCGACGACCTGCGAAGACTGGCACAGCTTCGTGATCCCCAATATTCACCACAATGTCTGCCGCCCGAATGATTTCATTATTCCAACGCTTGGGTTGCGCGCCGGAGATATCGACGCCGTCCTCCGCCATGGCCAGGACCGCATCATGGTTTAACACGGGCTCTGGATTCCGTCCACCACTCCAAATGATTGCGTCCTCGCCAAGAAAGTTCCTCAGGTAGCCAAGAGCGATTTGAGCGCGGGCCGAATCATGTTCGCTGATGACGAGGACGATAGGAACGCCGCGCTCGTTACGGGTTTCCATGGCGCGCATGGCTCGCAATCGGGCCAGTGCGAATCTCTCGGCGAATGTGGTTGCGTAGACATCGCTCTCCGCACCCCCAGAGAACTCGTCGTAGGAAGTTCGCAAAAATCTATTGATGGTTTCCTTGTCGTACACACCGAGGAACTCGCGCTGAAGCCTGAGCGACGAGTCATGCATCTTCAACTGGTGCTCACGGGACATGTACTCGAAAGATGGATCGATAGTCATTGCGCCTCCTTGGTACGCAGACTCCACCCCCGAATCCCGGGCAACAAGTAACCCTGAGTGAACAATCGGAAAATGGATTCCTTTGGTGGCGACGCCACGGAAAGGTGGCCTGTTCCCTTCAGGGCTCCTGACGCTGAGTCACCTTCACTTGGAGGGTCATCAGCGGCACTTGCCCCTCTCCGGTCGGGAGGGACTCCCAGACTGTCTCGCGCGAGAATCCTTGCCCAGCGCAACAAGGCCCGCAGCTGCGTGGCCGTCGCTCGGCTGAACCGGGTAAACGGTGGCTGTGTCATAAGACTTGATGTGGACCAGATCCATCGGGACGCCGAGATTCCCGAGGATCACGGACTGACCGAAGGTGAGTTCGATGACCGACCCGTCGACAAGCTCGGTGACCGCGACGGCAGGGATCGCCCACCCTTCAGTCGTGGTCCCGACCTACGGCGCCATCGAGAACGGCATGCTCGTGATGGCAACACCGTTGGCCAGCACCATGATGGCCTGTGACCAGCCGCTCATGGATCGTGATCAGTGGTTGGCTGCCATGGTTGAGTCGGGTCCGTCTGCCGACTGGGATGGCACCCAGTTGGTGCTCGAATCGGGTGCGGATCGCATTGTGTTTGAGGGCTAAGCCTGCTCTTCGGCGAGTACTCGTTGCACGAGTTGGGTGAACGTCGCCTCCTGGATCGGGCCGATGACGCGGGTAGCGATTCGGCCTTGTCGGTCCAAAATCAGCGTGATCGGCAATGACTTGGGTGGAACACCCTCAATGGTTGGCAAGAGTCGGCCGTCGACATCAACGATGCTTCGGAACGGCACGTTCGCAGCGAAGGTGCGAGCTGCATCACGATCATCTTCGACATTCACCCCGACGAATGTCACGTCGTCATCGGCCAAGGCTTGGGCGGCTCTCGCGAAAACGGGCATCTCCTCCCGGCACGGAGGGCACCAGGTGGCCCAGAAATTGACGACGGTGACCTGCCCACGGGTTTCTTGGATGTTGAGTGGTTTATCGGAATGGTCGGATCCGCCGATATCGATGGGATCGGATCGATCCTTCGGCGGCAGGTAGACCTCGCTGCCCACGGTGAGCACCGGGAGTTCACCGGCTTGCACTGGGATGAGTGTTTGCTCGCTGGGATCCAGGCCACCGCAGCTGCTGAGGACGATGCTGAGGGTGACCACACCCAGTGCGAGCCAACGCATCACGCGCTCTCTCGTTGTCGAACGTGACGAGCTTCGGCCCGTTCCATCAGCCTCGTCTTCCGTTCCTCACTTTGCCACCATTCCACCGCGGCGACCATCATCCAAATGCCATCAAGGACCATGGCGATCGCCCACATCAGTGCGCCGGCGAACTTTTGATCGAACATCACATCGATGCCGAAGACAGCTCCCGCCTGGACGTATGCGCTGTAGAGCGGAACCGGCGCGAAATGGATGACGATGCCGAGTGCTGTCTCGGGAATCATCATCAGCCCCAAGGAGATAACGCGCACCGCGGGGGAGGGTCGATACGCCAGGAAGTCACGTGAAATCAGCGGCGCGTAGTAGATGAATGCGGCCACCAGGTAGAGCGGGCGAATGACGAAATCCATCGCATCATGGCTGGTCAAGGACCAATTCATCACAAGTTGGGTGTGGCTTCCCAGGAGAACTGTGGCAAACAGGATCCAACCCACGAATGGGTTACTCAGGAACTCGACCGGACGGCTTCGCAGTACAGCGATGAGTCGACGCCGGCCAACGGGACCGAGGTTCACGAATGTGAGGTGAATCGGTGAGGAGAGGACGAGAAGGGGCGCGGCCACCATGAGCACAAGGAGGTGCTGGCCCATGTGGGCCCAGAACACCTCGTGCGCCCACGCGCCGAATGGGCCGAGGTAGGCCACAGTGAGCGCCGCCATGCCGCCGAGGAAGCACACCGTTGCGCTGCGGTTCCAGATTGTTCCTGCTCGGCCAGCCCGACGGACACCCCACAGGTACAAGATCGTGATCGCCACCAGGTTGGCAATCACGAACAGATCGAGATTGATTGCCTCGATGTCTGGGCGCAAGTCCCCCATGCGGCGCACTGTAGAGCGGGACGCCAAAACCGCGGACATGGACCCTCTGCGAATACTGGGAAAACCGCGTGAGGAATCCACAAATGTCGTTGACAGGGGTTGACCAGACTGGGAGTCTGGGCCAGCACGTGCGGGGTTTGGGGTGAAGGAGCGGTGTGAAGCGTCTGTTGGTAACCCTGGCCACCGTGCTGGTCGGCATCGGGATCGTCGCAGGCGTTGGGGTCTTCAGTTGGCTTAATGAGCGTGAGCCGGCAGCGATCGTTGCGAAGGTCGACGGAACGTTGAAGACACCTCAGGGCGAGTTGCCGCACGCCAAGTTGGACTTGTCGATTTACCCGAATCCTTCGGACAAGATCGCTGGGCCGCGCACCACGTCAGCATTCCAAGAGGATCTGCTGAATGATCAGCCATTCTTCTGGCCGTCGTCGAGTATCCAGGTACCAGCGAACTCCGCAGTGACCATCACGTTCTATCAATATGGCGGCCCGATGGGGCAGATCTACAACGACTACTTCGCCGAAGTACACGGCACGATCGACGGAACGATGAAGTGGAATGGCAAGTCGGTGTCGCGCATGAAGGCCACCGAAGTCACGCACACCTTTACCGTGCACCAGTACACCGAGAGCAACCAACCAACATTCTTCTTGAATGTCCCGCTCCCCATCAACGGGGCTAAGGCGAAGATGGATAAGGCTGGCTACGCGGTCGAACCGCAGAAGGTCGAGGTCACGTTCATCACGGGCGATCCGGGCACGTACGTCTGGAATTGCCAGTTCCCATGCGGTGACATGTACCAGGAGTTCGGCGGCGCGATGCAAACGCGTGGCTGGATGGGTGGAACGTTCGAGGTGGTCTGATGTCGATTTCCGAACAGCAGGCTCCGAACGCGGGTGATGAACCCGAGGCTCCGACCAATCGTCCACCCTCAATGGAGCGCGTTCGTTCCTGGCTGTCTAGGCCGTATGCGAAGGGCATCGTCGGCCTCACGATCGTCCTTGGCTTACTGCTTTTGCCAGTGAGTTGGCTGGTGCTCGTTCCGATGAACCAAACGGGTGCGCCCGCCTCGGAGATCATGAAGGACATTGAACAGACCATCTTCGTCTTCACGTTGGTGTCAACTCCTATCGTCGCCTTTGTCCTTGCGGTTCTGCTCTACAGCCTGTTCAAGTGGCGCCGTCATAAGGGCGATGAAATCCCGGCTGAGGACAGTCCAGCGATCCGCACGAACACCGTCGGCGTCATGTTGTGGACGGCTGTGACGAGTGTGTTGGCGTTTTTCTTGGTTGTTTGGGGTCTGATTGAACTTGCCCAGATCACCAGTAACGCGTACGGCACGATCTCGGCAGATGAGCAACCGAGTGACGAGAAGGCGTTGATCGTCAACGTCACGGGCCAGCAGTGGACCTGGACGTTCGCATACCCGCAATACGACAATGTGGTGACCGAAGTCCTCTACCTTCCGGTCGATCGTCCGGTCTATTTCAATGTGACGTCGAAGGACGTCATCCACAATTTCTGGGCTGTAGAGCTCGGCGTCAAGATCGACGCGAATCCTGGGGCAGTGACCCAGACGGGCGTGACGCCGAACAAGGTCGGCGACTTCAATCTTCGATGTGCTGAATTGTGTGGAATGCACCACGCCTATATGCAGACGGAGATCCAAGTCGTGGAGAAGAAGGATTTCCACTCGATGATGCGTGAGATGGGTGGAGGGGCGACTACATGAGCTCAACTGCCACCGTCTTCGGCACTGAGGTTCCGCAGCCCGTCCAACATGGCAAGCCCGGTGGCATCATGCGTCGGCTGAATCTCGTCACGGCGCTCATCGGTGGCATCGGTCTCGCATTGGTGTTGGGTTTCATCGCGAGCCGGCTCGTGCCCTCGGGTGCCTCGACCTCGACCTTCGCTCCGGTTGCGCCCGACATCGTGTATCTCGCCGTACTCGTTGGCTGGGTGGTCGGGTTCAGCGTCGGAATCGGTGCCTTCGTAGGGCCGATCCGTTGGCTGTTCGCACGCGACCTCACCCACGATGATGCTGAGTATCTCGCTGGCCGAGGCCAGGGTTGGCATCGCTACTTCAAATTCACCACCGATCACAAAGTCGTCGGCATCCAGTACCTCGTGATGACCATGGTCATCCTGGGCTTCGGTGGATTGCTCGCCATGCTCATTCGAACCGAACTCGGCATCACTTGGGCTGAGGCGTTCTCGCCGACGTTCTATAACTCGATTATCGGTACCCACGGAATTGCGATGATCATCGCGATGATCCTGGCGGTCACCGGACCGATCGGTAACTTCATCGTGCCGATGATGATCGGCTCCCGCGATATGGCGTTCCCGCGTCTGAACGCATTGAGTTTCTGGCTGCTTGTGGTCGCGACGATCCCGCTGATCAGCACCCTGTTCGTGGGCGGCATCCAGGATGGGTGGTCGGTCTATCAGCCGCTGGCATCGCAGGGCACGCCGGCAATGCTCGGCTATCAGATGACGATCATCGTGTTCGCCATCTCGACTGGTTTGTCGAGCGTGAACTTCCTGGTGACCATCGTCACGATGCGGGCGAAGGGGATGACCTGGTCACGCACGCCGATCCTGGTCTACGGCGTCTTCGCCGCCGCACTCATGGGCTTGTACGCCTTCCCGTTCTTCCAGTATTCGCAGATTCTGAGCCTCACCGACCGTATCTTCGACACGTCGTTCTTCGATCCACTGCAAGGCGGCAGCGTCTGGCTCTACCAGAACCTGTTCTGGCTGCTCGGCCATCCAGAGGTGTACGTCATTCTCATCCCCGCGCTCGTCCTCCTGATGGAAGCCATGGTGGTGTTCCTACGCAAACCGTTGTTCTCCTACAAGTTCGCCATCGCCGGCGTTGTCGGAGTGATGGCACTCAGCGGTTTGGTCTGGGCACACCACATGTACATGTCCGGATGGGCACCGGCGGCGAACTATCCGTTCATGCTCTCGACGGAATTGATCTCCATCCCGGTTGGCTTCCTGGTCATGGTGCTCATCGGCACATTGTGGCGTGGCCGGGTCTGGACCCGTCTGCCGATGATGGCGGTCTACGCGGTGGTCTTCAATCTGATGATCGGCGGCGTAACGGGCATCTACCTCTCCGATGTGCCCGCCGACCAGTACTTCCACGGCAGCATGTTCGTCGTCGCGCACTTCCACTACATGCTCATGGGTGCAGGCCTGTTCGGGGCCATGGGCGGCCTGGCCTTCTACTTCCCGAAGCTGACCGGACGCCTGCTTGATGAGCGCACCGCGAGCATTGGTTTCTGGATGGCCTTCGTTGGTTTCCAGGTGACGTTCCTCTCGATGTTCGTCGCAGGTCTGCAGAGCATGCCGCGACGGGTTCTCCAGTTCGATAGTCAGTTCAACGTCTCGAACTGGGTCTCCACCATCGGTGCGTACGTCATCGGCATCGGCATGCTGATCTTCGCGGGTGCACTCATCGCTTCCTGGATTTTGGGTAAGCCTGCCCCGGCGAACCCATTCGGTTCGAAGTCCCTGGAATGGCAGACCCCGACACCCGTTCCGCTCGAGAACTTCGCGGTGCTGCCGGTCGTAACCCAGGCTCCCTATGGCTACGGCGTGCCGGATCCGTACGACGCCGAATTGATGAAGAAAGACGGTGACCGCGTGTCACCGGGAGCAGGCACCCAATGAGCGACACCACGACACCCAAGACGCAACCACTCTCGCCAACGACGGGCGAGCCGATGAGTGCCATCTCGCGGCGCGCCAAGGGGGCGTTGTGGTCGCTCATCGTCATGGACGCGGCGGGCACGATCGCGCTGGTCATCAGCTACGCGTATCTCTGGGGGCTGAACGTCAACAACGGCTGGGCACCGCCGGGCGCTTCGTTGACCGGCGCCGAGACAGATAACAACCTGCCGTCCACGGCTCCCACCGGTTCGTTCGCCGTCGAATGGCCGTTCTGGGCCATCCTCGGCATGGTCATCCTGGCGACCTTGGCGATGTGGTTTGGCTACAAGGAACTTGGCCGCGGGAATCGGGCTGGCATGTTGGTGGGAAGCACCGTCGCTCTGGTCATCAGTGTGGTCACCCTGGTCGCCCAGTGGATCCAGATCACCAACCTGCCCTTCGGCCCCGACGAAGGTGCCTACGCCTCCGCCGTCATCCTGTTGCTCTCGAGCAATATCTTCAATCTGCTCATCGTGATCTTCCTGCTGCTTGGCATGGTGAATCGAACGCGGAAGCGACTCATCACCCCAACCGTCTCCTACCAGGCGAAGATGATGAGTTATTGGATGGTGTGGCTGTGCATCGCATTCCTGCTCGGTGCGGTGTGCACGACATTCATGGTGGAAAGCCCGAACCTTGATCCGATCACCTTCGGGACCTTCACCATTTCATCCTGACATGACCACCCTCGTTCAGGTGCCTGTCGGTCGGGTGGCGCTGCGCAGGCTCATCGCGCCCTTGCTGGTTGGTCTGCCCATCGCACTGATTGTGCTTGCAACCCTCGGGGCGCTCCAGGAACAACAGATTCCCGGTTTGCCCGTCGTGCCCTGGCAAACCCTGTGGGCATTGCCCATCGACCTGTGGATTCGGGATCTGGCGATCGCGGTGACGCTCGGCGCTGCACTCGTTGGCGGAGTGTTGGCCCCACGGCCAGATCCCTGGTTGGGTCGCGTGGCGTCACTCGCCGCACTGGTTTGGCTGGTGACCATCCTGGCCCAATCGGTGTTGACCGTTTCCGAAGTGCTCGCGCTTCCGTTGGTGCAGTCTGGTGACGCCGGCATCCTGTGGTCACTGCTGACCCAAACCACACTTGGTCGGGTCATGCTGACGCAGTTCGCGATCATCACCGTGGTTGCGCTCCTCGCCTGGGTCGTCCTCGACCGGATGACCGGCATCCTGATCTTCTTGGCGATCGCTGTGGCCGCATTCCTCCCCGGATTCGTCGGTCACTCCGGACTCTCCGAAGGTCACGAGTCGGCGACCATCAGTCTGGGGATCCACATCGTCGCCGCGGGAACATGGGTCGGTGGCCTCATCGCGACGGTCGCCTACGTGCGCCGCGGGGCGCCGGATGGCAATCTCGTTCTACGGCGCTTCAGTGCGGTCGCGCTCGGTTGTGTCATCCTGGTGGCCGAATCCGGCCTTTTGAACGCCGCACTGCGGCTCGACGGCCCGGCCACATTGCTGACGAGTCAGTACGGCGCGATCATCCTGTCGAAGGTTGCTGTCCTGATTGTGCTCATTGGATTCGGCCTGCGACATCGCTCAGCGATGCAGCGGTCGATGGCCGACGGCCAATCAGTCCTCGGTCGTTTCGTCACGTGGCAGATCGGCTGGATGGGAGTTGTGCTCGGGCTCTCCCTTGCGCTGTCGCGAACCGCGCCGCCAGGCGTCATCGTGGCCGGTGATGTGATGGGGATGGGCGCACTGGCGCTGCTCGGAATTGCGTTCCCTGCGGCGTTGTATTGGTGCGTGTATCCGCGCATTGCCAACCGCCCGTCGCTCCTTCGCGCGTATCCCGAGGCCCTAGCCATTGTCACCTTGGTGGCGATGACGAGCGTCGGTGTCCTCTCGGCATCTGAGAGCGTTCCTCCGCAGCTGCTCGCGCTCGTTGCGATCGTCATCCTTCCGCTGGTTGGCTGGTTCTTCATTCGAGCCGACGCACTCGCGGTGCACCCTTGGGGGCTTGCGGTGATGGTGATCGGCCTCCCACTCGCGACCTGGTGGGTTGAGCGCGGTATCCCGGGCGGTTTGGGAGCCGCCACCTGGTTGACCATCCTGCTTGTCCTCGGCATTCTGGCGGCTCAGCGGTGGCGAGAGGCCCTCGCGCGGCAGCACGAGGTTCGGGAATGAGCAAGCAGCGATGGAAGGACATCTGGACCCTGCATGTGCCGCTCGTGCTGGTCTTGGCCCTGTGCATCTTCGCCACCATCAACCAGTATCAGCGGGCCCAAGCCGGCGTCGATCGTTCGTGGTCCTACATGTTCCAGTGGCCAGTCATCGGTGCCTTCGCGGTTGTCATCTGGAATCGGTATCGCCGACATGGCAACCTCACCAAGTGGATGTCACGCCACTATCGACAGCGCGCTGAGCGGTTCACCGCAGAAGCCGAGGCGAAAGAGCTCGCCGAACGTGAAGCATGGGCCAACGATCCCGACGCCCAAGCGTGGGCGGCATATCAGCGTGAACTCTGATTCATGGCAGCGACGATCAGCCACGCCAAAGGCAGAAGCACGAACCCGATGACGACGGTAAGAATCAGGATGGCGCGGGCGTAGGGACGACTCACCCACTCGCGGATGCGGCCTGTGGCGGCCGGACGATTGGTCGGGGCCTCGGGTTCATCGCTGTCGAACAGGGTTTGATGGGCCATTACTCGACCTCGAACGTTCCGGCCATCCAGCCACGAGTCTGCATCGGACCGCCGAATTCCTGGTAGAGGTCACCACACGGGAACTCGCAGTTCCATACGTAGGTACCGGCCTCACCGGGCGGTCGATGGTGCGTGGACGCTCGTGGATCGCGCCGCGGTCTGCGGAACGATTGACATGAACGCTCCTGCAGATCGTCCCGACGACGCTCAGGTTCCTGATTCGATTTGGGTTTCTGCCTGCAACACAAACTAGGGTGACGCGGACACAGACTTTCGCGGTCTGCACGCCTGCCACAGCATTCGAAGTCCGACGATCGTGAGAACGATCGCGAAAGCAGTGCGAAGCACAGGCGCACTCAGCCAGAGCGCAAGAGCCGCACCGACGATCCCGCCCGGAATCGCGCCGATGCCGAAGCGTGTTCCGCTGCGCCAGTCGGTGAGTCCCGGCTTCGTGAGTCGGATCGCACCGATGAGCGCGATCGGTCCCATGACGGCAAGGGACGTTCCGGCGGCGAGTTGCTGCGGGTAGCCGAAGAAGGCCACCAGGATCGGAATCAGGATGATGCCCCCACCGATGCCGAAGAGGGCGGAGAGCAGTCCCATCGCAATGCCGCTCGCGATATACGCCGCCACGGTCCAGTCCAGTCCGGTGGGGATGTCACCCGTTGGTTCGACAGCCACGAGGAGTCGGACCGCGGCGAGGACCATCAGGATTCCGAACCCTGCCTGCAGGACCCTGTTGGCGCTGCGCGTCACCACGTAGGAGCCGAGCAGTGATCCACCGATTCCACCGACGAGGATCGACACGGCCGGCAACCACGCGACCTGACCGCCGATCGCATAGGTGATCGCAGCAGCGACGGCGGCCATCATCACCATCACGAGGCTCGTGGCCTGGGCCTTCTTCTGCTCGACGTGGAAACTGAGAACTTGGATCGGGACGAGCAAAATTCCGCCGCCCACGCCGAAGATTCCGGAGAAAGTGCCCGTACCGAAACCGATGGAGAGGTCACGTGGCAGGGGCCGCACGGCCTCAGGCTACGGGCGGGTCAGCGCGGGGAGGTGGCCACGGACACGAAGTCGATCTTGTCCCGCACGCCGCAGTCCGGACAGCACCAGGTGTCCGGGACCTGAGACCACGGGGTCCCTGCCGGGAAACCCTCGCGCACATCGCCGACACGCTCGTCGAAGGTGTAGCCGCAGCTGGGACACATATAG
>Ga0169931_10008317_pt1 | contig 15174 bp, 10 predicted proteins | sample Kivu_15m_20L_FD_129675 | JGI IMG/M metagenome (GOLD analysis project Ga0169931, IMG submission 129675) | Freshwater microbial communities from Lake Kivu, Western Province, Rwanda to study Microbial Dark Matter (Phase II) - Kivu_15m_20L... | ecosystem: Environmental > Aquatic > Freshwater > Lake... | reverse complement strand
TTGCTCGCAAACTTGATCCCGTACGGCGGATCGATGTAGATCATCTGCACCTTGCCCGCGAGGTTCTCGCGGTGCGCAAGGCTCGACATCACCTGCAGGCTGTCGCCGAGGATCAGGCGGTTCGCCCAGTCGACATCGTGCTTGTAGAACTTCAGCGCCTCGGAGTACGACTGCTCGGGCTGCGCGAAGAGCGACCGCTCGGTGTCCTCGCGCTGCGCCGCGCGCAGGATGGCCTGCGCGCTGATGCGCTCGTGGATGTGCAGGGCGACGGGGTCGACGCTGAAGTGGCCGCGCGCGTGTTCCTCCTGCTTGTTGGCCCACTCGAGCCACGGCTGCTCCCAGTTCTTGCCGACGGCGCGCAGAATCTCCTTCTCGCTGGCGTCGAGCGGCTGGCCGTTGCAGGCCTTCTCGACGACCGCCGCCACGCGGTCGGCGCTGCCCGTCGGGTCGAACCGCAGCACGGGGTCGAGGTGGGGGGAGTAGGCGTACTTCACGTGCGCCTTGCGCGGAACCTTGCCCTCGCCGGCCATCGCCGCGCCCGGCAGGTTGGGCCGCTTCGCGCCTTCGTGTCGGTAATCCGACGTGGGCGGCAAGCCATCGATCGCCGCTACCCGCGCCGCCGCCGTGCTCTTCGCGCCTGCTCTTTTTCCGCCGCCAGTTAATCGCTTCGCCAAGGTGTGGTCTCCCGAGGACTTAGAAGTTAACCGAATGCACCTTGAGTAACGAGCCGAGAGCAGCGCGCGGCGGGCATGTCCGCGGCCTTACGGTCGGAAACGCGGCGCGCCTTTGAGTTCCGAAGAGTGGGGGGGGGGTAGATTGGTGGGATGGGCGACTGGGAAGACCTTTGCGAGTCGTTGGGGCTGACCGCGGCGGCTGAGTGGGACGATGTCGCGCCGTTTCTTTGCATTGAGGAACCGGAGAACCTTGGGCCGCCCAGACGAGTGTTGCCAGCGGCCGTGCCTTCTGAGCGCAACCGACCGCTTGCGCTTTCCGAACGTGTTGAAGCGGCGTTTCGACAAGCGTCGATCGACCCGCCTTGCGAGGCGGAGCCTGTTCAGTACGCGTATCGGTTCAGTTTGCGGACAGGTGGCCGCTTTGATCTCTACTTCAGCAGCGATGGTCGACCATCCACCTTTGCATTTCTGAGGGCATCGATGGAGGAGCGTGCGCAGATCCGCACGGCGTTGCAACTAAACCTCTCGCGACCCTGTCCCGCCGAGATGCGGAAGTGGAACCTAACCCGCGAGCGGCTCATGCGTGATAAGAGCCTAGAGCAGGGATGGAAAGGCTTGTGGATCGATCATAAGCCCCTGAAGACCCTCGTCGTTCTACGTCGGACAAGATACAGTCGCGAAGCGACACATCCTGCATACGATAAGTCAAAGCGAATTGGTGTGGTTGTTCTGCAGCACCACGAGTCCGACGCAACGACTGTACTCAGCAGACATGGCGACCTTGAACTCCAGAGTCGGATCGTGGATGGGCTGATTGCGTTCGGCCTCATTGACGTCCCCGGCTCGCAGTCAAAGGAGCAGATGCATGTCTGACGCGCGCTCCATTGAGTCAACCGATGCATGGAAGTTCGTGGTGGATCTACAGGCTCTCTGTCCCGGGGAGTTCTATGGTGAACCGAGGGTGATCCAGTACGGCATCAAGATGGCCATGCGGAATGGCGGGGCGCTCCTCGTTTGGTTTCGACAGGGCGGATTCGTGTCCAATCTGAGCTGCGAGTCCGCTAGTCCAAGCGCCGCGGTTCTGGCGAAGCTCGAAGAGCTAGTTCGTGGCAAGTTGATCAGCTTCAATCGTCGACCTGCGCTAGAGCGCGCGATCAGCGAATGGCGAAGTCAGTCGGCAATCCACCTGACATTGACCGCTACGACTGATCCGTCACCTGTAAACGGACAAGCGCAACAAGACAGACCGATGAACGCCAGCCCTGAATGCGATGATCCAATCGGGGAGATCCCGGCATCTGGAACGATCGGACTTCGTGGGAATGCACATCGGCTTCCGACTCGATCCGCGTCGGGCCCGATCGCCGAGTCTGGTTGGTCGCAGGAGATCGGCCGGCGCTGCGAGCAGTTTGCATTCGAGTGGATTGCGGCCCGGTGCGGCGGCACGCCTTCCAAAGACTCCAGTTCCATAGGCCCCGTGCGCTTCCGTATCGGCGCGAGCGACCGATTGCTGGTCTGGATCAACGCGGAGATTGAACAGGGGAACTCATGGGACATCGAAGAGCGTGACGTAGCCACGGGGAAGATCCTCCGGCGCCACGAGGTAAAGGCGCGGACTGGCGAGCTCACTGAATCCGAGCATGCTCTTGCGGTGGAGCTTGGAGATGCGTATGCGATTTGGAGAGTTGATCCAGATACAGGCATGTGCAAGCGGCTGCGTGCACGCGGTATCCAGCAAGAAATTAGTCCAACACCTGTTCGGGCGATCGGAAGCGATCAAAGCCACCCACGCCGTGTATCTGCGGGAACGCACGCAGATGATCCGGATGCCCCCACCATGGTTGTGCTTGGAAGTTCAACGCGTGAGTTCTGCCGCAGGCTTCGAAGGACACATCAGTGTTTCGTTGGCCGCTTTCGCGGCAACCTTGTGGTCGCGTTCCGAGTGACACCGGAGCTTGAAAAGGAACTACCGCCGAGCAAGTCGCGGGTCTGGGTTGCGAATCGATCGAGCGCAGGGTGCGAGCGACTTCTAGTCCACGCATCGATGGCGGCAACGCCTAGTCGTGCACCTGCGTCTGGCGGGCGGCTGATCGTTGGAATCGTGCTTTCGGGCAGCCGAGGGTTAGGTCGCGCAATGAAGCAGGCGGGCTGCTCCTTCATGGGCTGATGGGGCACTAGAAGTCTTACTACAACGCGGCAGTTCTCAGCAGATTCTCGTGAACGGCATTTGGCGTTGGCCGAATGCAACACCAGCAAGAGGGCAGACAGCCATTCCTTTCAGGTGGTCGTCGTAAGGCAGCTAGATGACGTTTGCGAAATCAATGAAATTGCGCCTCATGTACCTCAACATCCCCTGTGCAAACTTGTCCAGTACAGAGTTGTCATCGACGAGCGGGTTTCGATAGAGCACCAGATCTACTCGGTCATCGATTGAGCAAGAAACACCGTCTGTTGAGAAATCGATGCCGTCATCATTAGCAATCTCGATCCGCTCCGACGAATCGAGTGCGATGATTCCTAGGCAACGAACCTGAGCGCGGGTCGCAGTGCTGCGAACGAACTCGTATTTTCTGACGCCTTTCCAGTGCTCATCGCCTACGCGCCTAGAGTATTTGGCGTCGAGAATAATGGCGTAGATGGTACTCCACCGACTCCCGTCGGTGCGTTGCAGCTCAATCGAGATGTCTGGAGACCAAGCCGCTCCACTTCGACCGCGAAACAATGACTCGCCAGCATCCTTGGCTTCCCTTTCGCCGAGAATCCACGGTTCATATCGAATTCGTAACCGATGCTTCGCGTGGATCTTTCCATCAAACGCCATGCCGCGCCTGAAGTCGAGAATAAATCGGGACTGCAGATGAGCACGCAAGCCATCATCCCACTCCGCCAGCTCCACTCCCGCGCGTCGAAACGCCTCAACGATCCCCAGATAGCACCATTGTTCAAACAGTCGCCATGTCTCCTTGGACCGAATGGAGAAATCCGACCCTTCGAATCCAACAAGCTCAGAGCCACCTAGAGTGCGAATCAGTCGAAAGGCCCGGCGATACTCGGCACTCTGTAGAAACCGACCCGATTGCAGTGCAGACGCAGAAGCTCTGATGTTCCGGATCAGAGGATGAAGGCGAACGCTACGGACCGTATCGGTCAAAGAGATGCATCGATGGAGTGCCTCAGCAAGCCGAGTCAGCCGTGGAACATCATCGGTTTCAAAGAGGGATGGCTCGCCGTGTTGAAATCGCACATCGCGATAGCAGCGGCTTTCCTCTATCTCCTCGATCTTCGCTGCAAAGGCGCGCCGACACGCTTGTGCGCGCATCGCAATCGATTCAATAGCGTGAGCGAGCGCTCGATGTTCGGGAACATCAAAGGTCTCACGCTTCGTCTCGACGAGCAGCGTACGGTCGCCCCCGCTGCCCTGAGTTCTTCGAGAGCTATGGTTGAGGGCCCTCGGGGTAAGCCGCTCATCGCCACGAAGGCGTCGGGGTGCAATCAGGGTCTCAATTCGCGAGGAGGGATGGAGGGAGATCAAATGGAGGACGCGCTCTGCCTCGCAAATCGCCCTCTCGAGACCATGCAACTCCTCGAGGGGATTTCGAAGACTCCTCGAGCGACGCGACGACCGAACGTCCTGCTGCAGTGTCGACTTTCCGTACAAGTCGCTCAATAGTGCACGACTTAACTCAGCGACATCCCTTGACATCTTGGAGTAACCCGCCTCGCCGGCCTTTGACGGGACTACGAGGACCGTAGCCGTGAGCAGAACTTGCCAACTGCCAACAGTATCGGCGGTCCTGTGTTCAACAGTTAGAGTGGTTTTGCCGGCAGCACTTTCGAACAGCAAGCAATCAGGCCACTGCAAAGTGGATCCGAACTGTCGCGGCGCAGCATCTGCCAAGTCGTCGATGACACGATCCCCAACTCGAACCCGGTACTCCAAATCATCGTGGCATGGCTCAAGCAGCAGTCCATACCGGGAAGTCTCCTGAAGAAGGGGAAGGTCATTCACGACATGTGCGGCATTGTCGAACGTGACGGTGCCACCACTGCTCGACCAACATGCGAGGTCGCGACCCTTGTACGCAAGGATGAATCGTTCAATCGTCATCAACAATAGTGTCCCGCAGCCGAAGTTGCATGGCATCAATCATCGACAGTGACTCCAGTGCGGGGAAGTCGGCGGTTTCCAACAGAGAACGAAGTTCCGAGAGCGCCGACTCTTGGATGCGACTCCCGATCAATCGGACCCTTGGAAGCATCCGTTGCGCGATCTGATAGTCGAGAGCTTGGCATTGAGGAGCCAGGCTGCCTGAGCTGCGGATGTATCGATCGATTCCATTCCTTGCTCGCGCCGAGAGAGGAGCATCAAGGCGTTCAAGCAGCGGACGAAGACGATCGATGAACTCAGCAACCTCCGATTCGAGTGGAACTGCCACAGACCAGCGCTCAAAGTCCGCCAAGGTAATCGGCTGCCCGAGATCTACTTCGGCTGGATACTCGGGGGTAGACTCGGCAATGACTGTTCGCGCCTCGAGCCTGATTAGATTGACGCGGTCTAAAAATCTATCGCTGATCTGACGGGTAGTTTCGTCCTCGTTCATTGTTCCGACGAAGCGGAGATTTTGGGAGATTCGAAGCCGGCCGTAGCGTCGGAACAAACATTCCTTTGCCGCGGCATCACTCGAGAACAACTGGATGGCGCGATCAGAGCCGCGGCGCTCCAGCGCGAGCATGAGTTCACCAAAATAGTGTTCAACCTGCGCGAGGTTGATCTCGTCGAGAAGAGCTAAGCACACACCGGCATGATCACCCAACTCGTCCTCTTCCAATTGGGCAGCGACGAGAAACTCGAACAGTCCAGACTCCGCCGGTACAAACCGTCGGTCTCCTGCCGCGAGGTGCCCGAGTAGATCTCGGCCGTCCATCCAGGTTGGGTTCACTGAAACGATGTGATGTGAGGCGCGCTGGGATGCATCGCGGCCTCTCAGCGCTTCGCCATAGACCGTTGCCAGCGACGACTTCCCGGTACCGGACGGACCTGCCAGCACAGTGATCGTCCCTGTCTTGACGGAAAGGTGAAAGCGCTCAACGTCCGCGCGTCGGAATCGAAGTTCTCGCGCAGCAGCCAGATTGCAGACTCTGTCAACAAACAGCTTCTCTTCCATCGGATCGGCGAGGTGTTGCTCTGCGCTCCTCCGCAGGATACGAGGCTGAAAGTGCGACGCTGTGGACGGCATTGGTGTTGCGGCAGAACTCTCGATCTCGCGGGATGAGCTCTCGCGCGAGGCTTGCCGCCCGAGGAGCGGCTCAAGAGTTAGGTACTGATTCAGCACTCCATCTCCCGCTTCTCTAAACTGTCGCGTGACCTCAGAAAGGTTGTTCTTCAAGCAGTCCTGAAGGTGCGCGATCTCGCTGCGATCGCGCTCCACGGCTGCGCGGTGGTCAGCAATCTCCTTGTGAAGCGACTCGCGCCGCTGCTCAACTTCGGCATCAATTGCGGCGAGCTTTGCATTGCGAGTTGACTGAATGTCGGCGGCAAGAGCAGCGCGCTGCCGATTCAGCTGATCAAGATCTTTGTTCAGGCTGGCTAACTCCGCATCTAGTTTGGCGCGAAGCACTTCGCCATGCTTTTGCAGGAAGTCCTTTGCAATCGAGTTTTTGGCCTTCTCTAGCCTATCCTCGCCAAGAATTCCGCTTTCCAGCAGCGTCTTGGCGAGGTCATCCAGCGCTTGAACATCCGCATCAATGGCCGATCTACGCGTCTGGATTGCCAGAATCAGGTCTTTCGCTACGCCGCTGTCAATTGCCTTACGCTCAAGATCTTCGAGCGCCTGCTTGAGGGCTTGCGCGGCCTTCCTTGATAGGCACTCATTAGCGACACGACGAATCTTGCTTGAAATGGTCTCGAGCTCGATTACCTCGGGCGCGGCCTGCTTCCACACTGGCGCCAATTGCTCCATAAGCACATACTGGAAGTTCACATCAAGAACATCGTGCGTGTTTCGACGTGGCGCGGTCGACTTCGAAACATAGTCCGAGACGATCGCGGGCTTACATACTCGGTGAACGGCTTCTTCCGAAAAGACGTACACCGTTCGCTTGCTTATGCTTCCTGGAATCAGCCGGAGAGCCTCAGCCGAAGCCTCCGCGGTGCGGAATGGACCAATGTACTTCCCCCGCCAGTGCACGAGCACCTGTGGAACAAACACCTTTGACTTGGCAATTCGAAACGACTCTACGAGGTCTTGCTCCGAGTCGATATCGGTTGCCTTAAGCGCTAGAATCTGACTGAGCTCGTCGCGCTCGGGTTCGCGAACCGAGTCAATCTCGACTTGAATGCTCGACTTGGTTTGGTCCCGCTCATCGAAGGCAATCGCGCGCTCTAGGCGGCCCACGAGCAGCCTTCCGGGCTGAGCCAACAGCCGGGTGCGGTTGTTCAGCATCCACCACACTTCGCCGTCGTTCTTGAACTCGGAGGAATGCGGTAATGCCCCGTTCAAGTATCGAATCGGCAGAAACTTGCAGAAACTCCATTCGGCAGCGCTGAAAGGCTGCTGCGCGACAAGAAGCAATGCAAGCTGTCCAATCGGCCCTTGGGACATGGTGTTGATGACTCCAGAAGTTAAGGACAATGTATCTACCTCGGTGCGAGGCAATTAACCTATCACCATCCACCATGTATCGGGTGCCCCGGGTACTGCAACGGTCAAGATTTCTCAGTACCCCGCGCAGCTCGGGTCTGCCGTGCTCTTGGTTTTCAGTCGATTCTCTGAGTGCCTCTGATTTGCTATCGCAGGCATGCGATCCTGAAGTTCAGCAAGATTGACAGATCCGGCGAAACTCACACCTCCCGCACTTTCCCTTTTCCGGCTTCGCTTGGAAGTCGCGCTCCGCCAACCCCCCGAACAGCCCCTCCACCCTCTTGATCGCCTTGCTGCACTCCTCCGGCGAGATCTCGATCGCACCTCTCGGTGCCTGCTGCGCCGACAGATCGTGCAGATACGCCGCCTTCACATCTAGCCCCTCCGCGCGCGCCGCCGCCGCATACACCTGAAGCTGAAACCTGAAGTTCTCGTCGCTGGCGGAGTCAGTCCCCGACTTGTAGTCGACCACCGCCAGGCTGTCCGACCTGCCACCTTCGCGATCGAGGATGACATCCGCGCGCCCGGAGAGGAATCCCTGCGGCAGATGCAGCTCGAACGGCCGCTCGGTCGCCCACACGCGCTCGAGATCGTCGCGATGGTTGTTGATGTAGCGGGTGACCAGGTTTCGCGCCTTCTGCTTCATGAGTGGTTCGCTGGATCGGTTCGCGAACGGGAAGTAGAGCTCGCCGTCGAGGATCTCCTCGACCCGCTTGAGATCCGGGATCCGCTTGAGTTCACGCGCCTCCTCGGCGACGCGGCGCAGCACATGGTGGATCGCGCGACCAAAGCCAAGCTCGCTCACAAGCTGCGACTCGAATCCGATCGAGCGCTGTAGCCTGAACCGGTACCCGCAGTCGTCGTAGCGGATGAGCTCGGTCAGGCTGATCGTCACAGGCTTGGCCGCCGCTGCGCTGCAGACTGCGATCTCGTGCGGTATCTCAGGACCCGCCCACTCCGGCAACTGCAGGGGATGGATCGTGTCGATGAATCGCGATCGCTTCGATGAGCGCTTCTCAGTCCGTTCGAAGTGCGAGACATACAGGGCATCCCGCGCGCGCGTCATGGCGACATAGAACAGGCGTCGCTCCTCTTCCTCGCCACCGGCGTAGCGATCCTTGATCTCGATCGGCAGCACCTCGTCGGGCAGCACCCAGTCGAGGCCGCGTCCCGCGCGCGACGCGGGAAAGCGTCGGTCCTGCAGCGAGGGCAGGAACACGACAGGCCACTCGAGGCCCTTCGCTCCATGCACCGTCATGATTTGGACGGCGTCGATGCCCGTGCCGTCCTCGCCCTCGAATTCTTCGTAGGCGTCCTGCGCGTAGTAGGACAGATAGCCGCCGAGTTGCTGGTAGTACCTGTCGCCGCGGTCCATTCCACCCTTGAACTCGCGCTCGCCGTTCTCGTTGAGCTCGTAGCGACCGCGCCTTGTCGAGTGCTCGAAGTCGGCAAGGATGGTCGAGAATCGCGCGAGTGCTCCCATCCTTGGAAGCGTTTCCGGATCGTCTGGGTTCCACCTGTCGACACCTAGGAACTGGAGCAGCCGGTAGAAGTCATCGATCAGGTTCGCGGAGACCTTCGACTTGCGCATCAGGCTCGCCCAGTCCTCGAGCATTCCCTCGATCTCGTCGGCGGGTTGGTCGCTGCGGAACGCGTCCTTGAGCTCGGTGGCGATGGCCCCCGGTGTCAGCGTGACGACTTCCTCGAGCTCGCGGTCGTACCAGTCCATTCCGCCGAGCCAGAGGTGCGCCTTCACCAGGGCCTGCACATGAGGATGCATGAAGAGACCCGACCGACCGCCGCACGACACGGGGATACGCCGCGCGTCGAACGCATCGATGAAGGGCTTCGTCGAGGTGCGGACGGAACGGAACAGCACCGCTATGTCGCGGTAGGGGATGCCGCGTGCATGCAGCGCCTTGATCGACTCGGCCACGGCCACAGCCTCGTCCTCGGCTGACTCTGTCCGGAACGGAATGATCGCCGGCCCGTCGTGCGCGCGAGTGGGCTGCATCATCTTGGCGATGCGTACCGAGATCGACTGCGCGAATCCATCGGCACGGCGCACGATCGGCGCGAGCGACCGTCGGTTCTCATTGAGGATGATCTGCTTCGCGCCGCCGAACCTTGCCGCGAACTGCTGGATGTACTCGACATTCGAACCGCGCCACTGGTAGATCGCCTGGTCGTCGTCGCCGACGACGCACACTTCGGCGCCGTGCGCCGCCAGGTGCCGGATGAGCCGATCCTGCGAAGGATTGATGTCCTGGTACTCGTCGACGATCAGGTGCCTAAGCGGAGACACGATGCGCGCGCGCGTCGCGTCGTTGTCGAGGGCGTCCACCGCGCACTGCACGATGCGGGCATAGGTCAGGAGATGCAGCCGGTCGAGGATCGCGAGGTACTTGCGGTACATCTCGCCGAACTCGGTTCCATCGATCGACTCGGCCGAAATGCACTCGTTGGAGATGACATCCGCCGTGCGCGCGAATTCGTGCACGGCTTCCCAGACCTTGGTGGCGAGCGGCTTGAGCCCGATCTCGTTGCGAAAGCGGAAGAGGAGCGCCGCATGGCGGTGCTCGTCGATGACATCGCAGTTGCCGTACTGCGGGAGGTGGTTCTGGAGGATCCGCAGGCAGTAGCCGTGGATCGTTCCGACATACATCTGCGCTAGGCGACCCGCCGCATCCGCGCCGACGAGCTCGCCCACCCGCCGCACGATGCGCTCCTTGAGCTCGGCCGCCGCCCGATCGGTAAAGGTGAAGGCGACGATCTCCTCGCTCTTGACTCCCTCGGAGATCAGCGCGGCCACGCGGCGCGAGACGCTCTCGGTCTTTCCCGAGCCCGCGCAGGCGATGACTTGCACATGGCAGCCGCGGGCGCCGACCACCTCGAGCTGCGCCGGCGACAGTGTGATCCTCGGGGATTCCTGCATCGTCATGCGTCACGCTCGCTCTCGTCGAGGTGCTTCCAGAACGCGCGGTGCCGCTTGAGGCCGCGGGCGACGGCGTCGGGCTGCCCGATCGGCTGCGAAGCGACGGGGAGGATTCCGTCGAGCGTCTCCCCGATATGCGCGCGTCCAACGACGACCAGCCCAGTCTGGTGTCGACTCGCCATGACGCACAGCCGACCCGTCTCGAGATCGAACTCGCCGGGATTCTCCATGCTTGAAAGAGGATGCACGACCACCATGAGTTCGCGCTCAAGACCTTGCCATCGCTCGGCGGTATCGACCTTGACCTGCGTCCGCAGTTCGTTCGGGAGCTTCGAGAGCACGGCCTGCACCATCGTCCGATGCGATGCGGCGACGCCGAGGTCGGTTGGTTTCAGCATCTTGCTCATGAAATCACGGCCCACCGCCCTCGCGGTGGCCTTGCGCTCGAGTGCGCGAACGACCGTTGCCGCTGCCACGGCGGCCACATCGGGGTCCGCTTGTGCGAGCCCGCCCGCCTTCGGCATCGGCACCAGTACCCGTGCGATCGAACGGCGCGTGAGCTGATCCAGCGCCCGATCCACGCCAGCGGCGATATCTCCGTTGGCAGCAGCGAACTTCAGTGACCGCTCGCCCTCGAGAGCGGCGCTTTCAAACTCAAAGTCGTAGAAGTCCCGAATGAGGTTGGCCGTGTCATGCGGCAGCCGCCAGGTGGCGGGCAGCGAAACGCGTGTGACCTGCATGCGCTCGCGCAGCACCTCGGGTGCGGCGCGATGAGGAGGATTGGTCGAAGTCTCCCATCGCTCCGTAGGCGCCGACACGACGGGCGGAATTTGGCCTGGATCGCCGATCAGGATGAATCGATCGCTGAAGCGCAGGAGGGGGATGAACGACGCGAGGGCCATCTGCCACGCCTCATCGATGAGAATGAGGTCAATGTCGGGTGCAGTGTCGATCAGGGCCCACTTCATGGTCGTACCGACGACGACCATCGGTCCTGCCGGGACATTGTTCGCAGCGCTCTCGACATTGCATCCAGCCACCGGCGGTGTCTCGTCTCCGCTCGAACTGATGTACCGGCACACACGCGTCGCATCGATCTCCGAAGCAAGCCTTCTACAAACATCATCCGCCTGTGCGTTGGTTTGACATGCAACACCGACGCGCTTGCGGGCCTTGATCGCATGCTGGCATACTGCGACCAAGGTGCGGGTCTTGCCAGCACCGGGAGGAGAGGAGACAACCGTCACCGAGGGCGACCGTGCTGTTGCCCACAGATCAGCCGCAATCTTGGTCATCTGCGCCTTGAGACGTTCGCGGTGTTTTGCACCATCGGCGGCAACCTGGCGACTAGGCATCAGCCACCACCTCCGTCGCAGTGCCGTCGAACTGCTCGACATCGGGTGCTGTATCAGGCGGCTCCCGCTCTGCGAGCTTCTTAAGGATCCACGCCCCGCGCGCCGTTCCGTCATCCGCGCCCGACTTCGTGCCACCGACCATTCTCGCCAGGCGGCGTCGCAACTCCGGTTCGAGTTTCTCGTGAAACACGACTCCAGCCAAGCCACGCTTGAGTTGAGGCCCCGTGGGATGAGCTTGTTGTGAGAGGAGTGTGATGGTGCGGACGCCGCGCTTCGGGTCATCGCTGATCGCAGTGATCTTCCAGACGCCCTTGCTATCGAGATCACCTGCGATCACGACGGAGTCAGACTCCCGAAGGCGCAGCGGGAGCGCGCCATCGGTTTCGATGACAGCCTGCCGACGCAGCTTCCGCATCCCGAGCGTCACGGATTCAACCGAGATGATGTCACCCCTGACGGCGCTCCCTTCCGCGATCAGCTCTTCCTGGCAGGAACGGTCGAAAGGCACAAGCGCCGCTCGTGCTGCGATCATGTCCGCATCCTTGTTGGCGTACGACATCGCAGCGGTTGTCGGCGAATGGTCGGTCTCGGGTGATCGCACGATGCCAGTCTGCGCGACGAACGCTTCGGTACCACCGAATCGGGCCAATTCCTGGATACTGGACAAAGCGATGGACTGTGCCCCGGGATTCTCTGCCGCGGCCTCGTCGTACACCGCGAGAGCAGTCTGAAGGAGATCCAGCCTGCGTCGGAGCTCGCCTTCCAGCACCTTGTGGATGCGGTCCGCGTGCCGCTGACGAATGGTTTCGGACGATGCTTCATTCCACCCCTCGACATCGGCGACCAGACTCCGATCGATCTCCGGGTCGAGTGAACTTGAGACCGAGAGCGACTCTGCGGCCTTCGCTTGCGTCGCACAGGCACCGGGAGCGAGCCACGCGACCAGGAAGCCGAGGTGGTTCTCGCGTACTGGCTCGCAGGGAAACGCAAACATCTCCTTGAGCCGGACCGTCGCATCGACACACAGCGCGCTGTTCGGATTCTGCGTGGCGTCGAACAGCTGGCTGCATCGTCTGCCGACACGATTGAGCCGAGGAAGGAGCGCCGCGTCTGCCTTCTTTGCCCGCGTGTAGCGCAATGCAATGAAGTGCAGCATGTCGGCGTGTGTTCCGCCAGGAATCCAGAGTTGCCGGAGTGCGCCGTCGGTGGACTCGAAGTGCCCGCAGAGCACGTCCCCGAACTCCGCGGCCATCGTGGCGACATCCGTGCGTCGCCGGGCTTCGGGAACGCTTCGGAACTCGGCCTTCGATTTGCCGCACTTCCACGCGATGGCCCAGGGCGACGATTCGCCACCCATGCGCAGGAAGACGGCGAGCATGCGATCCCGCGCTGCGACCACCGGAATAGGCCGACGCTCGAGCTTCAGCACAGGTTTGCCCGCAAGGTAGGCCCGCAATCGAAGGGCGGTATCGCGCTCAGCGGCCATCGAGCCCCTCCGTCGACGCGAGCAGGCGAGCGATCTCCTGCTCATGCTCGTTCTTCGGCTTTGCGCCGCTTGCAAGTTGTGCGACGCGCTCAAGTGACACATCGCCCAAAAATCGCTGAACTTCGTCGCCGAGCACGGCGCCGCTCGCCGTACGCTCCGCTTCACTGCGGCAACGCTCTGCGCGCTCACAAAAGCTCACGCACGCCTCGCAGTAGGTGACGGGCGCCTTCTGGATCACCGGCAGACCAGCAGTTGGCGCAAGCTTGAGCCGCTGCGCGACGGAGGAAAGCGTGGCGAGGCCTGTCCGGGCACGCTCGGCTTGTCCCGAGAAATCCTCGTTGGCGCGGACCGAGATGCGGTTTGATCCGCTTCGGCTTAGGACGAGGAATCCCGTCGAATCGACCACGACCTTGCCATCGAGCTTTGCTTCCTCGAGAGCAAGTCGAAGACCGTGGACATACATGCCGGCCTGGGCGCGCGATGTCGCCAGTTGCGTCGCGTCGGTGTAGCCGCCGCGGTCAGGATAGACCTTGACCTCGCCGACGACGATCGTCGGCCGCCCGTCACGCTGCACCGCGGCGAGCGCGTCGATGCAGAGCGTCGCGTGCGGCAGCATCACGCCGCCCGGGATACGAATGGTGGCGCCAGCCGCGATTGTCCTCGCAAGCCTACCCTCGGCGAGTTCCTTCATCCATGCCGATGTCGCCGCGAGGCCGTCCTCGATCTTTGTGATCGGGCCACCGTTGCGCCTGAATCGGAAATCAGCGAATCCCTTCGCTGACGCGGGGAGTACCCCGCAGGCAACAAGTTCCTTGCGCAGGACCGCCGCATCGTCCTTGAACATGGCGCGCTCGAAGTTCTGGCCGCGCGCGAGCGCGAACGGCGACTGTCCGAACTTGGGGGCGACGCCCTCTGCCTGCGCGACCTTGATCATCGGGATGTTCAGGATTGCCGACGCCGCGTTCGCCGCGCAGCGGGGGTTCTTCACCCACTGTTCGAATCGCCTTCGCGTGTCCTGTGAAGAACCATCGATCTCCCCCATTTCAGCAGAATAACCGCCGAAGCGTCAGTGGCCAAGCGCATTTTCCAGGCTCCTGCATGCCGGGACCGTCGGCCGCCTTCTTCTTCGCCTCCTTCCTGGGCGGCGGCGAGCGTTTTATTCCACGCGGACATCGATGGCAGCGGCCTTGTTGACGGCGGCGACCTCGCACTGTTCCTCAGTGGCTGGGGTCCTTGTCCGTGATTCCAGATTAGTTCGCTGATCGGGCGAAGATGTCGTTCCGCCCGTTCGGCAGCGAGTCGGTGCTGACTGGGAACCAGCGGTGCCATTGATCCGGAGGGCGTGGCACGTCACATCGGCCATTGCCAAGATTGTCCGATTGCAGGAGCACCTGCAGTGGGCTGATCAGCATAGGGCTCTTCCAGAGGTGGCGGCGTTTCTCGAGTCGCTGGCGGCAAACAGCCCGAGCTCATTGCAGCGGAGTGGATAGTTGATTCTTGCACGAAACCCGGAGAAATAGCCCGCGCGGCGGAGTCTGATACCGCATCCAAATCGGCGGTTGAGCGATTCAAGCGCGAGGCAGACGCCTTTGTCCAGCAGGTTGCAGCCATCCCGGAAGCATGGTCCTATGCCGCGGGCATCGGAAGGATGCTCGAACGCGGCGCCGCTGCGAAGTTCGCCGCGATTCGGCATCGAGTGCTCGGGGACTAGCTGCAACTCATCCCAGGCCCAAGTCGTACGCTCGCCGCAAACTGGTTGCGGGCGCGGTTGGTCCTCGCCCCAACACTGGCGAACCTACCAGCAGTGGAGGCTGATCGATATCAATTCTCGTGCGCATCGCACGGTGCTTGCGACGGCCGAGAAGCCAATCTGCCGGCTCATCCCAACTGTTCAACTGAAGGTTGATCCGGCGCGCCCCGCGTCGGTGGGATTGGGCGGCTGCGCGGGACCTGATTACCGATTTGCCGCGGCTTCGGCTTGCTCGGTGCGCCACTTCGCCACCGCTCCGTGGGACTGTGCTCGACAATGCTCAATGGATGTCAACTGGCTCCTCGAGAGTTTCCTGCGCCGTGCCACGCTCGG
>Ga0169931_10008316_pt1 | contig 15175 bp, 12 predicted proteins | sample Kivu_15m_20L_FD_129675 | JGI IMG/M metagenome (GOLD analysis project Ga0169931, IMG submission 129675) | Freshwater microbial communities from Lake Kivu, Western Province, Rwanda to study Microbial Dark Matter (Phase II) - Kivu_15m_20L... | ecosystem: Environmental > Aquatic > Freshwater > Lake... | reverse complement strand
TTCTTTTTATTCTTAATTAAGTCACTGTAGCGCTTAGGCTCAACTCCAGCAATTTCAGGACGTTTCTGAGCTTGTTTGGCGGGCTTTTGGTTGTCATGATGTGTATTTGTGTGCCTAGAGTTTTCTTGGCCTTGGGCGGTCTTAGAAGCTTGTTTGTCCGAAGGGCCGGCCCAGTCGGCTATTACATTTTCTACATCTGATCGCTTCATGGCATATTTGCTACGTGAATGTTCTATGATTTCTCCTGTACAGTCGTGGGTAGGAGAGGGCATCATAAGACTTTTGGCACTAAAAGGATTAGATGTTTGACCATCAATACTCATACTTACATATATGTTTTGCTTATCAAGATTCACCAAGTCAATAGGTTCAAAAACCGGGGCAAAGTACTTCGCCAAATAGTCAGCATCATCCGCCCCTACCCTAAAGGTAATCATGGAGCCAACATTACCAAAGACTGCATCACGAACTTCCTCTGGCATCTGTGAAATGTACTGGTTTGCAACAGTTAGGCGTAGGCCATACTTACGAGCTTCAGACAAAATTACGGCAAAAGACTCAGTAGCAAAGTTCTGGAATTCGTCAACATAAAGATAAAAAGGACGGCGCTCTTCAATGTCAGATACGTCCGCTCTACTCATCGCGTCAAGCTGAATTTTAGTGATTATTAAAGAACCAAGTATTGCGGCATTATCCTCACCTATTTTGCCTCGGCTTAGGTTTACAATTATGATCTTGCCCTCATCCATTGCCTTTCTAATATTGAATGAACTCTTAGGTTGGCCGATTATATTTCTAATTAACGGCACGGCCGTAAAGGCTCCAACTTTGTTTAGTACAGGCTGTACTGCCTCTGATGCAAATTTGTCATTCCAAGAAGCAAACTCTGTGACCCAAAAGGCTTTCACGACCGGATCACTAACATTGTCTACTATGGATTTTCGGTAAGCTTTGTCTGTAAGCATTCTCGTTATGCCAAGCATAGTTGTACCCGGTGTTTCCAAAAGTGCTAGAAGTGTAAATCTTAGAATATGTTCAAGCCTTGGTCCCCAGCTGTCACCAAACATTTTCTTTAAAACGCCAACAATCTCAGAAGCGATATTGTTTCGTCTGTTTACGTCGGTATATTCCATCGGGTTAAATGCAACCGGGAATTCGGCATCGTCTGGGTTTATATAAATTACATCTTTAATTCGATTGGCCGGAATGTATTTCATAATGTCTTGAGCGTAGTCACCGTGCGGATCAACTACAGCAAAGCCTTCGTTTTGGTAGATATCTGATAGAGTTAATAAATTAAGCATAAAAGACTTACCGACACCACTTTTACCGATAATATATAAATGTCTTTCACGATCTTTTCTTTTAATACCAAATTTAATATCACCCTGCCTAAAGGTTGTTGAGCCAAACAGGCTTAAGTCTTCTGGCTTGGTGTTGGCAAGCGTTGGCAGTAAGGCTGGCGGCTCCCCTACTTTTGTAGAAGTGTATGCTATGTTTGGTGTTTCTACACTTGTGTGTGGCAAATGAAAGACACTAGCTAGTTCTTCAATGTTTAGTATAAAACCTTGATCGTTAAATGTTCGGTTTTGGTACGCCTTTAGGCCCTCTTCGCCCTCGATCATTGGTGCGCCAACAAAGCCGTTTAGATTTACGGTGTTGAACTGCTTAAAGCCACCAACCAGTGCCTGTAGTCGTTGCTTGGCAGCTTGTTCGTTTTGGCCAATATAACATACTCTAATCTTGACGGCGTAGCCTAGCTTCTCGGCCTTAGCTTCTACGGCTGAAAGCAGAGTTGTTTGCCCTGGCGAGAGCTCTTTTTTGCTTGGCCCAGAGGCTGCCTTAGCGGACTGTTCGTAGTAAATTTTTGGAGTTACGGTTGCAGTGAATATATCTTTTGCTAGGCCGGCTGGTTTTTTTGTCCAGTCATCAAAGATACCCTTCTTTTTGCCGTTTCTAACTTCGTCTACGTATTGCAAAGACTTGGCATGCCAACTATCGCTAACAGGCTCGGCAAGTATTTGAATCCATATTTCTTCATTATCATTCAAGCTAGCCAAAACCGTTGTAAGGCCGGCCAACGGGTCGACTTCGAAGGTGGCAAAAGTTTTAATTGGAAAAATTTCGTCTTTATCTAAGCTTATTTGGGTTGTGTAGACATTACGGACATTAAGATTTTTATGGCTATAATCGCTATCCATCTCTGTAATCTGGACCGAAGGATATTGCGCATAAATTTGGCTTTCAACGTAATCTTTTAAATGCTTAGGGCACCATACGTAAAAATAAATTAAATGATCATGCGAAACTACTTCAAAACTAATGTGTTCTTGAATTCCACTATTATCTTCTGAGGGTCTTAGGATTCCATGTAAACTAGCAAACATCTGTTCTGCAGACAGCTCTTTTTTCTCGTTGTCCTTAGGAACAATTATTTGTAACATTGTATGTTCTGATCTTTCGATATAAGCCACCTTTTGATTGTTCTTCCTTATTAAATAAAATAGCCAGCCAGCGATAAAAACCCAGCCCCAGAATTTGAATAAGACTGTGCTGATGACTCCAATGATAGTCGTAAATATAGTTGCCAGTATTTCCATTTTTTATCGGCTATAACTTAGCCTTTTTAATTTATGAGAGCGTATAAACACCCTTTTCAACTCGCTTGAATTGGGGCTTTTCTTGAAGATTTAAAACTATTGTAGTTGTTTTAACCTGTCTTCTTGCAAGAACTCTTTTAACAATTTCGTCCTTGCTAAGTGGGCCACCCTCTTCTTTCAAGACTTCTTCTATTATATCAGCTACGGTACCCGAACGGTAACCCCATTCCGCTAAAGCATAAATACCTCGACCAATTAAAACAAAGCGCTTATCCTTGATAAGTTCGTTGTGCACTGCCTGGGTTGTAACTTTTTTAGGGTTCGCAGCCAAAGACGATATTTTTGAGGCAATTTCAGAAAAGTGCATTGGTCTACCGGCCTTTTTAAGAACCAAGTAAATTTTATCGCGAATACTTTTTGGGTTCACTTCGGGCCATATGGTAAGTCCCCAGGTGCCATCAAGCTCGCTTATATGGCTAGACGACTTGGCAAGCTCCTGAATGGTTTCTGGGCTGTGTGGGCCATCAATAAGCTTAAAAATGCCATCAAATTTAGTTGGTTTATTAATTTCTTCAATTGTACTAACAAGTTGATCGTGCAGTTTTTTAACTTTATCTTGGCTATAAGCGCTTGAATCGATAATTAGGCTCGAGAAGTTATCGTTTCTATCAATAAACTCAACATCTGGGCTTATTTTAACTAAAAATATAGCATGAGGAGTTAAATTATCATCTAGGGCAATTTCTGAAGAAAATGTTGATAGTCCTACCAGCCCACCATTTCTGCTCACTACTTCATTAACTACAACTGAAAAATCATGATCCGATTGAAAGTTATCTTGCAGTTTACTTAGTGCCGCCTTTTCAATCTGTCGAACTCTTTCTCTAGTGATATTCAAATCCCTACCGATTTGCTCTAGGGTTTGAGAATCAGTATTAATACCGCCCCTTCTTCTTAAGACCTCTTTGTCGCGGTCTTTTTTCAAAGTTGAAAGCGCTGAATCAACAAGATTATTAAGTTGTTGAGTAGTAAATTGAGCCATGATTGTTTAAATAATGTATAAATGGCCACTTAAGGCCACTTAAATCTTAAATATTATAACATCGAAGCCTCTTACGGTCAACTTATTTTTTAGATTTTGATCCCTTTGAGTTTTTGTCAGTTAGAATCTTTTGGCAGTCCCTTAAGCTTAATTTTTTCGGCTCTACTCCTTTAGGAACCTTCGCGTTAACCTGGCCATCTGTTACATATGGTCCAAAGCGACCATTCAGGACTTGAATGCCTTCGTTTTCATAGTTGGCAATTACTCTGCTATCGAGCATTTTCTGATGTTCTTTAAGAAGTTCGTTCGCTTTATTATCACTAATTGTAAAAGGATCCTCGCCTTTTAAAGACACATTTATGCTGCCCACCTTCAGATATGGCCCAAAACGTCCTATCTGGGCAATAATTTCGATTCCCTTTGGCGATTTACCTACTACTCTAGGTAACTCAAACATTTTAAGTGCTTCTTCAAGCGAAACTGTAGATATTTTTCTACCCTCTGGCATTGGCGCGAATTGCGGCTTTTCTTCGTCTTCAGCCTCTCCAATTTGAATCATTGCACCATATCGGCCTAATCTGGCTATGATGGGCTTTTTGCTTTTTGGGTCAACACCAAGCTTTCGGCTCTGGTTAGCTTCTTCCCTGGAAATGTCCTCTGATTTTTCTACTAGTTTGTGGAATGGTTTATAAAAATCAGCAATCATTTCTTCCCATTTTTCATTGCCCTCTGCGATTTCATCAAACTGTTTTTCTACCTTAGCAGTAAATTGATAGTCTAAAATTTCATTAAAATACTTTACTAAAAAATCTGTTACTACTGTTCCCGTATCAGTTGGCAATAGCCTACTGCGATCCGTGTCATAGTTTTCTTCTTGTTCGTCCTCACTGACTCTGCCTTTTTTTAGCTCTAAGATATTAATATTTCGAACTTTACCCTCTCCATCAGACTTTTCAACGTAACCCCGGGCCTGAATAACAGATATGGTTGGTGCATAAGTACTCGGTCTGCCAATACCCTCTGCCTCTAGTTTTTTAACTAGCGAAGCTTCAGAATAGCGGGCTGGTGGCCTGGAGTAAGTTTCGGTTGCAGTTATTGAATCAGCGGTTAATTTATCTCCTTTTGTTAGTTCTGGCAGGATATTTGGATCTGCTTGTTTAGCAGATTGATAAGCCTTTAAAAACCCTTCAAAAATTATTACTTCTCCTTTTGCTATAAATTCTTCTTTAACGCCTTTGGCTTTAATATTTATCTCGGTCTTTTCAATTTGAGCTTCGGCCATTTGCGAGGCCATGGCGCGAGCCCAGATTAGTTTATAGAGCTTTACTTGCTTTGGATCTTTACCAGCTTCTTTATTTGAAAAAACGGTTGGCCTAATGGCTTCATGGGCTTCTTGCGCATTGGCAGATTTAGACTTGTAATATCGTTCATTAAAATATTTTTCGCCAAATTCAGCTAATACCTCTTTTTTAATCTGCGTGAGAGCTGTTTTAGACAAATTCACCGAATCGGTTCTCATATAACTTATATGGCCTTCTTCGTATAGTTTTTGTGCTAGCACCATAGTCTGTTTTACAGAATAGCCTAGTCTGGTAGAGGCAGCTTGTTGTAGAGTAGATGTTGTAAAAGCTGGCGCAGGGCTTTTTTTGGCTGGCTTTTTGGCTACAGCATCAACTAAAAATTCACTAGATTTGATACTCTCTAGGAACTTTTTGGCATCTTTTTTCTCTTTAATGCGGGTGTTGAGTTCGGCTTTTACTTCTGCTCCTTTTTGAGTTTTGAAAATAGCCACCAGCTTATAGTCAGACTTCTGATCGAACTTCTCGATTTCGCGTTCTTTATCAACAATTAATCGAACGGCTACAGATTGTACTCTACCGGCACTTAGTCCGGCCTGAATCTTCTTCCAAAGCACAGGGCTAAGTTCATAACCCACAAGTCTATCTAGAATTCGACGAGCTTGCTGAGCGTCAACGAGGTCTAAATCTATATGTCTTGGATTTTTTACTGCCTCTTCAATAGCAGGCTTAGTGATTTCGTGAAATGTAATACGCTTAGTCGTTTTAGGATCGAGCTTTAATACATTACATAAGTGCCAGCTGATTGCCTCTCCTTCTCGGTCTTCGTCGGTGGCTAGCCATACTTCTTTGCCTTTAGCGGCCCTCTTTAGCTCGTTTACAACTTTAGTCTTGTCCGCCGATACTTCATAGGTTGGGGTAAATTTTTTATTGGTGTCTATTGCTAAACCACCACCCTTTTGCGGGAGGTCTCTAACGTGGCCCATACTACTCAGTACCTTAAAGTTACCACCGAGATATTTCTCGATAGTTTTTGCTTTGGCTGGTGATTCAACTATTACTAAATTTTTTGACATTTATTTTGTAAGCTATTTGATTATGCTAATGTTTAATTTAATATTTTGCAAATAGCACAGAAAAAAGACTATATAGTATTGTCTCAAACTTTGTCAAATTATTAATATAAAGAGTTCGGGCCCCGGTGGAAGCAAATTAATGCAACCACCGAGGCCCAAGTTCCCTGAGAAAATTTACCGTCGCCAACGATAGGCCTTATGGCGGCCAACCCTACATTTCGCGCGACACGGATAAGGGCAAGCACTACCCCAGCCACAACCGTCTTCCCCCTGTTTTGCCTTATACGAAGGCACAGGTGCTTGGGGGTCAGCTAGCGAATTGCAGATCAGTTAACAGGCGGAGTACCATACGTGCTCATGACACAGCACTACCCGATAGGGCTGGTACTCCTTAAGCAAAGGAGGCATGCCTTAGCCTGCTAATGATTATTCAAGGAACTTATGGCAAAATTATAATATAAAATACTAAATTTTGCAATATTTTCTTGAATATAAATATTGACAAACTTATAATTTAGTATACAATCATTATTTAGTACCTACCAGGAGGTAATGAAGTGCCGAAACCCATTCCTATTCCGCAGGAAGTTATTAATGATATTGAGGATGTGATTGACCAGAGCCGGCTGGCAGGATTCAATCAAGGTCATGCCGTTGGTTATGAGGAGGGCTTCAGTGCTGCCGTTGAGCAGATCCGAGCTAAGCTTGGTGTGATCACATCTTCTAAGCCCAAGAGCTTTGTTGATATTGTCCGAGAAGACTTCGGTCTTGCTGACGATTCCAAGCCTGCCCCAATCAAAGAGTTGATGGGATGGGCAATCGAAGAGCCTGCAAAGCCTACCCCGAAGCCGCGCAAGAAGCGCTTGGTCTCAGTGAAGGCTCTTGGGCTCTCCACCAAGACGCAGAATGCACTTACAAGAAATGGAATTACCAAGGTTAAGCAGCTGACAGAGATTTCTGCTGCTGAGCTTCGTAAGCTTCCGCGCATCGGAGCAGGCTCCGTCAAGGAGATCGTTGCGACGCTCAAGAAGCACGGACGGTCTATGAGGGTCTAGTTTTACCCCGCTCTAAGCGGCGATTAATCGCTCCGCTTGGGGCGGTTTTTCGTTTAAGTTAAAATCCAGCTTCCGGCGCCAAGATTACGGATTTTACCTGTTATTTCCATTAAGCTAATAATACTCGCAATGCTTACGGCATCGATTTTGGTCTCGTCTATAATTTGCTGAGTAGTCATAGATTGCCCAGTTAAAATTTCCATTATAAGTGCCTCTTCTTTGCTATCAGCCTTTGGCTTTACTTTAATAAGCTCCGGACTTTCCAGCCCTAATAGTGCCAATACGTCAGATGCATTTGTGACTAAGTGTGCACCATTTTTTATCAAATTATTTGGTCCGGCCGAACGCGGGCTAGTAATATTGCCGGGCACCGCCATTACTGTGCGGTTGGCCTGAATCGCAAAATTAGCGGTAATTAAACTACCAGATTTGGCATCGGCCTCGGTAACAATTGTTGCACTACTAATTCCTGCTATTATTCTGTTGCGAGCCGGAAAGTGCGATTTGTAGGCCTCTGTACCTTCTGGGTATTCACTGATTACTCCATTACCCGATTCAATCATCCTATTAAATAAACCAAAATTACTTCTGGGGTAAGGCCTGTCGAGTCCGCAGCCGAGTACAGCTAGAGTTGAGCCTTTCGCGTCTAAAACGGCCTTATGGGCAATGGCATCGATTCCTAAGGCCAAACCACTAACCACACAAAAACCTGCCTTAGCAAGCTCGTAAGCTAGCCTATAGGTTATTTCTTCGCCATATCTAGTTGGCCTGCGGGTACCTACAATGGAAACCATAGGTAGATCCGGTATTTGTCCAGCTAAGTACAAACCCTTAGGAGGACTTGAAATATCCCGCAAAAGTTGCGGAAAACTATTGTCATTATGTTTAATATATTGTATATTCATATTCTGTCTCAATCTGGAGTTTAAAAAACAAATTTAAACATAAGAGGTAAAAACTATTGACAATATACCGCTTATGTGATAATATACTACACGTTCTTTAAATTACTACATATTTTGAAGCTTTTTCAAGGGAGTAACCTGCTCCGCGAGGCTTAATCTAAAACTCACCCTCCTTTTAGATCTCGCGAGCAGATTACTCCCTTTAATGCCACGGTCTTATTATTTCTATTGACGGCCGCACAAATCCCGCTAAGGGGGCTTTAAAGGGAATAACAAACAGATCAGTTCGAGTTTATACGGCTGGTCTGTTTTTTATTTCTTATTTTTGTATTTGTTAAATCTAGCTTAACAAGTCCAAAAATCAATTGCTAGCATGGAGCGGAATGAACTTATCATTTTATTAGATTGACGTATGCTCTACACCACTTTTTAGTGAGTCTATCACTATTTCGGCACTCTTTTTTACGATATCATTGAGCTTTTCTTGCTCGTCTTTATTGAACTTTTGTAGTACAAATTTTTCGGTAGATACTTTTTCAAGCATGTCATTTTTAATTCCAATCCTGAAGCGTGTAAAATCCTCACCTACTTTCGAAATAACATCCTTAAGCCCATTGTGGCCCCCACTACTACCGCCCACGCGAACCCGTACAGTGCCAAAATCCAAAGCTAAATCATCTGATATTACCCAGATGTCTTGGGTTTGAATTTTATAAAAATTAGCAATTTTAACAACACTATCACCGCTTAAATTAACGAATGTGGTGGGTTTGGCCAGAATTATAGTTTCGCCGTCGAGCATGGTTACGCACATATCGGCTTTAAGCTTTTTTTCGAATTTTGTGGCTAGCTTGTATTTTTTGCAGATTTCATCAATTACCATAAAGCCTAAATTATGGCGTGTATTTTCGTATTCTGTTCCAGTATTACCTAGTCCAACGATTAGTTTCATAGGCTAATTATACTTTATCTTCTTTGTACTTGCTCTTAAATACAAGCTTAATTGGAACGCCGGTTAGTTCGAAGTTCTGCCGAAGTTGATTTTCAATATAACGCATATAGCTAAAGTGAATTAGCTCGGGATGAGTTCCAAATACACTTAACTCAATTGGGTCATTACCAGTTTGCGTGACATAGTTCATTTTGGCATGGAAACCCTTAGTAGTGACTGGGGGCTGTTTCTGCACGGCAGACTTTAGTACATCATTAAGTTCTTTGGTTGGAATTTTGGTTTCTCGGCGCTTATTTACTTCAACAATTATCTGCTTTAGTTTTTCTAGGTTCTGTTTTTCAACGCTAGAAGTAAAAATTAAAGGAGCCCACCAAACATACTGTAGGTTATGGCTAATAATATTTCCCATCTCAGCCATTGTGTTGTCTTCTTTGTCTTCGATTGCATCCCATTTTGTAACCGCCACAATTAATGCTTTTCGTGCATCTTTGACCGTGCCTATAATATGCTCATCTTGCTTTGTAAGCCCCTCGGTCCCGTCAATTAGCACCAGACAGACATCGGCCCGCTCGATGGCTGACTTTGTTCGAGTCGCCGAAAAGAACTCAATGCCTTTCGAAATCTTTCCACGCCTACGCAATCCGGCAGTATCAAAAAAGTCCAAGATAATATCTTTGTATTTTACTTCTGCCAAGTTTACATCACGAGTTGTACCGGCTATGTCCGATACTAATGCAACTTCTTCGTTAGCTAAAGCATTAATGAGCGCACTCTTGCCTACATTTGGTCGACCAAGAATTGCAATCTTAATTGACTCTTTAATTTGCGCGGCTTTTTTACGAGGTATTTGAATCACCACTTCATTTAATAGATCATTTATGCCCTGTCCATTTTGAGCTGAGGCTTGCATGATGTTTTCAAATCCAAGTTTACGGTAGTAACTAAAGTCCGAGTTAAACTCCTTTTTATCTAGCTTATTTATAAGTAATATTACAGGCAATTTGGATTTAATCACCAATTTAGCAAGCTTAAGATCATCGCTATTTAGTTCAGTGGTTCCATCAGCCACAAATAAGACTAAATCGCTCATATTAACTGCGTCTTCAATTTGGAGTATTGCAAGTTTGTTAAGTTCATCGGTAGGTTTGGCAAATCCGGCGCTATCAACCAATTCGAACTGCACGCCATTGTGCTTTACCACACCCCTATTCTGGTCGCGGGTTGTGTGAGCCACATGCGAAGTAATCGCCTGATTACTATGGGTCAGTCGATTAAATAGGACGCTTTTGCCAACGTTTGGTTGACCAACAATTATTACTCTTGATAAATTCTTCATTTTATTGCCAAATATGGTTATTGAAGGCCCATTCTATCATATTTTTGCTTTCTTGAAAACGGTCAGGGCTATTTAGCACCACCGTGATGAGTCGACGGCCGTTTCTTTCAACGGCAGTTATTAAGCATTGGCCGGCATCTAATGTGTACCCCGTCTTCATTCCAACCACACCACCATTACCTAATATTTTGTTTGTCGTTGTTAGGGTATAAGCCTTACCATCCTGATTATAAATCTTTAAGTTGACCTTAGAAGTTATTTCTTTAAAAGTTTGGTTTGTTGATAGCACACTAGCTAGCTTTATTAAATCTTTTGGGGTACTTGTATTTTCTGAGCTCAAACCACTTGGTTCGCCAAAATTTGAGTTTGTCATCCCCCAAAGCTTGGCTTTATCATTCATTTTTTTTGAGAAATCCTCAATAGATCCGCTATCATATATGGCAAGAGCGTTAGCAGCATCGTTGGCCGAATAAATTAAAATTGCTTTTAAAAGCTCTCCTACAGTAATTTCTTCTCCCTCAACTAATCCAAGCTTTTGGTCTTCAGCTCCTAGGGCCGGAAGTTTTCCTACTGTAACAACTTCATTTGGTTTGTGTGATTCCATTATTACCAAAGCGGTCATAAGCTTGGCAAGTGATGCAATTGGTCTGGGAGTGCTAATATCTTTTTCTAGTAAGTTTGTTCCAGAGCCAGTGTCATAGATTATTCCTGCTGGAGCTGAAGTATTAAATTTTTTATAGTTGGCCTTGGGAGTTGGCTGAGTCGAATATGGTTGCATCACAAAGGGTATTTTGTTATTTTCTTTAGCACCAACCACGAAAAGGCCTTCTATGGGCTTAATAAATGCCACGCCAGAATTAACAAGTAAACTAAAAAATAATCCTATAGTAACAACTAAATTCACAAAACATCCCCAGGCTTAATAAACATATACTCTTTTTGGGCTAACTTATGACTAGAAAATTTCCCTACTCTAATTCGCACTAGCTTTATAACTGGCCGATCTATAGCTTCTAGGGTCCTTCTTATTTGTCGATTTTTACCCTCATTCATAACAACTTTAATTATGTTATCACCTACTCTCGTGGTCTTCATTTTACTTATCCCATCTTCAAGCTTGATACCATCATTAATCTTTGCAATATCTTCATCTTTAATTTGGACATTACTGCTCACCAAATAGGCCTTTGTTTTTTTCTTGCTAGGATGTGATATTTCATTTATAAAAGTGCCATCTGAACTTAAGATTACTATTCCTTCGCTGTCTTTATCTAGCCTACCTGCAATCTTTAGTTTCGAAAATGATTTAGGTAAACTATCAAAAATAGTTTTGTCATCGCCATACCTTTTGTGGGAACATATTTCGCCACGAGGCTTATTGTAGGCTATATAAATATCCTCTCTAGATTTACCTTCAAGACCATCTAGCAAAACTTTATCATCACCACCTATTTGGGTGCTAAGCTCGGTAATCGTGTTTCCATTAACACTCACCCTGGAAGCCTTTATTAGTTCATCAGCCTTTCTTCTGGAGTCGGCTAGACCGGCATTAACTAGGAATTTATTTATCCGCATTTTCATAGCCTTCAAGTTGGTTAATATCTTCAATTCCCATGAGCTTCAAAAAATCAGTGGTGGTTTTGTATTTTTCTAGGCCACCAACTAGACTCTTTTTTATCAAATGCTTGTTTGTAAGATTTTTTATAGACTGTTCACTACTAACACCTCTGATTTCATCTATCTCATCTTTGCTTATTGGTTGCTGGTAGGCAACTACGCTTAATGTTTCAAGGGCTGGCTGGCTTAAGGCCTGTGGAGTAGAATCGTAAAATTCATCAATCAGACTGGTATATTCTGGCTTAGCAGCCATTTGCGCCGTTAACCCATCAGTTATTATGATTAGCCCTAAATCAGAAAGTTTGCGGTTAGCAGTCTTAATCTCATCTAATAATTCACTACTTTTGATACCTACGTTTTTAGCCAAAGAAGTAATATTTATAGGCTCACTTGAGTAAAAAAGAATAGTAATAATTTTAGCTGTCAGATTCATTTAGAAGTTCCAATTAGTATGTTTGCTTGACCGTGCAGCTTTTGATGTTTTATAAGTTCCAGAATGGACATAAAAAATACAATTGCTTCGGTTCGGTTATCAGCAGAAGCCATTATTTCATCAACTGAATAAGTTTTAAGTCTATTGATATGCCTGTTGAATTTAGCTCTGGATTTATCGAGATAGTCTTTGTTATTTTTTAAAGTATGTGTTTTTTGCGTGAGCTCAAGATTTTTTAAAATAGAATAATAAATGCTAGTAAGCTCTAGCGGGAGTATTTGTGCGGTTTTGGTATTTTTATATAGATTTTTTTGTCTGGAATACATTCTACCTTTTGAAAATTTAGCTAATATTTGGGCCTGCTTTTTTATTAGCTGGTATTGTTTTAGCGATTCAGTTAAGTCTATTTCGTCTTCTGTATCTGGTATGTTAATTACGGCCCTAGACTTATCTAAGCTGAGTTTTGCTGCGATATATAAAAATGAGTTCATTTCCTCAATTGTTAAGTTCATTTGAGAAATATAATCTAGATAGTCATCAGTAATTTTAGAAAGTGAAATTTCGGTTATTTCAAGTTTTTGCTTATCTAGTAAATTTAGCAATAAATCGAATGGACCTTGAAAATTTTCGAGCTCCAAAACAAAGGGCATATTAATCCTTTTTTTCTTTGATTGATAAGCCGAGCTCTCTTAGTTGCTCCGGCCTAACTTCGGAAGGGCTTTTAAACATTAAATCTCTAGCGTCCCCCGTCTTAGGAAATGCTATCACTTCTCTTATTGAAGTTTCATTCAATAAGACTGTAATCAATCTGTCTAGTCCTGGTGCCATTCCGCCATGCGGAGGAACACCATACTTAAAGGCTTCCAAGAATTCTCCGAAACGCTCTTTTACATCTTCTTTGCTTAATCCAAATCTTTCAAAAACTGCCTTTTGGATTTTTGGATCATGGATCCTTAAGCCTCCACTGCTAATTTCTACTCCATTGAGCACTAAATCAAAGCAATACGCTCTCATTCTTAAAAGGTCTTCTTCTTTTTGTGAATCTAGTAAATGCATGTCTTCATCATGAGGCTTGGCAAATGGGTTGTGAGCAAACGTTATATGACCCTCGGGTGTTTTTTCGAATACTGGAAAATCTACTACCCAAACAAAAGCAAGTTCATTCGGATTGTCCTTATCTTTTCTCAAATCTGGCTTATCTGTGCCATATTTTTGCATGCTCTCGGCATAAGTAATAACTTCAAAATTTTTGGGCACCTCTTTTTCGGGCATTAGATTTTTAATAACCGATTTAAACATTGCTTCGTTAAAGTTCATAATATCTTTATCGTTAACAAAACTCATTTCCATATCAAGTTGAGTGAATTCTGGCTGCCTATCGCCCCTCTGGTCTTCATCCCGAAAACATCTAGCTATCTGGTAGTATTTTTCAAAGCCTGAAATCATAAGTAGCTGTTTGAACTGCTGCGGTGCCTGAGGCAGTGCATAGAATTTGCCCTCACTTAATCTTGAAGGCACCAAGAAGTCACGAGCTCCTTCCGGGGAAGATTTTGTAAGAATAGGAGTTTCAATATCTACAAAGCCTGCTTCATCCATATAATTTCTGATTAAATTAATAAATTCGTGCCTAAAGCGCATGTTTCTTTGCATGCTTTCACGGCGCAAATCCAAATAACGATGTTTCATTCTGACTTCTTCATGAATAGCTGATTTATCCTCGGTTATCTCAAAGGGCGTTGTTTCAGCTTCGCTAATTATCTTGAGGTCTTTTATTTCAAACTCAATTGTTCCTGTAGGGTGATCATTATTAATCATCTTTTCAGGTCGAGCCTTAACTTCGCCAGATATTTCCACCACATATTCAGTCCTAAGTTTATCTACTGTGCTGTCAAGTTCCTGACCAGCTCTAAAATAAACAGCCTGAACTACTGCTGAAGCATCTCTGATTTCAAAAAAAGCTAACTTACCGTGGTCTCTTCTGACATGGACCCAGCCTTTTACAGCTGCTTCTTGACCTACCATATTGGTAAGTTCTTTGATCATTGTTCTGGTTTTCATAGGTATAATTATACCTTATAAGTGGCACTAAGCTCAAACAGATTATTGGACTGGTGGATTTTGGGGAGGAGGCCCTTGAGGCTGTTGGGGTGTGGATGTAGGAGCCTGTGTGGTCGCGCTACTCTGGTCTGGCTTGCCAACCACGGGTTCTTTACTGTTTCCGGCCGGCGCTTCAAGAACTTTTTTAATGGTAGTTACTACATCTTCAAGTGTGACCTGTGATTTTACTAAGTATTTATCAACACCTAGCTTCTCACCCCTTTCTTTGTCGGTTGGACTTCCAAGGGCTGTCATCATAATAACTTTTGTATGCGCAATTTCAGGAGTGGTTCGTACTATGTCTAATACATCAAATCCAGAAATTCGAGGCATCATAATATCTAGAACTATCAAATCAGGGCGTTCCTTTACTGCCATTGCTAGGGCTTCTTCACCATTACTAGCGACTGCTAGCTCAAAGCCTTCGGCCTGAAGTCTTGCAAAATAAACGTCTCTTAAACTTATGTCATCTTCAACTAATAGTATTTTTGCCATTTTTTCCTCTAACCTTAAGAATTAATTATATAATATCACATTTTTGCCAAAGGTAGCTTAAATGCAAAGGTTGAACCTTTTTGAGGGCTGGATTCCACCCACACACTACCCCCGTACATTTCTACTAAATTTCGGGCAATATATAAGCCTAAGCCGGTACCGCCCTTTTCTCTGGTCAGTTCGCTGTCTACTCTGTAAAACTTTTCAAATAGGTGTTTTTGGTTTTGCTCAGAAATACCAATACCAGTATCGTGAATTTTTATTGTTAC
>Ga0169931_10008315_pt1 | contig 15177 bp, 14 predicted proteins | sample Kivu_15m_20L_FD_129675 | JGI IMG/M metagenome (GOLD analysis project Ga0169931, IMG submission 129675) | Freshwater microbial communities from Lake Kivu, Western Province, Rwanda to study Microbial Dark Matter (Phase II) - Kivu_15m_20L... | ecosystem: Environmental > Aquatic > Freshwater > Lake... | reverse complement strand
TTGGATACACTGTGTCGGCATCGGGCCGTCTCCTCCCTGAGCACAGGTTTGTTCTTGACAAACAACTTATGCCAAGGAGGGCGGCCTTTTTCAATCCACATGGTGAGAAATGCGGGCTAGCAAGGCGTTGCTAGTGAGTGCGTGCAACCTGCTTGCATGCCCGAGGTAAATCGCGAGCCGCGCGGAATCACTTCCGCGCGGCTCGCCCCCGTTTTTGGCAACTGCTCTTTTGCCCGCTGCCGCTCGCCGATACTATCTGCGGCCCCGTGCGATGAGTTTTCGGCGCGCGGCTGACGATTCAAGTTCGATGCGATTCTCGACGGGTGATCACATGAGCAACGGCAATCTGGGCGTGTTTGGCTGGATTCGAGAAAGCGTTCGCCGCAGCGTGCTGCTGGGTTTCTCGGATGCGATCGAGCAGATCGGCACCGGCAGTGAAGGCGAAGACATCAACCCACAGTTGGCCGCGGTGCTGCGTGACGCAACGCCCAGGTCGCTGCCCCCCATGACCGGCGAGCCCACGCTCGGCAAGCCGCAGCCCAAAAAGCGGTTGGGTCGCTCGCTCGAGCAGCTTCGCACGACGCCCCGCCCGGCCGACGGTACGGCCTGAGCCGGGCGAACGACTCACCGGTTTCAAACCCCCGGGCACTCCCGGGCGTCTATCTCTTTGGCGCCCCGCCGCCATTCGCTGTGACGACACGGTGTCGTCAATCGGAGTGCACGTTTATTCGCATTCCGACTTTTGGCACGACGCATCGCGAACCGTCGTGATTCTGCTTAACGCTTGCCTGCGCAATCGGTTAGGCCACATTCACGCATTCTCGTCGATGTCCTCTGGCACGGTCCTTGCTTTACTGCTCTGCCGGTGAAAGCAGTTGCAGTACCTGGCAATCGCGATCCCCAGCCCGATTTGCAGCGGACTCTAAGTGTCGCCAGAGTTGTTTCCGCTGCGTCGGGCTTTTTCATGCGCACTCAGGAAGAACACGGGCTCGTTGTGTGGCATTCCATGTGGAAGCCTCCATCAAGTACGAAGGGCATGGACGGAGCACCTTCAGGACGATGCCCCATTGTGGCTCCCACGCCCATCGTTGAAGCGCTGAGCGTCCCCCTCACCCCACGATCGCCCAGAATTGCCGGCAGATTAGGTAGATTACCTGTTACCTGCCTCGCGGGCGCAAAATCGCCCGCTATCTTGACTGGCCCTTGGATTTGGGATTTACTAACCGGACGGTCGGTAGAATCTCTTTCAGAGCCGGTTTTGTGCGGCGCTCGTAGGCACAAACCACCGGTTCTCACTCCCCCTTGCCCCAGCAGCCGCCGCCTATGTGTGCCAAGAAAACCGCCGTTGCGCCGGAAAACGATCGCACGATCGACATCTATACCAAGGCGGCCGAGATCTTCCACGAACAGGGCTTCGACGCCACCAGCATGAGCAACATCGCCGCGGCGGTGGATCTCACCAAGGCGGGGCTCTACTACTACATCGAGAGCAAGGAAGACTTGCTCTACGCGATCATGAGTTACGCGATGGAGCGGCTCGAAACGATGGTCGTCGAGCCTTCGCAAACCATCGAGGATCCGGAAGAGCGGCTTAAAAGCATCATCGCCCGGCACGCCCGGCTGCTGACCGAGGGGAACAAAGCGATCACGATCCTCACCGATGAAATCGAAGGGCTGAAGCCCAAGCATCGCAAACAGATTCTCGATCGCAAGCGGGTCTACATGGAGTTCGTCCGCGGAACGCTCGAAGCCCTCAAGAGCGCCGGTAAGCTGCGGGACGTTGACACCACCACCGCCACGTTCTGCCTGTTCGGGGCGCTGCTCTGGCTGCCGCGCTGGTATCGGACGGACGGGCCGCTGAATCACGACCAGATCGTTGACGAAATCACCAAGATCATGACAGGCGGCGTGCTGCGGCATGCGTGCGAGGAACCGAAGTAGCATGAAGATTGCAGTTTGTTTGAAGCAGATTCTCGATCCCGAGGTGCCGGCGCGCGACTTCAAGGTCGACGCCGCAAAGCGCGAGGCCGAACAAGGCGGCGCGAACCTGGTGACGAACATCTTTTGTGAGAACGCGCTCGAAACGGCCCTGCAGATTCGCGATGCCGCCGGCAGTGGCGAAATCGTCGCGATCTCGGTCGGCCCCGCCGGCGCCGAAGACGTGCTACGCAAGGCGCTCGCCCTGCGGGCGGATCAAGCCGTACTCGTGGTGAACGATGCGGACACAAATCCCGATCCCGCGTTCGTGGCGGGGACGCTCGCCGCCGCGGTCAAGAAGATCGGCGGCGTTGACGTCATTATGGTCGGACGCGAAGCGGGCGACTGGGGCGCAGGCCAGACGGGCGGCCTCGTGGCCGAAGAGCTCGGCATCCCCTGCATCTCGTTTGCCGAAGGATTCGAACCCGGCGCCACGCCCGGCACCGTGAAAGTCAAGCGCCAGACGGATGCCGGCTTCGAGGTGATCGAAGCCCCTACGCCGCTAGTCGTGACGATCACGAATCACGATAAGAACGTGCCGCGAATCCCCAAGACGCGCGACGTCATGCAGTCGTATCGCAAGCCGCTCGAGAAGTGGACGCTCTCCGATCTGAGCGTCGAGGGCGCGACAAGCCATGCCTATTCGCAGGTGGCCGAGCTCTTCATTCCCAAGAAGGAAACGAAGTGCGAGTTTATCGAAGGCGATACCGTCGAAGCCAAGGTCGATGCCCTGGCCAAGCGCATCGGCGACATTTTGAGAGCGATGTAACGGCCTCGCACCCAGCCAGGTCTCGGCGTGAGTTAAGCAGAACCAACCGATCAAGTTCCAAAGAGGTTCCCAGTGCCTGAAGTTGTTTGCATTCTGTGGGGTCGCGCCGGCCTCGATCGGGCCGCGCAAGGCGTGCTCGGCGCCGGACGCCGCCTGGCGGATTCGACGGGTGAAAAGCTCCGGGCAACCATCGTCGGCAATGCCGATGACGCCCTGGTGAGCGGCGCGCAGGCCGTGGCCGATCGGGTCGTCGTCGCCACCGGCCCCGCGCTTGAAGAGTACAACCCCGAGTCGTCTCTCGCGGCGCTCACCGCGCTCTGCAAGGCGGCCTCGCCCACCGCGGTGCTGCTGGGGAACGATACTTACGGACAAGAGATTGCCGCGCGGCTCGCCCATCGCTTGGGCGGAAGTGCCGCGGGAGACGCCGTCGCAGTTCACGCGGAAGGGGGCAAGCTCCGCGTGACGCGCGGCGTTTATGGTGGCAAAGCCACCGCCGTGATCGAACTCGAAAAAACACCGGCTGTCGTCTGGGTTCGCGCCCGGGCCATCGAGCCGGCCGACGCCTCCGGGCGCGGCGCGGGCGAAGTCGAGCGAGTAACGCCCGATGTACCCGCCACGGGCGTCAAGGTGCTCGAACGGCAGGAAGAATCCAAGGGTGGCGCGCGTTTGGAAGATGCTCAGGTGATTGTGTCCGGCGGCCGCGGACTGGGCGGACCGGAGCCTTTCACCGAGCTGCAGAAGCTGGCCGACGTCATGAATGCCCAGATGGCGGCTTCGCGGGCGGCGTGCGACGCCGGTTGGGTTCCGCCCTCGTGGCAGGTCGGGCAGACCGGCAAGAAAGTCGCCCCGCAACTGTACCTGGGAATTGCCATCTCGGGTGCGAGCCAGCACATCATGGGCATCGCCGATTCGAAAGTCATCTGCGCGATCAACCGTGATGCCGATGCGCCGATCTTCAAGCATTGCACGTTCGGACTGGTGGAAGACTATCAAAAGGTCATCGGCCCGCTGACCGAGCGGCTGCGCAACGCAAAATGAACGACCCTCAGAACGCGACTCGCGAAGTTCTGTGGAACATCCACCACGCGTGGATCATGTACGCGCTGTTGGTGCCGACCATGGCGGTGTGTGCGTGGGGGTTCTATCGCCGGATCCAGCTCTGGCGCAAGGGACGCGCGGAAGTCCGCTTCGATCGCCCCGCCGAGCGTGTGAAGCTCGTGCTCAAGTACGCCGTGCTGCAACTGCGCACCTGGCGGCGGTCCTACCCCGGCGTGTTTCACGCCATGATTTTCTGGGGCTTCGTCACGCTGTTCATCGCCACGGTCGTCGTACTGATCGACTACGACTTTGGCATCCCCATCATGCGCGGCCGGTTCTATCTGTACTTCCAATCGCTGTTCGTCGACATCCTTGGCGCCGCGGCTATCGTGGGCGTGCTCTTAGCCGCCTTCCGCCGCATCGTCCTGCGGCCGAAGTACCTGGTGTACAACACCGAATCGAAAATCATCCTGCTGGCAATCCTGGCGATGCTGGTCACCGGCTTTCTAATCGAAGGCTGGCGGATCGCGGCCACCGATGATCCCTGGGGAGCCTGGTCGCCGGTCGGCAACCTGGTGGCCGGCATCTCCAAGCCCGTCATGAGCCAGGACGCCCTGCTCGTTTCGCATCGCGTTTGCTGGTGGACGCACTTGCTGTTGGTGTTCGGGTTCATCGCCTGGGCCCCGTTCAGCAAGATGGCCCACGTCCTGAACTCGTCGCTGAACGTCTACACGGCGCGGCTGGAACCCGTTGGGGCCTCGCTCAAGAAGCTGGACTTCGAGAAGGACGAAAAGCTGGGCGTCAGCGCCCTGTCCGACTTCACCTGGAAGGATCTGCTCGACTTCGACGCCTGCACCGAGTGCGGCCGCTGCACGTCGGTCTGCCCCGCCAACCGGGTGGGTAAGATCCTCTCGCCGCGCGACATCATTCTCGATCTGCAACACCGGATGCACGGGCCGGACGCCGACTTCACGACTTCCTACATCGGCTCGACGCAGGCCTTAAGTCCCGAGGCGATGTGGGAATGCACGACCTGCGCGGCCTGCATGCAGGCCTGCCCCGTGCTGATCGAGCAGATGCCGAAGATCATCGACACGCGGCGGTTCCTGGTAATGGAAGACGCCGAGTTTCCCGAGACGATGCAGCAGGCACTCAACTCGCTGGAAACGCGCGGCCACCCGATGCGCGGCACGTCGTTCAATCGCGTCGACTGGACGCAAGGGCTGAAGATCTCGACGATGGCCGAGGCCCAAGACGCCGAAGTGCTGCTGTGGGTCGGCTGCGGCGGCGCCTTGGTGGAACGGAACCAGAACGTAGTTCGTTCACTCGCGCAGCTTCTGGAGAAGGCCGGCGTCAGCTTTGCCATCCTGGGGCGTGAGGAAAAATGCACCGGCGATCCGGCCCGCCGGATCGGCAACGAGTTTCTGTTCGAAACGCTCGCTCAGGACAACATTGCCACGCTCGATCGCTACGGCGTGAAGAAGATCGTCACGAGCTGCCCACACTGCTTCAATACGCTGGGGAACGAGTACCCGCAGTGGGGCGGCAAGTACGAGGTCTATCACCACAGCGAATTCCTGGCGAAGCTCGTGGAAGAGGGCAAGCTCAGCGGCGACATGCCCAGCAGCCAGAAAGTCACGTTCCACGACCCCTGCTACCTCGGCCGGCACAACGGCATCTACGACGCCCCGCGGCAGCTCGTACAGATCGCGACGGGCGAAACGCCGATCGAGATGGAACAGAACCGCTCGAACGGCTTCTGCTGCGGCGGTGGCGGCGGCATGAGCTTCATCGACGAACCGCCGAACCAGCGTGTGAATCAGGAGCGGGCTCGCCAGGCGCTCGAGACCGACGCCGACGTCGTAGCCGTGGGCTGCCCATTCTGCATGACGATGCTCGAAGACGGAATCAACGCCCGCAAGGGAGACCGCGATGTGAAGGTGATGGACATCGCGGAGCTGTTGTGGCAATCGGTCGAAGAAAAAACTTCGGGAGCGACAAACTAGTCGCCGCCCGCAACACATAACACAGAAAGGCACGCCATGGACCTGGGACTTACTGACAGCGAACTGAAGTTTCGCGATGAACTGCGAGCCTGGTTGAAAGCCAACTTGCCGAAGAAGATGGTCAAGTCGGCAGATAACGCCAAGGAGTACTACAAATACCTGTCCGACTGGCAGATGGCGCTCTACAAGGGCGGCTGGGCCGGCGTCTCCTGGCCGAAGGAATATGGCGGCCGTGGCTCGTCGTTCATCGAACAGGCCATCTTCCAGGAAGAAATGGCCCTGGCTGACGCCCCCGAACGGATGGGCACGATCGGCCAGGGACTCGTCGGCCCCACGATCATCGCCGTCGGTACCGAAGAGCAGAAGAAGAAGTACCTGCCAAGCATCCTCTCGGGCGAAGACATCTGGTGCCAGGGCTTTTCGGAGCCGAACGCCGGCAGCGACGTGGCCTCGCTCGATACCAAGGCCGTGCTCGACGGCGATCACTTCGTGATCAACGGCCAGAAGATCTGGACCAGTTACGCACACATCGCGCAGCAGTGCCTGCTGATCGTGCGGACCGATCCCACGGCGGCCAAGCACAAGGGCATCACGGCCCTGCTCGTCGACATGACGACGCCAGGCATCGAAGTCTCGCCGCTGAAGATGATGTCGGGCGACTCGATGTTCAACGAGATGTTCTTCACCAACCTGCGCGTGCCCGTGAGCGCCGTGATCGGCAAGGTGAACGAAGGCTGGAACGTGGCCATTACGGCGCTGGCCAACGAACGCGCCAACCTGGGCACGGGGCTGTACGTCGTCTTCAAGCGCAATCTGGACGCCATGGTCGAGCAGGCCAGGCAGCTCAAGCGTGGCGGCCGCGCCGTGATCGAAGATCCAGTGATTCGCCAGCGACTGGCGCAGGCCTACGTCGATCTGGAAGTGTTCCGCCTGAACACGACCCGCTCGCTGAGCATGCTGAACAAGACCGGCGCACCGGGTCCCGAGGGTTCGATTCAGAAATTGTATTGGAGCGAGCTGAATCAGCGGATGGCGCAGATCGCGATGGAAGTTCTCGGCCCTTACGCGCAGCTTACCGACTATGACGGCGGCCGCTGGGTTTACAACTACCTCCGCTCGCGCGGCAACACGATCGAAGCCGGCACCAGCGAAGTCCAGCGGAACATCATCGCGCAGCGGGTCCTCGGTCTGCCACGCAGCTACTAAAGCCGCAGCCGCCCTGGCCGCTCATCTCCCAAGACAAACACGCATAGCTTAAATCGATATAAGGAATGGCACGATGGAATTCGAACTCTCCAAGCCGCAGCAACTGTTGCAAAAGAGCGCTCGCGATCTATTCACGCGCGAGTGCCCGACAAAGCGTGTGCGCGAATTGATGGCCACCGATACCGCATTCAATCCCGAACTCTGGTCGGCCGTCGCCGATCAGGGCTGGCTCGGCATCCACTTGCCCGAAGAAGTCGGCGGCCTGGGGCTCGGCACCGTTGACCTGGCGGTCATCTCCGAAGAAATGGGGCGAGCCTGCATTCCCGGCCCTTTCCTGGGCACCGTCTGGGCCGCGACACTCATTGCAGCGACCAATCCCAAGTCGGCCAATCTGGAAAAACTCAACACCGGCGAACTGAAGGCTGCTGTCGCCTTGCTCGAACCCGATGGCGGCTGGGATCTCGCCGACATTCAATTACAAACTACGCCAGTTGAAGGTACCTACACACTTTCTGGCAAGAAGTCATTTGTGCTGGACGCAATCACGGCAGACGTGCTCGTCGTTGCCGCTCGTTCGCCCAAGGGTCTCGTACTCGTTGCCGTGCCCGCCAACGCCACCGGCGTGAAGATCGAACCCGTCGCGGCCCTCGACGCTACGCGCAAGCTCGCGGACGTCTCGTTCGACAACGTGCAGGTCGATCCGGACCATGTGCTCGCGGATCGAAAACAGGCCGAAGAAGCCCTGTCGAAGTCGCTCGACGTCGTTGCCCTCTGTGCGTGTGCCGAAATGCTCGGCGGCATGCAGTGGATCCTCGAAACCTCGGCCGAGTATGCCAAGACGCGGCAACAGTTCGGCAAAACGATTGGCACCTTCCAAGCCGTGCAGGCCATGCTCGCCGACATGGTCCTCTGGACCGAGAGCGTTCGTTCGGCGGTCTACTACGCCGCCTGGGCCATCGACGCCGAGCCGGCCGATGCCCGCCGCGCCGTCGGAATCGCCAAGGCATATACCTCGGACGCATCGCGCGAGGTAGCCAACCGTGGCGTCCAGGTCCACGGCGGCATCGGCTTCACCTGGGAGCACGACCTGCAACTGTTCTACAAACGCTCCAAGTCGCTCGAGATTCTGGCTGGTGACTCGGCATATCACCGCGAAGCGCTGGCGGAGTTGGTTTTCGACCAGTCCTGAATCCCGCCTGATGTTGCCGGAAGGTTCCGAGGGTCAGAACGTTCAGGGATTGTAGTCGCGGGGAAACGGCGGACGAACCGCATTGTTCTGCGGTCGCGAGGTCGTTGTGCTCGGCGCACTGAACGGCCGGTTCATGCCGGGTGTGCCCGATACCTGGCCGCCGGGTGCCCCGAACGGACTCACTGGCGGAACGTACCCGGTGGGGCGAGAAGCCTGCGGAAATGGCGACTGCGTGGTTGGCAGCATGCCTGGCGTCGAGTTGGAGATGGGTGATCGCTGAGTGAAGGGGGACTGCATCGGCGTAACCTGCGTTCGACCCCAGTTTGCGGTGCCCCGGGCCGAAGGGCTGGCGGCCGGTTCGTTTTCACTCGACGGCAGTGGCGCCGCGGTATTCGCTTGAGAGTCAAGCTGCCCGGTTGCAGCCGCGCGATCAACCGGACGGCCAAACGCATCCTTCGTTGAACCACCGGCAGCTCCGGAAGTTCCTTCCCTGGGGTTGCCCTGTCCCAGGAGCGCGCGGTACTGCTTGTTGAGATCACTCTCGACCGGAGCGGGAATTTCCGCTTCCATACCGTCGGAATAAGATCCGCCAAGTACGTCCGCGGAAGCTGCCTGCGATCGATTCTTGGCCTCCGCGGCCGCGCTCTCTCTTAACATCTCGGCGGAGGTTTTCTGAGGATCGGACTTCGACTTGAGATCCTCGGGACTGATCGGTTTCAGCTTGGTCAGCGTGTTCGAACTGTCCGGCAACTGTTCGAAAATCCCCTTCACGGTGAGATCGAGTTCGCGTGCTCGAACGTCGTCGTTCTCCGCCAACTCCGTCTGACCGAGATCGCGATACACCAGCGCGCGGTAGTAATAGCCTTCGGACGATTCGGGAGCGAGCCGAATCGCCGCCCCGAGATCCTCGATCGCACGGTGAGCGTCGCCCATGGCGGCGCGGTAGTAGTAAGCGCGGCCGCGATACTGGTAAGCAGCGGCGCTGCTGGGCGACTGCTGAATCGCCTCGGTCGCCAATCGAATCGCCTCGTCGTAGTTGTGCGTCCGTAACTGGTCGAGCGCTGCGGAAGCAGGATCGGTTGGCGCCTCGGGCTGGCTGCACCCGCCAGCTAGCACGATCAACACCAAAGCCAGAGCGGCAAACCGAAACATGATCGAGTCCTTGCGCGAAATCGCGCAGCAAGTGAGACAGGCGCACCCTGCCTGAATAATACCTCCTGCGAATCGTGGAGCAACAAAACGGTGGGCCTGGAGAGGCTGCGATTGCGCGGGGAGTCCGCCCCACCGGGGGCGTTCTGAACTGTCGTCGCCTTTTTTACGCCGGTTCCGTATACTGCGGCCCCGCCCGGCGGCCGGCGCCGCCATTCCGGAGCAGCTAACTTGATTGCCAGCCAAGCTTTACTTTCGGCCCAGGATGTCGCTCTCGTCTACCGCGGAGGCGTTCGCGCGCTCGAAAGTGTTTCGCTGGAATTGCCGCCTGGGCAGTTCGTATCGCTGGTCGGACCCTCGGGCTGCGGCAAAAGCTCGATTCTGCGGCTCGTAGCGGGACTCACCGCGCCAACCGCCGGAAAACTGCTCGTCGCCGGCGAACCCGCACGTCGGGCCCGCCGCGGGGCGGTCCGCCTGGCATTCGTGTTCCAAGACCCCACGCTGCTCCCCTGGCGACGCGTCGAAGATAATGTGGCCCTGCCGCTGGAGCTCGCCGGCGGGTCGCGCTCCGCCCGAATGCAAGCCGCCCGCAGCGCTCTGGAGCTCGTCGGCCTCGCGGACTTCGCCCGCCACTTTCCCAGCCAGCTTTCCGGTGGGATGCGCATGCGGGCTTCGCTGGCCCGCGCGCTGGTTGTGCAGCCGGAGTTATTGCTGCTTGACGAGCCCTTCGCCGCGCTCGACGACATCACGCGGCAAAAGCTGAACACCGAACTGAGCCGGCTCTGGGCGCAGCGGCGCTGGACCGGAGTCTTTGTCACGCACAATATTGCCGAGGCGGTTTTTCTCAGTCAACGAATCATCGTGATGAGCGCGCGGCCGGGGCGGATCATCGCCGATGTTCAGGTTCCCTTCGAGTTTCCTCGCACGATGGAACTGCGGTCGCGGCCGGAGTTCGCCAGGCTGTGCGGAGAGGTCATGTCCTTGCTCGAGCGGGGGAGTCGATGAGCGAAGCGGTGCGTGCGGCTGCCCGCGCGGTGCTACCACCGGCGGTGTTCCTGATTTTGATCGTCGTGGGTTGGCAGCTAGCAATCGTCGTCTGGCAGCTTCCGCCTTATCTGGTTCCTAGTCCGCAGGACGTGTGGGCCTCGGCCCAGGAGCACGCCGCGGACCTCGGTTGGGCGATCCCGCTGACCGGCGCCGCGGCTCTCACTGGCTTTGGGCTCAGCCTTGTCTGTGGCACCCTGTTGGGCCTGGTGTTTTCGCAGTTCAAATGGGTTCAACGCAGCATTTACCCCTATGCCATCTTCCTGCAAACCGTGCCGATCGTGGCAGTGGCCCCGCTGCTGATCCTGTGGTTTGGCTATGGGTTTCAGGGCGTTGTGGCCGTCTCGTTCATCCTGAGCCTGTTTCCGATCATCACGGCGGCCACGAGCGGGCTGACGCAGATCGACCCGAACCTGGTCGAACTGTTCGCCGTGCATAACGCCACCCGGCTGCAGGAGCTGCTCAAGCTGCGGCTGCCGAACGCCGTGCCCTACCTCGTGACGGGGGCCAAAATCTCCTGCGGGTTGGCGGTGATCGGGGCCATCGTGGGCGAGATCTACGCCGGCTTTCAGGGCGAACATATCGGCCTGGGAACGCTCATCACCCGGGCCAATGCGGCCTTGGACACTTCGTATGTTTTTGCAGGCGTCCTCGGATCGACGCTGCTTTCCATCGCGATATTTGCTACTGTCAGCGTGCTGGGCACCACCATCTTGGCACGCTGGCACGGCGCCGCCGGGCGCGACTCGACTACTCGTTAGAAGGTAAAAGGAGTTTTGCCATGAATCGACGGACCGCAATTGCCGGATTTCTGCCAGGGTTTTTACTCCTTGCGCTCGCCCTCTTGCTGCATGGCTGCGGCAACAACTCAAGTGCCCGTCCGGTGGCCACTGCCCAGCCGGCTCGCGAGCCGCAGCAGTCTCCTGCCCCCGCAAACGCGCCGGCCGACGAAAACCTGATACCCGTCACGCTGCAGCTCAACTGGTTTCCCGAGGCCGAACACGGCGGCTACTATGCCGCGCTCGCGCATGGTTACTACCGCGAAGCCGGCCTCGACGTGAAAATTTTGCCCGGTGGGCCCGATTCGCCCGTCGTCCAGCAGGTTGCCCGCGGCATGGTCGACTTCGGCGTCGTCAACGCCGACAACATTCTGTTCGGCCGCGCCCAACAGGCGCCGATCGTCGCCGTGATGGCCCCGCTGCAGATCAGCCCTCGCTGCATCCTGGTGCACGAGAGCACCGGCATTCGCGGTCTGCGAGACTTGAAGAACGTGACGCTGGCCGTTTCCAGCTCGAACGCCTTCACGCAGTACCTGCGGCATGAACTGAAACTCGACAACGTAAAGATCGTGCCCTACTCCGGCAACGTCACGCACTTCCTGTTGAACAAGAATTATGCCCAGCAGGCCTACGTGTTCAGCGAGCCGTTTGTCGCCCGCAAGGCCGGCGGTGATCCGCGGGTGCTGATGCTGTCGGAGATCGGCTTCAATCCTTACACCAGCACGCTGTTCACCAATGACGAGAAGATTCGCGATAAGCCCGAGCTCGTCGAGAAGATGGTGAAAGCTTCCATCAAGGGCTGGGAGAAGTACGTAAACTCGCCGGAGAAGGCCAACGAAGCCATCCATGCGGCTAATCCGCAGATGGATCTCGACATCCTGGCCTACGGCGCTCGGACGCTGGAACCCCTGGTCTACGACCAGACGGCCGAAGCCGAGGGGCTGGGGACCATGTCCCGCGCTCGCTGGCAGAAGCTGGCCGACCAGCTCATCGCCTCGAAGCAGATGAAGGCCGACAAGGCCGATGTCCGCGGGGCCTATACCACGAAGTTTCTCCGGTAATTTCCCGGTGCAGAATCGGCTGCCGGCCGCGCAGGCGGGGCGTACACTTTGCACATGGGTCATCACCACCATCATGGACACGGCCACGAGCACGGCGACGCGCACAGCCACGGCGGCCGGAGCGCTGTCAAAGACGGTCGCGCGGGCAACCGCCGGCGGCTGGCCTGGGCCCTCGCGCTCACCCTGCTCTACATGGTCGCCGAGATCGTCGGCGGCTATTTGTCCGATTCGCTCGCGCTGCTGGCCGACGCGGGACACATGTTCTCCGACGCCGCCGCGCTCGCGCTCAGCCTGTTCGCTTCCTGGATCAGCCAGCGGCCGCCGACGCACCGGCTCACTTACGGCTACTACCGGGCCGAGATTCTGGCGGCGCTCGCCAACGGCGCTACGCTGATCGCCATTGCGATCGTAATCTTCATCGAAGCGTTTCGCCGCTTGCAAGAGCCCGAGCCGGTCGCCGGCGTCTTGATGCTTTCGATTGCGGCCGGCGGTTTGCTGGTGAACATCGCCGGGATGCTGATCCTGCACGGCGGAAAAGACGCAAGCCTCAACATTCGCGGCGCCTGGCTGCACCTGTTGACCGACGCCCTGGGCAGCGTGGCAGCGATCATCGCGGGTGTGCTCATCGCCTGGCGCGGCTGGTACTGGGTGGATCCGGCCGCCTCGATCGCGATCGGCATTCTCGTGATCTATTCCTCGTGGGATCTCGTGAAGCAGGCCATCGCCATCCTGATGGAAGGCACCCCCTCGCATCTGGATCTCGCCACGATCGAGTCCGAGATGCGCGAAGTCGAAGGCGTCTGCGAAGTGCACGACTTGCACGTCTGGACGATCACCAGCGGGCTCGATTCGCTCTCGGCACACGCCGTGCTTGAAGGGGAACATGATCCGCGCGTGGCGCTCGACGCCCTACAGCGCGTGCTACACGATCGCTTCAACATCGAGCACGTCACGATCCAGATCGACCCGGTCGGCGAATGTCGGACGAAGTTCTGACTCGGCCCGCTCGCCTCTAAAGCCTTGGCGAGAGTTTCAACGCGATTTTCGGCCCGATGGCACTCCGTTTGCAATTACCGGCGGGGTGGCTTTCGCTTCGCACCAAATCTTGCAAAGGGGGACATTACATGTTCAGCCGCCGAGAATTTGCCGTCACCGGTCTGTCCGCAGTCGCATTGGCTGGTCTCCAAGGCACCACTCTGCAAGGCACTGCCCGGGCCGACCACCACTCGGGTCACGACGCGCACAGCGAACATTTCGATGCCTGCGCGAAAGCTTGCAGTGATTGCCAGCGGGAATGCGATTCATGTGCCACGCACTGTGCGTCACTACTGGCCGATGGGCAGAAGGACCACCTCACGACGCTGGCCACCTGCCAGGACTGTGCGGACGTTTGCGTAGCTGCGGCCCAGATCGTGGCCCGTCGCGGACCGTTCGCCGAAACGATCTGCAAGCCGTGCGCTGACGCCTGCGCCATGTGCGCCAAGGAGTGCGAAAAGTTTCCGGACGACAAGCACATGAAAAAGTGCGCCGAGGAATGCCGCAAGTGCGAAAAAGCATGCCGCGAAATGATTCAGCACGTGGCTAGGAAGTAATAACCAGGTGCTGAACTGAGTGGGGACTGTCCCAATTTTGCGGCTGCCTTGGGAGCAAAATGGGACTGTCCCCCCTTCCGCGCGAATCGGTTCGCTCAACGACTGCCTGACACTGCCTAACTCTGCCCCTCGAGCATCGCTCGCTTCTTCGCGATGAACGTCAGATGATGCTCCAGGTGCTCGATGTAGTTCGTCACCAGGTCGGTGAGTGACATCGGATGCGGGTGTTCGTTGTGATGGCCGACGCGACTCCAGCGATCCGCCGGCACCCGGCGCAGCGCCTCCGCGGTAAGTTGCCGATTCAAATCGAACACATCGAGCGCCTTCTGCACGTCCAGCTCGTGATACGACAGCTCCCGGACGAACGCCGTTTCGTCGTAGCCGATGAGCGTCGGCTCGCGATCCTCGGCCGCTACCCGTTTCATCCGATCCGCGCCAATCAGATCGCTATCCATAATATGGATCACGATCTGGTGAATGCTCCAGGTCCCCGGCACCGGAAACGCCTTGAGCTGCTCGGGCGACAGTCCGGCAATCGACTGACGAAGCTTCTGCCCACCGGCAGCGTATTGGTCGAGAAGAGCGTGCATGGCGATTCACTATCCGGGGTTAAATGTCTTGGAAGGGTCGACGCCGTGCCCATGACAATCCAGAGCCGGCCAAGGTTCGTCCATAATAAATATTCATGCTACGTGAAATCATGAAATCGCAAGAGTACCCAAACTTTTTTTGAGCTCTTTCGCGCACGATTCGCGCGCCCGCGCGATCCACACTTCTCCGACACGCAACCTGCGTCTTCCTCGAAGCATTTTGCCTTTTCTCTTCTTCCGTGTGTGGATCCTCTGTCCTCCCTCTGCGCACCTCCGCGCCCTCTGCGGTGAACAATTTTTTGCCGTGGCCTGTTTGCGCGCTTGAAATATGGCCAGGCTTTCTGGCAGACTCAATCTCGGTACGACGGTCTGATGGATGCGACTCGATGTGAATGCCATCTTGGCGAGGGCCTTCCAGTTTTACTTCGCCAGGGTGGAGCAAGTTGCCTGCAACGTACAGGCAACTTATGTCGAGTGAGCGGACGTCTCTCCGACAGCACCAGAGACTCGAGTCTGGGGTGAAAGGGGAGCTGTGCCGTCGTTGCTGAAACACCGATTTGTTCGAGGGACCGCCCGATAGATGTGAAGCGCTTTGAAAACCTGGCAACGACTTCGGGTGCCACTGCTGGCTTGTCCAGCAGTGCCTGTCTTTCTGGTCTTGCCTTGCAGCCTCCTCAAGAATGGACACTCATTCTGAGGAGATTTTGTGCAAGGCAAGATCATCGGAAGAGCACTGCTGGGCCAGCCAGCAGTGGCACCCGAAGAATCAATCGCGAC
>Ga0169931_10008314_pt1 | contig 15177 bp, 14 predicted proteins | sample Kivu_15m_20L_FD_129675 | JGI IMG/M metagenome (GOLD analysis project Ga0169931, IMG submission 129675) | Freshwater microbial communities from Lake Kivu, Western Province, Rwanda to study Microbial Dark Matter (Phase II) - Kivu_15m_20L... | ecosystem: Environmental > Aquatic > Freshwater > Lake... | reverse complement strand
TCAAACGTGAACCTTATTATGTACTCTTCCAACGATACGTTTGGGATGTATGTTAGTAGTACTAAGTTTTTCTTAGCTACATCATCCGGGTACGTACGTAGGTATACGTAGGTATTCCTAACAATTTCTGAGACCTTTGATCTCACAATTCCATCAGTTCATGTTCCTTTAGCTTAAGTAGCTATATTAATATATAAACCTTTCTTTTAGTTACAACATAGAGGCATCGCAAAACATAGCATGGATAGTGAAATAGTACAGACCTTGGATAGACAATTATATATATATATATATATATATATAAACAAATAAAACACATTTATGATTTACACTATTTATATTACTCTCTCTCTCTCTCTATATGTACTTATTAAACGTCTCGTAACCATTCATGAGCTAAGCAATCCTTGGCGGTCGCACGGTCCTTGGGTTCATATTCTAACAATGGAATCATAAAGTTGGCAATTTCTCCAGCGTCCTGGATGGAGAATCTATATTTCTCATGCAATACTTCATCAATGGGCCAAAATTTGAGCTGTTTTATATTTTTCAAATCGCCTTTACGGTCAAAATAGTTTTTGGAATATTTCCCACTCAGGGCAAGATGTTTTGGAATTTTACCCAAAAGTTCTTGAAACATGGCAAGATGATCTTCATCACGATCGTAATCATCACCTGCACGTGGATCAAATAAAAGATCTCCAGTTAATAATTCAAATGTAATGCAACCCAAAGACCACATGTCAGCGGATGTGCAATACCTTTTGCACAAGAAACGAATAGAGAGAGCAGTGAGTTGATTAAGACTATCAAAAACTGCAAGCCATAAACAGAGACTAACAGATAAAATCGGCATGGTTATCCTAGGTAGAACTTAAAATTCATCACTTACTTGTTTCCTATGATAACTTCTGGTGCTCGATATTGACGAGTTTGTATATCTTCACTAAAATGTTTATGAGTCCAACAGGCATTGCCTAAATCTACAACAACAGCTCGGGATCTCTTGAGAACATCCAGATCTTTCAAATCAGGTTGATGATGGAGATCTCCCTCTATATCCTTGTACGGTGAATCGAATGTTATTCTATTGTTGCCGGAAGTTGTTAAGGTAGACCCTCCTGCTCTTTTTTCTCCCTCTAAAAACTGTCCCACCTGATTACTAGTTGTTGATTTGGTTCTGTGCCCACTCAAAGTCATTTCTAAGAAGTCCACTTTCGGTTCCAAGCCCATGAACATCTTGACTCGATCATTGATAGAATGTCGACAAGCCCACCATTGCGAAACCTTATCTGAGCTCTGGTTATTCAATCTAAATGTCGGGGTTCCGTTCCCATCGATCATGGGTCTAGCAGCGAATGCTTTTACGAGTCGAAGGTCAAAACCGAAAATGGACGAGGCATTTATGTTCGCTAAAGGTGCTGTTTCATTGATATCCCTCATTTTCATCGTAAGGGGGTGATTGCATATAGACTGTGAATAAGGTCCAAAAACAATATCATCTATACGTGGACGTCCATCATCCCGCTTGTAGGTACAAAATAAAAGACCCGGAAACCGGTTTTCTAGGAAGCCCAGCACAACCATAGTAGATAGAACAGAGAATTTAACACTGAAGAGAGAGTAAGCCATACTCCTAGATGTATTGGGATCACCGTTTGCCGTGTGAGCATTTTCCAATTCTCCTCCTGTAATATTATCTCCAACTTGATCGATTAATTGGGCCAAGAATTTTCGTACGCCAGTATGGGTATCTGTACGACATGATTGTACAAGCTTAAAAATAGTAGATATAGAAGGTTGTGCATTACGTTCCATGGTTAATGCACATCTCCATTCACGTGTTGCATTCTTTTCATCTGATTTTTCCCAGGGTATACCACCCAAAGCAGCAGACACCAGATCTGCGATTTCACTTTCCGGAATATAAGCTCGAAGCATAAACATAACCTCAGCTACTCCACTATGGTTGCTCTTATGGGAGTTGGATTGTAGACTACAAACATGAAAGTAAGCGGCTAGTTCCGGTTTACTTGAACGTGAAATCTTCGTTTTTTCATCGATAGTGTGAGAAAGATCATTGTAGATATTTGTGGGATATTGATCAAAGTTTGTGGAGACGAAAGATGAATGCAAAGCGAGCCTAGAAGGCTGTCTTTCAGCTGACAGGTGCTGTGACTGCGATACTCTCTGTCGAGTGTTCTCATTGAGGTAAAGTTCCAAGGCTTCATCAGAAAGTGTTTGTGGTGGTGTATTCTTTACTTGTGAAAATTCATGACTGTTTTTCGAATCTGTAAATGGATTTCTAAACTTTTGTTTTTCCTTTTGCCTTCTTCGTTTGAGTTTCTTACGCAAAGACTTTCTTTCTTCGGTGGGTGTCTTTGGGTCTTTTAGCAGTGCCTCTAGTTGTTCAGTATCCAGTTGTGTATCGTCCTCGTCTAAGGTCGACGCAGTACCAATCGATGCAGCATCCATCTCTGCTTGTGAATAGAATTGTAACAGAACATTTTCTGGTTTCAAATCAGTGTGTATGATAAGACATTTCCTATGTAGGAAATCCAGTCCCATCGCAATACCCTTGACCATAGTTTTGACAGCGGGTATCGGTATACCTCTGTAATTGTAAGCCTTGATTACGCTCAAGAGGTTACATCCAAGCATGGAAAATACCATGCACATGTGTTTGCCGTTGGGTCCGGTATGGAAGAAGGAATTATGAAGTGTCGCAATATGCTTGGCTCGTTCTTGATTATCATAAATGAAAACTCCATCAGAGTCTTTGGCCATCTTATCGGTTGTCTTGAGAATATTATCTGCTTGATCACGTTCCTTGGCAATACAGTTGAGTAATTCAATTTCATCTATAGCAGCCTCAGTATAATGTTTGGCAGACTTTTGCACTTTCAATGCATAAAGTGTACTCGTTCCGGTCTCTGAACTTTGTTGTCGATCCCGGACCATCCAAACAGTTGAGAAATGTCCCCAACCAAGCTTTTTAATTATAATATATCTTGAACAATAAGAGAATTGTGTATGTGCGCGCAAGGAGTTGGGGAATCGTTTATATGGAACAGGTGATGGGTTTTATGAGTGATCAAGTCATGTATTACAATAGATTATTTGCAGTATAGAGCTTTGCCATCGGTACCGTACCTTTGATTGTAAACATCTCCAATTTGAACTCGATGATACCCACCCACTTTGTATCCTTCCTCTCCTTCATCTTCATCATCTGAATAATCCTCTCCACTTTCACTGCCTTTTTTATCGGCTTGATCCTCGCTCGAAGATGAACGTTTACCCGAATAGGACGACGACGACGATGAAGACTTTTCTGTATCCTGTTTCTCCTTGATTTCTTGTCGGTTAACAGTAACGGAGGCTTTGTAGGCTGATGGTACTTTATGGTTTGTCTTTGATGATGATACGGTAGGTGTCTTCAATTCATCCTCGCGCTTAAGAGACACATGTTGAATTCCTGATGTGATATGATCCATTATCGCCGTCGTCGTCGTCGCGGAACCTTGTGTAGCTGTGATACGAGTGTCCACCTTTTTTCGAGTACCAGTGCTGGACACTCTTGCGAGATGTGCGTCTCCAACAAAAAAGTCAGAGTCAGAAGTTGTCGATGGTAAACCAGAAGAATTGTCTGCCTCTGCTTGTGCTAGAAGCTGATCGAGATGATCAAGCTCGTTCGTTAGCTTGATGGGGTTGGCCGGTCTCGAGTAAGTCGCTGATGCCACGGCGTTGGATTGAATACAGCTATTGAGACTGTAGCGTTGTGTATGCCTTGGAGGCGGTTGGCTTTCACCACTCGACGATGAAGTAGTGATAGCTGATGTTCCTAGCAAGGATTTGCTAGGCGACTGTGATTTGGAGTTTGATTTCATGGAATGCTGCGAGTGCTGATCGGACCGCTTGGGGGCCTTGTTTCCAAACTTGAGCATATTTAAATTTCTGTTCAAGTCAATAACGTACAGGTCGTCCAATGTGAGCGAATCAAGCCGTGATCATGAAGGATGAGGCTACGGATAAAGTTTTGACTTGTCTTAATCGTTCGGGTAGTCTTTCAGATTGGTATTCTATATTCGTTATGATACCATTCGATGATGCAGCTCTCGTATGCTATACTGTACGCTATTGGAGTCCAAATCGGCACTCCGAAATTAAACTGCAGTCACTACATACAGACAGTAGGATACTACTGCATAGCTACTGTAGGAATGATCAACGGCATTTCCTGTGTACATACTTTACACTTCACATAAAAACCTGACATATCTGTAAACAGTTAGCCCCAGAGTTAGCAGTCTGGCCGGCGTTTTCTAACAAAAAGGCCAACCCTAGACGCGCTAACCTAGCCCACCGGATCCGGTAGACAGTACCTACATAGTCTAAAAGTATTTACACGATGTATCGAACAGTAGGTACATACGCCGACATAATGGTTTACGTTTATGTACTTATACGTTTACATGCTATGTAGAAGAAAATCAAGATCAACAATTTATCAACAACCTGCCAATATGATTACAATAGGGGCTTCCACAAGGAGACAATGATTGATGACTACGTAGCCCTACCATACGATCATGGCAGGGTTACGTCCTCTCATCGTGGATATAAGACGTTTTTGTACACTGTTAAAACGACACTTGAATCCAACACATTTCAATGGTTTATCATTCTTATGATTGCAGCCAATGCTGCACTCATGGGCTTGGAAACTTTTGATTTCGTCAGTTCCTCGACAGATTGGAGCACTATATTGGAAATTGCAGACTATGCCTTCCTCATCTTTTTTACGATTGAAATCGTATTCCAATTTATTGCCCATGGATGGACATTCTTCAATGATGGATGGCTTATCTTCGACTTGTCCATCATTGTCGGATCGTGGTTCTTCCAACCCTTTCGAGTTTTAAGATCCTTGCGTATTCTTCGAGTCATTCGACTCATCTCACGGTATGTACTACAGGTGCTCGTCCACTTCACAGATAGCTAGCTTCCTTTACAACACAACTCTTTAATCAACCCTTGTTTGATCCTATTGCTTTGTAGCATGAATACTCTGAAAAAACTCGTTCAAGCACTATTCTCCTCTCTACCAAAACTTTTTAATATATTCGTACTTTTTCTTCTCATTTTCTACATGTATGGTGTCATGCTCACGTCCATGTTCAAGGATCTTTACAAAAACGGATATACTGATCAAGATTACTTTTCAAGTCTAGGTAGGACCTTTTATACTCTCTTTCAGCTTCTAACCATGGATTGCTGGTCGTGTATTTCATCACAAGTCATGGCAGTTTATCCGTGGGCTTGGATCCCTATCATTTCCTTTATACTTCTGTCCGCGTTTATTGTAGTTAACTTAGTAATCGCAGTCATCTGTGATGCTATCAGTGAATATCAGCATAAGGACATTGAAGAACAGTTACAAGCGATGAGCAAACAGTCCCTGTCTTCTCACACAGCTAATGATGGAGCATACACGGCATTACAACTCAAGTTGGAAGATACGACGAAAAAGCTAGATGACCTTTCGGCTCTACTACATTCCGTACTTCAGTCTCAATCTCCAGCTACTACAGATGTGAATTTTCATCGCTGAGACAAGGTATCTAGAATCACAAGTCCATTATGACAAAGCATTATTTTATTGATTTTATCAAAGCATCTATCTCATGGCCAGCCTGCATACTAGCCATTAGTTCTTCACAATGAGCGATTGAACTCTCCTAGTTTCACTTTGATTTTTAAAAACATTCATGACAAAAGAGAGCATAGTAAGTTGGACGAACGGAAACGTAAAATTTTTTAATGTACCGATTTACATAGGTATACAGAAACAACGTTTAAGTGTCTTGCAATGGGTCATGTATCATCTTCATTGAAATATGACTCTTCCTCATCATGTTCCACAAATTTTCTCTGATCTTCAAGAGCCCTTTCGTTAGATAATTTAATACTTTTTATTAAGGCCTTATCATCTCCTAGGCCTTGCAAGCCTGCATCTTTAGTTTCGTTCATGCCATGTACGCAGCGGTTACTCTCTTCAAATTGCCTTCGAAGTCTCGTTAAGGTATCCACGTAAGGCATCGCTACATCCTCAAGACTAGATTCGACTGTGTTCTTAATATGGGGTTGATGAATATGCTTTGTGACTATGTATTCGAGCAGAGATTTTATGTTCTCCTTCTGAATAAAATCACACATTTCAACGATTGAGGACGCTACCAAATTGTCACCTATAGGATTTGTTCGGAACGTTTCAAATACTGGTGCAAAAAGATTTTGCTGAATAATGTGGCGATTATAAAATTCGTCTTTCACAGCTAAAATTGAACGAAGAAACTTCAAAGCTGCAAGTTTTACACATCGCTCTCCCGAATGACCAATCTTGCTTTCGGAGCGCAAGAATTTCAAAACGTGTGACAGCACTCGGGCGCGAATAACGTAGAATTTCATCCTGAAGCAATGTGCTCGAACACAAAAGCTTAAAAGTTCAATTGAAAAAGACGCTCTAATGAAACATGAGGGTATAAATCTAAGAAATGGAATAGACTTGTAGTCTGCCGATGGATGATTCATAATCTTTTCTAATTTTTGATTTTTCCGCATAGAGCCATCCTTGTTATAGAGAATGACGTTGAACGGTAGCGCTCGTTTAGTAATGTAAACACTGTATTGGAAGGGCACCACTAACCAAGGGACATAGTGATCATAGAACATTTTTAGGAATGAATTCTGCTCAGAGCTTCCAATATGAACACCTCCTGACGAGTGTGTTCCACCATGGAAAGATCCGTTCCCACTCAACAGCTCGTCCTCTTCATTGTCCAGAATTCCCGCACCAAGAAGACTATGATCATTAATCATTTCTGTATCCATTATTATCCTCATCAATTCTGCAGTTTGAAGCATGACGCCAGCATCAGATTCCACGGCCATGACGAATAGAAGTGACATCAGTAGATCATTGTGGTGACTATAAAAGAAGACCTTAAACGAAAACATGCCAGTGAAGGGTCATTCCGATTTAATAAACATCATTTTCCATATTCAACACTAGTCAAGGATCTTACCTGACGTTGATCATTTGGTTGAGCTTTAGGTACTACAATGGTTTGACTTGTCCCACTCTCATCAATTTTGTCTTCGTGCGAGGATGTAAATACGTCAAGGCAATGCTGTCGAATGAGACTGGCATGGTGCATCGCTATAGTAGATAGAATTTCGAGACATATGCCTCTCTCCGAAATATCTGCAGTCGGATCTGATAACAAAGCACCCATTAAAGAAAGCAAGTTAACTGTCTCCGAATCTCCGAGGTAAACATCAAGAAGAACGATCATAGCGTAAAAGTCATCCTTATCTGACTGCTGAAGACTGGTTCGTACCATGACGAAGAGCTCCCTAAGAAATGAAACGCAATCTCTTCTACGGCATTTTCTTGACTCTAAGGAGTCATCTTGGGGAGCAGGATGTTGCTCCCATGGTGCGAGAGAAGTACCAGGTTTTGTACCCAGCCGCCTATCATCATCACGGCTATTTTGCGACTGGTCAGACACTGTTTCGATATTCTCCGCATTACATTCATTGTCATCAATGTCCCATTCTATCTGTCTAATCATTTTTATTTCCGTACCTAGTAATCTCAAGATTCTGACCAGATAGCTGTTAGGAGCGAATCGTGTGTCATCGGTAGAATCATCCTGACTATGGTCCATACTTGTAAATGATTCCTTCGTGGTTGGATTCGGAGGTGCACAGATGACCCCTTTTATGACATTTGTGTGCGTAAAGGTAAGCAACGACGCTAAAGTAGAAAGACAACTTTCATCCATAGTAGGGCGTAGTAACGTATCCCGCAAATAAGTTACTCTGAAGGCAATCTGAATATTTGAAATCAACTCAGCATCCTAAGAAATAGGAGATGCAGAAAAACGAGTGAGCAACTAGAACAGAGATACAATAGGAAAGCAACTTTGATGGTTCACCCACCTCCATGAGAATAACGGTTCGAAATCTCAATCGATGACGTATGAACCATCGATGGTTCGCCTTATCTCTAAGATCGGGATCATATTCAAGGCAACAGCAGCATTTCTCAAATAATTGCTCATCGGATACAATATATTCAATTATATCAGGGTCATTCAAAAGGACGATGGCCTTAATAATTGAGGCAAGTGTTGTCAAGGCCTGAAAATCATCTCTGGCTTCTGCAGTGGGGAATAGGGAACACAATGCGTGTAGATATGCACAATCTGCTTTTGCCAAGAATGCAGCCAGATGCTCTCTTTGCGTAATGGTCTAAGCAAAACAGAAGTGAAGGATGATTGGTTAAGTACAAGCCAAGTATTGTTCCAAGTATTGTTGTCAATAACAAACGTATATTTCTACGAACCTGAGCAGAAACGAGTGAGTCTGCGATGTCCTCTAAATGATGAAACGCCGGTGGACTAGGCAAGGGTGTGGAATAATTCGCATGGTTGTTTGTGTTTACGGGAGGATGATACGTAATCAATTTCTGGGTGCCGATAGTATTTTCACCTGAATGGGGTAAATTCCCATATGCAGCCGCCGCCGCTGCGACAGCCATAGATACAGCAGAAGATTGTGTCTTGTCAAGGTCGTAGGTATTGTGAGTTTTTGTATGAGTGATAAGAGGATCGAGACAATTAGTATATTGAGCTTGGGAATGTGCTTCATTCGTTGAGTGATTTGAAGATGTTTGCGTGTTGCATGTAGTACGGGACATGGAAATCGTGCTTGAGTCCTCTGTTGAATTTATATGATTATTTTGACTAGCGTCCATTGTGGATAGGTGTTGTGGACTGGGCCATGTCTTGAGAAATGGAATCCGTCGTCCATCAGTCGATTCATATAGAAACCCATTTTTACATTTCAAGAGTTCGTTGGCTCTTCTTTGAGCAGTAGAGATGTTGTGCCATATATCTATGCAACCGGCGTTGTCTTGAAAGGATAAAGCCAGATCAACCTATATGGAAGCGTAGGATTGGTATTTAGGATATGCAAATATTTGGATGAGTAAGACAAGACATAAATGTGAGAAATGTATCTCAGCCGTATGTAGGCCTATTTATATATGTGAAAAAGTTCGTACTTACCCCATGATAAGAGCACGATTCATCTTGCAAAGAAGACTGATGCTGGTGTACCCTAATACTTTCTCGATGATGACGATGAATCTGGTTGTTAGTACGACATTCTTGTTGTTGATTGGAGGTAGGTTCAGCAGGTGCGGGTTCACACCATGTAATAATACTATCTCCTTGTCTTTGATATGTTTCCCAAAGTAAAACTCTAGCTCGTAGAAGAATCCTTGGTGCGTATTGTGAACGCGTTGATGTATCTGGCATATGAGCCGAAGTCATTTCTGCATGCATAAATAAGATAGGATTTCCTAGATCTCTATATATAGCCTCATCCAATGCAGCAGAAAGCCTTTGTTGTTGCTGTTGGGTAAGAGTGGCATGTTGAGGTATTCTGTCAAAAGCCTTCCAAGCCCCTGCATTGGAGGATAGGATGGATGGATCATTAGTTTTGGCTTCCTGTTGTTCCGATGACGATATCGAATCCCGTAGTGGGACTGGCGCCGTGTTGTTGTTCGTGCAAATACAGAGTATACGTCCCGTTCCACAATCATCCCAACTCCCATCTGCATTCAGTCGATATAGTTTGACTCTCCATCCATTTTGCTGGTTAATTTTGTCATGCTCTTGTGTCGAAATAGATTCATCAGGGTTTGTAGTATCAACAGTCGAAGTCTCCGTATGTTTTGGCGTGTTGAGATGCCCGTTGGATGTGGATGTTGATTCCGGGACATATGCAGCGTCGGATCCACGTGTAGGTGAAATATTGACGGATGCTGACGATGATGATGCAGAAGAAGAAGATTGATTATCGTCAGCCTCGTCGGCCATTTGTGGCTGAGTTTCAATCGTCCATGACTCCATCCGACGCTTCTTTGCCAGTTCCGCGTCATCTCCATCATCATGCTGCCTGAATGTTTCTGCTATATATTTTTTCTTGGTACTACCAGCACTGTGAGAAGCTACAGACAAGGTGAAACGAATCTTTGTATTGTTATTGGACATGTCCCTGGATGACGAGTCACTCGCCATTCGACGATGTAAGTCTGCCGTTTCTACATGTGCTTCCGAGTTTAAAAAACAAGCTCCATGAGCTTGTTCTTGAGAAGTTCTATGAGATGAATCGGGATCCAAAGAATCTTGCATGGAGTGTGAGTTTGATCGTTTCCCGAGAGACTGATTGAAATTTAGAACATTGATGCTGCTTTTAAAATTGACAGTATGAACAGTACAGTACATAAATACCTCGTCCCGCGATACTACGATGATGAGCTGCGATGCTGCGATGACTTCTTTGACACGCGGCATGTTGCGTTCACGAATAAAGCGTGAATTCCGTTCTCCGCGCAACAAACAGCAGCGGGCAGATTATTACATACAAAAGTGCAGTAGGCCTACCGTACATACAGGTACAGTACAGTTCGCTCTGTAATCTCGTAGTCTGTACTACAGTAGGCCACGTTTTGGATGTCTTAATATTTACCGTACATATCATCGGATGACATACATAATAATAATCACATAGTCTTTCTGACAATGCCAAAAGCGGAGAGAGGAACCCCCAAAGACATAGCCAATAGAATAAAATCCAAAGGTCTACAGAAACTAAAATTCTATTGTCAGCTGTGTCAAAAACAATGTCGAGATGAAAATGGGTTCAAATGTCACTTGGCATCCGATTCACATTTACGGCAAATTGGGGTGTTTTCACAAAATTCTACCAAAATTCTAGATAGCTTTTCTACTACCTTCGAGGGAGCCTTTCTTGAGACACTCAAGCGAAGACATGGGACGAAAAGAGTTCTGGCGAATCATGTATACCAAGAGCTTATTCAAGACCGACATCACGTTCACATGAATTCGACATGCTGGACGACATTGTCGGACTTTGTTCAATACCTTGGAAAGGCAGGTCGATGTGTCGTGGACCAGACAGAACGAGGATGGTACATTACATACATTGATAGAGACCCCGCCTTGATGCAGCGACAAGAGGCGTATCAACGGCGTGTGGACGAAGAAAAGAAACAGGAAGATCGATTGGCGAAACAAATGGAAAAGCAACGTGTCGAGGCTGCCAAGTTATTGGATAGAGCTGGGGTTGATCTGCATGTTACTGCTACGTCAATTACTACTGATAATACTCGTTCAACAGGTGAAGAGGGCGAATCAACGGTGGAGGGAGAAGATTCAAAACCTAAATTTATCATGAACTTGAAATCTGTATCCTCACATGCACAAGACAATACACAAACGATAACAAGTTCCAAGTTTGGTGTCAAAAGAAAACGACCCACTATCTTTTCGGATTCAGACGAAGAAGAGGAAGACTAAAACGTTTAAATACTCATTTACTGTACATGTAGGTTTGGATTTGTACTTTATATTTTTATCACGTGAGTCCGCGTTTCCCTTTCAAAATATAACGATATTAATAGTAGATATATTTTTTGATCACGTTTTAGGTGTTTCGATTTGAAAATGAAAATAAAAAAATTACAAATCATTTTTTCATTTAGGTGCTTGTATTAACATTTCGAGACAGTTACATATAGATACGAACCTTGCAATACATGTCAAGTAATTCGAGTCGATATGGACGTATCACCACATGAACTTGCTCGGCTGATTGCTCTTCGACAAAGCAGTGGCTTAGATGCCAGAAATTTACTTGCACCTCCTCCGGTGGAAGTGATCATGCCGATAATACCACCAGTTCGCAAGAAAAAGGTGAAATTAGTTGTCAACCATCAATCCAAACATAAACATCTTCTTAAGGACATGCAAAATAAAATCCGCAGTCAATCGAAAGAGCAAAAAGATAAAGAAAGGGACGAAAAAGAAAAAATGATTAGACTTCGTTTGAAAACTGTGGGCCAAGTGGAATCTAAATTGTTTCCCTTGTTAAAAAATTTGAACCTCCATATCTCATCCTCGGAATCTACAATGTGCAATCCAATAAGAGCCGCAACGACATTCCAACCGGGTGCTAATAATAGTAATAGTACATCAACACCTACTATATTGGAAGGAACATCTACTACATCTTCAGGTTCCACGCTGTCATCATCACCATGTTACACAGCAAAAGTATCGACCTTGAGTCAAACAACAAAGCAACGGCTGGAAAACGAGGTTATGAAAATGAAGGACGCATATTCCTGCAACCAAGATAATAAATCGATTTCGATGACCAAACATAATAATTATGGAAAAGTACCGAGATATATTCTAGAACGAAGAATTACATTAGCCGAAGAAGAACAAGGAAAGTATACTGACTTGACATACAATCGAGAAAATTCCATTAAGAATAACAACCCCACCTGGAATGGTATTTCGGGTATGGATAAAGTGAAACTTACAGATATGAGAATGCCAGAAAAGCAAAGACTCTTACGAGAATTATCGGAGAATGAATCCAAGATCAAAAAGGAATTAGAGAAATTACCGTTTGGATTACAAAGTGAAGGATCCATAAGAAAACGAGATGTCTTGTATGATTCGATGAAAGATATTGAAAAGAAGAAAAAAATAGTCTTATTAACGCCAACATGGGGACAACGACGAAGATATCGTTGACTAATGTAAACAAAGCTGAATTTGAACAGTGTTATGTGACTATATAAAAAGTAAATCATAGATAGAAACAATATTTGCATGGATCACATAATATTCTGTTCAATTAACTTTTACTATTGGTTGTGATCTTATGATTTCTGACATTAGCATCATTAGTTGCTACTGCATGACAAGCTGACGTCAGTTGAAATAGATTCACAATTTGCTTTACAAGAAAAGCAGGAAGAAAGCAATTCAAGGCCATATTACAAACATGCGATAAGAGTGTACTACTGTGAGCATGGGCTAGGATATATAAAATCATGTATGTAAATTCAGTCCCTACACAACAATAACCAAAGAAGGGATATATCCCATAATACCAACGAACTAGGAAGAATCGTTTCGCGTTTGCTTCCTTTGATTTATGATGTACTTTTAGAGAAGCTACAGAGAACATTTGAGCCCAATGGGAAGAAATATCGAGTATGGCTAATGAAGCAAAGGACTAATAAAAGAATAGCATCGTGAAAGTATTCATCCGTGAGTTCCGTACACCAGCAATCATAGAATATGTAGACAAGCGGATTCATTTTCTCATGCCAACGGTACTTTTCAATACCGGTACGAATGATACGTACCAAAGAGAGCAGTCCTCCTCCATGTCCATGTAAATGTTGTCGATATTCACAAGAAAGCACAAATAACAGTCCCAATGTAGAACATCGATCTGTGATCATGTCCAGCATACCCCCATATTCACTGCTTTGATTGAATTTCCGTGCTACGTATCCATCGATGAGATCTCCCACAAACGAGAGGAGGTATAAGATGGCAGCTAATGTGAAAAAATACAGAATGATTTTTTTTCTATGAATACAGAGTACTCGTATACAGTCCTTCAAAGCGCTAATCAAGTACAGTGCATTACAGTACCTGTTTGCCACAATTGTGGAATCATCATCATTAATACAAGACTGGAAAATGTACAGGCAACTCGCCCATATCCAATGAGATTTGGAATAAAGAGCAGGACGTCACTTGTATTGCATAAGTGCGATTGCTTATGGGTCATTTTCTTTTCCTTCCTTTTTCTCACTTATCTTCTCACCATCTATCTCCTTTTTCCTCTTCCACTTAGCAGATCTTTAGGCGATGTAGGATTACAACATGTAAGTGTCATTGATGGTTTGTAAATAAACTGCTGCTTTCGAAGGGAAATCTTTTTTTTGGGTGCATAATGTCAGTCAACCACCCGCGCACGGGTGCGCTAAAGCTTCAGTGGACGAGTTTCTAGAGTGTTATTAGCACGTTATTAATACCCCGTTATAATGCAACAAAAGATTGCGTTAAAGGTTGTTATACTGGGGAAGCACGAGCGCTTGCTGCCCATGGTAAATGCCCCATCATGTCATCAAAAATACCAAATGTTGGAACTTGTTCCTGCTATTGTATTTCAAATATTGATTTGACCTTCGTGGATTCCGTAGCGGCGAATCCAAGATTCTCAGGAGCAGTAGTGTATGCAGTAGAGGTGCCAGCTGTAGGCCTCACTGTGGTTGAGGATTTAGTAATGGTCATAGCATCATGAACATTCTTGGGTGAGGTTTCCGACGGTGTAGCTGTCTTACAATTATTCAAATCGCTGATCTGTCCTTTGTGGATTCCTTCGCGGTGCATCCAAGATTCCAGCGGTAGGCCTTACTGTAGTCGAAGACTTTGTAATGGTCAACTTTGTAATTGTCATAGCATGATAACGATTACCGACTTTTGTAGATTCCTTCGCGGTACCAGCAAGATTCCCAGCAGTAGTAGTCAATCCAGTAGTAAGCCTCACTGTGGTCGATGACTTTGCAATAGTCGTATCATCAACACCATTCTTGGGTGATTTATTCGATGGTATAGCTGTCTTCATTATTCCTATCGCTGATCTGTCCTTTGTGGATTCCTTCGTGGTGCATCCAAGATTCCAGCGGTAGGCCTTACTGTAGTCGAAGACTTTGTAATTGTCATAGAATAATAACGATTACCGACTTTTGCAGATTTCTTCGCGGTACCAGCAAGATTCCCAGCAGCAGTAGTAATCAATCCAGTAGAGGTAACAGCGGTAGGCTTCACTGTGGTCGATGACTTTACAATGGTCGTAGCATCATCACCATTCTTGGGTGATTTATTCGATGGTATAGCTGTCTTCATTATTCCTATCGCTGACCTGTCCTTTGTAACTCTCAGTGAATGATTTATCACTACTGCTGTGACCTTTGAGGAGTCCTTAGCGGTTTTTCCGGAATTACCAGCAGCAGTAGTCGATGTGGTTGAGGATCTTGGTAAAGGTACGCTGCTATAGTATCACACGGTGCTGAGAACATATTGTCGTAAACGACTAACTGTAACAGTGTCATGTGTGTAATCTCATTGACCGTAGGAGAGAAGGTGCTTACTGAATCGTCGGCTGCCAATAGGTTCCCACAAGCACAAATCCTCACCTTATACT
>Ga0169931_10008313_pt1 | contig 15177 bp, 12 predicted proteins | sample Kivu_15m_20L_FD_129675 | JGI IMG/M metagenome (GOLD analysis project Ga0169931, IMG submission 129675) | Freshwater microbial communities from Lake Kivu, Western Province, Rwanda to study Microbial Dark Matter (Phase II) - Kivu_15m_20L... | ecosystem: Environmental > Aquatic > Freshwater > Lake... | reverse complement strand
AATCTTGTCGTGCGTCAGCGCGTGGAACATGAAGGCGTCATCGGGATCCGGGCTGTGTCCGACACGCAAAACTGGGCTGCTCATCAACTCTCCTTGGCAAATGCCCGGCAGGGCCCCGTCAGGTAGCCGCCGGCCCGGGCTTGGCATCCCGCAAATCAAATGAAAATCAATCGCTGGGTATCGGGGGAGGGCCCCCCAGCCTGGACAAGACCAGATAGGCCATCACCAGCACGCCCACAGCGATCAGGCCCCCTGTCAGCCAGAACCGGTAGCCGGTGGAAATGCCCGAGTCACTACCGATGCTGTAGGTGAACCCGCTCGAGCCCTTGGCCTTTTTCCGCCGCCGCGACTGGCTTGATCCGGAGGAGGATCCGCTCCCCTGCCGGATTCGCACCCGCTTGCGCTCCCGTTTTTTGCTGCCGCCCTCCCCACCATTCCCCGGTGATTCCTGCGGGGACGAGTCACTGCCCGGCCGGTGGACATCGGCCTTGTCCTGGTCTGCCATGGGACGCTCCTCGAGGGCTGCCCGGGGCCACTCCCTGGATCAGGGGCTGCCTCCAGGCACCTTCCGCTCGGGCACAGCGGGAGGTGTCTCAACCTTGGATTCCTTTTTTGCGGTCTTTTTGGGACGAACCAACTCCATGAAAACAATGCTGTCGCTGCGGGTTTCGAAGTTGGAGGGTCGCTTGCCCTTCTCGGGGATCTTGCTCCAGGCGAGCATCACCTTGTCCCCCTGCCGGCCCAGAATCCCCTCCAGCACCTTCCCGGTCGCCTTGCCATCCGGACCGGCCACCGCCAGATCAACCAGGTGCAAACCCTCCCCCGGGGCCACCCGCACCATCTCCACCGCCTCGGTGAAATTCGGCTCCACCACCTGCAGCGATTTGTCCCGCACCACCACCTTGGTCTGGGCCATCTGGTCCGGGTCGGCTTCCTTGTTACCCTTGCGGGCCTTCGCGATCGCCCATTCCCCTTCCAGTTCGCTCCAGGGCCCCTTCGCCTGGGCCGCGTCCTGGCTCACCAGGGTCCCAAACCCCATGCCGGCCAGAACCAGCGCCAACAGTCCGTGGGGTATCCAGGCGCGAACCATGTTCCATTCCTCGGCGGATCAGGTGAACCATCACCCCGGCTAAAAACACCCCGGGTCAAATCCGGGCTGTGTGGCGGTATGCTGGCAATGTCTTTATTCTAGACCGCCCGTTCATCCGTGCCAGTCGCCATTCAGCGCCCCGGGCATGAAGGAGTGAGAATGCTTTGGTTGCTCGGAATAAACGGCCCGGTCAAGGGGCGCTCCTGGCAATTGCAGGGAACCTCCCGGGTGGGCCGCATGGACCACCTCGAGGTCTGTCTGGATGACCCCTCCGTCAGCCGAACCCACGCCGAACTCGAATTGTCCCCCACAGGCTGGAAACTGCGGGATTTGGGCAGCACCAACGGCACTTTCCTGAACGGCACTCCCATGGGGCCCGGCCAGTGGCCCCTTCGCGTGCGCGATCTGATGCAATTCGGGGATGTCGCCCTGCTCGTTGAGGGGATCGACCACCCCAACCACGCCCCTGCTGCCCAGCCCGTGGATGAGGGGGCCATCCAGAAGCTGCTGCAAGCTCCAAACGATAGCTCCTTCTATCTCAATCAGCCCATCAAAATGGACAGCGGCCTCGAGTTTCGCCTCGAGGCATCCAGCGATAGCAGCTGGAGCCACGCTCTGGTCGCACCCCTGGCCGAGGCCGACCGCTCCGACAAGTCCAACCTCAAGTCTTCCCAGGCCCTGATGGCCCTGCTCCAGTCCAGCCGCCACCTCATGTTTGTCGAGCGGGAACAAGACCTGCTCCGCAGCATCCTGGAAGAGGCCGTCCAAGTTCTTAAAGCCCAGCGCGGCGCCATCGTCCTCACCCAGCCCGATGGCTCCCTGCGGGTCCGCGCGGTGGTTGAGGGCGACACCTTCCGCGCCGATTTCTCCCGCTCTTCCGCCTTCAGCAAGAGCCTGGCGGAACGGGTCTGCCAGGGGCGCAAGTCCGTCCTTTGCCAGTCCGTCAGCAACGATCCGGCCCTCAACGCCGCCCCCAGCATCCACGAGGGGGACATGGCCTCGGTCATCTGCGCCCTGCTGCGCACCCCCCGCCGCGTCCTCGGGGTCCTCCACCTCGACCGCTCCAGTCTCCAGCCTGCCTTCACCAGGGGGCAGCTTGATCTGGCCGACGCCCTGGCGGCCCAGGTATCCGCGGGCATCGAGGCCGCCCTCCTGCTGCAGGCCCAGCGCCAGATGTTCCAGGAGACCATCACCGTCCTGGGCCAGGTGCTGGAACTGCGGGACGAATACACCGGCGGCCACACCCGGCGGGTCACCCGCTACGCCATGCTGCTGGCCGAGGCCGCCAACCTCCACCCCGATGAGCGGGAGTGGCTCCGCCTCGGCGCCCCGCTGCACGACATCGGCAAGATCGGCATACCCGACCATATCCTGCGCAAGACCGGCCCCCTCACCCCGGACGAGGTCGCCCAGATGCGCAACCACGCCCGCTTCGGCGCCGACATCCTGGCCAGCATCCCCTCCCTCAGCCGCACCGCCTGCCTTGCGCGTTCCCACCACGAATGGTGGGACGGCTCCGGCTACCCCGATGGACTGAAGGGCGAACAGATCCCGTTGCCGGCGCGCATCCTGGCCTTGGCCGATGTGTTCGACGCCCTCACCAGCAATCGCCCCTACCGCCGGCCCCTGGGCCTGCGCGATGCGCTGGCGGAAATGGAAAAGCACTCAGGCCGCCAGTTCGATCCCAAATTGTTCAAACTGTTCCAGGCCCTGGGGGAAAGCATCCTCGCCGCTGCCGATTGACCCTCCCGCAGACCCCCCAGGCGACCGCTTGAGCCTTTTTCCTGCGTTTCCCGGTTTCCACCGCCCGGCTCCCCCCAAAAACCGTCCCCACCGGCGCTGCCCGACCCAATTCAGCCCTTCTCCGCCGGCGCCAAACTTTTACTTTTTTCCCGGCCCGAACCATTCCTCTGGTCCGGTTGTGACGGTGTGGCAACTTTCTCCGAGGGTGTGGGCGCCTTGCCGGAAACTCTCAGGACCACGGCACAACCTTGCGCATGGCCTGCCCAAAGCCTGCCGAATTCACTTCCAACGATTCCGCTTTTTTGGTCTACAGGGGTTTGTGCGCCATGGGGATATGGATGTCCATCGTCCTGGGCTTGGCCGCAGGCGACAGTCCGAAGTTCTCGCCATGCACCTTGGAGGTTGGCCTGAACATCCGCTCCGTGGATGTCGTCAGCGAGCACGGGACGATGCACCGGGATGGCCCCAGCATCACCGAGCCCGGTGATCCCTGGACCGGCCCCGAATGGACCACCTCCTCCGCCAAGCCCTTCAGCCATGATGGCGACAACGCCATCCTGAGGGCCGAGGTCGAGGTCGATGTCCGCAGCATCGCCCCCGGCTCCGTGGTGCGCCTCCGCGGCATGAGCACCGAGCCCGGTTTCAACATGCTTGGCGAACTGGTGGTCCCCATCTCCTGGACGGGCACCGACCCCAACGGCGTCCAAAAGGCCGTCGTCTCCGGCATCAACCCCATCGGCTCCGGCGTGCGGAAGATCAACAATGTCATCGACTGGTATGCCGAGGTTCGCGAGCCCGGCGTCCGCCAGCCCACCGTCGAGTTCCTCGGCCGCACTTCCCCCCTCACCTGCTGGGTGCTCAAGGGCGCTCCCCGCAACGCCACCGAGGTCAAGGCAAAGCCCACACCCCGCCGCCTCGACTACGCCGTCAATGTCTACTCCACCGCAGAGGACAACATGGGCCGCAAGGCCCACCCCCTGGCGCTGGCCGGCGATGTTGTTCGCATGCAGGGCAAGCATTACCTCGCCATCCGCCACTACGAGCCGGAAGACGCCTGGCGCATCTCCGAGACTTGGTCGATGCGCCCTCCGGGATGTAGCTGCTTCTCCATCATCAACAACTCGATCCTCGTGCTCGAGATGATCGGTCACCCCGGCGATTTCGATCTCACCACCTTCACCGCCAGCCCCAATAACCCAGCCAAAGGCATCGAGGGCAGCCTGGCCGATCCCGCCTACACGCAGAATGTCCTGGGCGACACCTGGCAGGTCTTCCTGTTCGATGACCGCAACACCCGCTACGGCTACATGGGCGGCACCGGCGGCGCCAACTACTACGAGGCCGTCCTCCGCTACAAGGTCGGCAGCCGCACCTTCTACATGCCCGGCGGCACCAACCGCATCTACGAGAATTCTGATGATGTGCTGCGTGTCTTTCGCACCATGGCCTGGGCGCGGTGGGACTACCGTGCCAAGGAATGGCGGGTCATGCGTGTCATCCATACCTACACCGGCGTGGGCCGCGACTCACCCATAGGCATCCGCTTCGCCCGCGCCGTGGACTGACGCCCAGCGCTCAACCGCCCAGCGCGTCCAGGCAGACCAGCCTGCCCGCGCCGCGCACCAGCAGATGGCCCCGGGTCAACACCGGGGCCGCCCAGCAGGGGGCCCTCAGCAGGGGGGCCCCCTCCTTGTTGACGGGCAGGAACGCCCGCTCCACATCTAGCTTGGCCGCATTCACGCGGGCCTGCACCACCGGGCCCCGCTCCGCCTGGATGACCAGCTTGTTCCCCACCCGCAGGATCGAGCAACGTCCCAGCCCAGGCTCGGTCCAGGCCACCTTGCCCGTCCGCCATTCCACCGCCCGCAGCTCGGCGTTGCTCTCATGCCGGCCGCTCGACAGGTACACATGATCCCCCGCCCATACCGGCGTGTTCCAGTGTCCCTGAACCGACTTGTTCCGCCCCTTCTCCGCGTCCGACCACACCACCCGGGGCTTGGCCGTGTCCCACTTCAGCAGGGTGCCCCCCGGCCCATAGGTCTCGGTGATCAGCACATGCCCCTCCGGCAGCACCACCGGGTTGCTGGCGTTCACGCTCTCCAGGTTTTTCGCCCGGTGCGGATGGTGCCAGTCCACCGCCCCGTCCTCCGCCCGCAGGCTCCATAGTCCGCTCCGCGCGAACAGCAGCACCCGGTTCGCGCCGCCCAGCTTGGCCACCACCGGCCCGGCGTAGCTGGCTAGGTCATCCCCCGCCTTCCACACCAATTCCCCGCTCGCCTGATCCAGGGCCACCAGTGCGCTGCCATTCGGTTTCAGGTTCGGAAAGTCCCCCGCGTCCCTGCCCGGCGGGCTGCCGCCCACCTGCACCAGCAGCCGCTTGCCATGCGCCACCGGCGTGCTCCCCACCCCGAAGAAATTCTGCACCACCCCGTGTTCCTTGCTCAGGTGGCGCTTCCATTCCACCTTTCCCGACTGGGCGTCCAGCGCGTGCAGCCAACCTTCCGCGCTGTACACAAACACCCGCTCCCCCGCGATCACCGGGCAGGTCCGCGGCCCGCCGTCGTACCCGTAGGAGTCCTCGTAGTCGGCCGGATGGCTGAAACTCCAAACCGTCTTGCCGGTCGCCAGCTCCAGGGCCCGCAGCCGGCTTTCCCTACGCTCGCGGTCGTAAATATACACTTTCCCCTGCCAGGCCGAGGGCGGCGCGTACCCTTCCCCCAGCTCCAGGTCCCACACCACCGCAGGCCCCTCCTTGGGCCACACAGGCAATTCCGGCCCCGCCAGCACGCTGTCACCCGTCGGCCCCAGAAACCCCGGCCAGTCGTTCCCCTCGCGGGCCTGGGGCTTGGCGCCATCCTGGGGGGTGGCCCGGGTAGCCCCGCTGGCGCCCGTGGCCATCGCCCCCATGGCCCCGGCTGCCCGCCCCATCATTTCCCGTCGGTCCGGTCGCATGGCAATCCCTTCCACCCGCCCCGCCAGGGCTAAGTGACTCTCGAAACGACGCCGCCGCGGCGCCGCACAGGGCAGCATAACCGCGGCGGTTCACAGTGTGAAACCTTCCGTCTTGTCTGGTTATTTCCGCAACCGGCGCAACGCCCCCTCCGCCGCCGCCCGCACATCCGCGTCCTTGTCTTCCTGCCTCGCCTGGATCTGCTGCAGGGCACCCTCCGGTGCCGCCTTCCCCTGCGCCACCAGCACGCGGATAGCCCCCCACCGCGCGAAGGCATCCGGGTCCACCAGCGTCTCCACCACGGCCGGGCCACAGGGTGCCGATTCCTCGGCCAATATCTCAAGGCACTCCAGCGCCGCCCGCCGCACCTTCACCTCCGGGTCGCGCAGCGCCTCACCCAGGGTTCCCAGACAGGGACGCATCACCGCCGCCATCGGGTCGGTACCCGCCCGTGGATTTTCCATCAGCGTGGCTCGCACCCGCAGCAGTTCCGCAAGACACCCCTGGGCCTTCCGCCGAGTCTCCGCATCCGGGTCTCGCAGGCACACCAGCACCTTGCCTGCCAGCGCCGCCGTCAGGCGCGAGGCGTTCCCTGTCGCAAGATCACGGGCCTGCTCACCCTCGCCCGCCGGCAGGGGGCTCCGGTCCGTGGCCACCGCATGCGCCAGTTGCGCCAGATTGTGCACCGCCTCCAGGCTGGCACGCCGCACGCGCACCTGGTCGTCCACGGTCAGCCGGCCCACCAGTGTCATCACGGTCAGCAGTTGTTCCAAAGAGCGGCCGGGGTTCGCCTGCAGGCCGCTGGCTGCCTGCGTTTCTCGCCGGGCCATTTCACCCAGCGCCTCGGCCACGGCAAGCCGCCTCAAGGGCGAATCGGGCAGCAGGCATGACTCCAGCACCCCAACCACGGCCGATGCAGGCACAGGCACCCGGCCAAGCAGTTCGATCGCCATCACTCCCTGCTCGGGCTCGCTGCCACGGGCCACCGTGCCCAGTTCCGCCGCCACCAGCGAGCAGGCCTCCAGCACACCCCGACCCCCGGTACGGCCCTTGGTGCATTCCGTCAGGGTTTCCAGCAATCGCGCCTTCAGCGCCTTGTCGCTACCCGCCAATACCTTCCGGTACCCTTCCGAAAGCCGGTCCACCAGTTCCGCGCGAACCTGGGCGTCCACCCGGGCCAGACCCGACCCGCTCTCGGGCGAATGCCACTCCACCAGTTCCAGGGCCTGACGCACCTCCTGCAGGCTCACCAATCGCTCCGCCTGCGTCCGCAGGGCCTTCTCGCGCTCCGCCGGAGTTTGGTCAAACGCCTTCAGGGCCGCACGGATTTGGTCCACAGGCTCCGCCGGGGCCTGCCCCATTGCCGGCAAAGCCAAGGACCACCCGGCCACCAACGCCGCCCAGCCCCTGCCCAATCGACCGCAACCCTTTTTCAGCAATGCACTTGCAGCCATGACCACGCCCTCCGCCCGGTTTTTGCGAACCTATGGCGCAGGCCGATACGAAAAAGGGCCAAAACAGTGCAAGGGCAGTCGGAATCCAGCCCCTGTGCAGGGGCCACTCCATTCGGCCACCATCAAAAGACCGCGGGACAAGCCGGCAGCCATCCGCCGACTTACCCCGCCTGAAAAACCCGTGTTTGCAAGCGGTCAAAACCCAGGGCTGGGCGAAAGCGCCACCCGCAGTGGCACCTCCTGGTCCTCCCGCAGCACCACCACCTCCACCACATCGCCCGATTTCCGGTTCTTCAAAATGTGGTACAGGTCGTCCACCGTCTGGGTAGGTTTTCCTTCCACCCGCACGATCACATCCCCCAGCACCCGCCGCCCGCGCCGGTCAGTCTGGGCCGGGCGTATCCCCGCCTTCATGGCCCCGCTGTTCTCCGTCACGCTGGCCACCGCCAGGCCCTGCACCGGCAGGTTGCGGATCAGCGCCGGGTTGATCAGCCCCACCCCCAGCACCGGCCGGGCCACCTTCCCCTCGCTGATCAGTTGGGGCACCACCCGGTTCACATCATCCACCGGGATCGCGAAACCAATCCCCGACGAAACGCCGGACGGGCTGGCGATCGCCGTGTTCACCCCGATCAGCCTCCCCGCCGAGTCCAGGAGCGGCCCGCCCGAGTTGCCCGGGTTGATCGCCGCGTCGGTCTGGATCACATCGCGTATCTTCTGCTGCCCCGCCGACTCGATCTCCCGCCCAAGCGCCGAGATGATGCCCGTCGTCAGCGTCTGGTCCAGCCCGAACGGGTTGCCGATGGCATACACCTTCTGACCCACCTTCAGGTCGTTCGATGTGCCAACCGGGATCGGGTGCAGCGCCTCCAGCGGCGCTTCAATCCGCAGCACCGCCAGGTCGATGTCCGGCGCCGCGCCCACCAGCGTCGCGCGGAACGACCGCTGGTCGTGCAGCGTGATCTCGGCGCCGTTGGCCCCCTGGATCACATGGAAGTTGGTCACCACATGGCCCCGGTCGTCCCACATGAAGCCCGAACCGGTTCCCGAGGGCACCTCGTGGAAGTTCCCGCCGAACGGCCCCGCCGGCCGGTCGGTCAGCGTGGTGATGTGCACCACCGACTCGCGCGACTGCTCGTACAGCTCGATGGTGGCCTTCTCGTCCGAGGCCAGGTCGCCCCGCGCCGTGACCGCCCGGGGCACCGCCGCGTCACGGCCGCCGAACAGCCGCCGGGTCCAAGCGCCCAGGTTCGGGGCCACCTGCACGCCGATCATCACCAGCAGCAACAGCAGCAGGGCCGTCTGGGTCCACGGCATCCCGCCCCCGCCGCCCGGCCGCGCCGGCTCACGCTTGTCCTGCTCACCGGTCCAGTCGGTCATGACTCTGCCCCCGCTTCCGCGCCGATCAGCGCCCCTTGCCCGTGATTTCGGCAGCTTCCCCGCCCTTGGCCGAGAAAGTCAGTGACTCCCCTTTCACAGGGCAGTCCACCACCACCGTCTGCCCGTCGCGCACCGCCCCCTCCAGAATCTTCCGGGCCAGGGGCGTTTCCACCTCGCGCTGGATCGCCCGCTTCAGCGGCCGCGCGCCATAGGCCGGATCATACCCCTCGCTCACCAGATGCGTCTTGGCCGCGTCGGTCAACTCCAGCTCCACCCGCCGCTCACCCAGCCGCTTGCGCAGCCGGACCAATTGAATCTCCACGATCTCCTTCAGGTGCCGCTCGTCCAGCGCGTGGAAGACGATGATGTCGTCGATCCGGTTCAGGAATTCCGGGCGGAACCCCTTCCGCAGCTCGTCCATGACCGTGTCCTTCATCCGCTCGTACACCTCGCCCACGAACGATCCCTTGTGCTGCAGGATCTTCTGACTGCCGATGTTGCTGGTCAAAATGATCAGCGTGTTCTTGAAGTCCACCACCCGGCCCTGCCCGTCGGTCAGCCGGCCATCGTCCAGCACCTGCAGCAGCACGTTGAACACGTCGTGGTGCGCCTTCTCGATCTCGTCGAACAGCAGCACCGCGTATGGCCGCCTCCGCACCGCCTCCGTCAGTTGGCCCCCCTCCTCGAAGCCCACATAGCCCGGGGGCGCGCCGATCAGCCGCGCCACGGTGTGCTTCTCCTGGTACTCCGACATGTCAATCCGCACCAGCGCCCGCTCATCGTCGAACAGGCACTCGGCCAGCGCCCGCGCCAGCTCCGTTTTGCCCACACCCGTCGGCCCCAGGAAGATGAAACTCCCCACCGGCCGCTGCGGGTCCTTCAGGCCCGACCGCGCCCGCAGCACCGCCTCCGCCACAGCCGTCACCGCCTCATCCTGGCCGATCACACGGTTGTGCAGTTCCTTGCCCAGGTTCAACAGCTTCTGCCGCTCGCCTTCCAGCAGACGCGTCACCGGCACGCCGGTCCACCGGCTCACCACGCTGGCGATATCCTCCTCGTCCACTTCTTCCTTGATCAGCCGGCTGGCGCCCTGCTTGCCCGCCAGGCCCGCCTCGGCCTCGCGCAGTTGCCGCTCCAGCTCGTTCAGCTTGCCATACTTCAGCTCGGCCGCCTTGTTCAGGTCGTACTCCCGCTCGGCCTTCTCCACGGCCTGCTTGGTCGCCTCGATCTGCTCGCGAAACCCGCGCAGCTTCAGCACCTGGTCCTTCTCCGCGCTCCACTGCGCCTGCATCGTGTCCGACTGGTTCTTCAGCTCGGCCAGCTCCTTCTCCAGCTTCTCCAGGCGCGCCTGGCTCGCCGCGTCCTTCTCCTTCTTCAGCGCCACCTGCTCAATCTCAAGCTGCCGCCGCCGCCGCAGGCACTCATCCAGCGCCGCGGGCATGCTGTCAATTTCCGTGCGCAGCTTTGCCGCCGCCTCGTCCACCAGGTCGATCGCCTTGTCCGGCAGGAACCGGTCGGCGATGTAACGGTTCGACAGCACCGCCGCCGACACCATCGCCGCGTCCTGGATCCGCACGCCGTGGTGCTGCTCGTACCGCTCCCGCAGCCCGCGCAAAATGCTGATCGTGTCCTCCACGCTCGGCTGGTCCACGATCACGGGCTGGAACCGCCGCTCCAGCGCCGCGTCTTTCTCGATGTGCTTGCGGTACTCGTCCAGCGTCGTCGCGCCAATGCAATGCAGTTCGCCCCGCGCCAGCATCGGCTTCAGCAGGTTGCCCGCGTCCATGGCGCCGTCCGCCTTGCCCGCACCCACCACACTGTGCAACTCGTCGATGAACAGGATGATCACGCCCTGGCTGTCGGCCACCTCCTTCAGCACCGCCTTCAGCCGCTCCTCAAACTCGCCGCGGTACTTCGCCCCCGCGATCAGCGCCCCCATGTCTAGGGACACAATCTTTTTGTTCTTCAGCCCCTCGGGCACATCCCCGCGCACAATGCGCATGGCCAAGCCCTCGGCGATCGCCGTCTTGCCCACGCCCGGCTCGCCGATCAGCACCGGGTTGTTCTTGGTGCGCCGGCTCAACACCTGCACCACCCGGCGGATCTCCTCGTCCCGGCCGATCACCGGGTCCAGCTTCCCAAGCGTCGCGCTCTTGGTCAGGTCGCGCCCGTACTTCTCCAGCGCCTCGTAGGTCGCCTCGGGGTTCTGCGTGGTCACACGCTGGCTGCCCCGCACCTCCTGCAGCGCCCCCATCAGCCGGTCGCGGCTCACGCCAAACTCCTTCAGCGTCCGCCCCGCCATGCCGCCGTCACCCACCAGCGCCAGCAGCAAATGCTCCACCGAGACGTAGTCGTCCTTGAACTGCTTCGCCTCATCCTCAGCCTTCAGGCACAAATCGCCCAACCGGCGGGTCATCCCCACCGATCCGCCCCCGCTCACCTTGGGCAACTGCTCCACCACCAGGTCGATCCGGCGCACCAGACCATCCACCGCGATCCCCGCCTTCCGCAGGATCGAAAGCGCCAATCCCGGGTCCTGCTCCGCCAGCACCTTCAACAAATGCTCCGGCTCCACCGCCGCCCGCCCATTCCGCTGGGCCAGGTTCTGGCTCTCCATCAACGCTTCCTGGGCCTTCTCCGTGTACTTGTTCAGGTTCATCGCAACTCCCTCCGGCAGAACACCTTGTGTCCACCCCTCTCAACCCGTTTCAACCCTTGCCCTGAATCCAAGCAACATCCATGCCAAGAAACTCACCAACAAAACGCGACTTTCCAGCCAAATTGGCAGCCGCACCAATCGCCACCTTCAAGCCACGCCCGCGAACGCCAAATTGGCAGCCAAAAACTCCCTGGCTTGATCTCTGGCCCGGGTACAATGGACTAAATGGCCCTATTCCGTTCCGGCCCCTTGGAGTGGCATTGATCATGGATAAACCCCGCATTGAATCCCATCCGGGCATCCTGAATGGCAAGCCGGTGGTTGCCGGCACCCGCATTTCGGTGGAACTGATCCTCGACCGTTTGGCGGCGGGTGAAACCCCGGCGCAAATCCGCCAAGCCTTCCCTCATCTCCCCGATGGCTCCATCGAGGCTGCCCTGGCCTACGCCGCGGCGATGATGCGCAACGAGTCCATCATTCCTGTTCACCTTCAACCCGCATGAACCTTCTGGCTGACGAGGGGGTCGACTTTCCCATCGTGTGTGCCCTGCGAGCCATTGGCTACCAAATAACGTGGATTGCCGAGGAATCCCCAGGAATTTCCGATTCTGAAATCCTCCACCGGGCAGCCCGCGAAAAATCCCTGCTTCTAACGGCGGACAAGGATTTTGGCGAATTGGTTTGGCGCCATCGCAAGCCCCATGCGGGCGTTCTCCTTTTGCGCTTGCCCGGCCTCTCCGAATCAGAAAAAGTTCAACTGGTATGCCAAGTCATCTCCGAAAGGGCACATCAACTAGCCGGCAACTTCAGCGTCCTGACATCCCGTGAACTGCGCATCCGTCAGCCCCCTGCCTGACAATCCTTCCACATCAAGCAAGCCGTCTCCCGCGCCAGTACCCAGTCCTCCCGCGCCCCCACCACCAGAACCACCGCGCTCGATTCCGGAGCCGAGATCACCAGCGGCTTCGGCACATCCCCACCAGGCAACACCACCCCGTTGGCCCGGGCATCCAACTTCAGCCCCAGAAATTCCAGCCCCTCCACCACCCGCTTGCGAATCTCCGGGCTGTTCTCCCCAATCCCGCCCGTGAAGACCAGGCACCCCAATCCCCCAAGCTCCGCCGCCAGGGCCGCCACGGTCCGCCGGGCATGGCGCACCAATAGATCCACTGCCAACCGGGCCCGCTCGTTCCCATTCGACTCAGCCTGCAGCACCGCGCGCAGGTCTCCCGAAACACCAGAGACCGCCTGCCAGCCCGATTCCTTCCACAGGGCCTTTTCCAACTCCGGCAATCCCTTGCCCAACATCCGCCCCGCCATGAACACCAGTCCGGGGTCCAGGTCCCCGCTCCGGGTCGCCATGGGGAATCCCTCCAGCGGGGTCATCCCCATCGTGGTGTAAACCGATTTCCCGCCTTCCACCGCCGTCGCCGAGCATCCCGCACCTAGGTGCAGCACCACCAGCCTGCGCCACTGGGCCTGCGGAACCGCCTCCCGCGCCGCCAAGCTAGACCAGTAATGGCTCAGCCCGTGGAAACCGTACCGGCGCAGGTGGTGCTTCTCCGTCCACTCCCAAGGGATGGCGTAGGTGCGCGCATGGTCGGGCAGCGTGGCGTGGAAGGCCGTGTCAAAAGTCGCGAATTGCCGGGCCGTCGGAAAAGCCCGCTCGCAGGCGGAGATACCCTCAAATGCCGGCGGGTTGTGCAGCGGCGCCCAATCCTTCAGCGATTCCAGCTCCGCCCGTACCGCCTCGGTCACTTCCACCGTTTGCGTGAAACGGGGGCCGCCATGCACCACCCGGTGCCCCACTCCGTTAATCCCCACCCCCACATCCGCCAGCCCCCCGGCCAGGATCCGCAGCGCCCGGTCCACCCGGCCCGCCACAGGCTCAGCCCCTACCGGCCAGGCGATCCCCCGGTCCCCCAATCGCGCTACCCAGCAGGGCCCCGCCGGGTCCAGCCAATCCAGCCGCGCCATGCCCCGCTCACTGGTGGTCCCCTGGTCAAACCATGCCACCTTGATCGAACTAGAACCCACATTGCACGACAAAATGCACGGGACCATGGACGCTTCTCCGTTACCAGCCGATGCTCCTATCCTACGATGCCCAAACCCCGCCCGCACAAATCCGGCTCCCCCGTCACCCCCCCCACTTGCCTGGGTGGCTAGCCTAAAATCGCCAACCCAATCTCCCCGTCTCCGTGGATAAAGGGACGGCAGGGGTGTGGTCTTCTTTTGGCTTCTTTCCTTTTCCGTCAGCACCAGCGGCCCAGGCACTCCCGTACCCGGCTCACCAAGGCAATGGCAAAAAACACCTTCGCGCCCTTCGCGTCTTCGTGGTGAACTTCCGGCCTCCCGCCACAGCCAGAATCCGTGCACTCCCGCACCCGGCTCGCCAAAACCCACCACCCCGCCGTCCGTCATCCCCGGCCCCGACCGGGGATCCACACTGAAAACATTCCCATACAGCCACAGCCAACCCCGCCACCCCTCACCCAGAGCCGGCACCAGCAAATGCCAGCCACCCACAACCCGCCAAAACCCCACACCCCAATCAACCACCAACCAACCCGCCTCCCGGCGAGCCGGGTGCGCCAGCGCCTGGGCCGCTGCCTCCCACGCAGACACTCACGGACACCAGGCTGCAATTGTGCGCAACTTGACATACGCAACCAAAAACAATTTCGTGCTTAGCAAGAGCCCTTTGTCACTGGCTGGCAGTTTGTATGCCCTTCAGGTCGCCAACTGGAATACCATGGTGCTGATGAATGCTGGCGGCACGGTCCAGGAAGGGACCTCCTACACACTGTTGGGCAGGTCCGCACCGGCATGTAACGGATACCGTCGGCTCCACGGTTACGGATCGGTTCTTCAGCAGTGATTGGCAATTGCTGGAAACCAAAGTCGGTTCGAACACCGTCACCCGCAATGTCTGGAGCCCCGTCTATGTCGATGCCCACGTCCTGAGAGACCGAGACACCGACGCCAACGGAACCCTCGATGAACGGTTGTACGCGCTCCAGGATGCCAACTGGAACACAACCGCCCTGGCCAACACCAGTGGTACGGTTCAGGAACGCTACACCTACACCCCCTTCGGCCAGGTCACCTTCCGGGACAGCAGCGGTTCCACGCTGTCGAGTTCAGCGAAAGATTGGGTCTTCCTGCATCAGGGTGGCGAGAGGATTGCGGCGGGCGATTATGAGTTCAGGAACAGGGTGTATAGCCCCAGTCTCGGCAGGTGGCTGACGAATGATCCACTGGGATTCAACGCGGGCGATCAGAATTGGTATCGGGGGGTTGGGAATAACCCGGGGAATGGAGGGGATCCGGAAGGGCTAATTGCAACCTTCAAGGAACCGGTACTCAGCCCAATTGGCCCCAATGGAATGTCTATTGAGCCGGATCAACCTTACTTTGCCCCCAGTGGGGATTGGTTTGGGGATTTCAGCAACTACTCGGCCGGGCTAGGCGATACGGTCAGTATTGGCATTACCAAACGAATCAGGACCTGGGTCGGATACGATGATGTCGTCAATTACGATTCAGGAGCCTATGCCGGAGGGCAGTATACCGGGACCGCTGTCAATGTCGGCTTAGGAGTGGTCAACCCCTGCGCGCTGGGAAGTGCGGTTGCGATTCCAGTTCGATTGATCAACGCCGGTCAGGCAATCGGCGGAACGATCAATGCCGGCGAAAATATTGCTAATGGGAATTACTGGGAAGCGGGTTGTCCAGACCCCTTTCTGAGTACCACTGGATAATTTAAAACCTTCCTCTGTCGGTCTTGAAAAAACCCCGTTGCCGGGGCCGTCTGCGCTAGAATCTGGTTAGCCTTTCGGAGGATACGGCTCTGCTGGGAAGTAACCGGAGCGCCGAAGGTTGGCCAGACGGTCAGGTT
>Ga0169931_10008312_pt1 | contig 15178 bp, 9 predicted proteins | sample Kivu_15m_20L_FD_129675 | JGI IMG/M metagenome (GOLD analysis project Ga0169931, IMG submission 129675) | Freshwater microbial communities from Lake Kivu, Western Province, Rwanda to study Microbial Dark Matter (Phase II) - Kivu_15m_20L... | ecosystem: Environmental > Aquatic > Freshwater > Lake ... | reverse complement strand
TCTTACACAATTTCTAATTTTTATTACAAATAATTAAGAATTTTAAATATTGATAATATGTTATAATAGGGGATTGGGGATTGGGGATTGGGGATTGGGGATTGGCCCAATCCCCAATCCCCATAATCCCCGAAATTTCATTTTTCATTATTATTATTTTTAAAAAGATAATTGTATAAAAATTACATAATTGAAAAAACAAATAACATTACTGAAAATTTTATTTTCAGTAATGTTCATAAAACATACATAATTTAAAAAATGCAAACAGTATTGTTTAAAATATTTCAGAGAGCAGATTTTTTAATATTGTTTATCATATCCCTTTAATAATAATTTGTTTCATATATTTGATATGTATTATAATATTATAATTTTAAATAAATTTTAGGGGCCATTAGTTTATGAATAACTTCAGATAAATTAGATAATAAAGATGGAAAGAATTAAAAAATTATTGACAAATATATAATATATAAAATTATGACAAAAATTATCTTTTTCTATGTTTTTTAGCCTTTTGTGAGCATTCAGTTGAACAATACCATTTACCTTTTGGAGAAGATTCAATATTAACACAAGTATAATGAAACCATTCTCTTTCACACTAATAATAAAGATAAATAAATTCTTTGATAGTTTACCCCATCATAATCGCATTGTATCATGTCTCCATATGAGATACCATTACAGAAACAATATGTCGGTTCATTTTCAATCTTATCATATTCATAAATATTAGATTCAGCCATGTTCGGTGATAATTCCTCAAATTCTTCCTTTTCCTTTTTACTTTTACTCGAACGAATCTTTTTCTTCTTCAAAAAGGCAGTTGTATTAGAGGGAACTGAAGCATCCTTGTTAGATTTAGCTGAATAAATATCTGCTTTTTTTTCTATAATTTAATGATTATCCCCTTACTTGATCCAGTGATACTATAATTATCATCATAGTAAATTGATCTATCTAATGTCTTCATATCTCCAATTCCTAATTGACTTGCAAGCTGCAAATTTAGATTAGGTAGATTCTTTTCGCAGGTTTCGACTATCTCATTCAATTTTTTTGAATAAAACTCCTGTAGATAATTTAATTCGTTGACCAATTCTATTTTTTGTTCAGATAAACTCGTTAAGTTATTATTGTCTTTTTCAATTTGCTTAAGTAAATCTGCATCTGCTTTTCCTTTTTGTTTATAAACATTTAATGATTTGTTTCTGTTGTCTGTAATTACTTTTTGTAAATCTTTCATATAAGTTTGAGATGATAAAATATAAATATTATAATTACTCACGCATTTTTCATCTATTTCCCTTATCAATTTTAAAATTTTTATGTAATCTCTTGGCAATAATTGAGTAAGTTCAAGATAATCATCAATTTGTGACATTTTCGATTATTTAATAATATAATAAATAATAATAAAATTTAATAATTAACTACATCTAATTTTTAATCCAAAAGTTGATTGAATATATTATTACATATTATTCTATTCTACTTGTGTAAATGCTTTTTCTTTTAAGTCAGACAACTTTTTCGTCATGTTTGTCATTTCGTTGTTCTCTGCTATTTTTTCAAGTGTGTTTAGGATTGATTTAAATTTTTTATTAACTTTGTCAGGGTTGTTTATTTCTATACCCGCCTTAATCAAAAACAGCAAAAATTTCTCTGCAAAGCTTATTAAATTTGAATACAAATTTTTGCTTTTTATTTTGGCTTTCTTGAGTTCCTTTTCTTTCTGTCTTTTTAATTTATCGGGGATTTCTTTATTTTCAACTTCCATCTCATTATTTTCTTTTGATTCTGCTTCTTCTTTCAAATTTTCTGTGATTATTTCAATTATTTTCTTCAAGATTAACTGGATGTTCAAATTGCTTAGTATCAAATGCTTTTCTTTAAATGCTGTCAATTTTTTAGAAACTGTGTGATTTGTATTTGTAGAATTGTTGTCGTCGTTTTTCTCTTCATTTATTCTGTTTACACTCAAATCAATAACATAGGAAATCAAACTAAAAGCTTGATTTATTTGATGCGTTGTTCTTGCTCCGCCCTGATTTTTATTCTTGACGTAATAGAGTAATTTTTCCAAATAGAAGAATGGTCCACATGAATATAAAGTGTGCTTTATTAAAAATTTTAAATCGCTAGCACTAAGAATTATATTTCTTCCACGGAAGAATTTGTCAAAGATACAAGCGATGAAATGATTAAATACTTTCTCTTCGGTTTTAATTATATCGAGGATTTGTTGTAAAAAAGAATTTTCAAAATTTTGGCTGTAATGTAAAATATTTTTCTTACTTCATGATGTCAACCACAAATTTACAAATTTCTGTTAAATTTTCTTCTCTCTTAAGATTAATCTGATTTTTCAATATTTGAGAAGTAATCAATTTAATTCTAAATTAGGAGTCGATTAGAGTTTTATTTTACTTTTTGGTGATCGGTGCGTATAAAGTTTTATCGTTTTTTGCAACTTTCATCAAGGATTCTAGTGTCTTGAAGCAGTAAAGATCTTCATTCTTTAACAAATTTTTATTGTTTTGAAGAATCAAGATCATCATATCTAAGCCTTTTAATTTAATCTTAAGCGATTGAAACAATTCGTTTTTTCCTCTCTATTTGGTTAAATTTAAAATACTTTTGCATTTAATAATTTTTTCTTAGATTTAAGAAACTGTTCTTCAAGTTGGGAGCTACCATTGTCCATTAAAATATCAAATAAATCCCCTTCGATTTCTCTTTCTGAGCCATTTTCTTTCATCATTGAAAGTAAATATAAATATATTTGATAAAATTTTATTTAAATAATAAATTAATTTTAATTTAATAATTAAATTAATTACAAATTATTTTTAAATACAAATACTTTTTACACATACTTACTTTCAATATAAATCGAAAAACTTTTCTGTTTTTTCAACATGTCTTTCGTCTTCACCTTTCTGTATGGAGCTAATTGAAAGCTGAATTATAAAAATTTGAAATTAAGTCATTTAAAAGTGGAACTGTTTCAAAATTATTTATCATATAAAACAATTTGTTGGTAAATGGTCTTGCTTTTGATGAGAGAATATTTTTTTATTTTCAAATTCATCTTTTAATTCCATTTTTACTTCTGGTAAATTATTATTTTTATCTAATGTTTCAGATAAAATTAGAAAGGGCGATGATATTTTCGCTGTGTAATTAAAATAAAATTAATTTACAATTTTCAAAGATGTTGATTACTATCAGCTGGACGTTTGCTATTACTGAAAATAACTCGTGTTTCCAAATAATAGAAAGATATTTAAATTAAGGCTATGAATTAAGAAAGAAAGTTTATGAAAAATTTTAAAGTGGGTAAATTAAAATTTAATTAAAATTATTTAAGAAAACTTACATTTATAGTAACAAAATATTTCTGTTCCAAAACGAAAAAATTAAAAATAAAAAGACGAGAATCTTATATACACATATAAAAAACATAAAAAATAATTTGTAAATTATAGAGATATTTTACCATGGATTTATAAAATAGTATAAATTTCAGATTTCCTTTGTAACTTATGCGCCTTATCATGAATATATAAGGATAATTCATTTTTTATTTTCTAAATTTCTTTTTTTCTAAACATAGTTATATTATTAAATACAGAAACAGAAGTTTCATTTTTATCCTAATTATCTATTTCTTCTTCTTCTTGTAAATCTTTAAGGTCTGATTTTTTATTCTGAAAAGTCATATATTAAATAATGTTGTCTAATTTGGAATTTCATAGAAGCGTGTTGTTTATTAAATATGTGTATAATAAAATCTATTCAAAATTTCCTCCTATCAAATTTTATCATTAAATATTCTAGAACTTTGTTAGTCAATCCTAATTTAATAAATTAAATACTTTCAGTTTCAATTTATTCATACTTCCTTCCTCGAAATACTCATGAACAATATTTTTATGAATTCCATTACTACGAATACTATTTTTATAAATGATTCTTAAGAAATATTGACTCTTTTCATAGAAGCTTCCATATTAATTTTTAATTGGTAAAATTATAACTAATAAACGGATCCTTTATAATATTAAATATATTTTCATATTAAAATTAGAAAGGCATATCATTCAATGAATCACAAAGAATAATATTAAAAATTAAATGATTTAATTATATAATACTCTAAATCTATATTAATACTTATATGGAATATTCTATGACTGTTCGATAAAATAATTTTAATTATTATATAAAAAACCATAAATTAATTATTCTTCCTTAAAAAAAATTGATATGGCTATATTGCGTCATATTTATTGTATTTTTAAATTTATTCTTAAGAATTATTTTTAAATGAAATTAAATGAAAACACAGTAGAATCGACTGAAATTAATCGTTCCCCTCTTATTAGAAAGAATTCGAATTTTGAAAAATTAAAAAGACAGGATCAGTTAGAAATTTTAACAAATGAAGATAGATTCATTCAAAATAAGTTACAAAATATTATGAAAAAGACTGGAAAAAATCCTTTTGAAAAATTTGGAATATTAAATAATAAGGAATTCAAAGAATCTCCGAATAAAACTCCGATTTGCCAACCAAGGACTTTAAGAATTAGAAATTCATCTAAAAGAATAAATTTCAAGACTATCTCACCTATAAGAATTATAGCAAAAGAAAAAGACGAAACAATAAAAGATAAAAGATCAATAGAAAATAATTTTATAGAAAATAATGTTATAGAGAGGAATAAATATCCCAAAAAACCCTCATTAAAAAATAATCAGTCTAGTCATGATGTTCAAATTAATAAAAATTTAAGCAGCCCAAATATTAGTAAGATAAAATTATTGTCTTCCAAAGACAAGAATTCTTCCAAATTTTCAGAAATTTTTAGTTCAATAAAAGATGAACCCATCCCAGAGGAAGAGACAGACAACTTCAACCTCAGAAAATTGGAAAAGATGAAGAACTTATATGATTCCTTATCAGATGATGAAATAACTAATTCATCACAGTTGAATAACGTTTTGCATCCAAATTCATTTTACAAATGGATCTGGGATTTTGTAATTTATTTTCTATTTTATCTTTCTATTGTAATTTCTCCTTTGACAATCGCATTTATTAAGGGTTACTATGAACAAACTTTATGCAATAATTATTTCTTATTAGTTACAGTACTAGATATTCTAATAGATCTTTTATTTTTCCTTGATATAATTTTTTACTTTTTCATCGGGTATTATGACTTTGAAGAACAAATCATCTGCAATCATAGGAAAGTTATTTTTAATTATCTGTTTGGTTATTTCTATATAGACTTATTATCTGCTATTCCTTTGAATACAATAATTGACTTTAACTTAATGGGAATTTCATGGCGATGGCTTAAATTATTGAGGCTTATTAAGTACATAAAATTCCTGTTTAATAACAAAAATCTAAAACACAAAAAAATAATTAAGATAATGACGAAAAAACTGAATTTTAACAAGATATTTTACAAAACATTCATCACAGATACAGATCCAAAAGTTATTCAACTTATTGGTTACATATTCAACATCGCGATCTTTAATCATATTTTCACATGCCTTTGGATATATGTTTCACATCTTTCTCCTGAAGCAAGTTGGAAAAAACTTCAAAATTATGAAAGAATTTGTGATAATTTCAGAGAATACTACATAGCAGCATTTTACTTTACTATGGCTACTTTCTTCACAGTTGGCTTCGGTGATATCCATTCCATTTCAATTGACGAAAAAGTTTTTAACATTTGCATTCTGATAATTGGTCTTATAATTTATTCTTTTTTTGTTTCCTTTTTGTCAAACTTTTCAGTTGAGACTAACACAAAGAAAGTCGAATTTAATAACAACATTGATTTTCTAAAAGAGATCTCATTTAAACGCAGAATTAGAGGGGATTTATATAGGAAATTAAAAAATTATTTCAAGTATACATTAAAGAATAATAGAGAAACAGATTATACTTTCATATCACAATTACCTAAAAACATAAGAAATCAAATGATAAGCCAGGGCTACAGAGAAATTATCAACAATTTTAAATTTCTTAAAAATTCAAACAATAATGATTTCAATGTGAGAATCATCCTATCATTTAGACCAATATGTGCTTATAAAAACGAAAAATTATTCGAAAGAGGTAATCTAGTGGAAGAAATTATTTTTATAAGAAATGGTCGTGTGGGAATTTATTTTGAATATAAGAACCATTTGATAAAATTAATCAATCTCTTTAGACACGAACATTTCGGAGATTATTTTGCATTAAAGAATGAACGACCTCCATTTGACCTTATTGTAAAATCAGAAACATGTGAATTGTTTTTATTAAGAAAACAAGACTTCCTTCCGGTTTTAGAAGATTTCATAGACACCTATTCAGAAATATTGGATAAGGCATTGTATAACATAAATAAATTAAAAAAATTGATGAATGAAAAGAAAAAAGAAATTGATTATGATTATGGAAAAAAGGTTTTAAAAGAAGAAAATAAGCTAAATACACTTAATCAACATAATATTCAGATTTATAATGAATCGAACTCTACTCCGATTGAAATCCCTTTAAAAACTATTGAAATTAAAAGAAATTCTTCAATAATTCCCCAAAAGAAGAAAAATCCAACAATTCAAGAGATTCCAGCTGAAGAAGAAGAAGAAGACAAAGAACAAATAATGGATATGTTTAAATTTAATGTTAATTATAAATTGAAATCTTTAGATGAGGAAAATATTTTAAATAAACAAATTAAAAAAGTCAGCAACAGGAAAAAAGAAGAAGAAAAAAACACAAATAAACAAAGTAACAAGAATGTTGTAAATGATGACAAAATAATAGAATCAAAATTAGCAGAAGATGAGAATAATACACTAACAAACCTAAATAAAAACACTCAAGATATTCCAATACATAATACTAACGATAAAGTGAAAATATCCTATAAATATAATTACTATAACAATTACAATATCACAAATTCTGGTAATTTATTCATCAATCTAAACATAGACAAAAGCGATAAAATAATAGAAACGCCCTATTGTAATGTTAACAATAGTGATTTGGATGAAAATAATTGCAATACATTTTTACAATTTAATTCAAATAAAGCTCCTATTATTACAATAAGTGATAGAAAATATTCTGAGTCAGATTTGTCTTCAGATTCTGAATGTGAGCCTGAAGATAAACCTCAAAATACTATTAAACGTGGTAAAAAAAAATCTATGAGCATGAAAGAATCGAATTCTAGTCTTACAAACATGATTTATAATTCTTCTAAAGATTTTTATTCATCTCAAGCGAAAACTATTTGCAATGATTATTTTTTGAATAAAAATTTAAAACGAATTAAATCTAAAGTATATACAGATGTTATTGATAAACTAGATTATGAACAGTACAAAAAATTGAACATAAGAATAAAACATATTTATAAAAGATTTTTAGCTGGGAATAAAATTCTTTAAATTTTAGATAGATGATTATTATTATATATCCTATAAATATTAAAAAAATAATATTTTATTTCTTAGTTTTCTTAAATTAAAAATATTCAATATATTAGTAAGTAATTATAAGATTGAACAGATCTTCCATTGAATATAATCCCTTCTCATTTCTTGTAAGGACATCGGTTAGAGTTATCACTTCTTGAGTAGTCAAATACAAATTCAACCTAAAGAAAAATGAATCGTTTTATTTTATTTATATTACTTCTTAAATCCTTCAGAAATTTCTGGTCTTGCCAAAAAGTCCTTGCCATCAGGATCCAACACCTTCAGTACTTCGACTACGAAATCTTCTAGACTTGGGTACTTGACACCCGCAAGTCTTATTCTGCTCACTATTGCTGAGATATCGGAGTCTCTAAATAAATCTGGGTTATCTTTCATGTATTTTTTGGTGTAATCATCACACTCTGTTAGTTTGAAAATGTATTTGTTTATGTAAATTGAATTTCCAACAATAAAGTCTTTTTCATTGTAGTATTTGTTTGTGTATGGATTTTTCTGAGTTTTTCTTTCCATGAATTTACATGTTATTCTTCCTGAGTTTTTGTCAGCCACTTCAAATATCTGAATACTGTCGTCCCTCACGAAGAAGGAAACAATGAATTTTCTTTCTGAATCAGAATGAACCGGTGAGATTAGCTTAGCATTGAATCTTAAAATGTGCTTGTCAGATTTAAACAATTTAGTCACGTACTTAATCTTTGATTGAGGGTTTAAAGACAACACATTTCTTAAAGAATCTTCATCAGATCCAAATCCATTATGAGGAGGAACAGGGTGGATGACCTTCTGAGGTGGATTTCTTTGTACTGTGATAGGAACCATGTCAATTCCGAGATTAGTCTTATACCACCTTTTGGTAAATTCATCACAATCCGTAATTAGACAATTTCTGTTATAGATGTTCATGTAGTTGCCTAAAACAAAATCTTTTGGTGCGTAATATTCTTCTCTTTTAGTTAGTAATCCAGGGCAATAAGAAAATGTTGGTTTTTTTGCTAATTTAGATTTTCTCAAAAGATAAGGAAAAGGATCTTTTCCAGAATTACTGACTCTTATTTCCCTTACTTCAACCATTCCATCGGCAAGGTAAAAATTCATTTTGTAATTTTTTTCTTCCTTGTCATATTTTTCATCAAACCAAGCTATATCGAAATTTAAAACCTTGCGATCATTCTCGATGAATTGTTTGAGGGATTTGTTGGGGTGTCCACCACCAAGCTTAACTTCATTATATTCCTTCAATTGGGAAATATTGTCGAAATTTTCTTTCATATCAATGTTTTTGAATTTATCTTCGATGTCTATTTCTGGGAAAGGCTCTGATTCATTTAGGGATAAACCTTGGTCAGCATAAAATTTTTTAGTGAAAGGATCACAGTCGCATATTCTGAATTTTTTTCCGAATATCATGACTTCAGATTGAAGGTTTAGGTCTTTCCATGTTAACTTCTCTCCATTAGGTGAATTAGCTTTCACAATACCTTGTCGTTTAATAAAATATCCTTGAGGTATTCCCGAATTTTCTTCTTTAATTTCGTCGATGTGGATGGAATCGTCGTCTAAATAGTAGTAAATTATGCATTTTCTGATCCTGTAGTTTTCATAGGCACTCTCAACCACATGTTCAACCATGTATCCATAAAATTTCAAAACCTATTATATAAAAATAAGTGATTAAATATTATCTATACCTGTTTGTCAAACTTAATCCACTGAGGCAAAATCCTAGGAAAGGATTCATTATATTTTGATTCTCTGCTTTTGAGTCTCTCTGAAGTCACAGTAGAGGTCAATGAAGATAAACTTGAGATAGTATATGGATCTATTTCTTCTGTGTACTTCGGTTTCTCTAAAAATAAATAATTCATAATTTACCTAAGCATGTTTTTGTCTGTAATTTAAAAATTTGTTCTTTGTGGAAATTTTGCTTGTAAGGGTCACTATATCTGTGGCCAGGTAAAAATGGTATGTCCTTCAACATTTAATTATAAATAAGTTAAATAATTATTTATAACTTAATTGAATATTTTATATTAAATGAAAAATTTAATTATTTGATTGATTTATTATTTAAATAATTTGGATCTGGCTAACGAAAGCATTCTTTATATGGTAAGGACGATGAGCTTTAGGATTTTCGATTAATTTTTTTTCATCGTTAGATTGGCCCCAATACTTGTTTATGTTATCTATTTTTCTATTTGAAACTTTAAATGTATTAAAGGAATTATTATTAGAAGAATTTGTATTAAAAATATCACTCGTCAAGAATTTTCTGTTCTTAATTAAAGGCCTTTGTTTATCTTCATTTATTTTAGAACCGGGCAAACAGCTTATATTAGAATTATAATCTTTCAAAACTTTTGTATGATAAGATTCATTGTTCTTATAAGGATTATTGGATTCATCATCGTTTATTAAGGTGTTAGAACGTTTAACTCCACCTGGCAAATGAACGATTTGTGTCGTAGTGTCATACACTTTATAAACAACTTCTCTAATAAGTAATACAATCTAATAAAAGAATACTTTATGTTCCTTCTTAGTTTATCTTGTTCTTTCACTTCTTCTCCGATTGAAAAGCTTTTATACACTTTAGGATTTGTCACTTTTCTATTTTTGTTCACTGAGTCTTCTCTTAAAAAAAGATTGTTGAGGTTCCCCGGTGCTATTGATCTATTTGAATCGAAGTTTTTTACAGACCTACTTCGAATCATCGTTGATTCTTCTTTGGGCTAAATAATAGAATTATTGTAATTTATTTACGGCTAGTTCTGGAATAAGAGTACGGTTAGAGTTTGGTAATTCATGTCTAGTGAATTTTCTAAATCTGATGTTTATTAAATATATTTATTTTACGGAGTTAGCTCCTTTGGCTCTGAGATTAGAGGTTTTATTGATAAATTTCCTTTAAGCTCCACATTTACTGTTAAAGGTCTTTGATATTCAAATGCTCTTTTAGAATTTGAATGAGGCAAGCATATTGTTCTTGGTGCACTGATTTAAAATATTTTACTATTTTACCTTCCAATTCTTTTTGTTATTGGCGTCTTGTTTTGATAGGATTTCATGTTTATTTTTATTTAATTATTTTATTTTTTCAAAATTTAATCAACTACTTTATATGAAAATATAAAATTTTAAAGCTTTCTCAATGAAAGCAAAATTAAAATTCATTTGGATGATTTTTTAAAGTTAATTATAATTTTTCATAGTTTATAAAAGAATTAATTTTATTTACTTTAAATAAAATTTAATGACAGATAGCGAGGAAAAACTCGACCATCCATCGAACAAAATTATAACCTTACCAATAAATTTAGACAATTCATTCAGTCGTAAAACCAATTTATCAAAAGAGAGTTTGATGGAAAGAGAAAACAATATTAAAAATATTTTTATTTCAAATGAAGACTCATCCGATGAGATGTTGTCGTTTTACATTCCTAAAGGAGATCGTTTAAGTTTTGCCCCTGATAACATTGAAATCGGAAAAATAATTTTATCAAAAACAGACTCTAAAAGTGCTGACAATATTAATTGTATCAGATCTAAATCGGATAATCTGATTATATGCTCGAACGAACTAAAAAACAATATAATTCAAAATGAGAAGGATCCCTTAAAACTACAGTCAGAAGATAAAATAAGAAACGAGAATTCTTTTTCTTTTCTTACTTCTAATACCGAATGTTTATTGATTGATGATCATGTTCCAAAAAACAGTTACGAAATAAAGTCCGTTAGATGCATAGATTTCAATATAATCGACGACTCTAAAACTAAATCAAATATTAACAGTCTAAATTTAGAGGGAAAGCCTCTTGCATACGAAAAGAAAAAATGTGAGAAAATTACTCATAAAAGGTACCTTTCTGATGGTTTTGAGATGAATAAAGTGGAAAGAAAACTTATCTTTAGAGATGACTATCATTCAGAAAATGCAACAGAGAATAAGCAAAATACTTTATCCACTAGAGGAGAAAACTCACCTAATAAGAATCTTAAAGGAGAAAATTTGGGAAATTTAAAAAAATATGGCTATTTCAATGAAACTATTAAAGAAACCACTCATAAAAGAACCAGATCTAATGTTCCCTTTGAACGTATCAAGGAAAAATTGCAAGATGATTACGTGGAATTTTTAAAGAATCATCGATTCAGCTCAGTACTTACTGGTAATAAAAAATATGAAGGTAAATCTGGAGATTACTACTTAGCTCTAAAGCATTTAGACACCAAAATGCAAAAGGAATATCAAACAGAGGGGGATAATCACCCTGGCTTCAATAATTATGATTTGAATTTAAGCTATTTCCAAAAAATGGCTTTCACTGTTGATGAGAAAAGTTACAAAATAAGCACACATGATTCTAAAAATGAGTCTAATTGTGAGAACCACAATATTTCTAATGCAAAAAATAAACAAAAATTCAAAACAAAATATAAAAATTACACAGAAAATAAACAAAAAGATAGAGTTTCATGTAACTCTTCGTTACCAAAAATTAAACTAGAATCAAATAATAACCATAAAAAATTAACGGAAAAATTAAAGAACAAATTACATCATAAAGAATATTCTACATTTGAAAGTGGATTGAACCTTGGTGTTTATAAAAAAAATACTCATGAAAATGAACTTAACAATAAAAGGCAGAAACCTAAACAGACTAAGAATAGAATATCATCAAATTTGTCTTCATTGTGTGATGCTGAGGATAAAAAGCAAAGTAAATTAAATGAAAAAAATGACAGTAGTTATAAAAAAAATTCAATTGATCTAACACCCATACCAACAAAAACTAAAAATAAAATCAAAATAATCGATAAAGAATATTCCAAAGCAGAAAGAGCAGCTGTATTAATAAGACGAATAGAATATTCTTGCGCTCTTAAAAATAAGAAGGATGAAATGCAAAGAGAAGTAATAAACTTTTATTACGAGTTAATCCGTGAAGTGAAAGTTGTAGTCATTCAGAGATGGTGGAGAAAATTAAAGAAGCATATAGAATTCAACTCAAAAAAAGCATCCGTTATTCAAAAGCAAATAAGAGGATTTTTGGCTAGAAAATCTCTTGCCCTTAAGCTAAGGATAAGTAAGCTGGTTTACCCTTTTCTTACAAAATTCGAAAATATTATTAGAAGAAATAGAGTGAGTTTTTGTTATTATGCTATATACACTAAATTCGGCATCTTAGCACAAAAAAAATTCGTTTTAAAGTTGATTAAATTAATTCAGAAATGCTATCGCATCCACTTAAACAAAGTCAAAGAAAAAAGAAAAAAAATTTTACGTTCTTTTTATCTTATTGCAAGGGATAATTTATCAAAATGCCTCAATAAAATTTTAAAATACGACAGAATACTAGATAAAATTTGCCTTATTCAATCTTTTTATAGAGGGATTGTTTTTAGAAGTGATCCAAAAAATCACTTGAGGCTTGGAAAGGAAATTCATCCTTTTTTGTATTATTACATGAGATATTACAAGAAAAACACGTCTATGTATTATATAAAAACACAAAATTTTTATAACAAAATTTTTACGAGACTTCTGGACATCTTAACTAAAATAAGAATCTCGAAATTTTCTACAAAATTATACTTTGTTTTTAGACATAATTCAGGTAGAAGAAATTTTCTTTTTCTTAAGAAAAAATTAATGAGCTATAGATTTTATAAGCTTAAAATAAAAATGCTAATAAGACAATTAAAGACAATGCTTCCAAATTTAAATAGAACATTTTTAAGAAAGTCATTCAAAATATGGAGAAACGATTATTATAAGACAAGGAATCAATGCAGATTGGGTGTTAATTTATTTTTAAAAATTTTTAAAATTTCTGTATGGAATAAATTTATGAAGAAAGCACTAATCGAAAAAGAAAAGAAATGTCTTATTAAAAAATTGTATCGAGTGTTTTACATTACTACGAAAAATTCTTTGTCTAGACACTTAACAAGACTAAAATTGCTGAATCATCAAATGAAATGCAAAGAATCAAAAATTTCGAAAATTTTGAAAACAAAACACTTTTCGACTCAGAAAATAATTTTAGAAAAATTTAAGAAAAATTATTATTATTGCTCATATTTCATTAGATCTTATAATATAGACAAAGGACATCAAATACTTAAAAGAGTATTTTTAAACAGAGTAATTACTGAATACAAGTACAACAATGAATTCTTAAAAAATTTAAAGACACTTTTCCTACACCAAAAAAAGAGAACCAAACTGAAAAAAGTTTTTAATATTTCCAAAGTTTATTACATTCACAAAAAGAAAATTCACTTTGAGAATTTTTTTGAAGTTGCACATAGGCTAAATGAAATAGAAATGAATAGAATAAACATTTTAGCAAACATAATAACTGGTTTGAATGAAAAATTGAGGCTCATGAAATTAATTAGATTCCTTAGATTTTCATTATATTGCTTTAAAAGGAAAAATTGGATTAGAGGGAGTAATTATAATTTGCCACGTTTATCTCTAGGAAAAAATTTAAACAAAAATTCTTTGATAAAAGGGGGATTCCTAATTATGATGAATCCAATTTATAGAAAACTAAATGAAATTTTGAATTTCATAAAATTCCACAATGTACAGAAAAAAAATTTAAATTTTTTCCTATCGAGATTATGCTTCGTTGTAAAGACAATAGAAAATAATCAAAACATAATAAGTTTCAATATACTTAAAAACACCTTTTCAAACAAACATACAGATAAAAAAATTCCCTTGAAATTTATTCTTAGAAATAGAATCTTAAATTCTAATAAAATTTCTTTACAGAAAAACTTTTATAAATGGAATAAAATAACGAATTCTAAAATTTCGAATGATTTCATTGAGTCAATTTCTCTGATCCCTAAAAATCTTTTTAAAATGAGAAACAGAATCTTTGTTAATACGATCTCTAAAATTCTAATAGGTGAAAATTTAAAAAGTTTCGTTAAAAAATGTGAAAATTTCTGCAAATTAAAGCTCCTTATGAACTCCATCAATTATAATGTGAATGATAGAAGATCATGCAGATGTAAACAATTGAGTATCACACAGGCTTGCGAGAAGTTTTTTGTTTACAGACATAATCAAGATAGAAAATTAAAAAGAGTAATGTTTGACAGATTTAAAATGGCAGCAGGTATCTTGTTCATCAACACTTACGCACGTGGTTCGCAAATAATTTTTAAAAGAAAAGTAACAAAGCTTGATAAGAGAAAAAACATAATGAAATATCTTATTAAAAATTTTGATAAGAATGAAAACAAATTAAAAATATATTTTGCAAAATGGAGAATAATAATTGATATCCTTAAAAAGAACAAAGCTGCTTATATAATCCAAGAATTTATAAGACTGAAGCTTACACCAAAAAATGAAGATAAACCTAAATAAAAATATAAAATATTTTTTTTAAATTTAATTTTCCTATAAATATAAAAAGACTATATATTTGGTTTGTTAAGATTATTTTATTTATCATATATTTGAAATAATTATTGCTCATTTTTTCATGAAAAGCAAATGGGGATTGGGGATTGGGGATTGGGGATTGGGCCCAATCCCCAATCCCCAATCCCCAATCCCCAATCCCCATTGTTTTATTATGATGTATGTTTTTATGATATT
>Ga0169931_10008311_pt1 | contig 15179 bp, 9 predicted proteins | sample Kivu_15m_20L_FD_129675 | JGI IMG/M metagenome (GOLD analysis project Ga0169931, IMG submission 129675) | Freshwater microbial communities from Lake Kivu, Western Province, Rwanda to study Microbial Dark Matter (Phase II) - Kivu_15m_20L... | ecosystem: Environmental > Aquatic > Freshwater > Lake ... | reverse complement strand
CTCGCAGAAGGGAACGACATTGATCAGAGCCTGAGCGAAATCGTCCCAGGATTGTTCGGTCGTTTGTGACTCGATCGTCGCGACAACCAGATCGGCCGTCGCGGGGACATTCACCGACCAGGCTTTGCCAAGCTGCTTCTTCGCGGCTTTCAGCACTGCTCTCCGCTCACCCGCATAAACTCCGTGCACGGCATCGCCGGGACCGACGACTAACTGGATAGCAAAAAAGGTGCCGAGCAAATCGTTCACGTGCTGGATATCAACCCGTTGATCATTTTCAGACTGCCCGCGAAAACTTTCCAAGCTCTGACGGTTGCTGAATCCCGGGAAGATACAATCGTCGACTTCAAAGTTCTGCGTCGGGCCGAGACAGCCAATCGGGATCACAACATCGGCATCAAAGAGCAGCCGGTGGATGTAGAGCGGCTGGTCATTCACGCCGACGGCGAGACAAGCGAACTGGTTTTCGCCATCGGGGTCATGAACTGCCAGCGAGATGTCAGGGTATTTGGTCAGGTCGAGTTGACCGGCGGTAAACGTGTCGGTTAGCAGCGTCACCGGGAGTGGTTCGGAACGGTCTTTGTTCAGCGAGCCAAGGATCGAGCTGAGAATCTCCTGCGAGTCGCGCGTTGCCGCCTGTAAAGCGATCACCACGCAGTCGCCTTCGTATGCCAGTTCCGAGACTTGAGGGAAATCAAGCGGTTGCGAAAGCGCTTGTTCGATCGCCCGAACGAGTTCATCGCCAGCGAGATTTTTCAGGCCATCTTGCGGGGCGCGTAGCGGGATCGTGGGAAGCGTTTTCTTCAGCGGCTGAGACCAGTCGCAATCAGTTAGGCGATTAGATTCGGTCATTGAAAAGGATTGTTGTCTGAAGCAAAGCGGTTGGACAGAGACCACTTGATGATAGCGTTTTCGCTGCTTTTGCCGAAGAAGGGATAAATCCGAAGAGGGGTTAAACACAGAGTCACAGAGAACGCCGAGGAAGAGTGAGAAAAACAGTGGCGTGAAAGTTGTTTCGTTTAGCACGTAGCCGACAGGCGAGGTGAATCTCAAGTACGGCTCGCACTAAATTCAGTCCGCTCAATCCAGAAGGCCACCACCGACCTTGTGTCGGAAGAGCCATGACTAGCCAGCTACATCGCGATCAAACCAACCCAACCAGCTCACCACCGACCTTGTGTCGGTGGGAGCATGACTACTCGGCTAGACCGCCAAGTTCACAGCTTGTTCGCGAACATGATTTTAAGTCAGGTCCCAATTCAAGGCGAGCATAATTAAGCTTCGCCCAGCCTATCGGCTGCGGCCCAAACGAGAAATCCGCAAAACTCTTCCCCCTCCTGTTCCGCGTTCTCTGTGCCCTCTGTGTTTATCCCTCTTCCGTCCCTCAGTGTTGCCCCTGCTTTTTCTTCCCCGACCAGACCGCCGAGAAAATCTTCACTGCTCCCAGCACAACCGCACCGGCGAGAAATCCAACCACTAGCGCACAGGCTAACTCAAACAAGAACGCAGCCAACCAGCCGATTGTCGGCCAGTGATGAATCGCCTCCGACCAGTGATGAACTTGCTCGTACAACGGCTCAATGCCATGCAGAATGATCTCGCCACCGACTAAAAACATCGCCGCGGTACCAGCGAACGAAAGAAACCGCAGCAGCCACGGGGCAAACCAAAGCAAACCCCGACCAGACTGCTGCAATGCTTTGCTCTTTGATTTCAGCCAATACAGCCCAAGGTCATCGAGTTTCACGATCCCGGCTACCAGCCCATAGACGCCCACAGTCATCGCCAGCGAAATGATGACAAACGCGCCGAGTTGCTTGAGCAGCGTCTCCTGCGCAAACACGCCCAATGAAATCACGATGATCTCGGCTGAAAGAATAAAGTCGGTTCGAATGGCGCCCCAAACTCGCTGCCTTTCCAGCGCGGCGATTTCGGCTGCCGACAGTTGTGTCTCTTCGATCTCTGGCGTATGCGGGTCATCCCCTTCGTGCTTCTCGTGGCGATGCAGCAACTTGTGCAGCACCTTCTCTACTCCCTCGAAGCAAAGATAGGCACCACCGATCATCAATAGCGGTTTCACCGCCCACGGAGCGAGCCAGCTGATCAGCAAAGCGAGCGGCACGAGGATCGCTTTGTTAACCAGCGAACCTTTAGCCACCGCCCAAACAATCGGGATTTCGCGATTGGTAGCGACCCCAGCGACCTGCTGGGCATTGAGGGCCAAGTCATCGCCGAGAACCCCAGCCGTCTTCTTCACCGCGACTTTGCTCATCGCTGCGATGTCATCCAGCAGCGAGGCAATATCGTCGAGCAGGGTAAACAGACTAGAACCGGCCATAATGAAAAGTTCCCGCGGATTAACTCAATGACTTGTGAAAGATGTGACCGCTGCCGACTTTTTCAAAGCCAAGTTTCTGAAACAGATTGCAACCAATCGCATCGGACTTGCGAAGCTGAGCTTCGACGAGCGAGATCCCCTGCTGAGAAAGAGCCCGCAGCGACTCGCACACCAGGAACGTCCCGAGCCCGCAGCGACGCGCTTCAGCCGACACTTGCAGATCGTACAGCCCCATCGCCGCGACGCCCCAGCAAGAAGCGAGCGGCTGCATATCCCAAAACGTGACCTCCGCGACGTTTGCATTCGACTTGCGGTCGTGCAGAGCGAATCGCGTTCGCAAGGTCGATCCCAAGGTGCACGCATCCCACCAGTTGGTCGATTCCGGGTCGGTGTTGCTCGATAGCTGATACTGACGACGGACTGACATCTGCTGGCGATCGACGATTGATCGGTAGCCAGCCAAGTGCCTTTGAAAAATGACGATCTCATCTTGTTGCTCAAAGCCAGCGGTGGCCAAGCCCTGCCGAGTTGTCGTATCGTCGTCGAGCACGCCCGGGATTCGGCTTCCGCCGTACAGACCAAGGTAATACGGTGCGAAAGGAAAGACGGACCCGGCGAAGCACTCTCTGGCTCCGCGTTGCTGAAGGTATTCAAAAGCTCGCTCCAGCAAGCCGTTTGCAACGCTTTCACTCCCCTCAACTTCCGGCACACGCAAAGCCGAAATGACCCCGGTCGTCTGGTCGAGGTCTTGCCTTGTCGCGTTCGGCCCAAAGCCCGCATGTACAAAACCGAGCGGCTGGTCCCCCTCGACCGCCAAAATCAGCCCGGCTGGATCGAAGTACGGCTTGGAAAAAACCAGCTGCTCCAAAGCGGTTCCGGAAATCCGATCGGCCAAACCACGAAAACGCCGCTGCCGACGCCAAAGGTCGACGAGCAGTGGCGGGTCCGTGTTCAGGAAGGAGCGAAATGCAGGCAAAGCGGCAAACCAAAAGCAGCTGGCGAAACGGGAAAGGGAATGCCCCTAATTTAGGTCGGTATGCTTGCATAACACAAGCTGGCTTTTTGGGCAGAATCATCGTGTCGCGGCCACTAATTCGTTCAGTCCGTAAAGCCGGTTTTTCGTTTGGCCCGTAGCCGAAGCCCAAAGCCGCCAGGCTTTGGCGCAGGCGAGGTGAATCGCAAGTGCGTCTGCGGCTACGAAACGCTGCTACACGAACATGAGTTGCCCAACCGGGGGCTGGCGCGAAGACCATGCTGACGGAGAGGGGCGTGGTGAGGTTCATTTTGGCTGACCAGCATAACACGGCTCTTTTGGCCAACGGCCTTCAAGCCTCCAGCCCGGGGTAGAGCGGCCGGTAAATGCGCAAGCATTCCGGCCGCGCCACCCCGGGTTAGAGATCGCAAAAAATTCAAGAGGGTCGAACCGGACGTCGCCCCCCAAAAGAAGATCATGCAAACACGAAAACGGATCATGGGGGCACGGGCGGTTCGACGCGGAACCCTAAACCAGCGCCAAGAGGAGACCGGAGGTCAAAGCATCGGCGAGGTCGGGAGACCTGCGCCGAGCGCAGATTTTTTCGGACCGGGGGCTGGCGCGGGGACGCGGCTGACGAAGAACGGGAATTTATTGCATGGCGTGGAAAATATCGCAGCGAAGGTTCATCATGCAAATCAAAAGTCAGACATTCTTCGAAGAAGTCAAAGACAAACCCACCATTACTACCCGGCTCTTCGCCCCGACAGGGCGCTTTAGCTTAGCGTAGGGTCAGCTCGGCTCTGCGAGCGCAACCCTACGTCAGCGAGCATGAAAAGCATTTAATGTCGAACCGGACGTCGCCCCCCCAAAGAAAGATCACGCAAACACGAAAACGGATCATGGGGGGCACGGGCGGTTCGACGCGGAACCCTAAACCAGCGCCAAGAGGAGACCGGAGGTCGAAGCATCGGCGAGGTCGGGAGACCTGCGCCGAGCGCAGACTTTTTCGGACCGGGGGCTGCCGCGGGGACTCGCACGACTGCTAGCACTCCCCGCCCCCAATTTCAATCTGTGCCGGTCGAATCGATTGTTTTTCCTTTAACGCCTTTAACATTTATGCCGATGATTCCAATCAGCTGGACTCTCTCGGTAGAGGTGCGCGGTCGTATTCGTTTCGTGCACAGCGCGGGCGAGTGAGTTCAGCTGCCGATTCGCCGCTCGAATTGCGGACGAGCGATCGAATCGAGGACTTTGAGACTGAAAAACAGCGTCACGCTCCTCGAAAGCGTCCGCCGCGAATAAACACATTCTCCCAAGCTGAGAACACGCGCAATGAACAAGTTGGATCGATTTCAACCGCGAAAGCAGAACATGGTCTGGCAAAAAGTTGGTCTCGCCTGTGGCACCGCACTGACCTGGGCGCTCGGCACCCTGCCAATTTCGGCTCAGGACGTAAAGTTCGACAATCTGCCAGCTAACCAACCCGCGGCCGCTGCACCCGCAGCCCCGTCGCTGCTCAGCCCCGTCCAGCCGGTCAGCTATAACCAACCCGCCTCCGACGGCGCGATGCTCGGCACCGCGACCGTTCGTCTTCCAGCCTCATCTCGCTACCAACTTCGCTGGCTTAATTGCGAGCAATTCGAGAAAGCGCTCATCGATTGCTGGATGGCCAGCCCCATGGCCGAAGCCGTCGATGGCGGCCGCTCGATTCGCGTCTGGATTCCGGGCTCACCAGAAAACGCCTCGATGCTGATCGACCGCGTCAATCGCACGGTCGCTTTCGAGGGTTCCGCCAACCAAACCGCGTCGTGGCAAGCCGCGATCATGGCAATCGACAGCATGTCCTACGCCCAAGGTAAGCAGTCGCTGCGTGTCATGGAGCTGAACAAGCTCTCGCCCTCCTTCGTTCGCCAAGTCGCATACGTTGCCTCCGGCCCACAAGATCAGCAACCTGCGCTGCCCGGCCAGCCGCAACAGCCGGAACAAATCCAACGCGCCCTGCCTCTGAATCCGCAAGCCGGCGGGCAGATGCCACAAATCTTGACCCAGACCGACCAGCCCGGGCAAGCTGGCCAAGCGCTCGGCGGAAACGTCTCAATTCAAGTTTTTGAAGAAGCCAACCTGATCATCCTGACCGGTGATAAGGATGATGTGGCCGTCGTCGAAAAGGCGATTCGCGACATCTACCAAACGGCCGGCGGTCTCCAGCCCAAGATCGAGCGAATCCCGATTTCAAACTCGGACCCGACAAGCACTGCGACTACCGTCCAAGCCGTTTACGATGCGATCTATGCCAACGCTCAAGGCTCCGCCAGCATCACAGCCGTGCAGGAACCTCGAGGCTTGCTCGTTATCGCACGTGAGGACGCAATCAAGACGATCAAAGATATCGTCGCTCAGTACGATGTCCCAGCAACCGAGAAGACGATCACGTTCCGCGCGTTTCAGCTGAGATACATGTCAGCCGACGACGCCAAGCAGCGTGTCGACGAATACTTCGGCCAAGCCCCACAGACGCCACTAGCCACGCCACTTTCGGCTCTGCCTGTTGTGACGATTGCCGACTACCGCAGCAATCAACTGATTGTCAAAGCGTCGAAGAATTACATCGACCAAGTGGAAGAGTTGCTCGCCAAGCTCGACACCGAAGAGACTGGCGCCGTCAAGGCAGTTCGGATCTTCAAGCTCCGTAACACAGTCGCTTCGGATATTGCACTCGTTCTCCAGAACTCGCTCAACGGACAGCAACCAAACGCCGGTGTCGGCTTTGCCGGTAACCAGCAAGGCGCATTTGGCGCTAACCAGGCGTTTCAGCAGAATAACACGCAGACGACTCCTGGCCGTTCAAGCCTCGGGTCAAGCAGTTTGCAGTTGATGACACTCGATCGAGCTGGCAACCAAATCAAGTCGGGAATCCTATTCGACGTCCGTGTCAACGCCGACAACAGCAGCAACTCGCTGGTCATCACCGCCCCGACGACCTCCATGCCCCTGATCGAGACGCTGATCGACCAACTGGACCAAATCCCCAACGCTGAAACCCAAATCAAGGTGTTTCAAATCCTCAACGGCGACGCACAAACGTTGTTGACGATGCTGCAGACGCTGTTCGCTTCAACCCAGCAAGCTGGTGGCGGACAGTTCGGTGGCGTCGGCGCTCAAGGTGGGCTCGGGCAGTTGCCTCTGCAAAACGCGGCAGCCAGCGAAGGTCAAACCCTCGTAAATCTCCGCCTCGCTATCGATACCCGCACCAACTCAATCATCGTTTCCGGTCCAATCGGTGACCTTCAAGTCGTGGAGGACTTGCTCACTCGTTTGGACGAAGCCGATCTGAATCAACGCCGGATCGTCGTCTACCGACTCAGCAATAACGCGGTGCTCGACGTCGCTGATGCTTTGAATACCTGGTTGGCCGACCGCGAAACCCTGATCACCAGCGACCCGAGTTACGTCAACCAGATCGTGCAAAACCGCTACCGCATCACGGTAACGCCAGAAGTTGTCAGCAACAGCCTGATCATCAGCGCCACACCGCAGTTCATGCCGGAAGTGCTCGGAACGATTAAGGCCCTCGACCGCCGCCCGCCGGTGGTGAAGGTGAAATTGCTGATCGCCGAAGTCAACCTCTCGATGCTCGAAGAGTTCGGAATCGAGATGGGCGTGCAGGACTCGGTCAGCTTCATTCGCGGGCTCGACTTTGCAAACTCGAGCAACTACATCGGTTATCCCTTCAATCAATTCGCGACCGGCAACGCGAACAACGTAGACTCGCTGAAAACCCGCGAACTACTCGCCGGACAAGGCCTCTCGAATCTCGGCGTCGGTCGAATTAATAGCGACCTCGGCTACGGCGGTTTGGTTCTTTCGGCCGGTAACGAGTCGATTAACCTGCTGCTCCGAGCATTGCAGAACAAAAGCTGCGTCCGCGTCTTGAGCAAGCCAGAAATCTACACAATTGAGAATCAGCAGGGACGAATTCAAGTCGGTGCTCGAGCACCTTACGTCACTGGCGTTACTCAAACAAACTTTGGTATCCAGAACTCAGTAACGCTCCAAGACGTCGGTATCATCGTCGACGTGACGCCTCGCGTCAGTCCCGACGGTATGATCGTGATGAAAGTCGATGCGACTAAGTCGCGCCTCGGGCCGGAAGAAGATGGCGTCGTGATCTTTGTGCCAGAGACGGGCGACCCTTTGCGGCAACCTCAGATTTTGATCACCACTGCTCAAACGACCATCATGTCTCGAAGCGGTCAGACCGTAGCCTTCGCTGGATTGGTGACCGAAGATAAAGCTAAGATTCGCCGCCAGCCGCCAATCCTCGGCGACATTCCGCTGATTGGGCCGCTGTTCCGCTACGAGTCCGAAGACTCCGCTCGCACGGAACTGTTGATCCTGATGACGCCATACATCGTCGACGGGGAACAAGACCTCGAGGCACACAACGCCGAGTCAATGGACCGGATGCACTGGTGTCTCTGCGATGTGTCGGAGATTTATGGCGACACGCGATACGAGCAACCTCCACACTACACCTCTCCTGAGATTTTCTATCCCGACCAGGATCCGGCGGGTATGCAACCCCAGCGAGAAAATCCAGAAGGTGCTCCCGACCAGATGCCCTCGCCCGCTCCACCTGCCAGCCCGCTCGATCCAAACAGCCAATCATCGAAACAGAGTTCCAAGGGTTTCGGAAGCTTCTTTACCAGAAAGGACAAGTAAGCCAGCCACGTTCGTAAGCCGAGGTTGAGGCTTGATTCTCAATGACCTCAATCTTCTGGCAAAAAGCAACTCAACGCGGGGCTTGTTCCAAAAGGTATGAACGCAATGAAATCAAATCCGGTGAACGCAATGAAACGAACAAAGGCTTTGGGAAAAGTAATCCTCTCAATCGTGCTCGGTACGGTCTGCTCGGTGCTACTCACCGGCTGCAAGTCCGAAACCGTCAGCTGGACGAAAGCCAAAGACCCCTTCGCGAAAAAGAACGCAAAAAAGTCGGCTGAGCCCAAGTTGGGTGTCCCCGAGCGATTGGTCGTCATCTGGAAGGATGCCGTCTACGAGCATCCCGCTGTACCGCCAACACGCGGAATCGGCGGCCGGCTCTACTTCTATGACTCCGAGGACAATCCAATTAAGGTCGATGGCGAAGTTGTCGTCTACGGCTTCGATGACACGGCTGGCGATGATAAAACCGAAGCTGACAAGAAGTTTGTCTTCAAACAAGAGAACTTCGCCAGCCACTACAACGCCACGGCGCTCGGCCCTTCCTACAGCATTTGGTTGCCGTGGGACAAGTTGGGTGGGAGAGAGTTGAGCGTCAGTTTAATTCCGGTTTTCCGCGATGCCTCTGGTAAGGTTATCCGAAGTGGCCAAACCGTTTGTGTGCTTCGTGGGCCTGAGGTCGAAAAGCAAGTCGAAGCCCCAAGTAAGAAGACAAGCGAAGAGGAATTGATCTCTTCATTCACCTCCATGCCGGGTGTCCAGCAAATCGCGACCACCGCGGATGTCTCTGGCAATGGTGCGAACCAGACAATCGCGCACCTTCAAGAGACCACCGCCGGTCCTGAAGTAAGTAAAGGTGGCTCGAAAATTCGCTCGACCACGATCAGTCTGCCAACGGATACCGCAATGCGTCTGCAGCAGGCCTCCCGCGGAGTGAATCTGCCGAACTCGCCAGCCAATTCAAGTAAAACCACTAACGCCACAATCGCTCCGCAGGTGACCACGCCAGCCGACACCAGTTCGATCCACTCGCCGCTGCTTCCCGCCGGTGATGGTATGGCAACCGGTAAAGCGGATGCGAACTCAGCCAAACGCGATTCCGGTCGAAAAGTCTTTGGTCTGCCTGGCTCACTGAAATGAAGCCGCTCTCGGAAAACTCGCTTCGCACCGCCGCTCTCGTCCTGCACGGGCTATCCCAGCAGCAAGCTGAACAGATCCGCGCGAGGCTAGAGCCCGGCGAGCGCCGCCGGCTGGAGTCGGCTCTCAAGCGGCTCGCTGAGGTCACCTCAGTCGAAATCCTTGACGCCCTCGAGCGACTGGCGCGCGAAGCCGAACGGAACATCACGAACGAAGCGGCCCGCGATCCGCTGCGCGAAATCGCCAAGCCGCTGGTTGGAGGCAACGAAGTCCAGTTGCCCGAGGAAGATAGTTCCGAAGCGAGCAACGCAGCTCGAGCCGGCCATCTGGTCGCGGCGCGCTCGCCGCTCGCGTTCCTCCGGCATCTCGATCCGCAATTGCTCGCCAGCCTGATCGTCGACGAGCATCCCGAGGACATTGCGATCGTCTTGACCGAATTGCCCTCGCCGCTCGCCGCTGAGTCGCTCCAGCAATTCGACGCGATTCTTCGGTTCTCGGTCCTGAGACGCATGTGCCGGCTTGAGAAGGTCAACACACACCGGATTGAAGAGCTGGCGTTTCAGCTCAAGCAGCGACTCACGCATCGGCTCTCCCATCGCGGCCCGAGCAGCGAGTCGGCTCCGCAAGCCAAAGGACTCTCCGCAGCGGCACGAGCCGTTAGCTTGGTTGAACCGAAATCACGCCGCGAGTTGCTGGCCCAATTGCGAGTCGTCGATGGCGAACTGGCCGAAGAAGTTTCAGCTCAGGTTTTCGAATTCGAACAGTTAGGCCAATTGAGCGAAGACCAAATCAAGCTGCTGCTGAAAATGGCCAACACCGCCTGGTGGGCCCCTGCCCTCGCCGCCGCCAAACCGGAACTTCGCCAACGAATTTTAGGTTGCCTGGCCGCCAAGGCCGCAGTAATCGTCAAGCGCGAAATCAAAGCCCTCGGCGAAGTCCCGCCACAAACAACCGAGCGAGCCCAACAAGAAATCGTCAGCCTCTGGCTCAGGCTCTCCGAGCAAAACTCTTAGGCTGCGTCGTTGAACCGCCGGTGCCCACCGGCGAAATGTTTTCTTTTTCTCCCTCACCGACGCATTCCACCGGTACCCGGCTCTTCGCCCCGACAGGGCGCCGTATCTTAGCGTAGGGTCAGCTCGGCTCTGCGAGCGCAACCCTACGTACCCGAGACCATCAACAAAAAAAGGTCGAACCGGGCGACGCCGCCCTGCGGCTCGGCCGGTTCGACGCGAAGCTTACTTTCCGCCACCCTTTTGCAGCGACTCGATCACTTCCTGCTGCTTCTGCGCGAGCGACTCCATCCCGGCCAGCTTATAAGCCTCGGCCAACATCTTCCGCGTCTCGATCGAATTCTGGTTCACCGAAAGCACTTTTTCAAAACAAGTGATCGCTTCCACCGGGCGCTGGGCAATCAGATTGATCTGCCCCTGCGTATCGACCAAATCAACCTGTTCACCCGCGACCTTGATCGCATCGTTAATCAACCCAAAAGCCCGATCCAATTGGCTGCGGTCGGTCAACGCCAAGGCCAATGCCAGGTTGTTCATAATCACTGGCGACTTCGGGGCCAAGCGATCCGCAATTTCCAAATGCGGAATCGACCCGACAATATCGCCCTTAATGATCTTCTGGTTGGCGAACATCAAATGCAGAAGTCCGCTCGCCCGGCCGCTGGCGAGATACGTTTCCAGCTTCTCGGTCATCTCCTGCGGCAGCGAGACGCCCAAGTTGATCGCTCGAGCCAAATCGACGCTCAGCTCAGGATTCGTCGGGTCAGCCTTCAGCGCTGCGTCCAGCAAGTCAAGATTCAGCTCCAGCCCGTCTTCTTTTTCAGTCACTGTTTTGCGGAAGTCGACCAGCAGCGAGTTGCTCGCCAGTCGCCGCATCGTCGCATTGCCCGGGTCGAGCCGCAATCCCTTATCCAAGAGTTCCCGGCAACGCTGGGTATCTCCTTTGACCAGCATCAGCGCCGCGAGTTGAACGATATCATCTGGGTTCGGAGTCTCGCTGTTGACTCGCGCTTCGAGTTCATCTTCAGCCTCCCCGCTAACTTCGGCGGCTTTGTCTTCCAACCCAGCCTGCTTGGCCATAGCCGTCAACATTACACGCAACTTTGGGTCTTGCTTCGCGGCTCGCTCCAAAACCGGAACCGCCTTTGCCGGTTCGCCTTGAGCTGCCAGCAATTCTGCATAGGTGGCTCTTAATTCGGAGCTACAGCCTTCCCATTTGTCCGCTTGCTTGAGATGCTCCATAAGCACCGGGCGGTCCGCATCCGTCAACTCTTTGACGCGACCGAGCATCTCGAGTGCCAGCCAAGTGTGAGCAGGTGGAAAACCTTGTTCACCCTCGTTTGCAAGATTGAGCATCTGTTGCCTGGCCTGATCAAGTTTGTCTTCCCGCACCAGGGCCAACGCGAGCACGAATCGCGATGCGTTGTTGCGTTTTTCGGCTTGCAGCGCTCGGCGGTAAAGCAAGCTGCCGTAAGGCGTCGTTTGCTCCTTCTTGAACAACTCCTCGCTTTGGTTCGCAACCGGCTTAGCTTTCGCTTCCTCCCGCTCCTGCATCTCTCGCTTTTCTTTTTCCGCCAAGCCTCCATAGAGACTCGAAATCATTGACGGACGCGGATAGAACTGGCCGACAATTCCGGCTGCCAGCGGCAAGCCCGCGACCAGCATCAGAAAGCCGAACAGGATGAACGCGAGCAACCAAAACCGAGTTGCATAAAGCGTTCCGAGGGTGCTCAGTGTCGCCACAAAAGCACGCCACGAAACGGCGCATATCTGGAAAAGGATTGCGAGCAGTCTGGCCATGGAGATTCGGTAAGGGGCTTGTCAGGTGGGGAGGGAAATTAGTTTTCGAAACCAAACGTCCAGCTTCGCTGGGCTTGGTCCTGGATCAGTTTTTCGCGCAGTTGTTCGTACAGCTTGCGAAACTCGGCGAGCTCAATTTTCTTTTCTACATCGAGCGAGTCGCTGAACAATTGAATCTGCATCGTGACCGGCGCAGCTTCACCGGCCAACAGTCGCAGTTTGTCGCTCAGCGATTGTTTCGATACCTTGGCTGGATTGTCGGGGTTGAGCGGCTTGGCGGCGGGCGAATCGAGATAAGGCTTGCCGTTGGCGGTGAATACCGAGTGGCAGACGCGAGCGTTCACGCCGTAACTATTGACCAAAGTCATTTCGATCCACGGCCAATCCTGAGTGACTTTGCCGGGCACGATCACAATCTCTCTTACTTCCCAACCACGCTGGGCATACCAATGAATCAGGTCAGACCATCCTCTAGTCGGCAAGTCAACCTTGAATGTCGCTTGTCGATTTCCTTTTCGGTAATCCCAAGCCAAAGTCTCCGCGCCAACTTTGTCTTTTCCTTCAACTTCCTCGCTTCGGAAGCCAATCCGCAGCCATTCCTCAAACGACTCGGGGAGCGTCTCTTTTGAAGGTAAAGTCGCAATTCTTTCCGGCGTCAGTTCGGGCGCGGCAGAGGTGAGCGAGCCGCTTCCCCGCAGCGAAACGGCGGCAACGGTAATGCTCGCGAATCCAGCCGCAATCAGCAGCCCGGCCAACGGCAAAGCCAAGCTGGCGAGCTTCCACCAATTGGGGGCTGGCTGTTGGAGAGAGTCGTCAATCTTTGCGGCTGCCATCGGATTGCTTTGTTCAAATTCAAGCGATGCAGTCGTGTCGGCAAACGGACCTTCGTTCGGCCAGCAGAGCAGATTGTTCATTCGCTTGTAAGACTCCGCCAGTTCAGGAACGACCGTCGGAACTGGACCAAGCATTGTGCTGATCAGCAAATCCCACGTGAGGTAGGCGAGGTAGGCCCAAGCAAAGCTCGCGGCAGAGACCATCAAGTAGTCGTTGCCTTGAGTCAAATCCCGGCCGTACCAATGTTGAGCCAAAAGAATGATCAGCAGTCGCAAGGTGTAAAGCAGAATCCCAAAGACCGGCAGCGAGAGGAACTTGAACAAAGTTGTCGTCAAGCCATTCCCGCGGAGGTACATCGTGATCATCGCCAGTCCCGCCAAGGCGTAGAAGCTGAACGGACCGCGCAGCCCGGCGTCGATGTTCAGCAGCAGCCCCTTCATTTCAATCTGGTTGCCATGCCTGAGATTGGGAACTCCGAGTAAGTCCAAAGCTCCGCCCGTAAGTAGTCCCGCGAGGTAGTGCATCCAACGAACCAGTCCCAATTCCCATCCACCGGGGAGCGGCAAGGCGGCCAGAAGCAGAATGCACCAAGCTGCAATCGCCGGCCAGTGAATTCGGGTCATCCGACCCAAGGCCCAACCGCCGAAGGTGCCGATCGCAGCAACGGTTGCCAGCCACGGGGCGCTCCAGAGGACGCTCACAATGAACATCAGCAGCGAGCAACAGACGATGCCGATCGCCCAGCGGGCTCGGCCCAAGCTCGGAGATCTGACAGGTCCATCGAGCAAAGGATTGCTGTAAGCCGTACCAGTGACGGCGAGCTTGATCGCCTGATAGAACCCGCCCTCTTCCTCTTGAATCGGAGCCAAGGTTGGCTTTTTCCGAAAGATCAGCAAGACCGCCAGCGCGACAAACAGAGGGATAAGCGCCGAGAACCAGCGCTCTTTGCGGCTGGCGATGGCGAGGATTTCCAGTCGAACCAGCGGAGCCATTGCCAGTAGCGGGAGAACTAAGGCGCACAGGTCCCAAGTCCGGCCCCAAATGGGAGCCGCTGGAGCAGTTTCATCGGCGGGGGTGGTAACAGCAGTCATGGCGGGGCGTATGGCGGGGGGGCAAAAGTCTCATCGTAACAAGGAGTCGCCAAAAGTTTAATTCCCGGCCCCACGTAAACCCCTCTTTGCTAGGGAAAGCCCCCGTACAAAACTCATGGCTCACACGACAATACGCCAGACAACCCAATTTCGCTTGCTTCGCTCGCGCCCCCATTTAACCTTTTCGTGTGCCCGGAAATCTTTCTTGGGGGTCGACGATCGATTCGACCTTTTGTTGTAGCGAAGCAGGTGACGTAGTCCCCAACCTGCGCGGCCCCAATACTCACCGCCGCGTTCCACCGGTACCCGGCTCTTCGTCCTCGAACCTTGCAAAACGGGAATTGCAAAAACAAACATGCGGCGGCAAATATCCCAATCCGCGTTTGCCACCGGCACCCGGCTCTTCGCCCCGACAGGGCGCTTTATCATAGCGTAGGGTCAGCTCGGCTCTGCGAGCGCAACCCTACGTACACGCGTCCCCCCAAAAAACAAAAAGGTCGAACCGGCCGACGCCGCCCTGCGGTTCGGCCGGTTCGACGCTGAAGCCTGCAACAAGCCAGGAGGAAAAAAAGATCATGCCGCAATCCTTGGTTCAGGTTGCCCTGCACGTTGTCTTCTCCACCAAAGAGCGCCGCGCGTGGCTGCGCGACGCCAAATTGCGTTCGGAAATGTTCGCCATCCTCGGAAACCGAGCCAACGAATCGGGCTGCCCCATAATCACCGTCGGCGGCTGGGAAGATCACGTGCATGTCCTTTGCCGTTTGGGACGAACGGTTTCGGTTTCCAGCCTCGTCAAGGACTTGAAAGTCGACTCCTCCAAATGGATCAAAACCAAATCCAAACGCTGGGACACCTTCCGCTGGCAAGAGGGCTATGGAGCGTTCGCGATCAGCCCCAGCCACGAAAAAGCCCTGATCGCTTACATCGACAATCAAGAAGAACATCACAAGACGGTCAGCTTTCAAGATGAACTAAGAAGGATCCTGAAAAAGAACGGCGTGATTTTCGACGAACGATACCTCTGGGATTAATTGGTGCGGTTAAGATCGGGTCCGGCGTCGAACCGCCCGTGCCCCCCATGAAACGTTTTCTGGTTCCCCGGGGTCTTCTCTGTGGGGGGCGACGTTCGGTTCGACATCCAAAATATTCTTGTTCTTGTATACGTAGGGTTGCGCTCGCAGAGCCTCGCTTACCCTACGCTAAGCTAAAGCGCCCTGTCGGGGCGAAGAGCCGTGTTTTGATGTCGTGATCTGTTTTTGACTGCTTGGAAT
>Ga0169931_10008310_pt1 | contig 15181 bp, 11 predicted proteins | sample Kivu_15m_20L_FD_129675 | JGI IMG/M metagenome (GOLD analysis project Ga0169931, IMG submission 129675) | Freshwater microbial communities from Lake Kivu, Western Province, Rwanda to study Microbial Dark Matter (Phase II) - Kivu_15m_20L... | ecosystem: Environmental > Aquatic > Freshwater > Lake... | reverse complement strand
GCGCAGCGGCGGAACTTCGTGCCCGGCAGCGGCAGATCCTGATTCCAGCCCTCAGCCTCGCGTTCGCCGCGGTTGCGGCGCTGCTGCTGGTCCTTCTGGTGGCCGGCCTGCGCTCAGGGCATGTGACGATGCCTTGGTCGACGCCCAGTCGCGAGTCGACGGGTTCCAAAGTGAAATCTGGGGGAGACATGCGACCGTCCCCGACGGGTGGCGGCAGCGACAAGTCGCAGCGTGTTGCGCCGGGCAATGGGGCGCCGGACCGATCGCAATCTGTATCGCGCACTGATGATGGTTCGGGGTCCGCGAAGACCACAGCCGGTGATGGGCGTCAGCCGCCGCGACCGAAGGCGAAGCCAAGGACCACGAGACCGCGCACTGAGCCCGCGCGTCCGCCGCAGCGCGGGCAGGTTGGCCCACCCCAGAATCGTCGTTACGAACCGCCGCCAACACGTCGGTCTGCGCCCACTGCTGCTGCTCGGCTGACTGGTGCTTCCCAAGGAGCTGGTTCTGGCGGATTTACGCCGGGAGTGGAGGTATCCGTGTCTGGAGTCAGCTTTGATCGCAGTCAGCTCGACCGCTGTCCCATTCGGTGCAGACTTCAGCTCCGGACCCCACGCGGGGTCATTACGGCGGTATTCTTCAAGGGGTCCTTTGAACCGGCACTCAAGGCGGCGCGCGGGTCGATAACCATTCGCGGCAAGGTCGGGACCGACAGCTCGGGCACGGTGCTCTATCTCCAGGATGCCCGCTAGCTGGGATGTCGACCATGGGCGGGGCAAACCCGCAGGAGATTTCTGGTCCGGATTCCAGCACTGGAAGATCCCTTGAACGCCGGTTCACGTTGACCGTCATGCCAAAACCGCGCTAAGTAGGTTGGCTCTTGCGTCAGGCCCCAGTTTGTAGGCCTGTTTTGTGTTCCTCTGGAGATTTTCCGATGGCAGTTCCCAAGTACCGCACATCCAAATCCGAAAAGCGGCTGCGCCGCTCCCATGACTTCCTGGTCGCACCAGGAATGTCGGTTTGCAAGAACTGCGGCAACGTCAAGCGGCCCCACTCGGTCTGCGAAGACTGTGGTCATCACAAAGGTAAGGCTGTAATCGCAGCCAAGACCAAGACCGATTGGAATCCGAACGAGTTCTCCACCGAGTCCTGATTAACGGGACTGTGTGATGACACCCTCCGGTTCGTCCTCATCTTTGGTGGCCATGTTTCCCGGTCAAGGTTCCCAGTTTGTGGGAATGGGCCGGGATCTTCTTGAGCAGTTTCCTTCCGCTCGAGTTGTTTTCGAAGAAGCAGAAGATGCGGCGCGAATTGCTGTCCGCAAGCTTTGCTTCGATGGTCCCGAAGAAGATCTCAAACTTACCGCCAATACTCAGCCCTGCATTCTCACCATGAGTGTTGCAGTGTGGACGGTGTTGCGTTCCGAGACTGGTTTTGCGCCAAAGATTTTTGCCGGCCACAGTCTCGGCGAGTATTCCGCACTTGTGGCTGCTGGCAAGCTCACGCTGTCGCGTGCAGCGTGGCTGGTTCGCAAGCGAGGTGAGGCGATGCAGGCGGCAGTTCCGGCAGGCGTTGGCGCCATGGCTGCAGTCATGCTGCTTGGAGAGACCACCGCCGATACGATCGAGGGTTTCTGCAAGGCTGTCAGCACCTCTGGTAGCGTTGTGGAAGTCGTCAACTTCAACAGTCCGCAACAAGTCGTCGTCGCTGGTCACAAGACCGGTGTGGACAAGCTGTGTGCAAAACTCGAAGCGGAAAAGATCAGGTTCGTTCCTCTTCCGGTCAGCGCTCCGTTTCACTCATCGCTTATGGCTCCGGCACGGGAGGCAATGGCTCCGCTTCTTCGCGAGACAGCCATCGCCCAAACCGGAACTCGCATCGTTGCCAATCTCACCGGTCGCATCGAAGACGACTATTCCTCTGAGCACTTGATTCAGCAGATCAATAGCGCGGTGCGGTGGACGCAGACTCTGGCTACGGCCGTTTCGGCGGGATGTACGTCATTCGTGGAAATTGGCCCGGGGAAGGTTCTTTTCGGACTTGCCCGTCGCACGCTCCCGAAGGAAGCAAAACTTCTTCACTCGGAAGACGTGCGCAAGGCGATCGACGATATCAAGGCGTTGTCGGCGGGGTCGTAGTCGCTTCGGCTCCTGAGCTCTGTCCGCCAGCGAGCGCGCCCGTGCAATCCCAGCCCATTCCAGACAGTTTCTGCACAAATCCTTCAGCCTTTTCCTTGCAGTAGTCCTTGTTGTTCTTCGCGGACCAAAGGACCTGGGTCACGCCCGGGTTTTCGGTTTCCTTGAAGTAGGCGACGGAACAGCCATTTGGGCTGCCGGCCTCGCCAGGTGTGATCTCAACGCGACGAACGTTGTTGCCGTTCTTGCATGAAGCGCTGTGATCAGATGCTGAAGCAATCTGGCTCACGGCGACAGCGGAGAACGAAGCAAGAATCAGAAGGCGAACTTTCTGGGAAACTTTCATGAGACACCTCGTGAAGAATTGAGACTCTTAATGAGTTTTGGAACCTAGATGAGCGTTGACGAGATTTCGAATCCACTCGTCCTTGAATGCCTTGCGGTTGAAGATCACTCCAAACTGGAAGTCGACCAGCACTTCATTGGCAAGGCGCTTGATGTCAGCGGCCGTGACTTTCTCAAGCTCGGCGGGGAAATCGTAGAGTTGATCGGTGCTGCCGAAATACTGGCTGGCCGAAGAGATCGCTCCGGCGAGTGAACCGTGGGTTTCCTGGGTCAGGAAGTACGCTGTGGCAAACACGTTCTTGAACTGGGCAAGCTGCTCAGGAGAGTAGTCGTGCGTTTTCACGCGTCGAATGACTTCATTCATTGCTGATATTGTTTCTTCGGGTTTGGATGTCGTGGCACCCATCACGCCGATACCTTTCGTGTACTGAATCTGAAAGGCATACACGGAGTACGACAGAGAGCGACGCGTTCGAATCTCGTCGCCAAGCTCTTCGGTGAGGATCTCGAACAGGAGTCGCGAGGCGACAGCGTCCTTGTGTGTTGCCTCGGGTGCTACAAACTTGCCACGAATGTATGCCGTTGGAATGTCGCGATCGACCACGAGAAGCGTTTTGCTTTTATCAAATGGAGTCGACGGAACTATGGTCGTCTTCTTCGGCGAAGACTTGATGTCGCCAAAGGCTTTTTCAAGGTCTCGGAGAAGTTGCTTTTGCGGCATCGAGCTCACAACGACGATTTCCATCTTTGCCGCATTGATTTCGGCTGCGTGATATCGAGCGAGATCCGCGCGATTCAACTTCTCCATTTCGGCGAGTGCTTCGTCATGATTGAGGCGATACGGATGACCGGGCGGATAATAGATCGTGTTTACGACTTCGTTCACATAGCCGTCTGGGTCCTGAGGGGTAGCGCGCAGTGAGGCGGTAATGCGTTTCTTGGTCAGGCCGACGTCTTCCTCGGTCAGGGCTGGCTTGCGCACGATTGCAGCCAGAATTGGCAGGCCTTCCTTCCAGAACGAGTTGATCGTCCCAAGTCCGCATGACGAGACTTCGACCCCACCTCCACAACCGATCGAGAGGGCGTACTTTTCAGAGAGTTCAAAGACCTTCTGCTTGGAATAACCATCTGCCGCCAAGGACATTGTCGAGAAGAGCCAACCATTCAGTGACTTCTGCCCGGTCGGCAGATCGCGGATACCGCCCTCGATGTTCACGTTGATCTGGACGATGTCAGATCCGGGGATCGAGCGCAGGGTCACCGGGATGCCGTTCTTGAGCTTGTGACGCGAGGTCAGCTCCTTTTGCGTGCGAATCGTTTCGGCCGAAACGAGACTGGATTTCGGCGCGGAGTTCGAGACTTTGTCGGCATACAACGTACTTGGCGAAAGCAGCAGAGCGACAGCGGCGAGTTGCCCAACTATTGGTAGCTTCATTTTGCACCTCCGCCCTGGGTTCGCGCCTGCACGGCTTTGTAGTCAGCAAGTAGTTTGTCGACGAGTGGTTTCGAAGTGTCTTCAAGACCAGCCGCCTTGCCGGCCTCCGGAGAAACGAGGATCGTCGCCAACCGCGGCTTGTTCACCAGCCATTTGTTCACGAAGTTGCGTACATCGACGAGGCTGACCTTGCGCATGTTGTCGATATATTCAGCGTAGTAAGGCAGACCAGCTACGCTCCACCAGAAGCCGAGAGATTTGATGTACTCGCTGAGCTTGTTGAGACTCATTTTGTGATCGATTTCGAGTCGTCGCCTGACATCGGTCAGCTGTGACTCGGTGAAGTAATCAGGCTTTACCCATTCGTTGACCTCGGCGATGAGACTTGCCTGCACTTGCTTTGCATTCTCAGCTTTCGTGGAGGCATAAATCGATATTTCGCCTGCTTCGCTTTGCGTGGGATAGCTAAGCCCCGCTCCGAAGGTCAGTCCTGAGTCCTCATACTTGCGAAAGAATTTTCCGCTCTTGTGTTCAAGGAGATGGATCAGAACGTCGGCAGCATATGTGTCGCCGACGTCACGACGAGCGAGAGGTCCGGCAAATGAGATATCGACCACGGCGTTTTCCACCAGAATTCGGTGCATGACCAGATCCTGGCTTGCCGGGAATGCAGGAAACTCCGGGGGATCGATTGGTTTCCAGTTTTTCGGGTCGCGCCAGCCTCCAAAGTGTTTTTCAACGAGGCCATTCAGTTTCTTGGGATCGAAGTCGCCAGCGACGAAGAGGGCGCAATTACTTGGAAGAAAAACTTCATCGCGAATTCGAAGTAGCTGCTCTCGCGTTGCCGTTTCGATTGTCGGGCGCGCTCCGAGAGGGTCGCGGCGATAATCACGGTCACCATAGATGATTCGTCGCTGGAGGTTGCGCATGTCGAAACCAGGTTGGGAGGCTGAGCGGTCGTACTCGTCGAGAACGACACGACGCTCTTTTTCAAGTTCGGTCTGTTCGAGCAGCGGGGTTGAGATGGCGTCTGCCATAAACTGCAATCCAGCCTCGAGATGCACGGAAGGCAGGGTGAAGTAGTAGCGCACCGTCTCAGCTGAGGTGTCGCCATTGAAGACGATGCCAAGTTCGCGCACGCGGGTGTTGAAAGCCTCCTGATTGGGTAGTCGCGCGTTACCCTTGAAAAACATGTGTTCCCAAAGGTGAGTGAGCCCGTTGATTTCCTTTGTTTCCGTCATGGCTCCGGCCTTGGCCACGAGCACGATCGTAACGAGGGGCACCTTTGCCGAAGGCATCGCGACCACTTCCAGTCCGGTGGAGACGCGGCTCGATGTAAACGGCGAACGGGGCGAGGCCTTTCCGAATGCCAGCGATGCGGGAAGCAGCAGTGCTGCGATCATCGCAGGTCGTCGTAGCCAAGTTCCTGGACGGGTCACAAGGGAAGTGATCACGTTTTGTCTCCGCAAGATTTTCGGGGTCGACTACTTTGCCGGAATGCTGTCTGCGACAATCTCGGCGATATCCTTCACGGCAACGGTGTCTCCCTTGCCTTGTGACTTTACGCCGTCGGTCATCATGGTCATGCAGAATGGACACGCTGTTGCAACGGTGTTTGCGCCGGTGGCGAGCGCTTCTTTCGCGCGGTTTTCGTTGACGCGTTCGCCGATTGTTTCTTCCAGCCACATGCGACCACCGCCAGCACCGCAGCAAAATCCTTTTTCACGACTCCGCGGCATTTCGGTGAGTTCAACCTTCGCCGCGGTTTTTAGTGCCTCGCGCGGACCTTCATAGATGTCGTTGTGACGGCCGAGATAGCAGGAGTCATGATACGTGACCTGCGTTGCTGCAGCTGGCACTGCTTCGGTTGAGAGTTTGCCGGATTTCACCAGGTCGGAGATCAACTCGGAGTGGTGGACGACCTCAGCTTGAAATCCGAAATCTGGATACTCGTTCTTGATCGTGTTGAAGCAGTGTGGGCAGCCGGTAACGACTTTCTTGACGTTGTAGCGCTTGAGCGTTTCGACATTCTCGGTGATCGCAGCATTGGCGAGATATTCGTTTCCGAGGCGCCGAGCTGTGTCCCCGTTGCACTTTTCCTCGGTGCCGAGAATTGAAAAGCTGATGCCAGCTTTCTGCATGATCTTGACGATCGACCGGGAGACTTTCTTGTATCGGTCGTCGTACGAGCCGGCACATCCGACCCAGAACAGATAGTCCACGTCGCTTTTCTGCGACATCGTTGTGACGTTGAGGTCCTTGGCCCAGTCGGCACGAGTCGCATGTGGCATGGCCCAGGGCGTGAAGTTGTTCTCGAGATTCTTGAACGTGTTCTGCAGTTCATTCGGGAACTGCCCCTCGGTCAGAGTCATGTAGCGACGCATGTCGACGATTGCAGGGATGTGTTCGAGATAGAGCGGGCACGCCTCCATACAAGCACCGCACGTCGTACACGACCAGAGCTCGTCACGACTGACGATGCCATCAATCAGCGGCTTGCGCTTGTCGAGCTCAGGATGCGCAACGGCTTCGAGAGTCGCGTTTTTCAGGTGTTTCATGATGAGGCGTGGATCGAGCGGTTTGCCCGTGTTGGTCGCCGGGCACTGCTCTGTGCATCGTCCGCACTCGACGCACGTGTAGCCGTCGAGGAGTTCCTTCCACGTGAAGTCTTCTGTCTTGCCCGCACCGAATGACTCTGCGTCGTCACGAAACTCCATCGGGCGGAGGCGTCCCCGCGACTTGAGGTTGCGGAAGAGCATGTTCGGCCAGATCCAGATGAAGTGCTGATGCTTCGAAAACGGGATGAAAGCGGTGAAACCAAAAAGGATCAGACAGTGGAGCCACCAGATCCCAGTTCCCATGGTGCTCCAACCGGCTTGCGACTCAACGCCGAACAAGCCACCGATGGCGCTGGCGAAAAAATGCGACATTGGGAGCGGTCCCGACGGAAGTCCGCCGGCGTCCATCGGCACATGTGCTTTCGCGCCCATGTAGAGTAGGGTCGTCGAAACAAGACCGAAGATAAGTCCGAGCACAACGAATGCGTCGACGCGCGATGCCTTCTGCAGCGTTGCAAGTCGTTTGGGTGGATTCAAGACGCGCCGCGCGATGGCAAAGGCAACTGCCGCTGCAACCGCGGCGTTGCCGGCGTCCTGCGTGGTCAGATAGAACTTGTAGATAAGTCCTTCGCCGAGGAACCAATGAAAGCCGAAGCCTGGAATCACGCCGTGCAGCAGTGTTTCGCCCGTGCCAATCGTCACCGTGATGAAGCCGAAGAAGATCACGGCGTGCATGATGCCAGGCACGAGATCCTTGAACATTTTCGGCTGGGTCACGCCGTAGAATATGACGCCGAATACGCGCTGAGGAAAATTCTCGTTGCGTGCCTCTTCCTTGCCGACGCCGACATGGACCCATTTCCAGATCTTGAGGATGTTCACGGCAAAGAAGCCGAAAGCTGCCGCAGCAATGACGGCAAACAGCAGGTTTGGCAGATAGGCCACTGGAAATACCCCCGCAGGAAAATGCGCTGGATCGCAGCGCGTCTCAAAAACAACCGTGGTGATCCGTAAATCTACCCAAGATTATCGCGGGGATACCTAAAAGTCGAGGTGCTGGAGGAGGTGCAATTTGATCACTTCTTGCGTGGCGATGCGCCAGCACGGCGAAGGCTACGTCGTGCCTCAAAAAGCATCATGTGCGTCTCGTACTCGATGCGGGCCAAGGTCGCCGAGTGGCTCATGGCGACGACCTCCTCGACGTGCGCGAGCCATGTGGGGTCGATCAGTGTGTGACGTTCAGCTCGCGCAGAGCTTGATTCACTGTCAGCTGCTCCGCGGTGCGCCCGATGCAGGGATTTCAGTCGCTCCGGCAGCAGGGCCCGCAGGCGTCTGGCCACCTGTCTGTGCTCGGCAGCTCTGGATCCGAAGGCGCGAATGACGGCCAGGAGGCGTTCGTGGAGTATGGCGCGACTAAGGGGCATGGGTACAACCGGTCTCAGGTTTTCAGGATTCAGCGCGCTGCGTCAACGAATGACCTGTCTGAGGTAATCATCAAGGAGTGCGCGGTCTTCATCCTCGACATTGCTGCCGCGGACCTCATCAAGGATATCTTCGCGGTACCGCTTGTCGACCTGATACTCGCGCTTGATCTCGATGTCACCACCGACCACAGATTGACCGTAATAATTGTCGCCAGTCACACGTCTGCGGCGCCCGCGTTCGCGGTTTCGTGGCTGCTCGCGCCGGGTTGCCTGCTCCGCCTGGCGAAGGAGTCGACCTGACAGATCTGCAGCAGACTCAGCAAGAGCGAAGTCCTTCTCATTTCCGGATTTGATTGTCGATTCCATGGCTTCGGCAGCGGCCTTGATCCTCGCTCCGGCTCCGGGGGACAGCGAGCGCATTTTGCCTTCGAGTGCCGCCGTTTCGCGAGCGTTGGTGTTTTGTTTGAGTCGCGTCGATGGCCATGATGCGTTCATGTCGGCGGGTTTGCGGTCGGTCGCACGATCAAGTTCGGCAGAGATTTCACCCTGACGTTTCTGCAGCTCCCTAAGCTCGTTGCGTGCGGATGCGAGTCCCTGTTGCCGCTCCTGATCGCGTTTATTGCGAACCTCGTCTTCCTTCGCTTCGAGTTCTTCGATCCAGCCGCGAAAATCAACGGTCGCGCGCGAAAGTGTGGCCAGTGCTTCGGCGTTGCTCTCCGGCGTCGCCTTGGTATCGAGCTCGGCAACGCTTCGCATGCTGGCATGAAAGGGACGTTGGTCTCGAACTTTGGGCCACTGTCCCGGCACGGAATCACGAGGCAATCGTTCGACACGCATTCGCCAGCGTTTCTCGCGATCGTCGAGAAATCCCGACAGACGTTTGGCAACAGCTGCGACGGTAACCGGGCGAGTCGCTGGTTTTTGTTCGACGAGTCGGGAAAGCGAACGGACCGCAACAAAGAAGTCTCGATCCCGCTCGCGATCGTCGAGAATCTCGTGTTCGAAGAGGAACTGGTTCAGATTTTCGCTGAGGTCCAGAATGTTTTCGCCTTCATCCTCGCGAAAAAGCCGGTCGCTCTGTGTGAGCTGGTCGAATTTTTCGATTGTCACCCGATCGAGACCGTCAAAGAACGGCGAGTTTTCGGACTGAGTCTGCGCCTTTTTCGAGAGTCCGCGTGATTCCGGCGGCAAAGCTTTCTTCTGCGTCTCAATCGCCTCATCGATCGCGGTTTTGAGTTCGCGCAGCGTGGCAAGGGTCTGCTTGTAGCGACCGTAGGCGCTGGCCGTGTTGATCTTTAACGGCTCGCTCTGACCGATCAGTGCATTTGGAATCGATCGATCAATCGCTTCGGCAATGATTTCGACTTCGGCGAGATCTGACTCGAGAAACGGCTCAAGGAGAAGCCGGTAGTCCGTCGTGATCGATTTCTTGTCTTCGATCATGACGTTGTTGACCGTTTCATAGGATGCGCGACCTCCGCCGGAGCGGATCGCGAGCCGAATGGACGCCAGGGAGTTTTCCGCGGTGGCTTCGATTTCAAGGGGCAGGGGCATGTCATCCGGCCACGGATCCGTTACGGGCACGCTTGCCCGCAGCTTCACTCGTGGAACGGGGAGTTGTCTGACACTGATCTTGGCCAGAACGTTGTTGGAGGTGGTCGGAATCACGAGATCAACGCTGTCCGAGATCGAAACCTGCACGGTCCAGGTGCGCAGGGCTCCGGTGATTGAGTCGGTGCTGCCGCGGCTTTCCTGCATCTGAAACGACTGAAAGACCTCGCTCAGCCCGCTTGCAGACGTCTTGCGCAGCTCGACTGTAGGCGTGCGGCTGCTCGCGCCAAGCGTCGTATCGATGCGAGTGAGATTTTGGGCAAGGAGTTCAACCTCGATCGGTTTGCTCGGACTCAGTGTCAGGGGCTCGGGCTTGATGTCGCGAACTGGTCCTTGAAGGATCGTGAGTGTTGAGCCGGATTGGAGCATTGCGACCGCTTCGCGCACGTCCGTCATGAGCCGCGAAAAAGTCGGTGGTGACCACCACAGTGCGGCTGCCGCGCAAATAGTCGGCAGGATCAGGCTCGAGAGCGCGTTGAGATGACGGTGAATCTCGCTCCGGCGAAACTCACTGAGCTCGGCGTTTATTGCTGGTGTCCACGCTGCTGTTGCATCGGCACTTTTGCGGCCTTGTTCACCGGTCCGCAAAAGTTCGAACGCCGACACGGAGACTTCTGGATGTCGCATCTCGAGATGCAGAAGAAACGATTCGTATCGGGCCGAACTGCGCGAACGCTCTCGTCCAGTGATCAGTGTGGCGAGAAATCCGGTTGCCGCAATGATCAGCAGACCAATGTCGTCGCCGGGTCGAACGACGCCCCAGACTCCGAGCGCAAGACTCCCGATGACGAGAGCACGGATGACGGAGATGGATCGACCGGCAACGATGGTGCGTTTGCGCAGAAGTTCGAGTTCTCGGAATGCCGGTACAACTCCACTCTTCATGAAGATGCCTCGCTTTGCGCAGTGGACGCTGACGCGGAGGACCGGTGCCCCGCGGGAAACACTGAGTCGATCCACTCGAGAATTCGATTCGCGATTTTGTCGCGTCCCGGCGTGCTGTCACCGAGTACGTGATGATTGAGCTCATCATAAGATTCGATCGTCATCCGCTCTTTACCTGGATGTACCGCGACAAGGTTGCGCAGACTTTCGTAACTGAAAAAATCGTCCTTTCCCGGAAGCATCAGCAACGTTGGGCAATCGATATCGAGGAATGTCGCCTCACTGCGCTCAATCGCGCCGAGGATTTCTCGCGCAAATGCTGCCGTGAGCCGATGCTGATGAGCGGGACTCAACGCTTCCATGATCCGCGAGCGAAGATCGGTGTCTGTTGGCGCAATCGGGTCTGACAGTCGCGGGCACAACGCGGCCGGCAGCCGCAGGGTCGGAAGAATCTCGGCCAGGGCACTGATGAAGAATGTCCTCGGAGATCCGGGTGGCCTGACGAAGTCCATGCTAGGTGCAGCGAGCACCAGACCACTGCAGAAGCGTGGATGCGCTCTGCGGAATTCACTCGCAAGCACCGCGCCAAATCCCTGCGCAATGAGAATTGGTGCTACGGAGGATTCGCGATGCCGCACCCAGGCAGCCACCTGCAACAGATCGTTCACGAGCGCTGCAAATCGCGGTACGTGGCCAACGCGACGTCCGGACCTGCCGTGTCCGCGCAGATCGAATCCATAGACGCTGCTCTTCGCATCGCACAGTTGCATCGCAAATGCGCGGTAGTGCCCCACGTTCTCGGCGACATCGTGAACGAGCAGCAGCGGTGGACGTGATGACTGGGAGTTGCGCCATCCCTTGACGTAAACCGTCGTTCCGGAGTGATCGACCGGGCACGAGTAGATCAGCCGCTGGATCCCAGTATCCGGGTCGGTTTCCGCAATCGTCGGCTCGGCGTTGAGGCGCGAGATGCGGTCCTCTTCGCGTCTTTTGAAGTCTGAAGGTTGAGGCGCCAAGGCTTGTCCCGGATGGTGAGGCGGCGTGAATGCGATTCTCGTTGCCAAATCAGGAGTATAGCCCGACTGGCGCTGGGGGCGCTCCCTGAGCCTGACCTGTATACGCCTGTATACGGAAACCTCATGAAATCAAAGGTGTTTTGACGGTCATCTGCCGACAAGTGTCCTGAGAGCAGCGTTTGCCAGCTGCATGGAAGATCAAGAATGAGGAAAGGATGACCAACATGAGATTCATCGATCGGGATCGAACCAAGGGATGGTTGCCAGTGCGAGGCTTGACGCTGCTGGGGCTTACCCTGCTGACAAGTTGTGGAATCAACCCGGCACAGACCATCAAAAATGTCGCAGAGTGCGGTCGTGGAGAATGTGACGCGAGACGCCCAGGCGGAGAGCTCCCGGTGGGTGTCAATCTTTCCGGGTTCAACCTGACCGTCGATACGTACGAAAGCTGCTCCGAGTTGCAGCAGGACGTTCGAGGTCAGCTGCTGGACAAAGAGCGTGACATGATCGTGCAGCAGGCGCGCTGGAAGCGTCAGCAGGTCGAGAGCAGGAACAGACCCATCAACGGTGATGTTGCCAACAGCTCAATGGAAGATCGCGGCGCCGCAGACTCGGCCTCCCCGGAGTCGGCTCAGGGTGGTGCAACGGCAGACGAGAGTTTCACCAACGTGCAGGAAAAGGGCGTCGACGAAGCTGACTTCGTCAAGTTGGGAACTCACCAGTTCTTCGTGTATCGCGGCAAGGGTGTTGAGGTTGTCGAACGCGGGTCACTGACTCGTGTCGGCACGATTGAACTCAAGGACATGTACTCAGCGAAGCTGTTTGCGTTTGGCGACCGCCTGATCGTTCTCGGTGCGGTTGCCTCGAGCAACGGCCGTCAGCAATCGAAGGCAATGTTCTATCGAAGTGCTGCGACCGTTATGCCGACGCTGGAGAAGGAAATCGTTCTTGAAGGTACCTATCGCGACGCGCGCCTGACTGACGGTCGACTGATCGTCGTGCTCGATCGCCGGCTTGAGATCAAGCCATGGCGCTCCGAACTGGCCGGTGGGAGCGTGGGCCACGTCTATGACCGCGCTCGGCCGGACATCATGATGGCCGAGGACGCGGCCCCAATGTTTCCTGGCGCCCAGCCACCGAGTCAAAATTGGAATGAGCTTCCGGTCGGAGTTCCAGAAGAACCGGTTGTCATCGGTTCCGACGGGACGATCGCTGGGATGCCTTGCGGTGCGATCGCGAAGGCACGCGCTCGTGATCTCGACTGGCGAATGACTGCGGTTGCCAGCATCAATGCAACGAATCCGACAGAGGAAATCCGTCAGACCGCGATTCTCGGCGGCGGAGACCAGATCTACATGAGCCTGCGCAATCTTTATGTCATCAAGCGTGGACTCAACTGGGTTCCGGACCTTGGAGTCGATGATCGCGAAATGACAGACGCAGGATCGCGACTTCTGCTGGAGTTGAATCAAACGACCGTGATCACCCGAATTGCGTTGAACAAAGAAGACGGTGCTCTGGCGCCAACATCGATTGGTGCAGTGCGCGGCTACGTGAAGGATCAGTGGGCGTTTCGCGAATTCGCGGAAAACAATGGAACGCTCGTCGTAGCGACATCCACGGGTTATCTGTGGAGCACCTCAGGCCCGACTCAGGCGCAAAATCACCTGTTCTCGCTTGTCGAGGAAGGTACGAATCTGAAGGTCGTTGGCAAGGTTGAAAACTACGGCACGAATGAGAACATCCGCGCCATTCGCTACGTCGACAAGATCGCCTACGTCGTGACCTTCAAGAATACCGATCCGCTGTATGCAATCGACCTGAGTGATGTTCTCGCGCCGAAGATTCTCGGCGAGCTGAAAATCCCGGGATTCTCGACCTACATGCATCCAGTCGGAGAAGGGCGCATGGTCGGAGTTGGATGGGACGCTCTGGATTTGGGCAGTGTCGCGCGAATCACTGGGGTTCAGGTGTCTCTCTTTGATGTTGCTGATCCAAAGGCGATGCGTCGAGTCGACAACAAAGTTCATGGCGACTCAGGTTCATACTCAGAGGTGAACTACAATCATCAGGCGTTCTGGTTCGATCCGACGCGCAAGCTGATGGGCGTGCCCCTTCGTGAGGTGGGATCTGCATACGGACAAACGGTATTCTCCGGTGCGGTCATTTATCGGGTAGATCGCGACGCGCTTGCTGAGGTTGCGAGAATTTCCCACGAGGACTTGCAGAGCAACGATCAGGAAATGCGACGTTTCGCTCCGTGGTGGCACTACAGCCGGTCGTCGGACATCTCGCGTCTCTACTCAGTCGATGGAAAGCTGGTTTCTGTTTCGACGGCAGGGATGAAGTTCCACGATTTTGCTGAGCCGACACGCGAACTGGGACGGGTTGAATTTCCGGAACTCGAATGGCCGATGGATGACTGGAACGAACGTCGGTGGTGAGTCCATAATTTCCGGGCTGTAGTTGAGACGTTCGCGGGCGTTTGCGGAGATGCACTCCGTAAACGCCCAATTCGATTTCTCCGGAAGTCTTCAGAAACTGTTCAGAGACCCTTTGCTGCGAGCTCGGCGAGTGTGCTGTCCACGAACGGGATCACCTTGAATGGTGACTGTCCGTCGAGCATGGACATGCCGAGGAGATCGAGGTGGTCAGCTTCGACTTCGGTGTGATTCGAACCCCACTTCGTCGAGGCGAGTGGAACGACGCCGTCGTGTGCGCCCTGCGTTCTGAGAATCAGGGACGAGATGGAAAGCATGACTTTGGTGCGATCGCGTTCGCCAGTCTTTCCCCCGAGAGAGCGATACACGACGCGCGAATCATCGGGGTTGGCTGGGTTGAAGGTTCCGGTGACGTACTCGACCGAGAGATTCTGAATGGCTTCGTTCAGATCACCTGATGGCTGACCATTGGCGGTGCGCATCATCATGCTTGCGAACATTTCCATGAGGCGCGAGCTCTGACCGTTGTTCGTCTTGAGGGCCATATCGGCGACTGGTGTGCCAAGGTGCGGAGTGCCGAGTGTTGTCAGTGACGCGACACGGTCTCCGTATTTCATGGTTGAAATCAAATAGCGCGCGTCGAGTCCACCCATCGAGTGGGCGATCAGGTGAACCTTGTCGGCCCGCGTTTCGGCAAGCACGTCATCGATCTGTGGCGCGAGCTGACCTGCACGGTGTGCGATGGAACCGATGCCTGCAACCTCGGCTTCGAATGCGCGGACGCCTTGCTTTTTCAGATGTTCCGTAACGCCGACGAAGTGTCCCATCCGCTTTCCACCCATGAAGCCGTGGAGCAGAACGACCGGATACTTGACCGTCGCGATTGGTGTCGAGGGAGTCGAGGGTGTTGTCTCGCCGATGCGGGCGTCGCGCTCGCGGCGACGTTCCCCGCGTTCGCGAGCGTTGATCTCCGATGCAGCGGCAACACCGGGTGCAGTTTCCCCGGAAGACTCGCTTGAGCCGCCGATTGGTCCGCAGCCAGCGAAGTACACGGTGAGCGTGGAGCTGATGATAAGGAGGACTGATTTCACGACGTTCATGGGGGACTCCGATTCGGGCGAAACGTTCCGTTTGATCCGCTCGCGGCTGAGCCGCGGCGTTACCGTTCCTGTGCTGCAATGAACGGGCGAGGGGACGTCGGGCGTGGAAGAGGGCGCAAGATTCCGCAATCGTGAGAAAAAACAGGAAGGGTGGATTCTGGCAGCTGGCCATTTGAGGGTCAGGCACGGCAAGGGGAGCGCGTACCACTGTTCAGTAATCGCCCATAATTG
>Ga0169931_10008309_pt1 | contig 15182 bp, 11 predicted proteins | sample Kivu_15m_20L_FD_129675 | JGI IMG/M metagenome (GOLD analysis project Ga0169931, IMG submission 129675) | Freshwater microbial communities from Lake Kivu, Western Province, Rwanda to study Microbial Dark Matter (Phase II) - Kivu_15m_20L... | ecosystem: Environmental > Aquatic > Freshwater > Lake... | reverse complement strand
GTTCTTTAACACAATCCCATTTATCCAAACGGGTGCCAGAGCCGCTCTGCAAGTAAATGATAAATTGTCCACGTCATTTTATCTATATAACAGTGCACAAGGTACTGGATATACGGGAAATGGACAGCAGTTTGGCTACACGGGAGTAAATCCCTATGGTGCTGATGCTACTATAGGATCGAGCTTAACTAGTACTACCCAACATGCCTATGCCGATGGTCCAAATCCATCCAGAGCTGTTGGTACTCAGATCAAGTATGAATTAAATGACAAATTCACGGCGATCTACAACACATTAACAGCAAACGATAATATCCTAGGAAGACCAAATAACGCTCAGTACTACACTAGCAATTTGATCGGTCTCAACATGCCAAAGCAGTCAAATTTCAGAACTGATTTTTGGATCATTCAAAATATCATTTTGATCTTCCAACCAACAGACCGATTGACTACGATTTTTGACTTTACCCACGGGGAAAGACATGGTCAGACGAACACAGCGGCTTACGGATGGGAAGCGGCTGGCATTACTAGATCCAATTTGGTTTCAAATCTTCCAGGGACTACCATTGCTCCCATTACAGGTGACCTCACTGCCGCTGGATTTACCGATACAACGAGCTTCACTCGAGAAAATCGGGTAACACGAATCTACCAAACCTACCAATTGCAAGCCAAGTATCAATTTACAGAAAAGTTTGCATTGGGATTTCGACACGAATACTTAGATGACCGAAGGTATGGTGGAAGCTTGGTGGTCAACCCTCCCCTATTCAACCAAACCCCGCCGGATCGATTTGATCTAAGGTTCCAAGATGCGATAGGAGCACGAGCCTCAGGATCAAACTTGGGCCAAATCCGCACTCTAACCCTAACCCCAACCATAAATTTTACCGAGAACCTACAAGTCAAAGTCGACTTACGTAGAGATTACGGTCCAGGAAACCAATTTGTAGACATGCAAGGAAGACCAGCATCCTACCAAAATGGCATAATTGTTGGTATGGTGGCTACGTTCTAAGGAGATGAATATGAAAAAGATTAGAAACAAAAAACTCTTAGGTCTAGCCATGGTGGCTTTCCTCCTTTTTTCCTGCATGGATTCCGGAAAGAAGTCCACGGATAACAATTCCCTACTGCTCTTTCTTTTGGGCAATCCAGGTAATCCATTTGCGGGATCCCAAAGCAAATGCTTGAAAGCCTACACCTATGCTAACTCTTGCGTTGCGGGAGGATTGCAGCAATTCAATTCAGGTATTGGTTGCTCCACAGCAAACTTGAAGTCAGAGGTCTCCTATGATGCTTTACTGAATTGTCTGAACAAAAAGATCAACGATCCTGTTCAGCCTTGTAGTTTGCCTCAGTTCAAGTATGCCTTTGCCCAACAGGCTATAGCTGGTGCCTTAAAGGATTGCAATGGAAAGACATATGAATTCACACCTTCCGGTGCCACGGAAGCTCAAAAATTCGATTTGAGTGGGATACTCAGCTACTAAAATTTCCTTCTCCTACCTCCAGAGTCTCTGGAGGTTTGGAGAGGTTTACATCTCTTCTTCTTTTTTGTTGAACTTACTTGCTTTTCGTATCACCTGAGGACGCGTTTCTGGAAAATGTTCGAGTATAGGTGCTATCACAAGATGATCAGGGCTGATGCCTTCCGCAAATTCCGCTTTATCGGGTTTGTATAGATTCCTCCTACCAAACTAAGAGGTATAAGCCATTGCCCTGTGGAATTTGAGGAAAGAATTACTCTCCCCATCGAGCGTGTTTTAAATGCGATTCCAAACGTGGTTGTTCGATATTATCCCATCTCATCCCTGTCCCACAGTACTGGATCGATAGGTTTCAAAAAAGTCAGCAAACTCCAATATGGTGATATATTTTTTTTCATATGCCATCACCATATCTTCAGCTAAATTACTATATTCTTCAGTATAAGTTCTTGTGAATTTTCGAAAAAGCTCATCTTTCAGAGTCGCTTTTTGTAAAGAGAGATATACTTCATTTTCAACTTCTAAGATTTTGTTACGTAGTTCTTGTCTTCTGGTAAGGATTTGTTTTTCAAGAGCTTCTATATTTCCTTGATTTCTATCAAAGACTGGTACGCTCAGGGTAACGGCTCGCAAGCAAAAGAAGATTGTTTCGGAAAAAGGCATCTTCTGCCTGTCCAAAATCCAATCTTACGGGCTCACCAAACAGCACCCAAGGCAGTAGTAGCCCAAGACCTAAAACAAAAAATCGATACACGTTGTCTCCTAAAGAATCCTAATCTCGAAACCTAAGGTTCAAGCAGGAGGAGGAAGGTCCAAAAAAGCGTGACTGAGAAGTGCGGGAAAGTAGTCCAATCGATCGAAGACAGGAGACAAAAAGCCTCGCAAATCCTCCCTAGAAAAAGCAGAAGGAGTCCCTAGTTCATGAAAAGTCTTTTTTAGGGTTTATTGCTCTTTCTTTCTTCCCTGGCTTTGATTAAATTTCGCAGAGAAAAGCCTTCATCTGGAGTTGTACTTGGTTTAATAACTGTTATTCTCTCCACTTGCCCTCTTCTAAATATAACTGTCACTTCATCATCAGGATCATGTTCTGTGCTATAGCGAGAAATTGGTCTGGAATAAATCCAATAATCTCTGTCTGCACTTGTTTCTTTTTTATCTGGCTCACCAATATAAGATATAACAAATAATTTGTTCCTACTGATAATGAGATCCTTCATTTCATCTCGGATCTTAAGGCTATTTTTATCTTCCTGAGATAGGTTGATTCTCTTCTCCCTCTTTTTTTCTTCTTCAGTTTTGAGATTTTCTTCAGATTTTTTTAATAGATCTTTGCACTTCATTTCCTCTTGGAAAGTTTCCATGCAGTTCTGGTAAAGTGCTTCTCGGTTTGAAATCTGAGTAGGAGCCGAAAGACAAGATTGCAACCAAAATGACAACCCAAACATGCGCAAGCCAGAGCGAAACATAGCTATTTTCTACGTCTACTGGAGCGTCTTTCTGACCCTCCCCCAGCTGACAAAGATGTGTTTACTTGACTTTTGGTCTGAGGTTTCGTTTCGGGCATAGCACCAAAAGCTCCCATAGAATTTCCATGCAACTCTTGGCCGACTTTTTTGTATTCTTTAGGCTCATCTTGGATTGTAGCTTCGCTTACCTCCACTCTCAGAAGAAATGTAGTAACCTCTAACTTCAAATTCTCTACGAGTTGATCGAATAGTCTAAAGCCCTGCAATTTGTATTCAACCAGGGGATTCTTTTCTCCGTAACCCACTGTCCATATGCCTTCTTTCAAATGGTCCATGGCATATAGGTGTTCTTTCCATCTGTGATCCAAAATATCTAAGAATACATTCCGTTCCACGGAACGCCAAACTTCCTCTCCTGTATTCTTTTTCTTTTCTTCATATCTGGACTTTACAATTGACAATGCAACTTCAAACAAAGTTAGCTGAGGATTTTTGTCACCACGAATTAAATTCCAATCAAAATCCGATACGACCCCTAGAGTCTGTAGCCATTCTTCAAATTCAGATTTTCTCCAAAGATCGGCTTTGTCTCCATCACAATAGACTAAAATCTGATTTTCAACTGTATCTTCTAACCAATTTATAATGGTCTCAGAGATATTCCCTTGGTCTAACAACTGATTCCTGATTCCATAAATGTAAATTCTCTGCCTATTCATCACATCATCATATTCAAGGAGATGTTTTCTAATATCAAAGTTGTGACTTTCAACCTTCTTTTGAGCATTGGCAATGGAGGCATTGACCAAGGGATGTTCTAGCTCCTGGTCTTCGGGCATGTTCATCGTATCCATGAGCTTCGCAATTCTATCAGAGCCAAACATCCTCATCAAATCATCTTGGAGTGATAGATAAAACCGCGATGATCCAGGATCACCTTGCCTTCCAGATCTTCCTCTCAATTGGTTATCGATTCTCCGAGCTTCGTGCCTTTCTGATCCAATAATATGCAAACCACCTGCTTGGATCACCGTGTCATGGTCGATTTTCCATTTTTTGACTGAGGTCAGGATATCTGATATTTTCTTTTGAAAGGTAGGGGCGAAGCTAGAGACAAGATTCTCGGCTTCTTCAATCTTTTGTTTGATAATCGAATCCCGAAACTTGTAGACCAAATCCAACTGATTCTCCAATCCATTTTTTAAGGCAAAATTTTCTAGCTCTTCTAAGTCTTCTTGGTAATCTCTAGCTCCCCCAAGTACAATATCCGTTCCCCTCCCTGCCATATTCGTAGCGATTGTTATACCGTTAGGCTTTCCAGCATTGGCAACAATCTCTGCCTCTCTTTCATGGAATTTCGCATTCAAGACATTATGTGGAAATCCATTTGTAACTAGCAACTTCGAAAGGACTTCCGACTTTTCGATCGAGATGGTTCCAAGAAGTATTGGTTGTTTTTTGGCATGTCGGTCCTTAATATCTGCAAGGATTGCATTGTATTTGCCATTTTCATTTTTATAGACCCTGTCGCCGAGATCCATTCTTTGAACTTTTACATTGGATGGAATAACCATCACATCCAAATGGTATATTTTTCTGAATTCTTCAGCTTCTGTATCTGCAGTTCCAGTCATACCAGCAAGCTTTTTGTAAATTCGAAAATAATTTTGAAACGTGATCGAAGCTAATGTTTGAGATTCACGAGCAATGGTTACTCCTTCTTTTGCTTCCAATGCTTGGTGGAGACCATCGGAATACCTTCTACCCTTCATCGGTCTACCAGTGAACTCATCAACAATGACAACTTGTCCTTCCGTGACCATATAATCCTTGTCTCTTTGAAAAATTTTATGTGCTTTGAGAGCTTGTTGTACGTGGTGAACTAGTTCAACATTCTCCAGGTGATACAAGTTGTCTATGCCAAGCAAACCCTCCACCTTATGGACTCCAGCTTCGGTGAGCAAAACATTACGAGCTTTCTCATCTGTCTCGTAATCTATTCCCATTTGTAAGGCTGGGATTATTTTGTTCACCTTGATGTATTTGTCTGTGGATTCTTCTGCGGGACCACTTATGATCAAAGGTGTACGCGCTTCATCTATTAGAATACTATCCACCTCATCAACTATAGCATAGTTATGCCCTCTCTGGACACGATGTTCCTTGTAGGAAACCATATTATCTCTTAGGTAGTCGAAACCAAATTCATTATTGGTTCCATAGGTGATATCAGCACCATAGGCAATCTTTCTTTCTTGATACTCCATATCATGCTGGATTACTCCTACACTCAATCCTAGAAATTCATAAATTGGTCTCATCCAATTCGCATCTCTTTTGGCTAGATAATCATTGACTGTTACAACATGTACGCCACTACCAGGAAGTGCATTGATATAAATCGCCAAAGTTGAGGTCAAAGTCTTCCCCTCACCGGTTTTCATTTCCGCGATATTGCCCCAGTGAAGGGCTATGCCCCCCATCAGCTGAACATCAAAATGTCTCATTCCCAGTGTTCGATAGCCAGTCTCTCTAACCACAGCAAAAGCTTCAGGCAAAATAGATTCCAAAGTTTCCCCTTGGTTGAGCCTTTCTCGAAATTCTTTTGTTTTGGCACTTAGTTCCGTATCGGACAAACTAACGCACTTGTCTGAAAAGGTATTGACCTTTTGTACGATTGGCAAGAGCCTCTTTTGGTCTTTTTCAAACTTACTCCCTAAGAATAGGGAAATTAATTTTTGAATCATTTTAAATTCCTAATATGTTCTCAAATACTTTGGTTCCGATCTCTTTCAAAGCATCTGCTTCCTTTCGTAGGTCTTTGGGAAGAGCTCCAGCTTTTTGAATAAAGGGGGCGTGAACCTGTCTCCAGATCTCAAGCATTTCTAAGGTTGGTTCCAAATGAACCTGGATACCGAATGCCTTGTTCTTAAAAGAGAACATTTGGTTTGGGTAGAGAGCACTAGAAAGCAGAAGCTCACTACCTTTGGGCAAATCGAAGGAATCTTCGTGCAGGTGAAATCCCAAGAATTCACTTGGAACGCCTTGGAAAACTGGCGAATCCTTCTTTTGTACTTGAACTTCTGAGAACCCCACTTCCGGACCCTTGGCTCCTACCTCAACTTTAGCCCCGAGTACTTTGGCTATGATTTGCGAACCCAAGCATATTCCTATCAATTTCCGTCCTGAGGTATCTATCATATTCTCTGCTAACGAATAGTAAGGTGAAAAAAAATCATCTTCTTTGGTTCCTACCACGGATTGAGGACCACCTAATAGAATGACAAGATCAAACATAAGGTGAGCTTCGGGTACTATTTGAATTCTTCGGTCATATGCATTGTGATAGGTGATTCGATATCCTTTCTTTTTAAGGATTCCTTCCAAAATCCCTGGTCCCTCGCAATCTTTGAATCTAACAATCAAGCTTCTCATAGTTTTTCCAATCCTATCTCTTGTTTTAGAAATTGAACTTTGTTGTCTTTGGCAATATTTTGGGGATCGACCTCTTCCGAAATGGCCCCAATAAAATTGTATTTCAGCCGAAGGGGATGGTTCTCCAAAATCAAAGTTTCTGGAGTTCCCGTTACCAAAGCTTCAGGTGCCACACGGAAGGGCGGCTTGAGGAAGAGTACTTCTGGTAGAATTTGATTCTTACTTTTATCTTCTTCCATGCGGAGCTTAGCCAAAGACCACGCCTTTTCCCAAGTCGAAGCCTCCTCCCCAGAGGGAAGGATTTGAAGGGGATCCACAACCAAAAAAAGTTTCGCCCGAGAGTTGTTTTGGAACCACTCCCTCTCCATGTAATTTAGAGTAGGGATTTCTTTTACGCAAGGAAGGCAATCGGGAGAGTAGACATTCAGGACAATGGTCTCGTAGGGAAGCCCATTCAGTTGGATTTCTCTGTTTTCTGGACCGATCCCAAACCACTCCTCCTCTCCAAAGTAGGATACCTTCGTTGGGGCGCAGGACATCCCCAGAACCAAAACCAAAAAAAAAAGCAAATCAACTCGCATTCTTCCCCAGGTTCCGAAAAACATAGGCTCTGTAAAGCCCGAATGCTTACCCCTTGACAAAAACCCTTATTGCCAAAATCTGGTGAGATGCTGGGGAAACTATGACGCAAAAAGACGATTTTGACATTGTGAGTTTGATTGAGCTTTGCCGCGAAAGAAAATACGAAACATGCGTTGCTGGTTTCCAGATTTTGGATAAGATCGATAAGATCAGCGTTCCCAAAAAACTCAAAACCAGAAAGCTAACCGTACAAACCCTTTACTCTTTGTCTAGCGATGAAATCCAGTACAAGTATTTGTCCAAAGATGAAAAAGACAAAATCAAAGAAGAAAAAGAGCGTTTATCAGGAAGTAACTCTCTCCAGGGAACCAGCTTCGCTCCTCATGCCGAAGAAGACATGGAAGAAGATTTCATTCCTGAAGAAGAAGAAAAAACAGAGACCTCCGAAGAAGACGAAGATGGGTTTGATGACGACGAAGATGATGAAGAAGAGGATGACTTTGATGATGCAGAGGAAGAGGAGGAAGAGGACTAATCCTTCTTCCCTCTTTTGAATCTGGTAGTCTTGTCAACTTTAGCCAAGACGGCAAATTTTTACACTCTCTAAGATCTAGCCAAACAGAAGCCAAACGCTTTTTAGCCACAATCCCATCGGATGAATCTGTGTTGCTAGTGGGTCTAGGAGCCTTGCACCTTCTTTCTGCTATACTAGAAATTAAGAATCCGCCCGAAATCCTATACTGGGAACCAGTTCCCGAAATCGCAAACCTGCCCGAATGGAAAGTTTCTCTACAAAATTACCAGAAGTCCTTCTTGTCTAAGGGCAGACGCGTCTCTCTCCTCTCTCCCTCTCTTTCCCTACCTGAAGATATCCAGCTGTGGCAGAGCCAAAAAAGTTGGAAAATTTTTGTATTTCCCAGTTATCTCAAATTGTTCCAAAGAAATTTTGTCCAAGAACTAATAGAAAGATTTCAGCCCTCGACGAACCAATCTACTATTTCTCATTTTGAGAGGACTTGGACCTATCTTTGGTTAAAGCACTATTTGGACAATAACGCTCTCCTATTTCGATACCGCCCTCAAAAATCTTATGATCATCTACTTTTTTTGGGAGCTAGTCCCAATTTGGAAGGTGAAGTCAACCGCATCAAAAAGGCTAGTTCCCATTCCTTGGTCTTGTCATCTGACACTGCCTTGGGATTCGCCTTGGCATCTGGAATTAGAATAGATGCAGTCCTTTCTATGGATTCGGGAAGAGGAACATACTTTCATTTTATAGACAGTCTTCCTCGGGAGATCCCCATTTTTACATGGTTAGGTGGATCGCAAGCAGTCTATGACTTGCCCAATCCCAAGGCAATTCTATTCACCAATTATCCGTTGGATCAATATTTAGCACACTCGCTCGGCATTGAGTCACAGAATTACGGAAACAACTTGGCAACAACAGCTCAAAATCTCGCGCAAATTTGGGGGATACCGAATTTTTGGATAGCTGGAGTGAGTTACTATTCAGAAAAGGACAAAACGCACTGCATTGGGACAGGTTATGAGAGATACCACTTACCTCTAGCTAACCGAAAGAATCCTTTTTACTTTCGTCCTAGTAAGATATATCGGGATAGAGAGAGACGCGGTTCCAAACAGGAATCCTGGTCAAAGCTTAGCTCTTCCAAACCAATCCCGAGAGGTCTTGGGGACTTTCCCGAGATAAGCGAACGACTCTCAAATTCCTTTCCCTGGGCTCGCGAACAAGTATTACTTGGCAAAGGGCTGGGGAGCCGAATTCCCCCTCTTCCTGGCATTGACCCAGCTCTTTTGAATAGAATTCTAAGATTAGCTAGCTTTTAGGTTTTCTGTGGTCTCTCGATTGGATGGGTTCTCGGGAGGGCGCAAATCAGGCAATGACTCCATTAGATTTTCGAGACGCTTCTGCATTAACAAATACAGCCTCTCCCGTTCCTTCGCCTTCCTGTTCATTTCTGGCTTTTTAAGAGTCATAACCATCTCCTTTTCTATAGGCATTCTAATTCCGACCAGGGACAAATTTGGCTCGGATTTGAAAAAAATTTGATCCGAAAGGGAATTTTTTTCAAAGTAGCCACAAGGCTTCGAACTTGAACTTCCAAGAAATCATTAACAACCTTGAGACTACAAAGAAGTCGCGCCTAGATTACAAGTTTGTCACTGAAGAGGAGAACCAAGAGATATATGCTCTTTTGGTTCACGTAATGGGCTACATGGACAAATTGTACTTGGTTGAAGTAGTATTCACTGTCCTCAAAGAGCTACTAATGAATGCGAACAAAGCTAATGCCAAAAGGAACTATTTCGTTCGCCAAAATCTCAATATCCAGGATGCTTCCGATTACAAGTTAGGAATGATGAATTTCCAAGAAAACATTGTTCAAAAGTGGGATGAACAGATTAATTACCTCAAAGATTCTTCCTATTACATAAGTTTAATGATGGAAGTTGAAGATAGCACCATCCATTTTTCTGTAGAAAACAATGCCCCCATTACCAAAGAGGAACTAAGTCGAATTAATATGAGAATCGAAGTTGCAAAAAAATACAACGATCTCTCCGATGCATTCGCAGATATCTCTGACACAACTGAATCTGCAGGGTTGGGATTGGTTTTGATCCAACTTTTGATTCGCAATTCAGGAATTGGTTCTGATAAATTTTTGATTCAAACAAATGACAGTCTCACCAAAGTTACCCTTACCGTACCAGATAATACTTCCCCACAAGAAGTAACCAATGAGATGAAAACCAAAATTTTGGATGAACTAGACGGACTTCCGACTTTGCCTAATTCTCTCACACGAGTCATTCAATTGTGCAATGATCCTGATTCTGATCTCCAAAAGATTGCAAATGAAATTGAAAAAAATCCTGCTCTTTCTGCGGACCTTCTAAAGCTATCCAACTCTGCTTTTTTTGCGAACCGATCCCAAGTCAACACTATTCTGCAAGCAGTCAAAGTAGTTGGACTCAAAAACCTCAGGAATTTGATGTATGTTAGTGGAGTACGTAAAATCATGGATGGTCAGTATGGCAAAATGCAGGACGTTTGGGAACATTCTAACAGATGTTCTCACTACGCCAGGCAAATCGCTACAGATTTTCACCATGGAGGTAAATTGGCAGATTTGATTGCTGTAGCCGCACTTCTTCACGACATAGGCAAGTTTGTGTTGCTTAGTGTAGATCGTTCCTTTTTTAAAAAAATAGAAACCTTCCAGCGAGGCGATGATTCTAGCAATTCAGTCCTATTGGAGGAAATGGCAGTGGGTCTTAGCCACCCTCAGATAGGGGCCTTACTTGCTGACAGATGGGAATTCCCAAGGGATTTGAAAGCTTCTATAGAATACCATCACAAGCCGTTCTTAGCTCCGACAGAACTCAAAGAACTAGTTGAAATAGTCTATATGGCTAATATGTTATCTGATTTTCAAGAAAAGAAAAAAGGATTTTATGCAATTGATAAGAACTTACTCGCTAAGTTCAAGTTGGACAGCATTGAGACTCTGACGAATTATGTGAATCGCATCGAAACCTTTTATAAAAAAAACCAAAATTAAAGCTCAAAAAAAAGAAAGAGGCCCCGAGGGCCTCGAAAAAAGTCTCAAAGAAATACAAGCTTAGAAACTAGTTCTTCGTAGGAAACTAGCTGCATTGCAGCTGCCCGTTCCGACATCGGTTATATTGAGGTTTGGATCCAGGCAAAACACTTCCCACCATCGACCCGTTAGATTTGGATTGACCGCATACTTACGTACTTCTCCCAAGTTCCCGCGAAATACGCGAATCGTCGCAGCCGATGTCCCCAATGCTGGGCTTCCTGTCCAGTTGTAGATGCTGTAATATCGGACAGGTTGGTTCCAGACAGTTCCTTTTAAGGTGATAGTTTCTGGCCCGAAACCTCTGGTCACATCAACGTCTAACACTGCATCACCATTCAGACGATTTCTGTTGTTCCAAACAACCCTATCTTGAGCCGTTAGTCCAAACTGGAGGTGAGAATCTAAGTCTCTCGGATTCGCTCCCCAACTCAAAACTATCCTCATTTCGTTGGAGGTAGGTAGAATTGGTGATGCTTGAATGTTTTGGTTACCAGTGGTTGAAGTTCCTGCCGATACAACGGTAGTGTAAGTGGCAGGGAAAACCATACCCGTTCCAGTACAGGCTCTATCCCGACCTGCCTCACCTTGCACTTCTAAAGTGTAGTTCCCCGCTGGAACGTTGGGAATGGAATAGCTTCCATCTGCTGCGGATGTAACAGCTGGTATGACATTCCCATTTTCGTCCGTGGCATAATCTCCTGATTTAACATTGATTCCCGGACGAATCCTAGCTGTCAGTTGGCATACATTGGTGTTGTTCAGCGCAGAGATGGTTCTCCCGGAAATGGTCGCAGGAGGTGCCGAGCCCAGGACAAAGGTAATGATATCAAAGGTGCTAGTGGAATTGGATTGGACATCCACGATTCCCTCAACACTTTTGTAGCCCTGGGATGTGAACTTGACCTTCCACCTCCCTGCATTGATTCCGAAAAGAGAGTAGGTGGAAGCATTAGTAAAAGAAGTAGCTCCCGAGGTTAAACTAGCCGGCTGAACACCCGCAGTTGGTCGAATGGAATCTAAAACTGGAGAAACCACCTCCAGGCTAAAAGATCCTGTGAAGGAAAACCCCCCAGGGAGTCTAATCGAACCTGCTACATTCCCAATACCAGGATTGGTGATGACAGAGGCATTGATGGGAATGGATACCGCCCCGACTGACGCTGGGAAGTAAGTGGTCACTCCCCCAGATTCTACACGAATCGTATAACTTCCATAAGGCAATCCGCTGAAGGCAAAGGAACCATTGGATGGGGAAGACACACTGGATATGAGCTGGTCATTCCCAGGAACCCTATTCGGATTGACAACGCAAGTAGTGGAAGTGGATGTGGGGCCACAATTCCTTCTGAGATCGGCAACAAAATTACCTGAGTCATTTACATATCCCAAAGAGACTACAGCCCCTGAAACTGATCCAGTTGAGATCGCATCCAAAACACTTCCCTGGAGTGATCCTCGAGGAGTATGCACCGCTTGTAGGCTCAGGTTGGTGGATGCACCATTCAAGTAGTTGTTCTGAGCAGCACTTGCAGTATTGGCTGTAAGTTCCAATGGCTGGAGGTAACTGAGGTTAGGGTTTGTACGATCGTAAAGCACTACCTGGTAGTTGCCTTGTCGGAAGTAGAGAGTGTCTCCTCGTCTGTCCACAGGGGCATTGGGATTGTTTTCCGAAGTCACTGTTGCAGATTGAGATGCCAAAGTACCCCTTCCAGCGATCACTTCGGAAGCCGCATAACTAGCTCGGTCTTCTACGCTCACACTTGGAGGAAAAACTACCACATACGAACTGGCCCCAAAGGAAAATCCACCGTTCGAAGTAGTAGTTATGTGGGCTATTGGTCTTCCTTGGCTATCTGTGTTCCCCAGAAGAACCACATAAAGGTTGCTAAAATTTGAGTAAGATTGGTTTCCATCTCGTACTGCAACTGTTCCTTCTATTTGCGAACGTCGGATGGAAGGGATAAATTGAGCCGTTAAGTTGACTTGGTTCCCTAGGGAAACGAGAGAGGTAGGGTTGTCTTGGCAGGGGGTTGGTTGGGTTCCACAAAAAGGCTCGAACCCTGCAACCGACTGGTAGTAAACCCAATTCCCCGAAGGTATGCTGAGGCTCGACACAGTTCCACCTACCGGGACTTCGAGTAGCTTGGTCGAGTAGGTCGTATAGCGCCATGTAGTTGAAGTGATATTCTGCAAACACACTCTAGTTGGAGATAGAGCGCAACTACAAATGGGATCGGTAAGGTTTGCACTGAGGTTACAGTCTTTCCCGGCTTTGTCGGACAATGCTTGGAGAATCCAAGTTCTTGCGTAAGAACTCCAATTTTCATCCTCTAGTAGCGGTAGAAGATACACGGGTGCCTGGCTAGGGGATGGCCGAAAACTAAGGGAACCCGACCTCTGAACCACTCCTTGGGGATCTACCATAGAAAACAAGGCATTAGTTGGAGAATTGACAAACAGCACTGGACTAGTGAGCGAAATAGTCTTGCTTCCTCCCGTCGGATCAGGAGAAAAGTAGAAGCTCTGGGTCCCTGAGACAACTCGGCTACCCGACAGTTCTAGGGTATAGACCCCAGAAGCCATTCCATTGACAGCCAAAGAAAAATTTGAATTTCCCACCAAACTTGCAGAATCGAGCACCGCCCCAACTGAATTTTTCAATTTTACCTCGTAGGATGTCTGTGAATCCGAGGAACTCGTGGCACTTTGAAAGTTTCCTGTCACAACCAAGCTTCCTTGTGTTGCGGGAATCCATTGGAGAATTGTGTCGTTCAAATTGACCAGGGTTGTGACGGATGGGTCATTGCCTTCAAAGGTAAAATGAAGGAACTCGGAGGAATTCGAGAAGCTCCGTTGCATCCTTGTGACGGAATCGCCCTTGTAAGAGATGGTGTAGTTGCCATTGGAGAGGTTTGTGAATTGGAACTGAAATCGTCCTTCCGAATCCGATGGTTGTGAGGCTATTAGGTTGTTCTGGGAGTTCCGCATCTCGACCAAAACACCGTTCAGTGGGCCTGGAGTGATAAGAACTCCATCTTGGTTGTAGCCCGAAGTCATAACCCTACCAAAGACCTGAGCTGGTCCTGCATTGTAGTACTCTCTTTCAGGCTTTAACGAACGAACTGTAACAAGATTTCTTGGTGTTTTCAATGGATCGAATACAAATGAAACATCTTCGTAGGCATAATTCAATCCTAACCCAGTGTTAATTAGAAAACGGTAGCTATTGTTGGGCAGAGCATTCCGTTGGAAAACAAAATCACCTGAGGGGGATGCGAAAGTCCGATCTACCTCCGTTCGGCTATTGCCATTGGCGACTTCAATTTTTACCTCAATTCTAGTAAGGTCAAGGCATCTCGGAGGATTAGGTGCACCTTGCTTTCCGCAGACATCGTTCGCTTCTAATCCTTGCGCCATGGGAATGATGTTACCAGTGAAGGTCACATCCCCTTTTGTGGGTACTTCTTGTACGGCAACATTGATAGGAACGGCACCAGCCTCTCCCGCTTGGATGGACGAAGTCGCTAAAGGAAGAACAATTCCATTGGAATCGGCGACAGAATTGGCAGTAGCCGCTGCGTCCTTGACTTCACTAGCGCCTCCTGAGCCCAATGCCAGAAAAAAAGGCATGGAACCTTCTTTGCCTTTGCATTGCCAAAGAACCACGATTAGGAAAAAGAGAATAGGCTTATGTGTTATTCGCATGATGTGCCTCAAAAATGTCTTAGCTGTGTCAATTCTATAGCAAGTAATTATATCTGTCAAGAGCTCTCAGGACCTACAGTATTCCTCATTTTTGATTTTTTAGTACATTCCCGAAAAACCCTTTGCGGATGCCCTGCCCTAGGGGGAAAAAGAGAGGGATGGAGCCCATTCTCTTCCTGATTCCCTGGACCTACGGTTTTGTGGGTTGGATAACCAACTGGATCGCTCTCAAAATGACCTTCTACCCCATTCGTTTCATCGGTTTTCCCCCGTATCTGGGATGGCAGGGAATCATCCCCCGAAAAGCCCACAAAATGGCCTCCAAGTCTGTGGATGTCATCACCCTCCGGCTCTTGAAGATCGGAGAGGTTTTCCAAAAAATCGACCCTTATCGGGCGGCAGAAACCCTCTACCCGAGCCTGGACACTCTGGTTCGGGATTCCTTGGAAAAGTTTTACCAGTTGGATCCCAAGTGGGATGAGCTCCTTCCTCCCGCTGCAAAAGAAGAGATCTACTACAAGGTGAGAAGAGAAACAAAGGCAAATATCAGGCAAGTGGTGGGAAGGCTTCAGACAGATATCGATTCCCTGTTCGATCTGAAGGGGTTGGTATTGAAAAAACTCTCTGGAGATAATGTTAGTTTGGTTGTAGAAATCTTCCAAAAAGTAGGTGCTCCTGAGTTTCGATTTATAGAAAGATCAGGGTTTTATTTTGGATTTCTTCTAGGGATTGTCCAAGTACTCATTTGGATACTGTTCCCGATCTGGTGGACTCTGCCTTTGCAAGGAGTGGTAGTGGGCTACCTAACGAATTACCTTGCGATACAAATGATTTTTCGACCCCTAAAACCTAAGAAATACTTAGGG
>Ga0169931_10008308_pt1 | contig 15182 bp, 12 predicted proteins | sample Kivu_15m_20L_FD_129675 | JGI IMG/M metagenome (GOLD analysis project Ga0169931, IMG submission 129675) | Freshwater microbial communities from Lake Kivu, Western Province, Rwanda to study Microbial Dark Matter (Phase II) - Kivu_15m_20L... | ecosystem: Environmental > Aquatic > Freshwater > Lake... | reverse complement strand
ATGATGCCGCGACCAGCTTTCGCGAATCTTGCATGGTGACCGGAGGCTTGTCCAACCGCCCTCCGGACGCCTGTGCCCATGTACGTCGTCGCGATCGCCTGGCTCTACGTCGTTCTGATGATGGCGCTCACCGAGCGCTCTTTCGTGGCCGGCATCCTCACCTTCCTGCTGTACGGGCTGGCGCCGCTGGCCCTGTTCCTGTGGCTGGTGGGTACACCCCAGCGCCGGCGCAATCGGCGCTCAGCGCCCGGCGAGCCAGACCAGTGAGGCCATCCGGCCGCTAACCCGGTCGCGCCGGTGCGAGTAGAACCGCAACGGGTCGCTCACCGTGCACAGATTGCCGCCGGCGACCTGCCCGACGCCGCAGGCCTGCAGGCGCCGCCGCGTGAGCGCGTACAGGTTGGCGAGCCATTTGCCCGGAGTTGCGGCTACGGCGAACGCGGCCGCGGCGCCGGGGTCGGTGTCGCAGAACGCGTCGCGCACGTCGGAGCCCACCTCGAACGCCGTCGGGCCGATCGCAGGGCCCAGCCAGGCGGTCAGTTCACACCCCGCGCCGATCCGGGCCCGGAGCGCTGCGACCGCGGCCTCGGTCACGCCCGCGGCCAGGCCGCGCCAGCCCGCATGCGCGACGCCCACCGCCCGCCCCTCGGCGTCGGCAAGCAGGATCGGCAGGCAATCGGCGGTGATCACGCCGATCACGACGCCCGGTGTGCAGGTGATCGCAGCGTCCGCCACCGGGGGCGATACCGGCGCCTCGGGCCCGTCGGCATGGTGCACGACGGTGCCGTGCACCTGGCGCAGCCAATGGATGGGCCCGGGGACCGAGGCCTGCAGCCTCGCGCGGTTCTCGGTGACCGCGACGGGATCGTCGCCGACCTGATCGCCGAGGTTGAGGCCGCCGCCGGAGCCGCCGGGGTCGTTGAACCGGCCCTGGCTGACGCCGCCCGCGCGGATGGAGACGAAGGCGCCCACCCGGGGGTGCGCCGGCCACTGGGGCCGGAGTCCGGGCACCGGTGACCGCGGCGTCACCGCACCCCCTCCGGAAGGTCGGCGGGCTCGGTGGGCAGTCGGAGCGCTGCCAGCAAGGCCCTGAGGTCGTCGGGCGGCCCACTCTCGAAGCTCAGCCCGAGGCCGCTGCAGGGGTGGTCGAGCGCGAGGCGCCATGCATGCAGCGCCTGCCGCTCGAAACCGACGATCGGCCGGCCGCCGTAGAGTGCGTCGCCCACCAGGGGATGGCCGTGATGGGCAAGGTGCACGCGGATCTGGTGCGTGCGGCCGGTCTCGAGCCGGCACTCGACGAGGGTCACGCCCGCCGCGTTGGCGATCGGCCGCACGTGGGTCACTGCAGGCTTGCCCTGCGCGGCCGCGACCACCGCCATCCGAAGCCGGTCGCGGCGGTCGCGGCCGATCGGGGCGTCGATCCGGACCGGGGCGGCCAGACCGCCGTGGATCACCGCGAGGTAGCGCCGCCCGATGCGGCGTGCGGCCAGCGCAGCAGTCAGGCGCTCGTGGCCGCGTTCGCTGCGGGCGATCATCAGCAGCCCGCTGGTGTCCTTGTCGAGCCGGTGCACGATGCCGGCCCGCGGCAGGGTCGCCGAGTCGGGCCGGGCGTGCAGCAGCCCGTTCATCAGGGTGCCTCGCCAGTGACCCGGTGCCGGATGGGTGACCAGCCCGGCCGGCTTGTCGAGCACCAGGAGATCGGCGTCTTCGTGGACGATCGAGAGCGCGATCTCGTCGGGTGCGAAGGATCGGTCGGCTTCCGAGGGCAGCGGGGTGACTTCGATGCGCTCGGGACCCCGCAGCAGGCGCCGTGGCAATGCCGCCGCACCGTCGACGGTGACCGCCCCGAGGGCGATCCAGCGCTGCAGCCGGGTGCGCGACACGCCCGAAACCGTGGCGGCAAGGTAGCGGTCGAGCCGCTGGCCCGCGCCCGCGCCCGCGTCGAACGCCAGCCGGCCGGGCGACTCGTCGGCCCCCGCCTCGGGTTCGAGCACCCCTTCGCTATAATCAATTGGATCGGTGTGCATGCAGCAAGGAGCAGTGATGGCGGCAGCGGTGCGGACGGGCGCGTGGCGGGTGGCGGTCGCGGCGCTGCTGCTGACGACCCTCGCGGGCTGCGGCATCTTCGGCCAAGGCGAAGTCGATCGTACCGCGAACATGAGCCCCAACGAAATCTACGCCGAGGCCCGAGGCGAAATGGCTGCCGGGCGCTACGGCGAGGCGGTCAAGCTGCTGGGCAAGCTCGAGTCGCGGTTTCCGTTCGGCACTTGGGCGCAGCAGGCGCAGCTCGACACCGCGTTCTCGCACTACAAGGAGAACGACCGGACCCAGGCGCTGATCGCGGTGGAGCGGTTCATCCGCCTGTACCCGACTCACGAGCGGCTCGACTACGCGTACTACCTGAAGGGCCTGATCAACTTCAACGACGATCAGGGCATCCTCTCGCGATTCGGCGGTCAGGATCTGTCCGAGCGCGACCAGAAGGCGGCACGCGAGGCCTTCGAGGCGTTCCGGCAGGTCATCGCCCGCTTCCCCGAGAGCCCCTACGCCGAGGATTCCGCGGCCCGGATGCGCTACCTGGTCAACGCGATGGCCGGTGGTGAAGTCCACATCGCACGCTACTACTTGACCCGGGGCGCCTACGTGGCGGCGGCCAACCGGGCCCAGGCGGTGGTCCAGCAGTACCAGACCACACCGGCGGTGGAGGAGGCGCTGTTCATCCTGATGAGGTCGTACGAGCGGCTCGGGCTCGAGGCGCAGCGTGCCGATGCCGAGCGGGTGCTGCGCCTCAACTTTCCCGACTCCCGGCTGTTTGCCCAGGGAATCCGGACGAACGACCGCTCGTGGTGGCAGATCTGGCGCTGACCGGCTCGGGCAGGTACGGCAACGCGTCCTCCCACTGATCCACCCGCGCGAACGGCGGCAGCCCGCGCAGCAGCAGGCGGCCGTAGCCGCGGGTCAGCAGTCGTTCGTCGCCCAGCACCAGCACGCCCCGGTCGGCTTCAGAGCGGATCAGGCGGCCCGCCCCCTGCTTGAGCGCGAGCGCGGCGGCCGGCAGGTGCAGGCTGCCGAACGGATCGCGACCCTCGCGACGCAGTGCCTCGGCACGGGCCTTGACCACCGGATCGTCGGGTGGCGCGAAGGGCAGCTTGTCGATCACGACCAGCGAGAGCGCATCGCCTGCCACGTCGACGCCTTCCCAGAACCCCGCGCTGCCCACCAGGACCGGCGCCGTGGCGCTGCGGAACCGGTCGAGCAGCGCCGCCCGCGACGACTCCCCCTGCACCAGCAGCTGCAGGCCGGCGGCGCCGTCCGCGTCGAGCTCGGCCAGGCGCTGCGCGGCGTCGCGCATCGCACGCAGTGTGGTACACAGCACGAACGCGCGGCCGCGGTTGCAGACCAGGAGCGGCCATACCGCCTCGACGACGCGGGCGGCGTGCCCGGGCGCGCCGGGGTCTCCGGTCCCGCGGGGGATCCAGAGTGCCGCCTGACGGGCGAAGTCGAAGGGGCTCTCCCAGCGCTCGCAGCGGGCGTCGGCCAGCCCCAGCGCCTCGGTGAAGTGGGCGAAGTCGGTGCCCAGCGAGAGCGTCGCCGACACGAAGATCCAGGCCCGCGGCGGACCGGCCCTGTGGCGCTGGAAAGGACCGGCGACCGACAGCGGCGTGCGGCGCAGTGCAACGTGCTGCGGTCCGAGTTCGACCCAGACGATGGCGGGATCGGGATCGTCGGCCGCACGCTGTCGCGACCCGCTGCCCGGGGCCTCGGATGCGGGCTCGTCGGTCAAGGCGTCGTCATGCGGACTCGTACCGTCGCGGCGGCTGCCGGGACTCGTGTCTTCTGGCCATGGCGCGGCACCGAGCGCGATCGACCAGCGCTGCAGCCGCTCGCAGAGCTCGCCGGCCCGCAACCCGCAGCGGTCGAGGTCGGGGCTGCGGCCGGCGTTGCCCGCCACGATCGCCGAGACGGAGACCAGGTCGGCCAGCAGCGCGTCGAGCGCTTCGTCGAGAGCCGGCATTGCCCGCAACTGCTCGCGCCCGAGCCGCCAGGGCGCGGCGCCGCGGGCCGCCCCCCGAGCGCGCGCGGTGGCATCGGGCCCTTCGAGCGCCGCCCGCAGCGCGCGTGCCGCACGCTCGAGGCGGTCGGCGAGCGCTCGCCAGTCGGCGCCGTCGGGCGCGCCCGTCAGCCCCGCGCGCACCAGGTCGCGGGCGAGATCCAACAGCTGCCGGGTGGAGACCGAGTCGCCGAAGAACGCGGTCGCAGTCTCGGGAAGCTGGTGCGCCTCGTCGAAGACCACCGCGTCGGCGACCGGCAGCAGCTCGGCCACCGACTCGTCGCGCAGGGCCAGGTCGGCGCAGAACAGGTGGTGGTTCACCACCACGACGTCGGCTGCCAGCGCCTCCCGGCGGGCGCGGAACACGAAGCACTGCTTGAGTTCCGGACACTCCTGGCCGAGGCAGTTCTCGCGGGTGGAGGTGGCCCAACCCCAGGCCGGATGATCCTCGCCGACCTCGGCGCAGTCGGCGCGGTCGCCGCTGTCGCTCGACTGGGCGAACGCGCGAATCCGCTGCAGGACCCTCGGCACGTCCGGGTCGGCGAAACGGCCATCGGTCAGGTGCCGCGCCAGGTGATGGTGGCAGACGTAGTTGGCGCGTCCTTTGAGCAGGGCCGTACGCACCGGCACGCCGAGCGCGGCCCGCACCGCCGGCAAGTCGCGGTCGTGCAGCTGGTCCTGCAGGTGGCGGGTGCCGGTGGAGATCAGCGCCTTGCCGCCGGCCAGCAGCAACGGCACCAGATAGGCGTAGGTCTTGCCGGTGCCGGTGCCGGCTTCGGCGACCAGCGTGCCGCGCTGCCCGATCGCGCGCCCGACGCTGGCGGCGAGCGCCTGCTGGCCGAGGCGCGGCCGGAACCCCGGCATCGCGCGGGCCAGCGCTCCTTCCTCGGCGAGCGCCGCTGACGAGAGCGCTGGCAGCCCGCCGGTAGCGGGCGGCTCGGCCGTTTCGTCGGACCTCACCCGAGGCGGCTCAGGCCGGCACGTCGGGGGTGAGCTGCATCTGCAGCAGCACGATGGTGTCCTTGATCTGAAGCTTGCGCTTCTTCAGCCGGCGCACCTGAATCTCGTCGCGCACGGGTTCTGCGGCCAGCAGCTCGATGGCCAGGTCGAGCCCCCGGTGCTCGATCTGCAGTTCGGCGATCCGGTGCTTGAGGGAGTCGGCATCTCGCATGGGTCGGCGGTCGTCCGTGCCGATGGATGGCACTTCCATGCTCCAAGGTGAGCGTGGAATGATAAGCGGCGTGAACCCAGGCGTCCAAGAGTCCCCGGTGGCGTTCGCGGTGGCCGGTTGCACGGCTCAGCACCGCGGCGACCGCTCCGAGCAGCAGGATCGCGTGGCGATCCTGACGGGCCGGCGCGCGCCGCGCTGCGCACTGGGGCTGCTCGCCGACGGGATCGGCGGCCGCAGCGGCGGCGCCCTCGCCTCCGACCAGGTCGTGCTGAGCGCGCAGCGGCGCTTCGACGAATACGGTCCGCAGGAGCCGGCCGACCGCTTCTTCGAGGACCTGGTCCACGAGATCCACGTGGTCCTGCAGCTCTCGGGGGCCACCACCAACCTGCAGCCGCACTCGACGCTGGCGGCCGTGCTGGTCCGGCCCGACCGGGTCGACTGGTGCCACGTGGGTGACAGCCGGATCTATCACGTTCGCGACCAGCGGGTGGTCGCCCGCACCGTGGACGACACCTACCTCGAGCAGCTGATCGCCGAGGGACGGCTCACGCCCGAGCGCGCCCGCCTGCATCCCTCGGCGTCCCTGCTCACCCAGGCACTGGGCGGCAGTCGGCCGCCCTGCCCCAACGTCGGGTCCCTGCGCCATCCCCGCGCCGGCGACGCGTTCGTGCTATGCTCCGACGGTGCGTGGTCGGCGCTCTCCGACGCCGAGATCGCCGAAGCGGTGTCGAGCCACCCGGCGCGCGAAGCGGCCGCGTCGCTGCTGGAGCGGGCGCGCGACCGGGCCGACGGCCGGGGCGACAACTGTTCGCTCGTGCTGATCTACCTCTCTGAGCCCCAGGGCTGAGTCAACGCGCCGGGCCCGGTCCGGCCTGCGGAACGACCGCAGGCGCGGGAACGCCCGGCGCATCCGGGGCCGGCGCAGGAGGCGTCCGCGGGCGGCGGATCGGCGGCTTCGGCTCGGCGATCCGGCGCTCCGCATCGGCCCGTCGCCTGGCCTCCTCGAGTCGCCGCTCGCGTTCGGCGGGATCGTTCTCGCGTTGCGTGCGGGCGGCTTCCCGCTCGTTGCGCCGACGCTGCTCGGCGGCCACCTCGCGGGCCCGCCGCGCTGCCCGCGCCTCGTCCTCGGCGGCCCGGCGGCCGGCCGCGTCGAGCCGTTCGGCGACCCGCGCGTCGCGCCGCTCGCGCTCGGCCCGGTTCGCCTCTTCCTGGCGGGTCCGTTCGGCTTCGCTGCGATCACGGAGCGCCTGCGTAACGCGCGCCGCCTCGAGCCGGGCTTCGTAGTCGCGCCGGTTGGCCTCGCGGGCGGCACGCTCGACTGTCGCGCGCGCTTCCCGGGCAGCGACTTCTCTGGCTTCCCGCTCGTTCAGTTCGCGTGCGGCCTGCTCGCTCAGCGCCTGGTTCGCCGCCACCTCGATCCGGTCGAGGCGGGCCCGCAGCAGGCGCTGGCGGCGGTCGACGTCGGCGAGGCAGGCGTTGACGAAGAACCGCTCGTAGCAGGCGATCCGCTCGCGCGTCAGCACGTCTGCGAGCATCGGACGGGACGCGCGCACCTGCTCGCGGATCCGCAGGGCGTCGGCCGGATCGAGCGGTGCGTCGGGATCGAAGCCAGGCAGCACCGCTGCCGGGTCGAGGGCGGACGCCGAGCGCTGCCCGCTGGTGGACGTGAACGCCGGCCAGGCAGCGGATTCCTCCTGCCCCCGGGCGAGGGTCGACGCCAGGATCAGCAGGCCGACCGCCGCCAGCCGGAGCGATCGGCCCGGCTCAGCCAACGGTCTCGTCGGTGCCAGCCGAGGCCGCGACGGCCGGCGCCGCACGGCGTCGATCGGGCCGGGGCACGGGCGCACCACCGCACGGACTGTTTCGGTTCGGGCTCTCCACCCCGTCGACCTCCTTGCCGACGATTGTGTCACAGCGGGGAGGCGCCGGCCTTCAGGAGAGGGTTTCGGCCACGCCGCGTCGCGGCGCCTCGAGGTACTCGCGCGACTGCATCTCCACCAGCCGGCTCACCGTCCGATGGAACTCGCCGGCCATCGCGCCGGCGGTGTACAGCGCCTCGGGCGGACATTCGGCCGACATCAGCAGCTTGACCTTCTGGTCGTAGAACACGTCGACCATCCACGTGAAGCGGCGTGCCTCCGAGGACATGGCCGCGCTCATCTGCGGCACGCCGGACACGATCACCGTGTGGAAGCGGGTGGCGATCTCGAGGTAGTCGAGCTGCGAGCGAGGGCCCCCGCAGAGGGTGGCGAAGTCGAACCAGACCGCGCCGCCGGCACGCCGGCGGGCCAGGATCTCACGGTTCTCGATGCTCAGGCGCGGATCCTGGTCGGCGGTCTCGGCGACCTTGCCGAAGGCCTCGGCGAGCCGGGCATCGGCCTGCGGGCCGGCCGGCACCAGGTAGGCCGCCACCTCCGAGAGCGTGCGGCGACGGTAGTCGACGCCGGCGTCGACGTTGACCACGTCCATGTGGGCCTTGAGCAGCGCGATGGCGGGCAGGATGCTCTCGCGGTGCAGGCCGTCGGGGTAGAGGTCGTCCGGCCGGTAGTTGGAGGTCATGACGAAGGCCACGCCGTGCGCGAACAATCCGCTCAGCAGCCGCTCGAGGATCATCGCGTCGGCCACGTCGGAGACGTGGAACTCGTCGAAGCAGATCAGCCGGTGGCGACGGGCGATGCGGCGGGCCACCTCGTCGAGCGGGTCGGCGGTCTGGCGAAGCTCGCGCAGCTCGCGATGCACCCCGCGCATGAACTCGTGGAAGTGCAGCCGGGTCTTGCGCACCAGCGGGACGGTCTCGAAGAAGACGTCCATCAGGAAGCTCTTGCCGCGTCCCACCCCGCCCCAGAGCCACACGCCCCGGGGCACCGCCGGCCGGTTGATCAGCTTCTTGAGCCGGTTGGAGCGGCGCGCCTTGTAGGCGACCCACTCGTCTTGCATCCGTTGCAGGCGATCGACCGCGGCCCGCTGGGCCGGGTCCTCCCGGTAGCCGCGACGGGCCAGCTGCTGCTGGTACTGTTCGAGGACGTTCACGCCGGTGCCGGCCCCGTCGGGGGGGAGGTGGCGGCCCGCCGCGCACCGGGCCGCGGGCGCCCGGAACGCGGGCTCACAGGTTGAGCGCGCGCTTGTCGACCGCGAGGGCCGCCTCGCGGATCACTTCCGACATCGACGGATGCGGATGGCAGACCCGCGCAATGTCCTCGCTCGAAGCCCGGAACTCCATCGCCACGGCCGCTTCGGCGATCAGGTCGGAGGCGCCTTCGGCGATGATGTGCACGCCCAGCACCTCGTCGGTGACCGCGTCGGCCAGGATCTTGACGAAGCCGTCGGCCGCGTTCATGCCCAGCGCCCGCCCGTTGGCCATGAACGGGAACTGGCCGGCCTTGTAGGCACGCCCCTCGGTCTTGAGCTGCTGCTCGGTGCGGCCCACCCAGGCGATCTCGGGCGAGGTGTAGATGACCCAGGGGATGGTGTCGTAGTCGATGTGGGGCTTCTGGCCCGCGATCAGCTCGGCCACCATCACACCCTCGTCCTCGCCCTTGTGGGCGAGCATCGGGCCGCGGACCACGTCGCCGATCGCGTAGACGTTGGCCATCGCCGTGCGGCAGTGATCGTCCACCGGCACGAACCCGCGCGGATCGACCGCGAGGTTGATCGCCTCGAGGCTCAGCCCTTCGGTGTTCGGCACGCGGCCCACCGAGACGATCAGCCGGTCGACCTCCAGCGTCTGGGCCGTCCCCTGGGCGTCGGTCCATGCCACCGAGACCCCCTTCTTCCCCGCCTTGACCTCGCCGATCCGGGCGCCGAAGTGCATCTTCAGCCCCTGGCGGGTGAAGATCCGCTGGGCTTCCCGCGAGACGGCTTCGTCGCAGGCGGCCAGGAAGCCGGGCAGCGCCTCGAGGACCGTGACCTCGGCACCCAGGCGACGCCACACGGAGCCCAGCTCGAGGCCGATCACGCCGGCACCGATCACGCCGAGCCGCTTGGGCACCGCCGACAGCGCCAGCGCGCCCACGTTGTCGCAGACCAGCTCGTTGTCGACCGGGATGCCGGGGAGGTGCCGGGCATTGGAGCCGGTGGCGATGATCACGTGCTTGGCGTCGACCAGCCGGGGGCCCTCGGCGGTGGCCACCTCCAGCCCGTACATGCCGTCGTTCTCGCCGGTGAAGCGCGCGTGCCCCTTGAGCCAGGTGATCTTGTTCTTGCGGAACAGGAACTCGATCCCCTTGGTCATCTTGGTGACGATGCCGTCCTTGCGGGCCAGCATCCGGGCCAGGTCGACCTTCGCGCCGGCGATGTCGATGCCGTGGTCGCCCAGGTGGTGCAGCGCCTCCTCGTACTTCTCGCTGGAGGCGAGCAGCGCCTTCGAGGGGATGCAGCCCACGTTCAGGCAGGTACCGCCGAGCGCGGGCTCTCCCTGGGGCGTGCGCCACTTCTCGGCGCAGGCGACCTTCAGGCCCAGCTGCGCTGCCCGGATGGCCGCGATGTAGCCGGCCGGCCCGGCCCCGATCACGATCACGTCGAACCGTTCGCTCGCCATGTCAGGGCCTCACAGGTCGAGCAGCAGGCGCGCCGGATCCTCGAGCGCCTCCTTGATGGTGACCAGGAACAGCACCGCTTCGCGGCCGTCGATGATCCGGTGGTCGTAGGACAGCGCCAGGTAGTTGATCGGCCGCACCACGACCTGGCCGTTCTCCACGACCGGCCGGTCCTTGGTGGCGTGCACGCCGAGGATCGCCGACTGCGGCGGGTTGATGATCGGGGTGGACAGCATCGAGCCGAACACGCCGCCGTTGGAGATCGAGAAGGTGCCGCCGGTGAGTTCCTCGATGCCGAGCTTGCCGTCCTGGGCGCGCTTGCCGTAGTCGGTGATCTGCTTCTCGATCTGGGCGAAGGTCATCTGGTCGGCGTTGCGCACCACCGGCACCACGAGCCCGCGCGGCGAGCCCACCGCGACGCCGATGTCGAAGTAGCCGTGGTAGACGATGTCTGTGCCGTCGATGGAGGCGTTCACCACCGGGTACTTCTTGAGCGCGTGGACCGCCGCCTTCACGAAGAAGCTCATGAAGCCGAGCCGGACGGTGTGCTCCTTCTCGAAGCGGTCCTGGTACTTCTTGCGAAGCTCCATGACCGGCTGCATGTTCACTTCGTTGAAGGTGGTGAGGATCGCGTTGGTGCCCTGCGACTGCAGCAGCCGCTCGGCCACCCGCTGGCGCAGGCGCGACATGGCCACGCGCTGCTCGGGCCGGCCTTCGATCAGCTTGTTCGGGTCGATCGGGGCGGATACCGCCGGCAGGGCGGGCGCCGCGGCCGCCGCGGCCGGAGCAGCCGGAGCAGCCGGAGCAGGGCCGCGGGCGCCCGCACCCACCGCCGCGAGCACGTCACCCTTGGTGACGCGCCCGTCGCGCCCGCTGCCTGCCACCTGGGTCGGGGTCATGCCGGCTTCGGTCAGCAGCTTGGCGGCCGCCGGCATCGCGATGTCGCCCTTGGGGCCGCCCGACGGTGCCGGCGCCGAACCGACCCCCGACGCGGCTGGCGCGGGGGCCGGCGGGGCAGCAGCTGGAACGGCCGCGGCACCGCCCTGGGCGTCGGTGTCGATGACTGCGATCACCTCGCCCGACACCACGGTGGCGCCGTCGCCCTTGACGATCCGCGCGAGCACCCCCGCTTCGGGGGCCGGCAACTCGAGCACCACTTTGTCGGTCTCGACGTCGATGAGGTTCTGGTCACGGGCAACCGCCTCACCCGGCTTCTTGTGCCACTGCAGGAGGGTGGCCTCCGCAACCGACTCGCTCAGCTGCGGCACCTTCACTTCGATCAACGCCATGATCAGGAGGCCTTCTTGGTTCTGGATTTCGGTGCGTCGCCCAGCGCCGCGGTGAGCAGCTCCTTCTGCTGGGCATAGTGCTTGTCGTAGTAGCCCACCGCCGGCGAGGCCGAGGCGGGGCGGCCGGCGTAGGTGAGGCGTTGGCCTTCCTTCAGGGCGTCCTGGATGTGGTGCTGCACGAAGAACCAGGCCCCCTGGTTCTGCGGTTCGTCCTGGCACCACACGACCTGGGTGGCGGCCGGGAAGCGCCGCAGTTCGGCCTCGAGGGTCTTGTGCGGGAAGGGGTAGAGCTGCTCGAGGCGCAGCACCGCCACGTCGGCCAGTTCGCGCTCGCGGCGCGCTCCCACCAGGTCGTAGTAGACCTTGCCGGTGCACAGGACCACCTTTCGGACCGCCTTCGGATCGATGGATTCCGAGGTTTCGCCGATCACGGTGTGGAACGCGCCGCTTGCCAGATCCTGCAGGGGCGAGACCGCCTCCTTGTTGCGCAGCAGCGACTTGGGCGTCATGATGACCAGCGGCTTGCGGAACATCCGGATCAGCTGGCGGCGCAGCAGGTGGAAGATCTGGGCCGGGTTGGTGGGCTGGCAGACCTGGATATTGTGCTCGCCGCACAGCTGCAGGAACCGCTCGAGCCGGGCTGAGGAGTGCTCGGGCCCCTGCCCTTCGTAGCCGTGGGGCAGCATCAGCGTCAGGCCGCAGGCCCGCCCCCACTTGGTCTCGCCCGAGCTGATGAACTGGTCGATCACCACCTGGGCGCCATTGACGAAGTCGCCGAACTGGGCCTCCCAGATCACCAGCGCGTTGGGCTCGGCGGTGGCGTAGCCGTACTCGAAACCGAGCACCGCCTCCTCGGACAGCACCGAGTCGATCACCGTGAATCGGCCCTGGTTGTCGGCCACCCGCTCGAGCGGGATGTACACGCCCGAGTCCCAGCGCTCGCGGTTCTGGTCGTGCAGCACCGCGTGCCGGTGGGTGAAGGTGCCGCGCCCGGAATCCTGCCCCGACAGGCGCACCGCGTAGCCCGATGCCAGCAGCGTGGCGAACGCCATGTGCTCGCCCATGCCCCAGTCGAGCGGCAGATCGCCCTGGCCCATGGCACGGCGGTCGGCGATCACCTTCTCCACCAGCCCGTGCAGCTTCAGGTCGGCCGGCACGGTGGTGATGCGCTCGGCGATCCGGCGCAGCTCGGCCATGGGGACCGCAGTGTCGGCCGCATCGGTCCACTTGCGGTTCAGGAACGGCAGCCAGTCGACCGCGAACTTGCTCTTGAAGTTCGAGATCACCGGATCCGCAGTGTGGCGCCCGGCATCCATCGCCGCGCGGAAGCCGGTGACCAGTGCGGCGCCCTCGCCCGGGGCCAGGATGCCCTGCGCCTCGAGTTTCTCGGCGTAGAGGCTGCGGGTGCCCATGTGCTGGCCGATTTTCTTGTACATCAGCGGCTGGGTCAGGGCCGGCGTATCCTGCTCGTTGTGGCCGAGCTTGCGGAAGCAGACGATGTCGACCACCACGTCCTTGGCGAACTGCCGCCGGAAGTCCATGGCGAGCTGGGTCGCGAAGACCACCGCCTCCGGGTCGTCGCCGTTCACGTGGAAGACCGGCGCCTCGATCATCTTCACCACGTCGGTGCAGTAGATCGTGGAGCGGGAGTCGCGCGGGTCCGACGTGGTGAAGCCGATCTGGTTGTTGATCACCAGATGCACCGTGCCGCCGGTGCCGTAGCCCCGGGTCTGGGCGAGGTTCAGGGTCTCCATCACCACGCCCTGCCCCGCGAACGCCGCGTCGCCGTGCACCAGCACCGGCAGCACCTGCGATCCGTCGTGGTCGCCCCGGCGGTCCTGGCGAGCCCGGGTGGAGCCCGCGACCACCGGGTTGACGATCTCGAGGTGCGACGGGTTGAACGCAAGCGAGAGGTGGACCGGTCCGCCCGGGGTGGATACGTCGCTGGAGAAGCCCTGGTGGTACTTGACGTCGCCCGAAGGCAGGTCGTCGGCGTGCTGGCCCTCGAACTCGGCGAACAGCTCCTTGGGATTCTTGCCGAGGATGTTCACCAGGACGTTGAGCCGCCCGCGGTGCGCCATGCCGATCACGAATTCCTGGATGCCCTGCTCGCCGCCGTGCTGGACGATTTCATCCATCGCGGCAATGAAGCTCTCTCCGCCCTCGAGCGAGAAGCGCTTCTGGCCCACGTAGCGGGTGTGCAGGTACTTCTCGAGGCCCTCGGCCGCGGTCAGCCTCTCGAGGATACGGCGCTTGCGGGCGGCACCGAACTTCGGCCGGGCACGGCTGCTCTCGAGGCGTTCCTGGATCCAGCGCTTCTGGGCCGGATCGGTGATGTACATGAATTCGGCGCCGATGGTGCCGCAGTAGGTCTCGCGCAGCGCGTGGACGATGTCGCGCAGCGGCGCGCTGTCAAAGCCGAAGAAGGTGTTGGCCGCCGAGTAGATGTTGGCGTGGTCGCCCTCGGTGAAGTCGTAGAACGCCGTCTCGAGCTCGGGAATCGGCGGGCGCTCCTGCCGCTTGAGCGGATCGAGGTTCGCCCAGCGCGACCCGAGGAAGCGGTAGGCTGCGATCAGCTGCTGGACATAGACCTGCTTGCGCGCGGTGGCCGCGTCGCCTCCCATCACCCGAGGCTGCAGCGTGCCTTCCCTCGCCCGCTCGGCGAACGACTGCACGATCGGGGCATGCGCGACGTCACGGGTTTGGGCGCTCCCGTCGGCCGCCGGGACCATCTGCATGTTGTCGAAGTAGCCGCGCCACTGCTCGGGCACCGAGCCGGGATTATTGAGGTAGCTCTCGTAGAGTTCCTCGACGTACGGCGCATTGCCGCCGAACAGATACGAGTTCGCCTGGAAGGCCTTCATCATCGCGCATCACCTTTCGAAACGAGTTTCTCGCCAAAAGTGCGGGGGTGACCGGCGCGGGCCGGTGCGACACCCCCAATCCGCTCGACGGCTCCGACCGTTCCGCAGACGCGCTGGCACGTGGCCGCGAACCCGGTCAGGGCCCCCTGCCAGCGGCGTCGGATGGTAGCACGAAGGCCATTGCGCGAAGACGCGCGAAAGCCGCGCGGAACCGCCCCAGATCGGGGGATCGGGGCGGTTGCATCGGCGTGGCCGCGGGCGGCGCGGCGCGACCGACCGGTGGTCGACCCGCAGGGTTCAGCGCTGGTCGATCGGCAGCACGTCGCGGCGCGGCGAGCCCACAAACAGCTGGCGGGGGCGGCCGATCTTCTGCTCGGGATCGGAGATCATCTCGTTCCACTGGGCGATCCAGCCCACGGTGCGCGCCAGCACGAAGATGCAGGTGAACATCGAAGTGGGGATGCCCAGCGCCTTCTGAACGATGCCCGAATAGAAGTCGACATTCGGGTAGAGCTTGCGCGACACGAAGTACTCGTCCTCGAGGGCGATCTTCTCGAGCTTCATCGACAGCGCGAACAGCGGGTCGCTCTGCAGGCCGAGCTCGCCCAGCACCTCGTAGCAGGTCTCGCGCATCAGCTTGGCGCGCGGGTCGTAGTTCTTGTAGACCCGGTGGCCGAAGCCCATCAGCTTCACGCCGGAGTTCTTGTCCTTGACCTGGTCGATGAACTGGCCGATTTTCGCGATCCCGCCCTGGGCCTGGATGTCGTCGAGCATCTGCAGGCAGGCCTCGTTGGCGCCGCCGTGGGCCGGGCCCCAGAGCGTGGCGATCCCAGCCGCGATGCAGGCGAACGGATTGGCGCCCGAGGAGCCGGCCAGCCGTACGGTGGACGTGGAGGCGTTCTGCTCGTGGTCAGCGTGCAGGATCAGGATCCGGTCGAGCGCGCGGACCAGCACGTCGTTGACCTCGTAGTCCTCGCAGGGCGTGCCGAACATCATCCGCATGAAGTCGGCGCCGTAACTCAGCTTGTTCTGCGGATACATGAACGGCTGCCCGTTCGAGTACTTGTACGCCATCGCGACCAGGGTGGGCATCTTGGCGATCAGGCGGATCGCCGAGATGCGCCGGTGCTCCGGGTCGTTGATGTCGAGCGAGTCGTGGTAGAAGGCCGAGAGCGCGCCGACGCAGCCCACCAGGATCGCCATGGGATGCGCGTCGCGGCGGAAGCCCTGGAAGAACCGCGTCATCTGCTCGTGAACCATCGTGTGCCGCGT
>Ga0169931_10008307_pt1 | contig 15183 bp, 12 predicted proteins | sample Kivu_15m_20L_FD_129675 | JGI IMG/M metagenome (GOLD analysis project Ga0169931, IMG submission 129675) | Freshwater microbial communities from Lake Kivu, Western Province, Rwanda to study Microbial Dark Matter (Phase II) - Kivu_15m_20L... | ecosystem: Environmental > Aquatic > Freshwater > Lake... | reverse complement strand
GTAGCGTATGAAAGGTTGGGGGTCTATCGACTTGATTTAAGAATGAAACGCGCGATTTCTCATCAGACTTTGCCATTAGTGATGAAGTCGACATTTCATTCATAGGATTCGATTGTAATGACAATAGATCCAGTTTACTACTTTTCTTTACCTTCTTGTTATTGAGAAATTCTTTTTTGCGCTTGCGCTTTTCTTCATTACATAAAAGTTTTTTTGTCGAATTTAAGAGGATCGATCTTGTCTCTTGTTTCAATCTCTTTTCAAAAGCTCTCATACTTTCTCCTTCTTTTCTCCCTTGAATAGACCTTTCCGCTTTAGCCTTATATTGTAGGGATGTTGATTTCCCTGTTTTATTGTGAATATTTAGACGTTTCATCATGGTCTTCTCCTCTTCCTCACTGTGAGGGATATGGCAGGTAATAAGAGTATTCCCAACTTGCACGTTGTCATTCACAATAACAGCATCTGGTTTGATGCCCGGCTTTGGAACTGTCAGTGAATCTGAAGATGGCAATGAATTTGTCTTATTTTTATCCGTTTCTTTCAGATCATCCTCTAAGGATTTCATCTTTTCTAGTCGAACTGATCCAAAAATATCATGAAGATCAAAATCATCTTTGATATGATGTGGAGCTAAGTCGAATCTATGATTGATCCCTGCATCTGAAGATGAGGTTTTCCTTCTCTTGATCTTTTGATGATGCAGTTTTGTTGCTGTCAAGCTCCGCTTCTTTTCCTTGCGACCAACATCGGTTCCCCAAATATACTCGGCGTCTGCCCTACCCGTATGGGTTGAGTTTTTTGTCAGTTTGTCAAATGCCTTGACTTTCTTATATCTCGCAACACGTCCCATAGTTTCGAAACCGAATGTTGTAGACAATCGATCAAATGACTGGAAAATAGGTTGATTTCGTTGGAGGCGAGATTGTAGAGATAAGAAACCCTATGCCTACCAGCTACCAGCTAACGTACGGATCGGCACATCGTGTTTTAACACCGTATCCTATTATAAATACATAGTTTTTTTGTTTTAAAAATTATAATAATTTTCTTAATTTTTTAAAATTCGAAGTTAAAATGAAGGTCGATCGTTGATTGATACTTGGGTATAGATTCGAACAACGAAATGTAGATTAAGCCAAGTGTGAGATCTTCTATTAGTCCAGCTTCACATTTCTGAATATTGAAAGCACGAAACGACTGGCTGCGAAGTGACCCATGGTTCCACACATAACTCCGATTGTGAGCGAAATAAGACTCATGTATCCAAAATAAAAAATGGTTTGAAAGAAGCCAGTCATTTCAGTTTTGAAGCAAAAGTAGTACATGCTATACAATATCATATAAATGGAAATACTGGCGCCCGAACCGAACGCCGTCCATTGCCAATGGTAATTCTCTGAGTTGAGGATAAAGTACACTACGATGATCGTGGTGAGGCTAACAACGATAACCAACACGGCATAAACAGCCAGAAGAAAGCCATAAACATGATAAAATTTGTAGTTCCATAGTGATGTCATAATATAATACAGCTCAATAAAGATAGATCCGATACAAAGCAAACCAGCAAAGGGAATAAGATTCATAGGCTTTCCATGCCATTGGACATCATCTGGTATTGGTCTTGGGATGGTGTTAATCCGACAAGGGAAGCCACCAGAGATATGTCTCCTACCAGCCAAGGTTCCAATAATATGTAGAGGTATAGAAGTAAAAATCCATAGGAGAAACAATTTGACAACAACAAGGAATGGGATGTAATTTATTGTTCCATATAAGAGCGCCACAAAATTCAGAATAGAAAAAATGGCCACGAAAATAGTCGGAAGTAGAAGAACTGTAATGAACAGAGTCAGTTGCCATTTACTATCTTGGGTGGTTGATGTTCTTGAGGCTGAATGTGTACCAGAACCACTTTTGTGTCCCATAGGAGTTGAATAATATCGTTTAAAGTAGGATCCACTAGTAAAACCTGCCACGATACTGGAAAGACAATAGGAATAAAGAATCGCATGTTGTACTTCTCCTCGATCTTCATGTACCTGCCCATGTAATGGTCCTGTTACGCAAATGAGAATAACACATAGAGTCAGAGCTAACAATTGCCAACCAGTACCTAGTATTGCTGCAAATATGGCAAATTGTGATGGTGCTCGGAAAACATCGCCATGAACTTGTTTCCATCCTGAATCTTCCGAGGCTAAATTTACATGTGCATGCCCACCTAACAGTTTGTCATCTTCTCCATCATCTTCCTGCAGACCATCATGAGCAGATCGGGGTACGACGTCGCCCACCTCCTGATCAGTATCCTTGTTATAGGATGCAGTGGCCGGTGCGGAAGCATTTGACGAGTACCTCGCAAAATCTTTGCGTAGAGTACGTAGGACGATAAGTGTAACGAGTCCAGTTAGGAAGAGGACCATCATAAAAGAATTAAAGATACTGAACCAATGAATACTATGTTGAAAGAAGGCGTGATCTAAATATCGATCAAATCTGATTACAGTACGAGGTACAAAGTTAGAGGTCATTGTAAAATAGTAGTGTCTCTTCGTATTCAATGATCAACGCTCTACTTACCTAGAATGGAACTCATCATTCGTTGCCATCCACATAAATTCAGTTTCAAATGTTAGACTTATACCAGCTTTGACAAGGACTAAAGATTCTGCAATCGAATGTAAGTCGACACGAATTATCCTATCTTGATTATACTGTATCACTAAAACACGTTTAGTATACACATAAGGTTCCGGCGTCCCTGCTTGTGATTCCTTCATTTCTCCTACCATACCCCACACGGGTAAATCATCAAGATACATTTGATAGAACCATTGGTGCTGAATGGCTGTTTGAAATTGTTTCGCCTGACTGGGTGTAAGAGGTTGCGTTAAAGTACATCGATCCGTATCCTTTTTTTCTGTATTCGTCGGTGCTGTGTATTGAATGGAGTGTCCAGAGTGACGAAGGGCGTGTCCACCCAAGTATTCCCCTAATGAATGCGACTTACGTGTGTTAAAAAGTCCTGCACCATCACCATCCTTGTCAGCGTTAGGATCTGAGTCTCCAGGATTACAGTAGGGTAAACTGTAATATTCATACGCCTCTTGAGGATTGTGGAAAGGTCCTACCTAAAAAATTATTATGAAAAAGGATATATAGATATATGTGTATATCATTGAATGAGTCCATGTTGAACTACGTTTAGTCAGTATACGTATTACTGCATATTAATTTACTTACCTTGTGCACATAAAAGTAAACGGGATCTCCAGCCTTGTACCGGTGATTGAATTCATCCCCTCGAACGTCTGTTAGCGCCATCGCGATTATTGCCAAGAAAGTCCATCTCCTCATCATACAGAGACGACGGAGAAACATCCGAGTCTCCATGGTGAAAACTTTTTATATGTTATTGTAATTGTAAGATGAGAAATACGAATACGCGAATACGCTTTAGATAGTGGTTTTCCATTTTTGGGGTTTGGGGGCTCGCTCGGGGCTTGGGGGGATCCGGCCAATGCTGCTCGCAGTTTGTTTTTTTAACCTTAAAGCTTATATTCTGCTAGTCGTGCTTGCAACCGTTCTACAGTACGCAGGGTGAGGTTGATTGAACATGAATATTAGCTTGGAACATATTTCCAAACGATCGTGAGATATGCAATCCTTGGTACGAAGATACACATGGCCCAAAAGGTGTCGACGCTGTTTTTCTGCAGGCGATAGTAAACATCCTGTACTGACATGTTTCGCGAAAGCTGCTGGGATCCAGGCTAGTAATCTACGTAGTGCAGAGAGTACGCAACAGAGTAAGCCGACTAGATTGGATACCGTTCTATCACATGTGGGTCTGCCTATAGCTAGTGATGCTAATCCACCATTAATTCCTCCGATTCATCTTTCCTCGACATACATGAGACCGCCATCGGGTGATTATGGACCAGAGGGTCTCGTCTACACTAGAATACACAATCCGACTCGTTTACTTTTCGAACAAACCATGACTACTTTAGAAACGAGACATTCTAATGAACTTAAAGATACGAACACCACTCCAACAAACAACAGTTCCTTTGCTTTCGCGTCTGGAATGGCTGCTGTATCTTCTTTAATAATGGCAAGTCAATCACCTGTACACGTCATATTACCTGATGATGTGTATTGGGGAACTCCCAACGTACTCTTGTCCGTATTCAGAAGTCAAGAAATTCAAACTCATCATTCGTTCCCTGATACTACTACGTCGTTTTCTTCTCTTACTCATTCAATAGTCGATATGACTTGTACAGAAAAACTGGAGGAACGAATCACTCAAGTTTTACAAACTCAGAGTCCTATGAAAACGAAAACAATACTTATCTGGATGGAAACACCATCGAACCCACAATGTAAAGTCATCGATATTCAACAGATTTGTAACAAAGTTCATCAAATAAAACAAAGTAATCCAGATGAAGTCAATATCATAACGGTGGTCGATTCCACTTTGGCGCCACCAAATATTACACAACCTCTTTTGGTATGTAAGCAATCGTGGAAAGAATGCATTTAAGACAAGATATACAATAAGAAAATGAATCGATTCTTACCTTGTTTTCTTTTTCATATACACTGCTCTATAGTTGGGTGCAGATGTGTCTCTCCATTCAGTCACAAAGTATATTGGTGGACATTCAGATCTACTTTTGGGCGTAGTAACATCATCACCCTATTCCGTCATGGGACAAAAACTAACGCCTACATTAAAAACAATTCATTCGAATATGGGAGCCGTAGCCTCTCCGTTTGATTGTTGGCTAGCGTTACGAGGATTACGTACATTACATTTACGAGTGGAGCGTCAATGTGAATCGGCCATGTCTATCGCCACATTTTTATCCAGTCATCCATTGGTTCAAAAGGTACATTATCCTGGTCTAGCTACACATCCTCAATACTCTTTATCCACGAGGCAAATGAAATCAAATTTATATGGAGGTGTATTGAGTTTTGAAGTGAAGGATGAAGTGTTTGCCATGGCACTGGCTGGTGCAGTCAAAACAATTACCCGTGCCACAAGTCTTGGAGGAACAGAAACATTGATTGAACATCGTGCTACTATTGAACCAGCTCATCGTATTACAAGTCCTAAAGGTTTGCTTCGTTTGAGTGTAGGACTAGAACATGTTGACGACTTAATCTACGATCTGGATACTGCCCTATCGACTGCACAAAAGATTTCTCACTAGAAATACGGTGAATTGGCTCAATTCAATCAACGTTCATTTCAGTAACTTCTTGAGCATTCTGTAAGATGATGTCTAGTCCTGTGAATATGTTCTAGTCCTTCGCGTGACCGAGGCTGGACATATGATCAGATCATTCCTTAAACTTAGGATAACATACTTGTTGATAGAATCGTCGGGGTATAAAATGTTAACGCGAAGTGAATGAACATTGCGACTCGTATCGATAGATCTGTACTCTCAATGAGGCTACTTTAAAAAAATTACTTAGATACAGCTGTCCATATCTGAGTCACTTTACCCACTAATGTATCATCTACCAAAGCCTGAACTGCAGCTTTGGCTGCATCACGTCTATTTATCCGTCTCTTCATTCTTGTGGAATCTTCAGTACTTCCATCCTGTCTATCCATTTGTATTTCTAGAGATTCTTGAACGAAATTATCCTCAAATTTACTCATTTGCAAGATACATGAAGTCAAACTTGGATAGTCTTTAAAAACTATTTGTTCCCCCTGTCTTTTAAGAGCATTAAATTCACCGTAGGGTGTTTCAAAATCACCAAAAGCTGATGGTGTGGTAGAAATCAAAACAAATGAGATTGGATCATTTGGTGAATCCAAAGATGTACTAGTAGAAGATGTGAGGGATGCTTCACTAACACGTTTCATTCGACTCTGGTTTAATTTCGATTGATAGAATGCCCCTAATATATTTGTCAATCCTTCAATTTCAACTCTACCCTTGGTTAGATCTACAATAGCTCTAAAGAGTAAGGCAGAATCTAAGGAAGATATAGAACGAGGAATATTCCCATTAAAATCGGTTGCACACCAAATGACAGAATCAATATCTTGTGTAATTGCTTTACATTGTGTAGGATCTAGTAATTCTGTTGGCACTACACGCTACATAAATACACAGAGAAAATAAAACAAAAAAGAAAGATCTGTAGTTGTACACATCGGGTTTTGAATGGATCATGTTTCTCTATCCTAAGGACATACCAATTTTTGTAAATTATACGATTTCATATCATTGGAATACATGAATGTAGCATCTCTATCATCAGCATTCCAAATAGGACCAATAGTTCCAACACCATCTTCTGCACCAACCTCATATGAAAGTCGTCCATATCCCCGAGTCGATGCTGTTCCAACATAATGTACAGCTGCTACAACTTCACCTACTTCTGGATAGTTCCGTAATAAGTATCGTACAACCATACTTCCTAATCGTCCATTGGCACCAATGACAAGTATTCGTTTATTTTTTAAGGATCGTCCTTGTGTTGGTTGTTGCTCTTTCGTTTTACTGTCATCCTCACGTCGTATGATCGTTTTTCGTTGAGAAATTAATTGTTCTTCTAACTTTTGTATTTGTTGTCGGAGTTCTTCGGCTTTGGCTTTTAGACGCTGTGATTCTATTTCACTATCATCCTTGGATTGACTGTATAGTTGTACGGATAGAATTATTTTCGCATCATAATTGTGATGTCGGATGCTGGTACGTGATTGTATCATCGATCGGTGAAGAGAAGAGACTCGATGTCTATGTATCGAAAGGCTTAGTACTAAAGAAGAAGATGATAATAAGTGGAGATACCATGTGAATACTACGATGATAATCCGCATTCGGCAAATGGGCTTTATAATACGGAGCATCGTCGTAGGTATAATAAGGTGCTTTACCGTTTGCATATTACGATCATCATTCATCTCAATCATCATGCGTGATATCTTTCCAAGAAAGGTCGAAAGAAAAGGGAAGGATGACGATGATTATGACATGGCGAAAAAAGGGAATCAAATCTGTCGTGAACAAAAAACATTTGTAGTACACACGTGTATGTTGCGTTCGTGACGTCAGATAGTCCCTACAGTAGCGGGCTTTTTTTTCCTCCGTCAAAAAGCCTTGCGTTTGAGTTTCAACTTTCAACAACCCCGTCACACAAGTCTTTATACGTAGAATCACCATCATCATGGCAAGGACTTATTATTATATACTACTCGTTACACTGAGTATAGTAGGAGATATTCGAGCTCTATCACTCAGCCAATCGAATAGACGTGTTTTCATAGCTAATCAAGGGGTGATACTTTCAGGAATCAGTACAGCATTCCTTGGTCATGAGTCCAAACCTGCATATGCCGATGTATCCGATGGTAATTCCTTACCAGAGGGAGCAGCTCAGTATGGTCGGATACTTCGATTAAAATCAGACCTAATTGTATGTTTTTTTAATATATAGGAAGATAGACCTCAATCTATTTAAATTTATTTCTAACATGCGACCACATGTTTTTTATTATCTCGACTCTCTATCATAGAGGGTAAACAAGCGATTAGCAGAAAATGGAGACAACATTGATAAGAATGAATGGGATAATTTAAGTGATTTTATGAGACTTGCTTATCGTTGTGGGGAAGATATGAAAGCTATTGCGAAAAACTCCATTTATGATACAGAAAAAAAGAAAAAATCTACAGAGGTTATATCTACATTACAAAAGTTAACTCAAGCCAGTGATAGTGCTGTATCCAAGGAAGATACAGCCATGCTTTTGGCGATAACAAAAAAGGTAGCTGTATTGGTAGATGACTTTTTTGAACTATTGCGTGATGTACCTGATGAATTATAAACACTCTTAACCACAAGAGAGAAAAGTTCAAAAAAATTATAAACGCGAACTACATGGAATATAAACATGCTCATCTACTTTTTAAAACTTTCTTCTGCGTTTTTTGCTTTCAAATTTGTTATCTTTGAATTTGCGTTTGTTCCCGTTCCGACGAGCATGCTTTGCTGTTTCCTTATCATTTTTCTTCATTCGAGCATGTGTAGAAAACTTGGTCATAACAAACAACTTCTTTCGCTTCTTCTCTGTATTGGTCGATCCACCCTCTCGTTTCTTATGCTCAAATTTCTCTCGACCTGCAACTATCTTTTCTAGACGCTCAATCTTGCTGGCTCTTTTCTTCTTTTCTTCAGCCATAATGTCCGATGCATGAACTACACCCTTTACGTGAATTCTCTCATCTTCCTCTGGATCACTCTCATCGGTATCATCGTCACTAAGTTCAACGAATCCTTTTCCAGATGCTCTTTGACGCTTTAACCTTGCTGCGGCTCGTGGATCTCTCTTCGCTTGTTCTTCACGTTCTACGAGTTTCCTCATTTTGATAAAGTCATCAGTAGAAAAGATTCGAGTCGATGATACTTTCTGCCGAAGCTTGTCTCTTTCTTCTTGGCTCATTTTAAATGTGTCTATGGTTTCAGATATTTCGTTGGCATCAGCTGGAAGGTACACGAGTTCTGGTGTGACTTCGTCTGCCTCACCACTCTCTTCGATTACCTTATCGTTCAATAAAATCATATCACTACCATCTTCGTCGTCATCTTCTTCTTCTTCTATTTCATCAGATCTCTCCTCATCTTCGTCGTCGACTTCTTCGGATTCGGATCCTAGAGGAATCATATCATCATCCTCCTCATCAGCATCATTATCCATGCACTCCTCGTCCTCGTCATGCTCAAAGCCTTCACTACCCTCATCATCCTCGTTTCCCTCTTCGTCATCAGGATCGCCTTCCTCGAAGTCATCTTCGTCATTTTCTGTTATTCCAAACGATTCATCTTGATCATCTTCACTGACATACTCTTCTTCTTCGTCATCGTCGTCGTCGCCCATCTCTTGCTGATTTTCCTTATGCAAAGCTTTCTTCGTTTCATATTCTAACAAAAGTTCAGCTCCCGCAACACCAGAGGCTACACGTTGCTCTCCGTATCGAAGCGGTTTTGTACCAGCTCTATGAAGGGCAGAACCAAGAGAACCCCGATCCTTCCCTGAAAGTAATGATGGATAAACCTCTCGAATAAAATTCATCCAGCTTTTCCCTGCTATGGATACTGATCGATCTCGATGTTTGGAATAGGCAGCTAAATCACGAACAAACGCATCTACATCCATGGTTGTGATGCTACTAGCTCCTGCGGAATTTTTAGCATCCTCTTTGGAGAGAGCTGAGGGAACACGAGCACAAATAGCTCTACATGCATTGATACCAACTGCCATTTGCTCTCCAGAGCATCTTTCAGTGATAAAGTTGTGAGCTATTGTTTTCAATATGCCGTAAATTTCTTCAGGTGGGACCAAAGAATGACAAGCTTGAACTGTATATGCCAATATTGCAGTCACGTCTCGCTGTGTACCGCCCATATATCTCTGAAGCAAAGGATACAATGGTAGGAGAATCAGCTCATGGTTTCCGACGATTCGTGTTACAAAGTTCATCATCAAAAGCTTATGCTCAAATTTGTACGTGTTCGAACCGGAAGCTTTGATTCGTTTTAAGATCAACTCAGCTAAGCCGTGGGGATCATTTAGTAATTCTATAGCCGGATATAGTTTCTTTGAAGCTTCTACTCCCACATCCTCTCTTTGTATTTGATCTTCTTGTTCTCGTTTTACCTGTTCTTTAGCTCGCTTCTTCACTTGTTTCTGTGCATGTCTTTGCCGTGACTAATAAAGGAAAGTGTATGAGTGTAGTGTCATAACAATAAAACGAAAGGTGTCGGATAATTCAGATATAAATATATCTTGAAAGAATATTTTTACCTTGGTTTTCTTGGAATATAAATGCATATCAATTTGATTGACACCATCCCACTTGGCTGTTTCGGTCTTCTTTTGATCTTCTGCCATTTTCTCTTCTATATTTAGAAAGAAACGTATAGCTCGACACATGACAGTAGCGTTGGAGCTCCGCACTGCACTTGCTAGAATTGCGATAGCTTTTTCATCTGTCCACACTTGTCTTCTATAAAGCTCTGCAACCATCTCTACGGCACGTTTGGCAGCCACATCACCAGCTGATTCTCGATCTTCCTGTAGAATACCCACATCCATGTAATCGTCGCCTCCAAGAGTATCATCCTGAGTAATATTGTTAGTACGATTTGTTGCCTTAATGCGAGAGGATGTTGCAATCACTCGATGTAAAAAGGATTGTACCGATCTATTGACCTTATCATCTCGCTTTCCTTTCTTATTAATGTTTTGTATATCATTTACCAAATGCTTATATAAATGTTCTCGTAGAGATTTGTCTGGAACTGCTGCCATGATACGGAAGAAAAATTCTATTAACTTGAGTGCTGGTATAACCCCTTTATTGCGCATGAGGATCAGAGCTGATACACAGGCTTTGCGAACATCTTTATGTAGAGATAATGCAGACATTGGAAGATTCATATTAACATCCTTGGTATTAGAAGTATTGTTTGGCGGTGAATTGTATTCAGTAGATGTAAGCTCTCCAACTCCTAATAGTAGAGCCATTAGTAAATCTGCTATAGCATCACTCTCACTTCCTTTGTAGCTACTACTACTCACAGCCGCAGCAAATTGAATCAATTCCACAAGACGAGGAGAAGGATTTGTGGATGGAGATAGAGAGAGTATACCACACTCGGATCGTAATCTACGAATTTGAGCATCATAATCTTCTTTATAGCCTATGGGATCTCGTTTACATTGATTTTGCAATTGAGAAATTTTTAGAGTTACATCTGCTCGCGTTCCTGCCCCTGTCGCCGTTCCTGACATCTTCTTGAACTTTTTGCACACGTCAAAACAAAGATGAATGTGCTATAATTGAGGTAGGTATGATTCTTTTTATGTATTTATGAGAAAAATTTTCAAAGAAACTTGCAACGAACATCGCATACAGTACAGTACGTATGACAGAAGACAGAAGTGAATAAGCACGAATTGGTAGGTACCAGGTAATTGATTGGTTCCGGGGTCTGTTCCGGGCATTCCGGGCATTTTCTTGCGATGGCATGCATGACTCATGATACCCGCCGTTTACCGTATTCAATCAACAACAGGATAACAGCATCGTGGACTTACTTTACGACTACATAACATGTGGAAATCCATTCTCCTTCATATTCAATCTCTATCTTTCAAATATTTCAATAGATGACACCACAAGAATTTACGTTTTGCAAGGAGGTTCTGCAATACCTTTCATCAACAGAATTAACGGCCAAAAACTACTTATTTCTTGAACCTGTCGATACGACCCTCTTTACAACCTACTTACAATATGTTCAACGGCCGATGGATTTGGGTACGGTGGCTACACTTCTTAGTACAAGTCCGACAACGTCAACTTACGAGACAGTGGATCAATTTTTTGTTGATATCTTTCTTTGTTTTCATAATGCGGTAGCTTTCCATTCGGATAAAAAAGAAAATAGTTGGATTGTTAAACTAGCCAAGGAGATGATACGCATAACCCAACGAGAACAAAAGAAGATGATGAAGAAGTTGGAAGATATTGGTAGCAAAATAAATACTTCAAAGGCTGTAAGACATGAAAGTTCAGTATCTTTACAATCTTCTGTGGAGGATGGAGAAATAAAATCTGTGGAACTTGAATCTGCTCCAGAGATGCCGACGATAGCGACGACGACAGATTCATCGAATCGAAAAGAAAAGACTACTTCAGCCATCAAAAGTAACACATCTCAACGTCAGTCGAAATTTAAAATTACCTTACCCTTGTCTAAGAATGCACCCATGAGCAAGTCATCGTCTGATAATGGTACGGCGGAGGCTTCCAAAATATCTTCCTTGCAACTAACAAGTCGAGGGAAACAAATGCCTCGGGATGAGACTGTTGCTGCTATGCCTAGTACCATTGCCTCGACGACACAACCGCCTCCCAAAATTCGTTTGAGTTTAGGAACCGGTGGTGGAGTAGTAGGAGCGAAAAAATCATCATCCGCAACAACAACATCTTCTGTTGATCAATCAACTGTGCCATCAAAATTAAATACATCACAAATAAGATTGGTGGAAAGTAATCTAGTAAATCGGGGTGCTAGTGACGTATCCGTACTAGAACAAGCTGGAGGGCTTTTACCAAGTAAAGTCGCCTTGAATCCATTATCTTCCTCGAAGACTTTGAAAAAGTTGCCTTTACAGGCCAAGAGTTCCGAAACAGCCTCACACGATACGACTACTACTCCGATACAATCTTCATCCTTCAGTGATTTGAACACATACTTTTCTTTAGGTGTTAAGATCAATAATGTCGATGATTTATTCACTACAGCGTTTACGGTATCTTCTGTACCCATGACGCGAGCTCCTCGAGAACAATGTTTCAAGGTATTGTCAGCTTTGATACGACGGAATTCTAATCATGCTCATTGGTTTCTGAAACCCGTTAATGATCCACGATTAGTAGATGATTATAAAGCCAAGTATGTGCACGCTTATTTATGTACCTTTTGCTTACTTATAAAATATTGTAACAGTTTTTTCGTATTATTAGGATTCCTCAACCGATGGATTTAGGAACGATTGGAAACAAGTAAGAAATATGCCATCAATATTCGCTAGTCTTGATTCCATTTTTACAGCTAATTATTTTCATTTCATTTGAATGAATATTTTATGGTTAAGGTTGGATAAGAACCAGTATACAACTGTCGCTGACTTTGTCTTGGATATCAGAAGAGTCTTTGCAAACTGCCTACGATACAACGCTGAAGCCGCGAATCCTCTTCGCATTGTCGCTCGTGAAATGTTGATTTCAGCTGAAGCATTGATGATTTACTTCCTTCAGGTTGGAGGAGCACACGTTTTACCGTATTCACCGTTGCTGAGTTGTTGGAAGATGGTTGTCGATGGTCTAGATCATTTGCTAACTTTAACTACAAGTGAAGGGCATTTGTTAGCTCATTACTTTCTTCACCCTCCATCTTATTATTTTGGTGGAATTTATCCTACGGATTACTTGATCAAAGTTTCCACTCCTATGGACGTGGGGACAATAACCACAAAATTGATTGAGGGAACTTATCAAGCCTTGGATGATATCACTCGGGATATCGAACTCATTCATTCCAATTGCTCTTCGTACTACAAGGGGAATGATGGTCCTGAAAGAGAAAACACCGTGTCCATGATTAGTCAAGCACTGAAAGTAGGTCAGATATTACTCGCAAAGATTCAACCTTTGCACACATCGGACCGCACTGCTCCTGGATCGAAGAATCTAATCGATGTTCAAAAGCCTCCTAATTCTATTCTACATAGGGTTTTGAAAGAGTTGAGGGCGACATCCTTTACCGATAAGTTTACAAAGGTGAGCTTGGTCTAACTGTATTCTATGGTGCATCTTTGTGAAAGCCATTGAGTTATTGACTCATTCAATGCATCTCATTATCATTTTCAAGTTGTCAGAACCCGCGACTTTGCAGTTCGAAAAACCGGTTGATACATCGATTTTCAAAGATTATTTACAATATGTTGAAACACCTATGGACTTATCATCCATAGACAGAAAAATAGATGCAGATGCATACAAAACACCTGAGGACTTTGAATATGACGTCAATCTTGTTTTCAAGAACTGTGAAGCATACAACGTCCCGAAAAAAAATTCACATATTGTGGCTCTTGCAAGACATTGCATCAAAACCTTTAGGAAACTATTTCATACCAATATAAATTCATGGGAAGCGTCAACGATAAAGAAAATCGTAAATACAGAATCATCTGAGTCATTGTCTAGATCAATGGACTTGGGTTCAGGAACAGAACCTTTGTCCAAGAAAATGAAACTGGAACGTGGAAAATCTATCAATGGACCAAGGAAGTCTCTTCCAACGATGCATTTGACCAGCGTCTCTTCTACTGTAGCGACAACTTTATCGCGGCAAACATCGAATCTCAAAACGTCCAACCAAATTCTTGCGGCTCGGGAAAATGCTCCTCGTATTAAGATCAAAATGGAAGGACCGATCCCGTTGCATGTGGCCATAGCTCAGATTAAGGATAGCTTTCCCTCTAGGCGCTTACATAAAGATTTGGAAACCTGGGAAGGTTCATGTTCTCGTTTTTATCGGGAACTGATTCGTCATCCATGGTTATCGGCTACGCGGCCGAAGTTTATCTTCAGCTGCCCTGTACCTATTCTTTTTCCTGAGTTGAAGGAGGCATATTCCGCTAAAGTAGCAAGACCAATCGATCTCACAACGATCGAATGCAAATTGCTACAAGGACTATATAAATCACCCCAAGATATGACAGACGATGTAGCGCTCGTTTTCTCAAACGCTGTGACTTTCAATAAAGCGGGTTATGAGGTGGGAGAGCCACTTTCCTGTGCTTACTACGACGCATCCAGGCATCTACTCCGATATTCTAGATGGCTTTCCTTGGAATGTTTCGACCAATATCTCATCGAGGACGTGCATGATGATGGAGCGAAACAGGTAGGGCCTATTCCCTCTTGGAAGCTGAGAAGATCATATTGGATTGACGCGAAAGAGGAAATGGAGGACATAGTGTTTAATCAAGTAATCGACTTAAATCATGATGGTCGATACACCTGGATGGAAACAGAATGTGAAAAACTCCTAAAATGCCTTCGTCATCAATCTGACTATAAGAAAATGGATATCTTCCTGGATTTTTCGACATATCCAGTGGATTACTCTGCATTTATCTCGAAACCGATGGATTGGAAATCCTGCGAACGAGCTCTTCAGCAACAAAAATATAGAACTTTTGGGGAAATCGTATCAGATTTACGCCTTATATTTTCTAACGCACTTACCTACAATGGACCGGCCAAAGGAACAGATTCTGTGTCTGGGCGTGCATACGATGCTGCACTGTTCATGTCAAGTAAGTTAGAGGTTCATATCAATAAGATGCTTATAACGGTGAGTGATAGGCTTTTAAGAGAGCGCATCGACGATACTATACTGGGACGTGAACAAATAGCAGCTGAGAAGGCTGAGGAAACAAGATTGCGAAATGAGTGGCAACAACGAAGAGAACGATTGAGATCTGAAGATCCGGAGAGACGGATCTCTGACAGTGTAAATGATCGTAATGAAATATCAAAGAGACATTTTGAG
>Ga0169931_10008306_pt1 | contig 15185 bp, 14 predicted proteins | sample Kivu_15m_20L_FD_129675 | JGI IMG/M metagenome (GOLD analysis project Ga0169931, IMG submission 129675) | Freshwater microbial communities from Lake Kivu, Western Province, Rwanda to study Microbial Dark Matter (Phase II) - Kivu_15m_20L... | ecosystem: Environmental > Aquatic > Freshwater > Lake... | reverse complement strand
TGCCCGCCAGCGCGTCTGCATGAAATCCGAGAGACGATTTCAAGTGTCCTTAACACCGTTTCACCATCCCATCCTCGCCCTCTCAGTCTTCACCCATCCTTTCACAGGATTCCAGAGAACTTCAACGCCATTGGCCCCCAGACCCCCGGGAGGCCATCAACAGGTTTGCTGCTTGCGAGGCGCGCTGAATGCGTCTGGACCAGCGAAGATTTCAATCATGAATCAGTCAGTTTTGGAACAGATTCCAGATCACAGGCTCGGTCGCGCCTGTGTGCAATCTGTGAAATCTGTGTGATCTGTGGTTAAACAAGCGATTCGGAGTTGAACCACAGATTTCACCGATTCCACAGATGATGGGAGCTTTTCAGTCCGGTGTCTGTGCGATTCTCTGCGGTTGTCACCGTGCACCGAGCAGCAGTTTTGCGGGATCAGTTTGGGTGCAGGTTTGTTGTGGTGCAATATGCATCGACAGTATCTATCAGCCTCGACTGGTTGTTGCTGAACGGTCCATGACTCGGGTTTACGGCGGGTCGTGTCCGCCGGGGTGCCAGGGGTGGCAGCGGCAGATACGGAGTGTGCCGCGGAGTGTGCCGCGGAGGGCACCGTATTTTTCGATTGCGAGGATCATGTACTGACTGCAGCTGGGGTGGAACCGGCAGTGGCGCCCCAGCCAGGGGCTGATACCGATCTGGTAGAGCCGGACAAGTCCGATCAGCAGCATGGCGGGCAGTCGGGTCATTTGTCTGAGTAGCTGAGTTCGAGGCTGGCGTCTGCGTCGCCGATGGTGATTTGGTGTGGAGAGTTGAGTATTCGGGCGTCATCGATTGTGGGACCGGGCTGAACAGCTCCCATGTCGGTGACGACGACATCATATTCACCGGCGAGTGGTCCTGAGTGTTGCGGTACGCTGAATTTACCGCCGCTGATCATGGCCCACGCCGTGGGTTGATGGGGATTGCGTGGCCGCAATGCGATGGAGCCCCAGCGGAGGGGTGTTCCGTTGAGCTGCACTGTACCTGTGACAGCGCGGCGGGTGCCATGGGCGAGGAGCGCATTCTGGCGGAGCCAGGTTGTTGCGGTGTCCAGCCAGGACTGGAGTGCCGGATGTCCGGGTGCCAGTCCGACGCCGTGCTGCCCCTGCTGGAACACGTGGAGTTCTGCGGGGACACCGGCGCGTTTGCAGGCGGTGAAGAAGGCGATGCTGTTTTCCGGTGGGACGCCGGAGTCTTCGGCGGTGTGGAAGAGGAAGGTGGGTGGGGTATCTTTTGTCACATTGCGGTCGCTTGAGAGGGCGGCGAGCTGGTCGGCGGATGCGTCAGGTCCGAGCAGATTGCGAGCGGAGCCTCGGTGGGCGAATTCGGCGGAGAAGCTGATAACGGGATATCCGAGGATTCCGAAGCTGGGACGGGAGCTCAGGCGATCGATCGGGTCTGCGGCGGCGGCATCGGGGGGCGTGAACAGGGTGAGTGCGGTGCTGGCGAGGTGTCCACCGGCGGAGAAGCCCATGATACCGACGCGATCCGGATCGATCTGGAATTCTTCGGCGTGGCTGCGAACGAAGCGGATAGCGCGGAGGGCATCGTTGAGAGGCACTGGGTGTCGATAGGGAGCGAGTCGGTAGCGAAGTACAAAGGCGGTGATTCCAAGTCGGTTGAAGAACCGGGCCGGCTGTGTGCCTTCGTGATCAACCGCATGAATTCCGTAGCCTCCGCCCGGACAGATCACGACGGCAGTGCGGCTGGGCTGTTGGTTTGGCTGCGGAGTGGCGGGGTAGATCCAGAGCCCCGGTTGATCGGCGCTGGTGTCTGCTTTTGCAGCGGGGGCACCGGCTGGCCAGAGGCGGCGAAATTCCGGTTGTTCGGCGTGGGCGTGTGAGCGGCTGAATGTGGCAGCGAGGCAGCAGCAGAGCAGTGCCGGGGCGAGGACCAGTGGACGGGCGGCCATGTGGAATGCTCCGATTGGGTGCGTGCGTGTGTGTGCGTGCGTGGGGGGGGTCAGCCGTTGGCATCGACAGCGACGGCGGTGGCGGTGGCGTAGTTGCGAGCGTGAGAGATGGTGATGAGGACTCGGTGGATGCCGAGTTGACTGGCGATATCGGCTGCTCGTCCGGAGAGTTTCACGGCAGGTTGGCCGGTGTGGAGGGGAAGGACTTCAATATCATGGAAGGTCATACCTTCGATGAAGCCGGTGCCGAGAGCCTTGACGACCGCTTCCTTGGCGGCCCAGCGTCCGGCGATGCGGGGTGCCGAGTCGCGTTGTTTGTCGGCCCAGGCGAGTTCAGTGGGTGTGAAGCAGCGTTCGCTGAAATGCGTTCCGTGCCTTTCGAGCATGGAGCGAATGCGGTCGATTTCAACGATATCGGTACCGATGCCGACGATCATTTCAGGCGCCGTATTTTTCGAGGCGGCCGGCATGAGCGAGGGCATGGAGCATCAGGAACCGGGCTTCGAACTGTCCGAGTTCGCCGACGCGGCAGGCGGATTCGCCGAAGGTCTGTGACCCGTCGAAGCGGCAGTTTTCGGCGACCAGCATGGTGGGGACAGCATGTCCGCTGTGGGATTTCATTTTGGACGGCGTGCTGTGATCACCGGTGATGATGAGGACATCGGGGTTCAGGGCATTGATGCGGGGGATGCCGGAATCGAATTCTTCTGTGCGGCGAACTTTGGCTTCGAAGTTTCCATCTTCCCCGGTGGAATCTGTGTATTTGAAGTGGATGAAGAAGAAGTCGTATTGGGACCAGTTGGCTTCGAGGCAGGCGAGTTGGTCATCGAGGGATTGTCCGGCGTCGAGGATGTCCATATCGACGAGCCGTGCGAGTCCGCGGTACATGGGATAGACGGCGATGGCGGCAGCGCGAGTGCCGTAGACATCCTGGAAGCGTGGGATGGGCGGCATTTTGGCGATCCCGCGCATGGTGAGGAGGTTTGCGGGCTGATCATGTTTGAGGATTTCGGCGGCCTGTCGCATGAATTCGGCGAGGATTTCAGCGGTTTTCTGGGAGGCGGGATCGGTGCCCTGGGGTTTGAGCGGGGGGACGCCGGTGCGCTGGGGATCGGTGTCATTGACACTGCCCCCCAGACCATCTCCGCGAATGACGATTACGAGTCGATATTCCTTGACATGCCGGACGAAGACTTCGACGCCGGGGATGCGGATGGTGTCCAGTTTTTCGCAGAGTTTTTTGGCGATTTCTGAGGAGACACGACCCGCGCGGCGGTCGCTGATGCTGCCGGCCTGGTCAACGGTGACGAAGTTACCGCGGACGGCGACATCGCGATCGGTGAGTGCGAAGTCGATTCCGAGTGCTTCAAGAACTCCGCGACCGATGTCGTATTTGAGTGGGTCGTAGCCGAAGAGTCCGAGGTGTCCGGGGCCGCTGCCGGGAGCGATGCCTGGCAGCACGGGAATGCTCATGCCCAGCACACCGCGCCGGGCGAGTGCATCGAGGTTGGGGGTGCTGGCGGTTTCGAGTTCTGTTTTGCCGCCGGGGTGGAGCGGCAGGCCGCCGAGTCCATCGGCGACGTAGAGCACGATTTTGGAGTCGGCGGGTTTCTGGAGTCGGCGGGTCAGGTCATGAATATCGGTCATGGGTGATCCTGTGTTTTTGCGAATGAGTGTATCAGTGAGGGAGCTGTGTGGTGATGCAGGCGGGGGGCAATTCGGTTGGCTGTGACAGTCCTGGTGCAGCGATCAGGTGGGCAGTCCGGTTTCGCGGGAGCGGCCGCTGCGTTCCATGATCTGCTGCCATTCGTCCAGCGGCAGTTCCCGGGCTTCGTCAATGAGCAGTCTGGGGATTTCATCGACGACGGGATAGCTGTAGCGGGCAGTGGGGCAGGTGCTGATGAGTGCACCGGCATCCTGCACGAGTTCGGAGCGGGATTTGGGGCACACGAGGAAGCCGTGTGCGTGTTCAAAACGGAAAGTCATGTTGGCTGCTTTGCTTTCAGAATCCCCGCAGTTCGCGGATGTCACGGAAGGTGCGGAGTTCGTAGCCGATACCGGCATAGTCGAGTGAGGAGCAGAGTGCTCGCACGGCGACTCCCATGCCATCGGGACCGCTGAAACCACCAAACTGTCCGCCACCTTTGAGATGGGGTTCGGTTTCGAGAAAGAAGCCGGGGAGTCCGAGCCGCTGGAGGCGCTCTTGCAGGCTGGGGAGTTGTTCGCGGAGGTCGCGGAAGATGAGTTCGTGGCCGGAGTCACCGACGTTGCAGGGGACGAAGTTTTTGAGGCGTTCTTCATCGACGGCACCTTCCCAGACGAGCGAGGGATCGATGCGGTAGTCTTTTACGTGCATCCAGCCGAGCCATGGCAGGACGGCCTGGTATTCAGAGAACACCTGCAGGGCGTTTTTATTTTGAGCGGCAACATTTCCGGCGTCGTAGATGAGTACCATCGCAGGATGATCGACGCGTCGGGCAAGTTCGGCAAGGAGCGGGCCGGTTTCGCCGATGAGGTTCGGTTCGATTTCGACACCGTACACGAGTCCCTGTTCGGCGCAGGCCTGAGCGATGCTGCGGATGAGATCGGCGGCCTGATCGAGATGCTGTTCGGGGCGTGTGCCGCGGGGATGGTAGAAGGAAAAGCCGCGGATGAGCTGGGTTTCGAGGGCGATGGCACAGCGAATGGTGCGGGCAACTTCGGTGGCGAGGTATTCCGGGAAGGGGACATATTTATTGTGTGAGCCATCGTTGATGTCGAGCAGTTTGACTTTGCCGATGCGTGAACCGATGCTGGTGACGTGAATGCCATATTCGGCGTGCAGTCGTTTGAGCTGCTGAAGTTTTTCGTCGGACAGTTCGGTGACATGTTCGACGCGACCTTCACCGGTGACGTCGATGAAGCGGGGGCTGTAGTAGCGGAGCCCGATGGCGGCGAGTGCCGTCATTTGTTCCAGAGCCGTGCGGCGATTGGCCGCTTCGTCAGCAAATGCGCTGATGATGACGGAAGGTTTGGACATGGAGGACCTTTGGAAACGACGGAATTGTGGGGAAGGAATCGCGCTGCAGTCTGCGAATTCTCTGCGGACCGGCCGTGGGAAACAAGTGAACGCCGGGGAAGGGAAAACCGTTACGGTGCGTTGGTGGCGGGAGGGCTGGCGAGGAGCGCGTGCACAGCTGCTTTTGCCTGATCCCAGCGACGCGGATCGAGTGATTCAAGGACTGCGGTACCGGCGTCGTCATCATTCGTTTTTTTCACCACCGGGCCGGCTCCGAGCGTGTCCCGGAGGAGAATTGCGATTTGTTGTTCGGAAAGCTGGTGCCGGTCCCGTGCCAGCTGCAGTTTTTCCACGAGCTGCTGAGCTTCGCGGATGGCTCTGAGCCGTGCGGTGGTGCGGACGGACGGGCGTTCGCCGCGGCCGGCATCGAAGATGAACAGCGCCAGCTGATCACCCTCGGTGAGCGCTTTGCCGGTTTTATCCAAAGTTTGCCAGGGGACGATACCGACAGCTCCGGCCTGCCATGCGTCCAGAATCCAGGCTTCCATGGTGCGACTGGAAGCCTCCACCGGACTGGCACTCCCGTAAACCCAGACCTTGATACCGTCACGGCGAATGCGTTCCTGCACGAGCCGGCGATATTTTCTGAAGGCGTCACCGGCAACCACCCAGAGGTCATTCCGGCCATCCAGTTCGCGCCGAGCGTATTCGGGACGAGAAATATCGATGCGATAGTCCAGCTGAATCGTGCGCAGGTCGGCCCTTCCACGATCGGTCAGACGACCAAACCATGCAAGTGCCCTGTAGTCCCAGAACGCGGCGGGCTCATCCAGTATCCAGGGGGCTTGCCTGGGATCGCTGAGGCTGCCTTTGTTATTCAAATACACCTGAAATCCCGTTCGTGTCCACCTGCGTTCTTCGGCCAGTCGCACGAAGGACCGGAGCACATTGACGAACGTCTCTGCATATTGAGGTGAATCGCTGAAGGCCAGATTGGCATCCGGGTTGCCGTTGAAGTGGGCGCGGCAGTTGAGAGGCCAGCTTTCGTGGAACGTCAGGTAGAAGCCGGGCAGCGGAACAGCTCCGCGGTGACTGGTGGCGAACAGTGAACCATCCAGCACCGGGCTGAAGGCTTCCACAAAATCGTCCCAGTAAGCGGTTGTATCGCCCGGCTGCACACTGTCGTACTTGCGGTTATCCATGCGTCTGCCTGACCGCAGACGCATGTCCAGGTTGCTCTTGCGAGCCCCTGGCGGGGCGGTTTGCTGTGAATAGTGCAGGATGTTCAAGTGCACGCGATGATCGCAGGCGGCCTGCTGAAGTGCATAATAGTCGTCCACGTGATCGGGGAGACCGTAGCTGTTCATTTCGCAGAGAAAACTGGCGGCCCTGGGAAGACTCACGGGAAGCACGGTGAGTTCGAGGGGGAGTTGTCGGCCATCGCTGACTTCGATTCGTCCGCTCACCCGCTGCGGCGGTGCATCGAATGGCACAAAGATATCAGCGAACAGCGGCAGATCGATTTTCGGCTGCAGTTCGGCTTCCCCGGAAAATGGCAGCAGCGGATCGGGGATCAGGCGATTGGCACATTTGACGAACAGAGCCTGACTGATTTCCGTGCGGAAGCCTGGCTGGGTGATTTTCAGGGAGATGCGTTGGCGTCCGCTGCCGCGCACAAGAATCTGCAGACCAGTAACTTCCCCTGCAGCTGCGGTGAGCCGTACTGTGCGGCCATCGAACACTGAATTATTGACGCGATAATCAGCTGGCAGATCCCCGACGGCGTTCCCATCCTGGTCGTAGCGATCCTGGACGGGCAATACTGCCAGGTCTCTGACGGCAGGTGTGGCAGCTGGACGAGGTGCGGTGACGGGGATGCTGCGGGCGGGCAAGCGGGCCGGGAGTGTCGTCTGGAGTGTGGCTTTTGCGGAGCGTGAGCCGGTGCGGTTGAGCGTGACAATCTCGACCGTGACTTTCCGTGGCTGTTGTGCGGAGTTGTTCTGGTCGTCGAGGGAGTGCAGTGGAATGAACTGTTCGCCGCTGGGCAGGACGTTGGGAATATCCGTTCGGGGCAGGGACTTGCCATCGACGAGTACATCGTAAGCGAACCCGCTGGCGGGTGCTTTGAAGAGCAGTTCCGGGATTCCGGCTGGCCCGGGCTGCAGACGGAGATTCAGTGGAGGTGCGGGCGTGGCGTCATTTTCAGGACTCAGCTGCAGCACGAGTCGCGGGCCTTTTCCGGACTGTTCGCGTGAAAAGATCGAAGGGTTGCGGCTGTAGTCAGCATCGTGTTCATGGATGGCGAGGCCTGATGCGGTGCCTGTGGCGAGCGCGTGAATCAGGTCAGGAGCGACGTCCCACTCGTAACGCTCGCTCTGAAGCTGAGTGAGTGTGCTGTGGGTGAGTGTGTGCGCGTTTCCTCCGGAGACGGCGGGGAAGCGAATTCCTGCGGCTCCCCAGCCACCGGCACCGATGCCGTCATCCAGTCCGGATGAGTTGTTTTCGTTCCAGGGCACAGCGATGGTGGAGATTGTCGCAGCGGCAATGACCTGGTCGGATGCTTTGTCGCAGACGAGCTTTGCGGAGCGAACCTGTCGGCCCCGAAGCTGAGCCGTGTCGAAGGCCAGAATGACGATGTGCTGGTTGCCTTTGATTCGCAGGCGTGCCTTGTCTCCGGCGTTGTCCGCCCATTCGTTTTCGACCATGACGATGGAATTATCGGCGATGGCGGGAAGAGTGAGTGTCTGCTGGGCGTTGGCGGGAAGTGTGAGGCAGAGGGCTGTGAGCAGTGCGAGTACGGTTCGCATGTGTGAGGCCTTGCGAGGAGGTGGGCACGGCAACGGTGAAGAAAAAAAGCCGACCCCCCTGCGGGGATCGGCTTAGTTTGTACACTGGAGGCTGGTGGTCGGGAAGCCCGAGCCGGCATCACTTTTTCTTTGAGGTCTTTGCGGCGCCGGTCTTTGCCTTGGTGGACTTGGCGGCGACGGGAGCAGCAGCCGGGGCGGCGGCGGGTGCAGCGGCAGCAGGAGCAGCAGCCGGGGCGACGGTTTCAGTCTTTGCAGCAGCGGTCTTTGCAGTGCCGGTCTTTGCCTTCGTGGACTTGGCAGCCGGCTTGGCGGCGGGCTTCTTTGTGGACTTCGCAGCGGTCTTTGCGACGGGCTTCTTTGCTGCAGTACTTTTTGCGGCCATTTCCCAGATTCCTTCTTAGGGACTTGTCCGGCACCGATTCGATTGCAGGATGTTCGCCGGCGCCTGATTCGAACAACCGCGGATGACGGGCTGCTGCAGGGCACAACGCCCTGGCAGTTCAGCCATGTCCCGGGTTATAGGTCAGCCTGACAAAATGCGTCAAGCGGAAAATCTGTCAGTCATTGTTTTCCGGACGACCTTCAGTGTAGTGCCAGTTGTGAATGGGGCGGAGGATTTCAAGCACATCTTTCAGCAGTTCGTGGTCGAGCGGTTCAGCGGCCCACCGCGACCACTCTTGAATTCGCTCCGGGTTGGCCGATCCCGTAATGCAGGTTGTGAAGTCTTCGTTGGCCAGCGAGAACTGCAGTGCGAGCTTTGCAATGTGTGAGCCCCGCGACCGACAGAACTCAGCCGCTCTGGCAGCGGTCTCGCGCACCAGTGGAGTTGCCTTGTGCCAGACAGGAAGTGGGTCACCGGAAAGCAGACGCGCAGAAAACGGCGCCGCGTTCATCAGCCCCACACCCTGCTCACGACACAACGGCACCAGTTCGAGAGCCATATCGTTCTGCAGCGTGTAATGGTTGTAAGTGAGGATGACATCGACGTCGCTGGAGTTTGCAAGGACGTAACGGAACATCTTCATGGGATAGCCACTGACGCCAATGAATCGCACCTTGCCCTTTTGCACCAGTCGCCGCAGGGCTGGCAGAGTTTCTTCGACGATCTGCGTCATATCGACAAATTCCAGATCATGGCACAGCACGATGTCGAGGTGCTCAACACGCATGCGTTCGAGTGAGATATCGACGCTTTCAATCACTCGACGGGCGCTGAAGTCGAAGTGACGCGGAGCGTAGCGACCAAGTTTCGTGCCGAGGAAGTAACGGTCACGAGGAATTCCCGGGAGTACCTGTCCCAGCAGCACTTCGCTCATGCCGCGACCATAATATGGTGACGTATCAATAAAGTTCATGCCCACGTCGATGGCCGCTTCGACACTGCGCAGGCAGTCCGACAACTGAACGCTGCGGAATTCAGCCCCCAGTGAGGACGCCCCAAATGAGAGTGGAGTGAGGTCCAGGCCGGTTTTTCCGAGTGGTCGCAAAGGCAGCATACGGTTCTCTCCTCGTGAAACTCAATTCAGACAAGCCGGGGAAATTCGACGGGCACCGGGAAGATTTTGCTGACAAATTCGGAAAACTCGTTGTGATCGGAACCCGCAGAAACTGAATGGCCCGCACAAACCGGCAGAAAACGCCAGATTACCCTTCCTTTTGCGGCAAATTCTGCGGAAGAAAAACTGCAGACGTCGAATATCAACCTAGATTTCCCTGCCACAGGTTCTCGGAAATGTACCTGTCGCCCGAAGAGTTTGCACCCTGGCCCCGGACAATCGGACCCTGGTCTGCTCTTTCGGACATTTACACTGCCCGTCATGTGAAGCCCGCGTGTGGTTTCATGTTTCAGGAAAACATCGGGCAGCAATCGTTCACGAAGATGATTGACCAGGGACTGGACATGTTGGTACTCAGCCGCAAAAAAGATGAAAAGATTGTCATTGGCGACTCAATCACCCTGATGGTGATCGAGATACGAGGGGACAAAGTTCGCCTCGGCATTGAAGCTCCGCGGGACGTCACCGTCCATCGCGAAGAGATTTATGAGGCGATTCGCCGCGAAGCGACTCCGGATAAATAAATCTGCCCACTAATTTCCGCGCCCGGCGGATCCCAGCGCAGTGATGACCGTTGATTCGTTTCGGATCAGCTGCGCCCATCCTGCAGTCCGGTGCCATTCATACAGCAGCAGCAGCCATGTCAGCCTTTGAGGGCAGACATGGCTGCTGCTTTTTTCGTTTCCCCCCACGAACTACTGCCCGGGGTATCTGCCAGCGGTTCAGCGATTGCAGGGCGACTTGCCAGCGGGAACGGAGCCTGTCAGTGCCGATTTCCATGTTGGCGGTAACAGCTGCTGAGATGCGTTTTCACGGGGGGCGTTCCCGAGGACCACAGCGATTCTCCGCCACAGAATGATTTCTCCATGGAGGGTGAGATGAAGAAAGTGTCGTGGTCGTGGGCTGGTGTCGTGATCGCTCCTGGAAGTTCTGCCAGTGCCCGGGAACCGCTCTACGCGCCGCTGCCTGGCGCAGCATCCGTGTTCCAGGACGCTGAGCAGGCGCCACCGCCGGTTCCGATTCTCAGCCCGGCTCGCGAGGTTGAAACTGAGCCGGTTTACGATGACGGACTGTGCCGGCCGTCAAAGTGTCTGCCCTGGTGGGCTCACAACCACAACGTCCATGCCGACTGGCTGTTCCTCAGCGCACGCGAACAGGATCTGGACTACGCCACGCCTGTTGATGGCACCACCAACACGGCTGTGCCAGTCGGCCAGACGGCAATGCTCAGCCCAGGCTACCAGTCCGGCTGGCGGATCGGCGGTGCACTGGCCATCGACAACTGTTCGAGCCTGTTTTTTGACTGGACCAGTTTCAGCAGTTCGACGCGCAGCGAAACGCTGCTTGATGGCGGTGCCCCGCAACCGAATTCCTTTCTGCGTTCGGAGCTTGTCCACCCCCGAACCCTGAGCGGTTGCTGCCGACAGCCTGAATGCCGCGGGTGTCTACGACGTGGATTTCGAAACGGCCGACGCGGGCTACACTCGCACAATTACGGGCGACTGGAACGCAAGGCTCAATGGAAACCTGGGATTTCGCTATGGCGGGCTGTCCCAGGATCTCACGGCTCAGCAGCAGATTCTTGGTGATGTGCTGGTCAACAGCAGCATCAACTTCGCCGGCTACGGCCCCCGAGCGGGGCTGGACTATGAAAGACTCTCGTCGCACGGGATGCTGTTCTACTGTCGCGGTGCGGGAAGTCTGCTGGCCGGTCGCTTTGAGTCAGCATGGCAGCAGTCATCCGTCTTTGCAGGGCCTCAGGCCGCTGCAGGAATCAACGAAGACCGCATCGTGCCACAATTCGACCTGGAACTGGGCACAGGCTTTCAAACCCGCGGAGGCGGTTTTCGGGCGACCGTTGGATATCTCTACAGTATCTGGGGGAATGTCGTGACGATGCCTGAATTCATCGACAGCGTTCAGGCCGACGCGCTTCGAGGCACCAGCGACACTTTGGCGTTCGATGGCCTCGCAGTCCGCGCGGAATTTCGCTTCTGACCACTTTCACTGTGCCGGAGGTTTGGCGTGCCGAGGGGACGGCAGTGTGCAGACTGCCGTCCCCCGCGGCTTTTTTTCAGACTGGAGTTACTTCTTTTTGGCGGCTTCGGCGGCAGCTTTGGCGGTCTGTTCCTGAGCTGCACTGAGTTCCGGGTTTGGTTTGGCATCCACTTCGATTTCACCGCGGATCCAGCGGACGGCCGTGGTGATGGAACTGAGGTAACGTTCGTCGGCCCAGGAAGATTCGTTGTGGCCGAGGTTATTGAAATAGACGCGTCCTTGTCCGTAATTCTTGATCCACGCAACGGGGACGTGATAGGGCATGGACGGATTACATTTGGCCATGTCAAGGCTCATCAGCACGCGAACTTTTTCCGGCTGCCAGTTCTTGTACTGATAGATTTCGTCACGAATGGTGAATTCGGCACCAAAGGATTTCATGAGCGGATTCTCTGGCTCATGCACGCGAATGGTAACGGTGTTACCGGCGTTCCATGGGTGACCGTTGAAGGTTCCGCCGACCATGTCCCAGTAGGGCTTGTAGTCGCCCCAGGTGTCCGCTGCGGAATGGAATCCGAGGAATCCGTGTCCTTTGGTGGTGAGCCATTCGCCGAAAAAGTAATCACGATCCGCTTCGGCGATTGGAAGCGAGCCAGTGGTGTAGAACATCACGATGTCATAGTTTTTCAGGTTGTCTTTTGTGAAGTCAGCGGCGGCATCCTGGGTACAATCGACCTTGAAGAGTCCGGTTTTTTCGCCGAGCTGAATCATGGCGAGTTCTGAGACGGCAAGTTTGTCGGTGGGGCGACTGACACTGCCGTGTTTAAAGCCGACGCTTTGAGTGAGCATCAGAACGCGGGATTTGGGCTTGTCGTCTGCCTGCAGGGGCGGCGCAAGGAAGCCGGAAACAACCATGGCCAGCAGGAGTAAACCGGGACTCAGACGCATGTGGATTCTCCGTAAGAAGCGAGGTGGGAAGCGAAGCGGCCCGGCAGGAGTGCCGGGCCGCGGTGCGGGAGGCAGCCTGCATTCTGCAGGGCCGACGGACGAAATTCCAGGCACTACGGCCTTGCAGCAGCCAGCTGGAGCATGAAATTCTGGAGTCGGGCGGCCATTTCGTTGCCGTTCGGAGCAAGTCCTGCCTGAATCATGGCGTTCGCGTGCAGCTGCAGACCACATTCGCGGAGGAATTCGCTGTTGCCGGGATTACCGCTGAGCTCTGCAAGTCGTTTCACGAGGGGCGATGACGGATTGACTTCGAGGATCATGCGGCGCATTTCGAAGTCGGGGGCGTTCATTCTGAGTATTCGCTGCATGGTGGTGCTCATGGAACCTTCGGCATTCACGAGGCAGCAGACGCTGTCTGTGAGGCGATCAGAACGGCGAACGTCCTGGACCTGACCGCCCAGAGCCTCCTTAAGGACTTCGATCAGCCGATCAAAACCTTCGGGCACGGCAGCCTGAGAATCTGCGTCGGCGGATTTGTCGGCGGTCTGTTCGTCTGTCGTGGCCGCGGGAAGTTTCAGGTCAGCAGAATCGATGGAGACGATTGATTTGTCGCGGAACGTTCCGATGGCTGAGAGAACGTATTCGTCGGCGGGGTCAGTGAGCAGCAGCACTTCAAGGTTGCGTTTGCGGAAAACTTCGAGGTTGGGATCGCGAAGCACGGTCGAGTGATCCGTGCCGCAGGCGTAGAAGATTTGTTCCTGAGTCGCGGGGGCGCGGTCGCAGTACTCGTTGAGTGACACGGTCTGGCTGGTTCCGGCACTGGTGGTGGACGCAAACCGCAGCAATGTGGCGATGCGATCGCGATTGCCGTCGGCGTGGTTCACGCCTTCCCGAAGAATGACACCGAACTCCTCGTAGAACTTTTCGTAGCTCTCGCGATTTTCTTCCGCGAGTGAATCGAGGTGATCGAGCACTTTGCGGGTGATCACTTTCTGCATGCGACGGAAAATCGTGTTGTCCTGGAGGGCTTCCCGGGAAACGTTCAGCGGGAGGTCGGCAGAATCGACGATACCGCGGAGGAATCGCAGGTAGTCGGGCAGCAGGTCGCGGTTGTCATTCTGCACCAAAATCCGCCGTGCACACAGATGCAGACCATGATCAGTCCGGCCAAAGCCCATGCGTTCGAGGTTGGCGTCAGGGCAATAGAGGACGCTGTGGAACTGAAACGGTGAATCGGCCGACAGGTGCAGGTGCCAGATCGGTTTCTGACCGGGATAGTTGGTGAGGTACTCGAAGAAATTCTGGTACTGTTCCGCTGTGACGCTGCTTTTGGGCTCCAGCCAGATTGGTGGCTGATCATTGATGTGTTCAGACTGCAGGTGAATCGGGTGCGGCACGAATGTGGAGTATTTGCGGATGATGTAGCGGAGCCGCACCGGGTCGGTGAATTCGTCGAGCCCTTCCTTCAGGTGCAGACGAATGCTGGTGCCCCGTTCGACGGGGGCCTCAGCTGGAGTGACCGTGAAGCTGCCATCACCGGTGGACTCCCACTTCCATCCGGATTGCTCGGAGTCGCTGCGGGACAGCACTTCGACTTTGTCTGCGAGCATAAATGCGGAATAAAAACCGACCCCGAATTTGCCGATGAGCGACAGATCCGGGCTGCCTTCCCCCTGCTTCTGCTGCTGGGCTCGCTGGAGGAATTCGAGCGACCCGCTGCGAGCGATGGTGCCAAGATTTGCAATCAGCTCGCTCTGCGTCATCCCGATACCGTTGTCGCGAATCAACAGAACACGCGAATCCTTGTCCGGTTCGACGTCGATCCTCAGGTCGGTCGCCACAGCACCGCCGTGCGTCAGCTGCTGGAAACGGAGTTTATCGAGAGCGTCGGAGGCGTTGGAAATGAGCTCGCGAATGGTGATTTCGCGATTCTGGTACAGCGAATGCGAAAGCAGCTGCAGCAGCTGACGGATCTCGGCCTGAAACGAATACTGCTGAACCTGTGCGTCGGCAGACATGAACGACCTTCCGTAAGAGAACATCCTGCATGACTTTTGTTGCAAAACAGCAGACTGCCATATTGGCAGCCTGTCGCTCGATGCATAATGCGTAGCAAATGCAGTGCCAGAACGTTGTGCACGGTTGGAAAGCAGCCGCCGATGTTCTCCGAATTCAATCGGCAGCGAAAACTGCCCTGGCGAATTCGCGGTGCAGTTTCCCGAATTTCCCGCCTGCCAATCCGACGGTGTCTCTGGGAATTTCGTTCCAGCCCGTTACCATACCGGGAATAAGACTGGGGCCTGAATGAAGTGGCCTGCTGATTTAATTCTGTACTCCCGGAGCTCCTCATGGACCAGGACGAAATTCTGCTCGACGCCGAAGAACGAATGGAGAAAGCAGTCAACGTGCTCCTGAATGCACTCAAAGGCATTCGCACGGGCCGAGCGAATCCGGGCCTTGTTGATTCGGTTCGTGTCGAATACTACGGCTCACCCACCCCCCTGAAACAAATCGCCAACATCAGCTGTCCCGAACCCCAGCAGATTCTCATTCGCCCCTTTGATGGATCGACGCTCGACGCGATTGCCCGTGGGATCATCGCCAGCGAACTGGGCATGGTGCCGAACAACGACGGTCGCGTGATCCGACTCAACGTCCCGCCACTCTCAACAGAGCGCCGCAAGCAAATGGTTTCCCGCATCCGCGAACTTGCCGAGGAGGCCCGCGTGGCCATCCGCAATGTACGCCGCGACGCAAACAAGCACGCTGACACGGCGGAAAAAGAAAAGACCATGTCCGAGGACGACTCAAAGGCCACCAAAGAGCAGGTCCAGGAGCTGACAAAGAAGTACGAAGGCCTCGTCAACGAGAAAGCGGCCTCCCGCGAAAAAGAAGTCATGGAAAACTAGTTCCACCCTCCCAATTCACTCTTCA
>Ga0169931_10008305_pt1 | contig 15185 bp, 18 predicted proteins | sample Kivu_15m_20L_FD_129675 | JGI IMG/M metagenome (GOLD analysis project Ga0169931, IMG submission 129675) | Freshwater microbial communities from Lake Kivu, Western Province, Rwanda to study Microbial Dark Matter (Phase II) - Kivu_15m_20L... | ecosystem: Environmental > Aquatic > Freshwater > Lake... | reverse complement strand
CCTGGTCCTGGCGAGGATGGGGCGAAGTCACATTCAAGCAAAACGCATTGACACGATTAGACTGGTGAGGAAACGATCATGATGAAGGAAGTGATGCAATACCTTGGGAACTGGACGAAGTTAGTTTTCAAGGTGATTGGCGCCGCAATTTTCGCTGCAGGCGGTGTATTCATGATCGGCGAGCGTCTCGAGATTGGACGGCTTGAAGCAGAGGCGGTTTGCCGAGTCTGTCCCGACCCATCAGGTTGTATGCAAGTTCGGGGCTACTTGCCAAGCGCACCCCACTACCCAGATCTCACCAGACGTATGGTGGGCTCCTACACCAGAACAGTAGGCAGTCTGCTCGGTGCTAACTACAGTGCCTCTGACACGCCGGGCTCGGGCGCGAAGCCTGGTGCCCCCGCTAAAGCTGCAGGTGGTGCTCCTGCAGCACCTGCAGCAGGCGATGCCAAGCCCGCGGCAGGTAAAGTCGCATCCAACGTGTGATTCTCAGTAACCCGATTGATAATATAACTGCTCAGGCCGGCATATTTCGGCACCTGAGAGCCCATGATCGTGGGTTTTTTCGCCTTCTCAAATACTGCTGCGCGGTTATTGCGCTTTGCTGCAGTGGCGTCTTGGTTGGTTGCTCAGACTACAACAGTGCGCGCTCGGCTTATGCAGCTGGGCGACACGATGAGGCCTTCACAAAGCTTATAAAGCTCGCCAAAGAGGGCCATCTCAAGGCCCAATACGAGGTTGCCATGATGTTTAACAATGGCATAGGCGTGGCCAAAGATAAGGAAGAAGCTTGGAACTGGTTTACCCGAGCGGCGAAAGCCGGCAACGTTGATGCACAAGTGGAGCTCGGCGCGCACTACGAAGCAGGTGTCGACGGACAACCCAACGGGATCATGGCTGCTCAATGGTGGAAGACGGCGGCAAAAAATGGCTCAGGTGTCGCCGCCTTCAATTTGGGTACCATGTATCGATCGGGGCGCGTAACGGCGCGTGATCTGGTGCGCGCCTATGCGTGGTTTATGGTTGCAGAAGATTTGGGCGTCATCACAGCAAAAGATCACTTGAGAAATTTGCGTGATCTCATTCCTGAGCAAGATGTCGCTAAAGCCGAGCGCTTAAAAGAAGGCTTATTGAAGGATGATCCTGCACCTGCAAAGGGGTGAGGCCCTTTGTCGTTTGAGCTACGCGATCGCTGCCGTTGAAGCAATGGAGATAAGCTTTGGCCAATGAGGAAAGCGGTCAAGAAAAGACGCTAGACCCGACGCCCCGACGGCTTGAGAAAGCCCGCGAGGAGGGGCAATTTCCACAAAGCCCCGACGTTACCACCTTGGTCCTCGTGAGTATTGGTGCACTTGCGATATGGGTGGCCGGTGGGCGCTTTCTCCAAGCGCTCGTCGATTCCACCAAGATGGCCTTGTCGTTTAGCGAGCCAGCGCGTGTTGCCCCCTTTTTGATCGAGTGGCTGCTTGGTCCTGTGGGGTCGTTACTCATTTGGATCGTGCTTGTTTTATTGGTCCTGTGGTTTGGTTCGGTTCTTGGCCCATTTGCACTGGTCAATTTCCAACCTAAATTATCAAACTTCAAGATCGATCCGGAAAGAATATCGTTTATCAATGGTCTCAAGCGGATCTTCTCAAAGCAGGGTTTAAGTCAGCTGGGCCTTGCTTTGTTAAAGGCTAGCTTGATCTTCGCAGCGATTGCGATTTACCTTTGGGCTGTGATCGATAGTGTCAGCGCCTTCAGTGGTATGAGCCTTACCAATGCGATCCTGTATGCCCTGCGATTGATTGGTGGTGGCTTGCTAGTGCTGATTGCGGTTGTGTTGATTCTTGGCGTAAGCGGCGGCTTTATTACCTCGCTCTTGTTTAAAGAGCGAATGAAAATGTCGATACAAGAACTGCGCGACGAACTCAAGGAAAGCGAAGGTAATCCTGAGTTGAAGGGGAGAATCCGTCAAAAGCAGCGAGAGATGGCTCGAAGTCGCATGATCGCGGCAGTCGAAAAAGCCGATGTGGTGGTGATGAACCCAACCCACATTGCAGTGGCTCTGAGATACGAGGCCGATAAGATGGCAGCCCCTGTTGTCGTGGCCAAAGGGCATGACAACTTCGCTTTAAGAATTAGGGATGTGGCCAAGGAGCATCAAGTACCGGTGACCGAGAGCCCGGTTTTGGCGCGTGCACTTGATGGCGCGGTAAAAGTCGGTGCTTCGATCCCCGAACCTTTATACCGCGCGGTGGCCGCGCTTATCGCCTGGGCCTACGAGGTGAAGGCTGAGCCTGCGCGTGCGCCCGAGCTTTACCTTCCCGACGACGCTATTCCTTCGGAATTCCGCCCTGAAACCAAGTCTCGTAGTCAGGACAGACCACAATCGGCATAAACCGCTCGGAACATTGCTTGGATTTGAAGTTAAGGCATTCGCCGTCCAAATCTTTAAAAATCCGAATAAAAAAGATCGGTTTTCCTTTGATGCCCGAATCCTTTTGCTCATATTGCTTGACAAGACTTCGCTTGCCTTCCCACCAAAGGCAGGTCGCACAGCAGTGCTGATCAGGGTAAATCCTAGCCGTGACCGGTTCGGTGCTCGCCTGTGTTTCGCTACTCGGTTTACTACCAAACAAAGCCATAGCGTGATCCTCTAATCGTTGCTTGGCGGAACGTAGCCGGCCGGTTGATCAACATCGTCAGAAAAGAAGTAATTTTCCATTTGTTGGGCCAAATATTTTCGCGCACGTAAATCGGCGAGATTGAGTCGATTTTCGTTGACAAGCATCGTCTGATGCTTGACCCATCCTTGCCAGGCTTCTTTACTGACCGATTCAAAAAGGCGCTGACCCAATGCACCGGGATAGGGAGGAAAATCCAATCCTTCAGCGTCCTTGTTTAATTTAATACAACGAACCGTTCTCATACTGCAATATCCTTCGTTGGAGAGCTTAAATCCTTCATCAAGACCTGCGAATTACGCTGCTTATCATAGAGCCCACGTCGCTGCACGGGTAGTTCGTCAGGCGTTACCTGCACAAAGCCGCGCTTTAAAAACCAATGCATCGTACGCGTAGTCAGCACAAACAGGCGCTTTAACCCTGCCGCCCTCGCTCTTTGCTCGATATGGCGCAAAAGCCTCTCACCATCGCCCTGGCCTTGCGCTCCTGGGTTGACCGCAACGCAGGCCATTTCTCCCATCGACGACTCCGGGAAGGGGAAAAGCGCTGCACATCCAAAAATCACACCGTCATGCTCAATGACTGAAAACCGCTCAATATCGCGCTCGACAGTCCCGGGTTCGCGCCTCACCAAGGTCCCATCGTCTTCAAGCGGTCGGATGATCGATAAGATGCCGCCAACATCATCGATGGTGGCTTCGCGCAAGGCTTCGAGCGTCTCTTCAACAACCATGCTTCCAACGCCATCGTGCAAAAAGAGTTCGAGTAAAAGCGATCCGTCGGTATCGAAGGGGACAAGATGGCTTCGCTCAACACCGCCCTCTGCTGCTCGCAAAGCGGCACTAAGATAACCGCGTGCTGCCTCACTGGGTTGTAGCGCGTCGTTTGAGGCCAGCAACGCGCGTGCATTAGCTTCTGAGATCTCACTCAAAACTTCGCCAGAAGCGCTCTGCATGCCAGGCAATTCGGTGAGGAAAATCAGCTTATCGGCATCGAGCGCAATAGCCGTGGCGACCGCGACGTCTTCCATGCTCAGGTTGAAGGCTTCGCCGGTTGGCGAAAAGCCAAGCGGGGACAATAAAACCACCGAACCGTAATCTAGTGCCGAGCGAATGGCGGCACGATCGATTTTTCTCACCAGACCGGTGTGCTGGAAGTCGACACCTTGCACAATGCCAACAGGCCTTGCGCTTACCAGGTTGCCCGAAATAACTCGGATCGCCGAGTTGGCCATGGGCGTATTCGGTAGACCCTGCGAGAAGGCCGCTTCAATATCGAGTCGAATCTCGCCTGATGCTTCCTTAAGGCACTCGAGTGCTGGGGAGTCGGTGATCCGCATGCCTTGGGCAAATCGACCTTCGAGTCCACGCAAGCGTAGTTGCTCCTCGACCTGGGGTCGGCAGCCGTGGACAACGACGATTCGAATCCCAAGCGCTGTCAATAATGCGATGTCTTGAATCAGCGCATTTAATCGGCCTGCCTGCACGAGCTCGCCTGGAAAGCCAACCACAAAGGTTCGGTGTCGAAAGTTATGAATATAGGGGGCAACTGAGCGTAGCCAATAAACAAACTGGGAGGCAGCCACCGCAGGCGCTAAGCTATGGCTGAAGTGGCTATCGGATCGTGGCGAAATAGGGCCCGCATGCAGGGAATCGGACTCGGAAGGCATGGCGCGAATTGTCGCATAAGCTAGGCCTCACATTCATGGAGCAATAGATTGAACTCTTCGCAAGACATACTAAAACGCGCTGCTGCTCAGGCGGCCTTGCAATGGATCGAACCTGGCATGATCTTGGGCGTCGGCACTGGCTCGACCGTTAACCATTTGATCGATCTCATTGGTCAACAAGGCCTGAAGCTAGAAGCTGCGGTTTCGAGTTCTGAGGCAAGCAGCAAGCGTTTGCGTGCCTTGGGTGTGCCGCTTCTCGATGCGAATGCTGTTGACCGTTTGCCACTTTATATCGATGGCGCTGATGAAGTCGATCCAAGCTGTTGTCTGATCAAAGGGGGTGGTGGAGCACTGACCCGCGAAAAAATTCTTGCTGACCTTGCTGATCGTTTCGTTTGCATCGTTGATGAGGCTAAATGCGTGGCATGCCTCGGAGCATTTCCCTTGCCTATCGAGATCTTATCCATGGCAGAAAAGCAAATTAGCAAAAAGCTGGAAAAACTGGGGGCGAGGGTTGTGCTTCGCAAGAATTTTATAAGTGATAACGGCCACCCGATTATCGACGTTTCAGGTTTGACGATTAAAGATCCGCGTGGGCTTGAGTCGATGATGAACCAATGGCCTGGCGTTGTGACCGTCGGTCTTTTTGCTCAAAGGCCTGCCGACCTTGTGCTGGTTGCAGCCAACGATGGGATCAAGACCTTGTCCATGGCCTGACAAGGTCTTGATGTGCGGTTTTTCGGATAAAGCTTCAATACCTGAGAACCGCAGTCATTGGGTTTAGTGATCAATACGCTCAAAAACTGCAGCGATGCCCTGGCCACCACCAATACACATCGTCACCAATGCGTAACGGCCATTAATACGTTGTAATTCATGGATCGCTTTAAGCGTGATAATCGCACCGGTAGCGCCGATGGGGTGTCCAAGCGAAATGCCAGAGCCGTTCGGATTAAGCTTTGCCGGGTCCAAGTCTAAATCACGACAAACCGCAAGCGCCTGGGCGGCAAAGGCCTCATTGGCTTCGACCACATCCATTTGGTCAGCTCGCAAACCTGCTTTTGCCAATGCCTTTCGCGACGCTGGTACCGGCCCGATGCCCATGATGTGGGGCTCAACTCCAGCATGTGCATAGCTCACCAGTCTAGCCATCGCTTTTTTGCCTTGGCGTGCGGCGGCAGCAGCGTCCATCAGCACAACAGCAGCGGCGCCATCATTAATGCCTGAGGCGTTTCCTGCTGTAACAGTCCCGTTTTCCTTAAGGAAAACCGGCTTGAGCTTACTCATATCTTCCGGCTTGACATCGAGACGAACATGCTCGTCGGTGTCAAAAACGGTTGGGCCTTTGCGGGACTTGATTTCAAGACCCAGAATTTGCGCCTTAAAGCGGCCTTCCTCAATGGCACGAGCTGCCCGCTTGTGACTTTCAACGGCAAGTGCGTCCTGATCATCGCGGCTAATGCCCCATTGTTTGGCCACATTCTCAGCGGTAATGCCCATGTGAACCGTTTGGAAGGGATCGGTTAGCGCGCCAACCATCATATCGATGGTTGCACCATTGCCCATGCGCGCACCCCAGCGTTCGGCTGGAAGGATGTATGGGCCACGACTCATGCATTCAGCACCGCCCCCAATCGCGACGTCGGCATCGCCTAGCAGAATCGACTGGGCGGCACTCACAATGGCTTGTAAGCCGCTTCCACAAAGGCGGTTTACATTCATCGCAGGCGTTTCTTTACTCAGACCGCCGTCAATGGCTGCAACCCGCGACAAATACATATCGCGTGGTTCGGTATTAACGACGTGTCCAAAGGCCAGATGGCCCACTTCGGCAGGATCGACACCGGCTCGACTCACGGCCTCGCGGACGACACTGGCTGCAAGCTTGGTGGGGGCGAAGTCTTTCAAACTGCCGCCGAAGGTTCCAACAGCGGTGCGTGCACCTTCGATCACAACAACTTCTCTACTCATGGGAATTCTCCTTGGGAGTGCGGATGGCTTAATAGGGTCCTGTCGATATTTCTTAATGGAGCGTGGGTGCGCGGCCCTTACTGCGGCCCCGGAAAATGCGCTGCATCGCCCGCATCGTGCCAACAATAATGGCATCTTGTCCAATCGTATGCGCGGTATCGGCAATCAGGTCCCATGTCACATCAGCGCCTGCGGCTTTCAGGCTTTTGTAAGCTTGATGTCCGTAGATTGCCGGAACGCGATGGTCTAAATCACCATGGATTAAGTGCACCGAACAAGGCACGCGTTCATCGGCTAAAAGCGGCCTTGCCAGTTGGGCAGCGTAGGCGACAACGATGCTGCAAACCTGCGCTTGAGGGATCGCTGTCGGGTGTTTATGCAAGGCTTCAGTGGCTGATGGGTGCTCATCGCTTAACTCGGCCGCCCTTGAGCTTCGAGCCAGCTCGAGAGCGATCGTGGCCCCTTGCGCAAAACCGATCACCGTTGTTTGCGATGCAATCAGTCCAAGCTCGCGTTGTTGGGCCCTGATCTGCCTGGCGACCGCCTCAGCGCAGGCGGGGGCCGCGTCGCGCCGACTGCTATGTTTCTCCCACCACAATGATGCCTTGTGCGGTGGTTGCAAAATGATGCAAACAGCACTTGGAAACTTGAGCTGCCAGGCAAGCGCGACAGGTGTGAACAACTCAGCGCTGCTTTCCCCCGGTAAAAAAACTAGCAAGCGGTTTGGCTTGATCCCTTCAGTAATGGGGGGCAACTCTATCCATCCAGAGGGCTGTTTCATGTCATAAGAATTGTAAAGCTTATATAGGCTTGCAAGCCATGTGAACTATAAAAATTTCGAACCCGCAAGGTAGGCTACAGCGGCAAGCATGCCAGACGCTGGGATGGTAATGATCCAAGCCCACACGATGCGTCCTGCGACCGCCCAGCGCACAGCGCTCATCCGATCGGCCGCTCCGACCCCGACGATCGATCCTGTAATGGTATGGGTTGTAGAAACTGGAATACCGAAACCCGATGCGATGAACAGGCTCATCGCTCCACCAGTCTCAGCTGCAAAGCCACCAACCGGTTTGAGTCGCGTGATGCCCTGTCCCATGGTCTTAACGATACGCCAGCCACCGAAAAGCGTGCCAAGGCCAATGGCAAGATAGGCCGACCAAATCACCCAAGATGGCAGGTGGTCGCGGCTTGTGAGATTTGCAGAAATCAGTAGCAGCCAAATAATGCGCATGGTCTTTTGCGCATCATTGGCGCCGTGTCCCAGACTGTAGAGCCCCGATGAGAGCAGTTGGAGTCTTCGAAACCAGCGATCCACCCTTCGTGGGGTGGTGCCTCGAAGCAGCCAAGCAGTCGCAACCACAATCAGACTCGACAACACAAAGCCGAGTAAGGGCGCAACGAGAATGAAAACCAGGGTTTTGGCAATACCGGTGCCCATGAGGGCTGCTGGCCCTGTCTTCAGCATCGCCGCTCCGATCATGCCGCCGATAAGCGCATGCGACGAACTTGAAGGAATACCCAACCACCAAGTGATCAGGTTCCAGGAAATAGCGCCGCTTAATGCTCCAAAAATAACAATGTGATCAATAAAAGAAGGATCAACAATACCCTTGCCCACGGTGGCAGCAACTTTGAGTTCAAAAAAGAAAAAAGCAAGCATATTGAAGCTTGCAGCCCAAAGTACGGCCTGGAAAGGTTTTAAGACGCCTGTGGTAACAACCGTAGCGATCGAGTTGGCTGCATCGTGAAAGCCATTGATGAAGTCAAAGATTAATGCGAGCGCAACGAGGCCAACAAGCACCGTCATCGACATGCTTAAGGGGTCCATCAGGCGTGATCGAGCACAACAACTTCAACGATCTTTGCTGCGTCTTTACATTTGTCGGTGAGCTCTTCGAGTAATTCGTATACCGCTTTCATTTTTATAACTTGCTTGGCATTTTCCTCATCACGGAAAAGCTTTGACATTGCAGCTCGCATCACACGATCGGCATCGGATTCGAGGCGATCGATCTCTTCGCAGGTTTGCAGAATCGCGCGCGCATTGTCCCAGTTCGACATCAATTTAACGGCATGGCGCAAACGCTCAGCCGACATCAGGCCAAGCTCAGCCAATTGCACCGCTTCCTTGGTAACGCTTTGCAAGTCATAAAGAACCACAGCTTCGGCAACATCTTGCACCAGATCAAGCACATCATCGAGTCCGTTAACCAGGGTGTGAATATGGTCGCGGTCGATCGGTGTGACAAAGGTTTTGTGCGCCATGGCAATGGTATCGAGGGTTGTTTTGTCTGCCGATTTCTCGATGTCATCGACTTTGGCGATCAATTGCTTGCGTGCGGCTAGGTCGTCAAAACGGTGCAGTAAGTCGACCAAAACCTTATTACCTTCGACGACCTGGCCTGCAAGTTTGTCGAAATGTTCAAAAAAATTACCGTCTGCGGGCATGAGGCGTGAAAACATGAATAGCGCCTTAGGGCTGTCACAAACCCGTCATGTTAAAGCACCGGGCGGGTCCTCGTGCTTAAGTTGCCCTTAAAGGCGATTTAAGCAATCAAGATAAGCATCGGTATCGGGCATGCGTTTTTGGCGCTGTGCCTCCCAAAGCACAAGGCCCAGGCACTCCATCGCCTGATGGGCTGCCTCATGACGATCGCCGTGGGTTTTGCTGAGGAGTGATTGCCAGGCTTTGCGAATCCCAGGCGGTTGATCCGCGCCGATTTGCTCCTCGATGGCAAGGTGCATCGACAAATGTAAAAAGGGGTTTTCGTGGCCTGATGCCGGATTGAAAACCTCCTCAACTGCGCGATCGGGCTCATCAAGTAGTGCCTGATACTCGGGATGCTCAGCGCACCAGGAGGCCGCCAGCACTTGCAGCGGTTCGCAAGGAAGTGATTGTTGGCTACGCGACCAGGCTTCACAAAAAAAACGTCGGACGTCGGCAGAACTCGGATTAAACAGCATGGTGATTGAGCACGGTGATCAGAATATTGATGGATGAAGGCTTGCTGAAGAAGATCGCATCGATCAATCAGCTTTGGTTTTGTTTTTCATATCACACAAGTCCGCGACCATGCATGTCGGGCAATCGGGCTTTCGTGCCTTGCACACATAGCGGCCATGAAGAATTAGCCAGTGATGGGCATCGCGTAGAAATTCGGCTTCTATGAAACGCAGCAATTTCATTTCAACCGCCAGAACATCTTTACCGGGCGCCAAACCTGTGCGATTGGCAACACGGAAAATATGGGTGTCGACAGCCATTGTGGCTTCGCCAAAGGCTGTGTTGAGTACGACGTTTGCTGTTTTTCTGCCAACGCCTGCCAGAGCCTGCAAAGCTTCACGTTCGCGCGGTACCTCACCATCGTGATGCTCAAGCAACATGGCGCAGGTCTCTAGCACATGCTTGGCTTTGGATTGGTACAAACCAATGTGCTTAATGTGTTTGATGAGACCGGCCTCGCCGAGCTTGAGCATTGAGGCAGGATCGGGCGCTTCAGCAAACAATCCTCGTGTGGCCAGATTCACGCTCTTATCAGTAGCTTGAGCCGAGAGAATGACTGCGATCAATAATTCAAAGGGATTACGCCAATGCAGCTCGGTTTGAGGATGAGGGTTGGCCGCGCGCCAACGCTCAAACATTTCACGGCGTTTGGCCTTATTCATGGCTTGTGCTCGCCCCCTTGTTTAAACGATCCTGCCTTTCTTTGGCACGAGCGATGGCTGCATCGATGATTGCGCGCGCTCGAGGGTTGGATGCCGCATCCGACTGGCGCTTGACGTGAGCTTTTTCGAGTTGATAGCGAAGGCCTTCCTCTTCTTGCCTTCTTATTCGCTCGGTGCGATGCTCAAAGCGGATGCGGGCTTCTTTTGCGTCTGCCGCTGTCCACATACGTTCGGGCTGCCATGGCCGCATCTCGATACAGTCAACAGGGCAGGGAGGCAGGCAAAGCTCACAGCCTGTGCAACGCTCGGCAATCACTGCATGTAAGCGTTGAGGACCGCCCAAAATCGCATCAACCGGACAGGCAATAATGCATTTCGTGCAACCGATGCAATCCTCGGCCACAACCCATGCAAAGCGCAGGCTTTGCTCTTCACCACAGTTAGGGTCTAGCGGCTTGGCGTTTTGGCCTGTTAGTTGCGAGAGTGCCTCGATGCCTTTTTGTCCGCCGGGTGGGCAACGATTGATATCAGCCAAGCCATGAGCAATCGCTTGCGCATAGGGCTTACATGCTGGGTAGCCGCAACGGGTGCATTGGGTTTGGGGAAGGATCTGATTGATTGCCTCAGCAAGATCCATCTTGGACCCTAAAACACCTAGCGCGTCTTGATGCGACTTGGGTGCGCGGCGATGAAATCGCGAACCTTGGGGTAAATCAACTCGCGCCATCGCCTACCGCTAAAAATGCCGTAGTGGCCTGCGCCCATGGCAACATGGTGTTGCTTGTGCGCTGGGGCAAGATTGGGTGTCAGGCCATGAGCGGCCTCGGTCTGGCCAGAACCCGAGATATCGTCAAGCTCGCCCTCAATCGTGAAAAGCGGCACATCCCGTATCGCTTTCGGGTCTACCCGAAGCAGCTCGCCATCCACATCGACATCCCAGGTCCCATTCGGAAGCTTGTGTTGCTGGAAAACAGTATGAATCGTGTCAAGGTAGTACTCGGCTGGCATATCAAGCACAGCGTTGTACTCATCGTAAAAACGCCGGTGTTGCTCAGCGTCTTGCATATCACCACGCACGAGGCTCTGATAAAAATCCCAGTGAGAGGTCGCGTGACGATCAGGATTCATAGCGATAAAGCCCGCATGCTGCAAAAAGCCTGGATAAACTCGACGCCCTGCACCCGGATACTTGCCTGGCACGCGGAAAATCACATTGTTTTCAAACCAAGCAAAAGGCCGATCAGTCGCATATTGGTTGACGGTTGTGGGGCTTCGCCTGGAGTCGATGGGCCCACCCATCATCGTCATACTCAGTGGCCGCGCCTTATCTTTAAGCGAACACATCAAGCTGATGGCGGCCATCACCGGCACAGTCGGTTGACAAACCGACATCGAGTGAACTTCAGGACCAAGTAGCCTGAAAAATTCGATGCAGTAATTAACGTAGTTGTTTAAGTGAAAGTCTCCCTCGGCAAGCGGCACCATGCGCGCGTCTACCCAATCGGTAATGTACACATTGTGATCGGGCAACATCGTGCGGACGGTATCACGCAATAAGGTTGCGTGATGCCCCGAAAGCGGGGCAAACATCAATACCGAAGGGTCGTTTTCACGATGGCTCAAGGACTTGGGGAGCAAGCGCTCAAACCGTATTAATTTACAAAACGGCTTATTGAGCACACAGCGTTCGATGATGGGGACTTCTTCGCCTCCGATCATGACGTTTTTGATATCGAACAGGGGCTTTTCGTACTCTTTACCTAAGCGGTGCATGAGTTCGAGGCCTGCCGAAACACGCGCGGCGCCTGGCACGTGCGCGAGGGGGCTGTAGGGATTGGCATACATTTGTGATGCCGACAATGCCCAATCTGAAAGTGGCTGTAAAAAGGCCCGTTGTGCTTCCCGCCATTGATAAAGCATCTTCTATGGTCCTTATGAGCGCTTCAATTCGGAAAGCTTGTTGGTCTTGTCTTTCCAATCCTCGGCATCAGGCAGTGCACCTTTTGCTCGCGTAATGCTTGGCCATCCGGCTTTCGATAACTCCAGATTGAGCTTGATCATGTGTTCCTGGTCGGGGGGCACGTCTTCTTCGGCGCGAATAGCATCCACAGGACACTCGGGAATACAAACCGCGCAATCGATACACTCATCAGGGTCGATGACCAGCATATTTGGCCCTTCCCTGAAGCAATCAACCGGGCAAACATCCACGCAATCGGTGTAGCGGCAGCGGATGCAGGATTCCATTACGACGTGCGTCATCTGTAGACCTCTTTTGACCAGAATCGTTGAATTCTAGCCCAACTGTAAAGCAAAGCTGACGCAGCTCTCGAGTGTCGCTAGAATCACCCCATGATCATCGCCTCATTGCTCGACACCGACCTTTATAAATTCACCATGATGCAAGTGGTTCTCCACCACTTTCCAGGTGCTCATGTCCAATATCGCTTTAAATGCCGAACCCAAGGGGTCGACCTAAGGCCCTTGATCGACGAGATTCGCGACGAGATCAATGCCTTGTGTACCCTTCGCTTTCGAGAACGTGAGCTTGACTACCTGCGCAGCCTACGTTTTATCAAAAGCGACTTCGTTGATTTTCTCGCTCTTTTTCAAATGAATCCGCGCTTGATTCAGATTAAAGGGCTTGACTCAGGCGAACTCGACATGACGGTCGAGGGGCCATGGTTACACACCATTCTCTTTGAGATACCGGTACTGGCGATCATCAACGAGTTGTATTTCAGACGGATGCATCCAATGCCCGACTACCTCGAAGGCAGGCGTCGTCTGATCGACAAATCAAGGCTGATCACTGCAGATCCAGAGCTGGCCGGGCTCACGCTTGCCGACTATGGCACGCGACGACGCTTCTCGCGCTTATGGCATGAGGAGGTCTTATTGAGCTTAAAGACAGCGCTAGGTCCGCATTTTGTTGGCACCTCGAATGTGTTTTATGCGATGAAACATGGCATGACGCCGCTTGGCACGATGGCTCACGAGTACTTGCAAGCATGTCAGGCTCTCGGTCCGCGGCTTCGCGATTCTCAGATCTATGGTTTTGAGACTTGGGCACGCGAGTATCGCGGCGATCTCGGTATTGCCTTATCCGATGTCTACGGGCTTGATGCGTTTTTGAATGATTTCGACTTGTATTTTTGCAAATTATTCGATGGCGCCCGTCATGATTCAGGCGACCCCTTTCATTGGGGTGAACGGATGATTGCCCACTATGAGCAGCATCGAATTGATCCAAGAACAAAGACATTGGTGTTTTCTGACGGCTTAACCATACCGGTCTTAATCGAGCTTTATAAGCGCTTCCATCAGCGCAGTAAAATTGCGTTTGGTGTCGGTACTAATCTCACGAACGATCTCGGTTATGTACCATTACAAATTGTGATGAAAATGGTCCGTTGTAATGGCCAACCGGTTGCCAAGCTTTCAGACACGCCAGCCAAGAATATGTGTGATGACGAGGCCTACCTAGGCTACTTGCGCCAAGTGTTTGGCATTCCAAACCCCAACGACGCAAAGGAAGCTCGATGATCCCCGATACCTCCAATGCCCGGCGTTCAATCCTGGCGCGTATTCGGCAGGCGCAGGCCCACGGCGATCCTGCCAAAGGGTCGCCGGCGGATCTAGCCCGCACGAGAGATCGCGATGCCTACCTCGCTGAACGTCCGCGCGGCTTTGGCCCAAGTGTTGGAGCCGATGTGCTTGAACATTTTTCGAATCAAGCCCAGCGGATGGCCAGTACGATCGATCGTGTACCAACTGAGGCCGACGTACCCCAAGCCATTGCTCGTTATTTGGTCGCGCAACAATTGAGTTTGCGTATTGCGGCCTGGCCCAGTTTTTCTCATATAAATTTTGATATCAAGGATGCTGATTTACCCGCCCTTGAACTTGAATTTCGCGCCCCGGTCGGTGAGGACCTGGTGGGCCTTGGAGGTGCTTTTGCCGGGATCGCTGAGACCGGTACCTTAATGCTCTTATCTTCAGAGCAAACGCCAGCCTCAACTCATTTGCTGCCAGAAACTCATATCGCTTTGCTTCATGTGAATCGGGTGGTTGGACATTATGAAGATGCTTTCGCGCTGATGCGTGCTGAGCATGGTGAGCCACCTCGCGCTATGAATCTTGTATCAGGGCCCTCCAGAACGGCCGACATCGAGCAAACGCTCGTGATGGGTGCTCACGGACCCTATCGGGTTCACATCATCTTAATTGGCTGACCTCTAGAGAAAGCATCATGTCAAATACGAATTCGCAACATGCTCGGCCAAAGTCTCGTTTGTTGATTACACGCCGTGTTTTTCCCGCAGTCATTGAAGCGCTCGCCGATCACTTTGAAATCGAACACAACGAAGCCGACGAACCCTGGGGGGCTGAGGCGATGCGTCAACGAGTCGCGACCATCGACGCCTTATATACGGTGGCAACCGATCGTATCGATGCTTCGGTGATTGAAGCGGCCCCGCACTTGAAGATGATCGCGACTGGTTCTGTTGGTTATAACCATATCGATTTGGCTGCTTGCAGGCAACGCGGCATACCCGTCAGCCATACGCCTGATGTGCTCACCGAAGCGACTGCCGATATGGCTTGGGCCTTGTTAATGGCTACTGCCCGTCGCGTGACCGAGTCTGAGCGCTGGCTGCGCGATGGTTCGTGGAAAGGCTGGGCCTGGGATCAGTTTCTGGGCGCTGACCTACATGGTGCAAACCTTGGGATTGTCGGTATGGGGCGTATTGGTGCTGCCATTGCACGCCGTGCTCAAGGCTTTTCGATGCGTGTTTTTTATCACAATCGTAGCGAGTCGCCCCAGGCCAAAGCCCTAGGTGCAAGTTTAATGTCCTTAAACGACTTGCTTGCATCGGCTGACCATGTGGTTTTGGTGCTTCCCTACTCACTAGCCACTCACCATGTGATTGGTGCTGAGCAAATAAGAAAGATGAAGCCAACCGCCACGCTCATCAATATTGCAAGGGGAGGCATCGTCGATGATCAGGCCCTTGCTGCTGCGCTTCAAGAGCGGCGTATTGCCGCGGCGGGGCTCGATGTTTTTGAAGGTGAGCCTCAAGTACATCCTGAGCTGCTTGCTTGCAACAATATTGTCCTCACACCCCACATCGGCTCGGCAACCTTATCGTCGCGACTGGGGATGGCGATGTTGGCAGCGCGTAATCTTCTTGCCTGGCGTTCTGGGT
>Ga0169931_10008304_pt1 | contig 15188 bp, 15 predicted proteins | sample Kivu_15m_20L_FD_129675 | JGI IMG/M metagenome (GOLD analysis project Ga0169931, IMG submission 129675) | Freshwater microbial communities from Lake Kivu, Western Province, Rwanda to study Microbial Dark Matter (Phase II) - Kivu_15m_20L... | ecosystem: Environmental > Aquatic > Freshwater > Lake... | reverse complement strand
GGCGCATTCGGCCGACCCGCTCGATCACGACCGGCTCGCGGGCCTGCGGGTGGGCGTGGTGGGCGCCGGCGCCTCGGCGATGGACAGCGCCGCCACCGCGCTCGAGGCGGGCGCCGCCCACGTGCACCTGCTGGTGCGCCGGACCGACATCCCGCGCATCAACAAGGGCAAGGGCGCGTCGCACCCGGGCTTCGTGCAGGGCCACGGGCGGCTGCCCGACCACTGGAAGTGGCGGATCCGGCACTACATCAACGTGCAGCAGGTGCCGCCGCCGCGCAACAGCACGCTGCGCGTGTCGCGCCATCCGAACGCGCACTTCCACCTCGGCTGCGCCGTCGAGTCGGTGCTCGAGCGCGACGGCGCGCTGCGCGTGCAGACCTCGGCCGGCCCCCTGGCGCTCGACTTCCTCATCGTGGCCACCGGCTTCACCGTCGACTGGGCGCAGCGGCCCATGCTGCGCCACCTCGCGCCGCACGTGCGCCTCTGGCGCGACCGCTTCCGGGCCCCGCCCGGCGAGGACGACGCGGAGCTCGCCGGCTCGCCCGATCTGGGCCCGGCCTACGAATTCCAGCCGCGCGCGGGGGCCCGGTGCCCGGGTCTCGAGCGCGTGCACTGCTTCTGCTATCCGGCGGCGCTGTCACTGGGCGTGATCACCGGCGATATCCCGGCCATCAGCGAAGGCGCGCTGCAGCTCGCCAACACGCTGGCCGGCATGTTCTACGCCGAGGATATCGACCACCACTTCGCGCGGATGCAGGCCTACGCCGTGCCCGAGGTGTTCGGCGACGAATGGACGCCATCGCCGCTGCCGCCCCTCGCCCGTTGACCCCAAGGGACTCCATGAACACACCCGACGACGTGATCGACCAGGCCGCGGGCCTGTCGCCCGGCGACCCGCTGCACGATGCGCGCCGGTTGCGGGCCACCGTGGTGGCTGCCACCCAGGCGAGCCACGACGCGCTGCTGTTCCAGCCGGTGCCCGGCCTGTCGGTAGCCGACCGGCTGCGGGTGGCCGCCCATGCCTGCGAGGCGGCCGGTGCCCCGGCGCTGGCCTGGCACTACGCCCGCCTGCTCGATGGCGTGCCCGATGCCGACGGGAACGCCTCGCCCGCCCTGGCCGCGATGCGCCGTTTCGCCGCCACCCTCACCACCGATCCGCGCCGCGGCGACCGCGCCGCGATCCAGGCGCTGAAGGCCGCCGGGCTCGACGACCGCGCGATCGTCGCACTCGCGCAGCTGGTGGCCTTCCTGTCTTACCAGACCCGGGTGGTGGCCGGCCTGCGCGCCCTGCAGGCGAGCCGGGGAGACGCCCGATGAGCCAGACCCCCGTGATCCGCCGCAACGGCTTCACCAACGAGAACCTCCAATGGATCTCCTGGCTCACACCGGTGGACCTCGCGCAGGCCGGCCCGCTGCAGCTCGAGGTGCTCGAGCAGAGCCACGCCCAGGCGCGCACCTCGCCGTACTACCTGACGCTGGTGCACGAGCCGCTGATGCTGCGGCATCGCTCCGAGGCCTACAACGCCATCATGTACGCGCCGGGCGGCCTGCCGCGTGCCGAGCGCGAGCTGGGCGCGATGGTGGTGTCGGTCACCAACGGCTGCGTCTACTGCACCTCGGTGCATGCGCAGCGCTTCGCCCAGCTCGCGAAGCGCCACGACACGGTGGAGCAGGTGTTCGACGACCCGGCCACCGCCGGTACCAGCGAGCGCGAGCGGGCGATCGCGCAGTTCGCCCGGGCGGTGACGCTGCGGCCGCAGCAGCTCGGCCCGAATGACATCGCGCCACTGCGGGCGGTGGGCATGACCGACCCCGAGATCATCGACCTGCTGCACGCCACCGCGATCTTCGGCTGGGCCAACCGGCTGATGCACAACCTCGGCGAACCGGCGGCGGCGGGCTGACGCCCCGCCGCGGTCCACGGCTGGCGGAGTCGTCGGGGCGCGACGAACGGGATGACCGATTCGCTCACAGGATTCCGGCGCCTGCCCCGATCACCACCACCCCCAGGATCCGTCGACCCGCGGGCCGCCACTGCGGCTGCGGCGGCTACGTGGGTCGGGAGAGCGAGCGACCCCAGGCCATTTCCGGGCCTTCGCGTTCGACCCGCACGGGCAAACCGGCACGGGGTCGATCCGGATCGTGACGCGGCTCGAGCCACGTGCGGCCCGGGCGTTGCAGCGCGGCACGCGCATGCCCCGAGCCGAGGCATCGCGCAGCGCCGCGTCCGACGGCGGCCCGTTGGCGTGCTCGCACTCGCTCTGGGGCGCGAGCATGAACGGGTCCGGCCTGACCCCGCGGTACGGCCGGCCTCAAGCCTTCAGCGGCGTGAATTCGTAGCCGCTGCCGCGTCGCGCGAGGGTACCGATGGCCGAGCCTGGCAGGTGATAGCCGGCCGGCAGCAGGTTCTCGGACAGCACCCGCTCGGCCAGCCGGCGGCGCACCTGGCGCGCGGCCTCGGCGTCCGTGTCGAAGGCCACCTGCCAGTCGGGGTTGCGGACGAACAGCGCCGCCACGTTGGTGGTGTCGGCCCAGTACAGCAGGCGCCGGCTGCCCCCTTCGATCAGGAACGCGGTGTGGCCCGGCGTGTGGCCATGCGCGGTGACCGCGCGGATGCCCGGCAGCGGTTCGGTGTCGGGCTCGAAGCGGCTGACGCTGGCCGCGATCGGGCCGAACACCCGGCGCACCGCGTTGAACACACCACGCCCTGCCTCGGGCGTGGCCGCCATCCGCGCATCGTCCATCCACCAGTTCCAGTCGGCCGCCGGCGCGAAGATCCGGGCATTCGGGAAGGTGATTGCACCGGCCTTGTTGCGCAGGCCGTTGATGTGATCGCCATGGAAGTGCGAGAGGACGATCGCGGTGATCGACGACGGCGCGATCCCCGCCGCCGCCAGGTTCCGCATCAGCTTGCCCGCGGTGGGCGCACCGAATCGTCGCCGATCAGGACGACGCGTGCAGCGTAGCGCCCGGGTGCAAACCCTGCAGCCCGCTCAGGCATCCGGGCCGGCGGTCGGCGGCGCGACGCTGGCGGACCCATGCTGCAGCCGCAGCGACTTGCGGTCGGTCTTGCCGGTGGAGGAGCGCGGCAGGTCGGCCACGAAGCGGACCTCGCGCGGGTAGCCGAACGCCGAGTACTCCGTGCGCACCAGGTCCTGCAGCGAACCGACCAGGGCCGAGGAGCCCTGCGCGCCGGCCTGCAGCACCACGTAGGCAACCACCGTGGAGCCCCGTTCCGGATCGGGAACACCGATCACGGCCGCGTCCTGCACCTGCGGATGGCGGCGCAGTGTGGCCTCCACGTCGTGCGGCCCGATCCGATAGCCGGCCGACTTGATCACGTCGTCGCGCCGGCCCACGTACCAGAGGTGTCCGTCGGGGTCCATGCTCGCGATGTCCTTGGTGCGGAACCACGCGCCACCGAAGTCGCGCTCGCTGTCTTCGGGCCGGCGCCAGTATCCGAGCGGCCAGTTGGGGCTGCTGCGCGCCAGCAGGCAGATCTCGCCCTCGACACCGCGGGGCACCTCGCGACCCTCGTCATCGAGCACACGCACCTCGTAGCCGGGGATCACGGTGCCCATCGCGCCAGGCTTGATCGGCACGTGCGGCGAGCCGCCGATCAGGATGCCGACCTCGGTGCAGCCGTAGAACTCGGCCGGCCGGACACCGAACTGTTCGAGAAACCATTCGGAAGCCTCGACCCCGAGCGGCTCGTTCGAGGAGGACGCCACGCGCAGGCGCAGCGGCAAGCGCCGGCCGATCGAGCGGTCACGCATCATCACCCGGATCGCGGTGGCGTTGATGAACGCATTCGTCACCTCGTGGCGGGCGAGGGTGCGCAGCAGCCGCTCGGGATCGTACCGTTCGTGGCGGTAGCACAGGTTGACCGCGCCGCACTGCCAGGGGCCGAGGATCTTGCGGACCCACCAGCTCCACTCGCCGATCCCGTAATAGCGCTCGCCGTCGCGCAGATCCTGGACGAAGCGCGTCTCGTCGCCGGCGATCATCACGCGGTGCGGCAGCATCACGCCCTTCGCGGTGCCGGTAGTGCCGGAGGTGTACGCGATGAACGCGAGTGAATCGGCGGGAGTCCTCACCGTCTCGAAGCGCCCGCTGAACCCGGTGAAGTCGAACCGGTCGAGCAGCACCGTGCCGTCGGGAACGAGGCGGTCGAAGCGGTCCGCGAAGCGGGTCTCGGTGACCAGCACCTTCGGTTCGAGCTCGGCCACGCGTTCACCGATCACCCGATCGGACAGCAGGTCGCTCATCGTGGCCAGCACCGCGCCGGCCTTGAGCACGCCGAGGATCGCGGCCGCGGTCTCGGGGCTCTGGCGCAGGATCATCACCACACGGTCGCCGGCGACCACCCCACGGGCGACCAGCGCGGCGGCGAAGCGGCTCGAGCGCTCCTGCAATTCCCGCCAGAACACGTGCCGCACCGTTCCCTGATCGTCGTCCCAGATCATCGCGAGCCTGTCGGGCGGATGGCGGTCGCAGGCTTCCTCGACGACGTTGTAGTGGGCGGGCGTCGGCCAACGGGGGACGGAGGCGAGCCGGTACCACGGGGAGGGCGCTGTGGATTCGAAGGACAAGGGGCGCTCCGTCGATGCGTTCAGCGGCCCGGTGCCAGGAACTGGCGCGCACCGTCCTGCGAGACGCCCGAGACGAACCCACGCCGGTGCTGCCGCTCGGCGGCCGCGCAGACGCTCGCGATCTCGTCGGACAGGCTGTCGTACAGGTACGCCTTCGTCCTCGCGTAACTGTCGGCGGGGCTCGACGCCAGCTCGCGAACCCGGTCGATCGCCGAATCGAGCAGCCGCTCCCGCGGCACCAGTGCATCCAGGAAGCCGAGCCTCATCAGTTCCTCGGCTGCCATCAGCCGTCCGCTGAGCGCGAGTTCCCGGGCCCGCATCAGGCCCACGCTGCCCTGCATCAGCCAGGTGCCCGTGACCGAGGCCAGCCCGGTGCGCACCTCGGGCTGCCCCATCCGGGTCCCTGCATGGCCGATCCGGGTGTCGCAGGTCAGTGCCACCTGGAACCCCCCGCCCGCGGCCACGCCATTGACGCCCGCCACCAGCGGCTTGTGAAAGCCGAACAGGGCGCGGAACAGCGACTCGAACTCGGCCACCCAGGGGGTCTCGGCGGTCCAGGTCGGCACTTCGTTCAAGTCCTGCCCGGCGCAGAAGGCCTCACCCGCACCGGTGATCACCGCACCGATGGTCGATCGGTCGACGCGGGATTCGTTCAGCCGGTCGATGATCTCGGCCCGCATCGCACGGGTGAACGCGTTGAGCCGGTCCGGGGCGGCTATCGTGATGACCGCGACACCATCGCGTCGCTCGAACAGGATCTGACTCAAGACGGCATCCTCGGAGGCTTGGGGGGTCGATCGGCCGCCGAGTGGCCGTGCGCAGGATTCACCCGCGACAGCAGCCACACGAACGGCAGGTTCATGGCCAGGTAGAGCAGGCCGGCCATCGTGAAGGGCTCGAGATAGCGGAAACTCGCATAGCCCGCCTCCTGGGCCTTGCCGAGCAGCACCGGAATCCCCAGCGCGAACAGGAACGCGCTCTGCTTGAACAGCACCAGCACGTAGTTCATCAGCGCAGGCGCGGCGCGGCGCATCATCAGCGGCACCAGCACCAGCTGCCAGACCTGCCGGGGCGAGAGCCCCAGCGCACAGGCGGCGTCACGCAGGCCCGGCGGGATACCCACCAGCGCCCCCCGGTACACCTCGGAGCAGAAGGCCGCGTACACCACCCCGAGCACCCCGATTCCGATCGGCAGCGCCGACAGCGTGATACCTGCCTGCGGCAGCACGTAGAACCCGACATAGAGCAGCACGAGGATGGGTACGCCGCGCAGCAGGTCGATCAGGATCCGGATGGCCCAGTGAACCGCCCGACCGCCGGTCACCCCCGCGATCGCGATCAGCAGCCCGCCCCCCAGGGCGATCACCGAGCTGGCCAGCGTGACCCCGATCGTCACCCAGGCGCCGTACAGCAGGTCCGGCAGGATGCTGGCGGCATAGGCCCAGTCCCAGGTCATCGCGGCGCCTCCCGCAGGTCCCGGTCCGCCGGTCGCAGCGGCTCACGCGATCCGCCGGCGCGCAGCGCGCGGTTCAGCGGCAGACGGTGCTCCAGCGCCCGGAACAGCAGGCTGGTGACGAGGCACAGCAGCCAGTAGCTGACAGCCACCGCCGTCAACACCCTGATCGTCTCGTAGGTGATCCCGCGGATCGCGTTCGCCACGTGCAGCACGTCCTGTACGCCGACGAAGCTCACGATCGAGGTCCATTTCACGATGTCGGCGGCCAGACTGGCGAAGGCGGGTACGATCTGCGACATCGCCTGCGGTACCACCACCCGGCGCATGGCCTGCCGGTTCGACAGCCCCAACGCCTGGCAGGCCTCGAGCTGGCCGCGGTCGATCGCATCGATGCCGGCGCGCACGATCTCGCTGCCGTAGGCCGCGCCGACCAGCGACAACACGAGGATGGACGCGACCATCGGGTCGAGTTTCGGCATGCCCGGCAGCAGGGGCATCGCGTAGTAGACCCAGAACAGGAACACCAGCGCCGAGGCGCCGCGGAAGACCTCCACCGCCACCAGCGACGCCAGCCGCGGCGCACGGCGGGGTGATCGGCGTGCGAACCCCAGCAGGACCGACAGCAAGGCCGCACCGACGATGCTGACCACCGCGACGAACGCGGTGGTCAGCAGACCCCTGAAGAAGGCCGGAGCGTATTCCAGCAGACCTGGCATGCCACCGGCTCGCCGCGCCTACTCGCAGCCCTCGGCGAGGTCGGAGGCCTTGGTCACCTTCGCCAGCGTGTCCCAGGTGCTGAACTTGTACTGGGTCTCGTACAGCCCGCGCAGTTCGCCGCTGGCGCGCATCGCATCGAGCTGCCGGTTGAACGCATCGCGCAGCGCCACGCTGTCCTTGCGGAACGCCACCCCGATACCCACGACCGGCGATCCGGTGTCGACCACGCCCTCGACTCCCCGCTGCGCCGCATTGGGCACGCTGAACTGGCTGGCTACGAATGCGTGGGCCCGGCCCGACACCACGGTGGCCACACCGGCCTGCATGTCGGGAACCTTGACCAGCTGACCGGGCTTGACACCCGACTTCAGCGCGAACGCCTCCTGCGACGAACCGGTCAGCACTGCCAGCATCGTCTCGGGCGACCGGGCCACCGAGGCATAGCCGGCGAGCTTGCGCGGATTGCCCGGCAGGACCCACAGCGCGTCCTGCTGCGCGGTGATCGGCGACGAGAAGACCACCACCTGGCAGCGCGGCGCGGTGATGTTCAGCCCCGCCGGGACGAAGTCGAACTGGCGGGCCTGCAGCCCCGGGATCATCGCGTCCCAGGTGGTGACCGTGGCGTTGAGCCGGTTCACGCCGAGCCGCTTCATCACCGCGCGCACGACGTCCACCAGGTAGCCCTGCGGCTCGCCGGACGGCGACGGGAATGCATACGGCGGAGCCGTGGCGATCGCGATCCGAGCGGCGCCGTTGCGCTTGATCTCGGCCAGGAGCGGGTCGTCCTGGGCATACACGACGCCGGGCTGCATCGCGAATGCCGCGACCATCAGCGCGGCCTTGCCGATCGCGGCAATCGGGGACGGGAAGTGTCTCATGTCGGGTCCTCTCTCCGTGGCGCATACCCCTGTCTCGGGATGCCGGACCATTGTCGTCAGCTCGACGATGTCGATCCAATACCGATTTGGAAGCGACGATTCCGTTCTGGAATCAAAGTCGGTAGCATCGGCCGCACGATGGAGATCCGTCACCTGCGGTACTTCGTGGCGCTGGCCGAGGCGCTTCATTTCGGCCGCGCGGCGCGCGTGCTGCACATCAGCCAGCCGCCTCTGTCCCGGCGCATTGCGGATCTCGAGGAGGAACTCGGTGTGCGCCTGTTCGATCGCAGCCGGCGCCAGGTGGAGCTGACCCACGCCGGCCGCACGCTCCTGCCTCGCGCCAAGGAGGCGATCGATGCCTTCGAGGCGGCATCGCGGGCAGTCCGCGCGTCACCTCCCACGCGCACCCGCCGCCTGCGCCTGGCAGTCACGCCCGACACCTCGCGCGACGTGCTGCTCGATACCGTCGACCGGCTGCGCGCGCGCGGCGTGACGGTCGACGTGTCGGAGGCCACCACCGCCGAGCAGCACGCGCTCCTGCTGGGGGGCGAACTCGACGTGGGCGTGCTGAGACTGCCGTTCGAAGCGGCCGGTCTGCGCATCTCGCGGGTTCTGCAGCAGACCCTCGGCGTCCTGGTGGACACCCAGCACCCGCTGGCCGCGCGCGACCGGATCCGCCTCGCCGAGCTCAGTCCGTTCCCGCTGGTCATGTTCCCGCGCGGGATGGCGCCGGGCCTGTACGACGCGCTGCTGCGGACCTGCCGGCAGCATGGCTGCCTGCCGCAGCGAATCCTGCACGGCGTTCGGATGACCGCCGCTCTGCTTACGGCCGAGCGGGCGGTGGCTTTCGCGACGCCCACCTTGCTCGCCAACCCCGCTTTCAGCGGCTATCGAGAGCTGAGCTGGCGGCCGATCGAGGACGAACCGCTGAACTGGCGCACGGTGGCGGTGTGTCCGGTCCACGACCGTGATCCGGCCACCCGCGAGGCGATGGGCCTGGTGCTCGACCTCCTGCAGCTGCACGACCGCTGGGTGCCGGTGCCGCGCAACCGCAACAGTCCGCGCTCCCCGCAGTCGCACGCGGGCAGCCGCCCAGAGCGCCCCGGGCCGGCCCCGCGCAGTTCCGGCGCAGTCAACTGACCCGGCGTGTGCAGATCCGGTAATGGATGGTCGCGGTGTCGCTGTTCCGACGATCGGATCGCAGCGCCCGGCGCACAATCGGTGACGAGGCCTCCTGTCCGACCGCCGCGCCCTCCCCTCGATCGTCCACATGACCGAGCCCTGTCTGAACCCGCCGCCAGCAGGCGCTGCGCTCGCTCCTGCACGGCGCGGCTGGCGGGCATGACTGCGCTGCGCTCACCCGCGGATCCGACCATCGGCCCCGGACTCGGGGAGGTCCCGGCCCCGCGCCTGCTGCTGGTGGACGACCAGGCGCTGAACATCGCCGCGCTCGCGCGGCTGTTCCAGCCCGGCTGCGAGGTGCTCAGCGCCACCAGCGGCGAGCAGGCGCTGGCGCTGTGCGCCGCCCACCCGATCGACCTCGTGCTGCTCGACGTGATGATGCCCGGCATGGACGGGCTCGAAGTGTGCCGCCGCCTGAAGGCCGACCCGGCCACCCGGGACGTGCCGGTCATCTTTGTCACGGCCCAGACCGATCCGCAGTCGGAGACGCGCGGGCTCGGCGCGGGCGCGGTCGACTTCATCTCCAAGCCGATCAGCCCGGCGATCGTGCGGGCCCGGGTGAAGACGCACCTGACACTCAAGGCGCAGTCGGACCAGCTGCGCCAGTGGGCCTACGTGGACGGCCTGACCGGCGTGTGCAACCGCCGGTACTTCGATGAGCGCCTGATCTCGGAGTGGCGGCGCGCGACGCGCAGCGGCGCGGCGCTGGGCGTGGTGCTGCTCGACGTGGACGCCTTCAAGCCCTACAACGACCGCTACGGGCACCAGGCGGGCGACGATTGTCTGCGCGAGGTGGCGCGGATTTTCCGCGGCGGCATCCACCGCCCGGGGGACCTGATCGCGCGCTACGGCGGCGAGGAGTTCGTCTGCCTGCTGCCCGATACCGGCCACGCAGGCGCGATGCACATCGCTCAGGTGCTGCGGCAGGCCATCGCCGGCGCCCGGATCGAGCATGCCGGCTCGCCCACCGCGCCCTACGTGACGGTGAGCGCCGGCGTCTGCAGCGCCCAGCCCTCGGCGCAACACTGCGCCCAGGCCATGGTGGTCACCGCCGACCAGCAGCTCTACCTCGCCAAGTCGACCGGCCGGAATCGCGTCTGCGGTGCCGAGCTGGCCGAAGCGGCCGACCCGGCCTCCCCGGTACCGACACCACGAAGATGACCGGGATCGGCAGGATCGGGGTCGGCAGCACGACCCTCGGGCGGGGCGTCGCGCGCGCTGGCGGCTGCCGCCGCCGCACCGGCACAATGGACAGATGTGCAACCGCTACCGGCCCACGATCCGCGAGAAGCTCGAGGGCCTGGGCTTCGTGACGGCGCCCGAGGCCGGCTGGGCCCCGGCCATCGGGCCCCGCCAGTCCGGCCCCTACATCCTGCCGCAGGGGCGGGTGGTGGTGGGGCAGTGGGGCCTCGTGCCGCCGTTCTCCCGCGAGCGCCACCCCCGCGCCCGTGACGGCCGGCCGCTGATGACCAACAACGCCCGGCTCGAAGGCATCGAGGACAAGCCCACCTTCCGGGACGCCTGGCGCCGCGGCCAGCGCTGCCTGGTGCCGGCCGACGCCTTCATCGAACCCTACTGGGGGACGGGCCACAACACCTGGTGGTCGTTCGCCCGTGCCGACGGCCGGCCCTGGATGCTCGCCGGGCTCTGGAGCGACTGGACCGACCCGGCCACCGGCGAGGTGGTGCCGTCCTACACCATGGTCACCGTCAACGCCGACGCCCACCCGCTGATGCGGCTGATGCACCGCCCCGATCCGAAGCGGCCCGACGACGCCCAGGACAAGCGCTCGGTGGTGCCGCTGGCCGACGAGGCACTGCAGGCCTGGCTCACGGGCAGCGAGGCGGACGCCCGTGCGGTGCTGGTGCTGCCACCGCCCTCGGCCTACCGGCACGGCCCCGAGGATCCGCGGCTGCAGATCACGCTGCCGGGCTGAGGGGCGGGTGCCCGCGCGGGCGTGCGCCTCGTGGAGTGCAGCGGCTGCCGGGCCGCCAGGGACCCGCTGTGCGCGGGAGGTGAAGGTGCGGTCGGGCGGGGCTCGCGCCGGGGAGCGCGGTCGGTGCGTCAGCGAGCAGGTTCCGGATGGACGCAGCCGAGCACGGCCGCGACGCGCTGCAACCGCGCGTCGCGAGTCCAGATCCTGGCTCCTTCGGTCAACGCCACCGAGGCCAACAGATGCACATCGACGTGGCCGATGCCCGTGCCGTGCAAGGTGTGGCGCTCGATGAACCGCAGCACCTCGTTGCAATCGGCCACCGCAGCGGTTGGCAGATCCTGGAGCAATTCGAGGATCGACTCGCGGTCACGCAGCGTTCCGCACGCGATCTCCCCCACCACGAACGGGTGCATTGCCACAGTGGAGCGCTCGAGCAGGTCGACGAGCCCCGGATCGCCTCGGCGCAGGTGATCGATCCAGACGGATGTGTCGACGAGGATCAAGCGGGGTTGCCCGGGCGCCGGCGGGGAGCCGCCTTCAATGCGGGCTGCGTACCTCCCAGCCGGGCGAGACGCTTCGCGCTCTCGCGCTCGATGAGTGCCTTCAGCCCTTCACGCACGACGCCTGTCCGATCCAACGGACCGGCCAAGCGGGTCGCCTTGGCCAGCAACTCGTCATCGATGTTGATGGTCGTCCGCATCTTTCACCTCTCGCGTCAAGCACGAAAAGTATCATCATTCGATGACGTTTCGTGTGCCTGGACGATCGACTCGGCGCGCCGGGGCAGCGAGGCGGACGCCCGCGTGGTGCGGGTGCTGCCACCGCCCTCGGCCGACCGGCACGGCCCGGAGGACCCACGGCTGCAGGTCACGGTGCCGGGCTGAGCGGCCCGCCGGCCTCACCGCAACCGCCGCCCCTCGAACAGCCGCAGGATCTCGCCGAACACCCGGTTGCCGGGCGTGCCGGCCAGGTCGAGCACCTGGCTGCGGCCATAGCAGGCCGACAGGTCCAGGCCCACGCCCACGCCGCGGATCGCGAAGCCCTCGCGCTCGCGGCGCAGCACCACCTCGCGCAGGTGCGCCTCGAGGTACGGCTCGCCGTTGGCGAGCGCGGTCGCGCCGTCCATGGGGCAGCCGTCGGACACCACCACCAGCAGCCGCCGGGGCTCGGGCCGCCCCGCCATCCGGGCGCAGGCCCAGTCGACCGCCTCGCCGTCGATGCCCTCGCGGAACAGGTCGCCGCGCAGCAGCGCGGCGATCTCGGGCCGGGCCCGCCGCCATGGCGTGTCGGCGTCCTTGAAGACCAGGTGGCAGACCTCGTTCAGCCGCCCGGGCGCGGGCGGCCGCCCGGCGCGCTGCCACTCGCGCATCGCCCGCCCGCCGTTCCAGGCGCCGGTGGTGAAGCCGAGTATCTCGGTGGCGGCGCCGGCCATCTCGAGCGCGCGCCCCAGCAGGTCGACGATCATCGCGACCGACTCGGCATGCGGCTTCATCGAGCCCGAGCAATCGATCAGCACGGTCACGATCCAGTCGGCGCGCGGCGCCAGGCGCTCGGCGCGGAACAGCCGCCGCTGCGCCGGTGAGGCCACCAGCTGGGCGAGCCGGCGGCCGTCGACCACGCCCTCCTCGAGCCCGCCCTCCCAGCCGTCGCGCTCGGGCGTGGCCAGCAGCGCCTGCAGGGCGCGCGCGAGCATCGGCAGGTTGGCGCCCTGCGCGGCGATGCGCGCGTCGAGCCGTTCGCGCAGCACCGCGAGCTCGGCGCGCCGCACCAGGGTGCCGGCCCGCAGCTCGCGGTCGTGGCGGCGGGTAAATACCCGGTAGGGCGGCGCCTCGCCCGGCAGCGCGCGCGCCCCCCCGCCGGCCCCGGCGCCGGCACCGCCGCCCTCCTCGGGCGGGTCGGCGTCGAGCCAGGCCGCCAGCGCGCGCCGGGCCTCTTCCTCGGCACGGGCCGCGTCGCCGGGCGCCGAGCCCTCGAGCCCGGCCACCGCCGCCTCGCGCACCATCGCGGCCACCGTGCCGGCGATCTCGAGCGCGTGCCGGGCGAACGCCTCCTGGTCGCGCCGATCGCGGCGCAGCCCCGCCAGCGCGTGGCCGATCGGCGCCATCAGCGCGCCGCGCGTGGTCTCGATCAGGCCGTCGGTCTCCTCCAGCACCGGCTCGGCCGTGAGACGCGCGCGGCAGACCTGGGCCACGGTGTACAGCAGCAGCCCCGCCGCGGTCTCGGTCATGCCGTCGCGGTGGCAGGCGAGCGCCCAGCTCGCGTGCCGGTGCCGCAGGTTGCGCGCCATGCCGCGCAGCACCGGCGGCGCCAGCGACTCGGCCCGGTACTGCTCGAGCAGGTCGAAGATCCAGCGCTCGATCGGCGCGGCGGGCGCCAGCCGGGCGTGCAGCGCGAGGTCGGAGCGGGTGAGCCGCAGCGCGATGCCGTCGGCGGCGCCGCGCAGCGAGCCGAAATCGTCATCGTCGGTCGCCGGCCCCAGGTGCGGTGCCAGCGCCGGCAGCCGCTGCTCGCCGTGGTGCAGCCGACGGCCTCGGAAGTGCAGCCCGGGCTCGGCCGCGAGCGCGCGCAGCGCGGCCGCGCACAGCTCCTCGACCTTCTGCTGCCGACGCGCGCGGGCCTGCGGCTCGCCCATCAGCCGGGGGCGGCCCCCGCGTGGCTCTCGGCGAGCTCGCGGTCGAACACCCGCTGGAAGTATTCAGCCACCACCGGGCGCTCGGCCTCGTCGCACTTGTTGAGAAACGACAGCCGGAACGCCAGCGCCGGGTCACGGAAGATCTCGAGGTTCTCGGCCCAGGTGATCACCGTGCGGGGCGACATCAGGGTGGACAGGTCGCCGGCCGCGAAGCCCTTGCGGGTGAGTTCGGCCACCGCGACCATCGACGCGGCCAGCGCCCGGCCCGCCTCGTCGGCCAGCGCCGGCACCCGCGCCCGCACGATCGCGATCTCCTCGTCGGCGGGCAGGTAGTCGAGCGCCGCCACGATGTTCCAGCGGTCGATCTGCGCGTGGTTGAGCCGCTGCGCGCCGTGGTACAGGCCGTTGAGGTTGCCCAGTCCCACGGTGTTGGCGGTGGCGAACAACCGGAACGAGGGATGCGGCACGAGCACGCGGTTCTGGTCGAGCAGCGTGAAGCGCCCGTCGCGCTCGAGCACCCGCTGGATCACGAACATCACGTCGGGCCGGCCGGCGTCGTACTCGTCGAAGATCAGCGCCACCGGCCGTTGCAGCGCCCAGGGCACGATGCCCTCCTGGAACTCGGTGACCTGCCGCCCCTCGCGCAGCACCACCGCGTCGCGTCCGACCAGGTCGAGCCGGCTCACGTGCCCGTCGAGGTTGACCCGCAGGCACGGCCAGTTGAGCCGGGCGGCCACCTGCTCCACATGGGTCGACTTGCCGGTGCCGTGCAGTCCCTGCAGGAGCACCCGGCGGTCGCGCATGAAGCCGGCCAGCAGGGCCAGCGTGACGTCGGCGTTGAACCGGTAGGCCGGGTCGACCTCGGGCACGTGCTCGCTGCGCTCGGCGAAGGCCGGCACCCGCAGGTCGGTGTCGATGCCGAAGGTCTCGCGCACGCCGAGCAACCGGTCGGGCCGCTCGGCGGCGGGCATGGCTGGCAGGGCGTCGGTCATGGGGTGTTCCGGCCGATCAGAGCGATCAGGGCGATCAGAGCGGTATTCCGTAATCCGGCATGAGCCGTGCCGTTTTCCGGAAACCGTTTTGACGGCTTGGGGTCGCTAGCCTAGAGTCGATCCGCTCAAATTTTCCGGAATTTCGAGCGTCAAGATTCCGTTTTCCAGCTTACCGGCCCTTTCCAGGAGGCCCCATGACCGACCTGTCCCGTCCGCCCGCGCGCTCTGCCGTGACCGGCGTCCAGAAGATGACCCCCTCCGAGGCCTTCGTCGAGACCCTCGTGGCCAACGGCGTGGACACCATGTTCGGCATCATGGGCAGCGCGTTCATGGACGCGATGGACATCTTCGCGCCGGCCGGCATCCAGCTGATCCCGGTGGTGCACGAGCAGGGCGCCGCCCACATGGCCGACGGCTACGCGCGCGCCAGCGGCCGCCACGGCGTGGTGATCGGCCAGAACGGCCCGGGCATCAGCAACTGCGTCACCGCGGTGGCCGCCGCCTACTGGGCGCACTCGCCGGTGGTGGTGATCACCCCGCAGGCGGGCACCCTGGGCATCGGCCTGGGCGGCTTCCAGGAGGCCAACCAGCTGCCGATGTTCCAGGAGTTCGTGAAGTACCAGGGGCACGTGACCCACCCGGCGCGCATGGCCGAGTTCACCGCGCGCTGCTTCGACCGCGCGATGTCCGAGCTGGGCCCCACCCAGCTGAACATCCCGCGCGACTACTTCTACGGCGAGATCGAGTGCGAGATCCCGAAGCCGCGCCGCATCGAGCGCGGCCCGGGCGGCGAGCAGAGCCTC
>Ga0169931_10008303_pt1 | contig 15189 bp, 12 predicted proteins | sample Kivu_15m_20L_FD_129675 | JGI IMG/M metagenome (GOLD analysis project Ga0169931, IMG submission 129675) | Freshwater microbial communities from Lake Kivu, Western Province, Rwanda to study Microbial Dark Matter (Phase II) - Kivu_15m_20L... | ecosystem: Environmental > Aquatic > Freshwater > Lake... | reverse complement strand
GGCTGTGAACGCCGGCGCGGTGAACACCGTGATCGACCTCAAGGGCGAACTGGCCGCCGGCATGTACCTGGTGAACATCACCGCCGGTGACCGCCTCTACAGCGAGCGCCTGATGGTGCAGCCTTAAGGACCCGCACCGAACGGAACGGGCCCCGCCTCCAATTGGAGGCGGGGCTTCGCTTTTTTACGGGGCACTGATGCATGTTGCGTCTACCGGGTCAACCATTCGGTGCAGGCTATACCGGCAGGTTCGAATGTCACCTGTCCTGCATTACCCTATGCACATGGCGGTTCCCTTGTTCCCAACTGACCGGCTTGATGGTCGTACGGAGCAGGTGTTGGTTGACGAGGCTCTTTCAGCTTGAACGCTGCCATTGTTTGAACCCGCGGATGGCTTGCCACGCCCATCGCTGCAGAGGCGTGGTGGAACGAACAAGGGCGCCCATTGCGGGGCGCCCTTGTTCGCGGATGGTCGGGGTTCAGTAGTAGATCAGGCGGCGCACCTTGGCGATGTGCTTGGCCAAACGGATGACCTGCTTGGTATAGCCGAACTCGTTGTCATACCAGGCATACAGCGTGACGGTCCTGCCGTCAGGCGCCACGATGGTCGCATTGCTGTCGAACACGCTGCAGCATGTGTCCCCGATGATGTCGCTGCTCACCAGTTCAGGGTCCACCTGGTAGTGGATCTGGTTCACCAGTTCGCCGTTCAGGGCGGCATGGCGGATAAGATCGTTCATGGCGGCCACGTCGGAAACCGGCTTCTTCAGCGTCAGGTTCATGATGGCCAGTGAACCGTTGGGGGTGGGCACGCGCACGGCATTGGCAGTGAGCTTGTCCTTGAGGCTGGGAATGGCCTTGGCCACAGCGGTGCCTGCACCGGTGCTGGTGATCACCATGTTGATGGCGGCACTGCGGCCCCGACGCGGACCCTTGTGGTAGTTGTCCAGCAGGTTCTGGTCGTTCGTGTAGGCATGCACCGTCTCGATATGCCCCTTTTCAATGCCGAGGTTGTCCTCCACCACCTTCAGCAATGGGCAGATGGCGTTGGTGGTGCAGCTGGCCGCGCTGAACACCTTTTCGTTCTCGATGTCGAGCTCCTTGTGGTTGATGCCGTAGACCACGTTGGGGATCTCCTTGCCGGGAGCGGTGAGCAGCACCTTGGAAACGCCCTTGGACTTCAGGTGCCGCTCCAGGTCGGCACGCTTGGTGAAGGCACCCGTGTTATCGATCACCAGGGCGTTGTTGATGCCATAGTGGGTATAATCGATGTCCTCCGGGTTGGCCGCGGCGATCAGTTGGATCATCTGGCCGTTGACCCAGATGGCCTTGCGGTCGAGGTCCTCCACCACCGTACCCTTGAAGGTGCCATGCACGCTGTCATTGCGGAGCAGGGCTGCACGCTTGATGAGTTCAGCATCGGTGAGCGTTCGGGTGACAATAGCGCGAAGTCGCAACTGTTGGCCTTTGCCCGCCTGTTTAACGAGTTCGCGAGCGGCGATCCGTCCGATGCGTCCGAATCCGTACAGGACCACATCCTGTGGCTTGAAGGTGTGTTTGTCCTGGCCGATGAGGTCTTTCAGGTGGTCATTGAGGAAGCCGTTCACATCGGTCGCGCCGCTCTGCTTGAACTCATGGGTAAGGCGGCCGATGTCGATCTTGCTTGGTGCCAGATCAATGGCGAGCAGGCCGCGCGCCACCTTGGCGGTGGTGAACACGTCGATGGGTTTCTTCACCACCTGATCGGCGTAGGTGAAGAGTTTAAGCACCTCGGAAATACTGATGTCGAGCAGGTGGTTGCGGAAGAACACAAGCTCCACACCGCGGCCGTACATCAATTCGCCAACGGAGTTGATCAGGTCTACGGCCGCACGCTCGCGGTCCACATGCTCCTTGAGCCCGGCCTCGTAGCCGGATATCACATCTGCGGTCTGCATGAACAGGAATGAATGGGTGTTCGGGGTATCGAGTGGGCGATGGTGATCACCCCAGGTAAGCCTTCAGGAGCTTGCTGCGACTGGTATGGCGCAGGCGGCGGATGGCCTTCTCCTTGATCTGCCTGACACGCTCACGCGTGAGGTCGAACTTGGCGCCGATCTCCTCGAGGGTGAGCCCGTGGTTGATGCCGATGCCGAAGAACAACTTCACCACATCACGTTCGCGTTCGGTGAGGGTGCTCAGTGCGCGCTCGATCTCCTTGCTGAGCGATTCGTTCAGCAGCAGGCGGTCTGCCGGAGCGCTGTCGTTGTTGGGCAGCACATCCAACAGGCTGTTGCTCTCGCCCTCCACGAAGGGGGCGTCCATGCTGATGTGACGGCCGCTCACCTTCATCGTGTCAGCCACCTTTTCAGCGGGCAGATCGAGCAGCGTAGCCAGTTCATCAGCGCTCGGTGGTCGCTCGTATTCCTGCTCCAACTTGGCGAAGGCCTTGTTGATCTTGTTCAGCGAGCCTACCTGGTTGAGGGGCAGACGTACGATACGGCTTTGTTCGGCCAATGCCTGCAGGATGCTTTGCCGGATCCACCACACGGCATAGCTGATGAACTTGAAGCCACGGGTCTCATCGAAGCGTTGTGCCGCCTTGATGAGGCCGAGGTTGCCCTCGTTGATCAGGTCGGGCAGGCTGAGGCCCTGGTTCTGGTATTGCTTGGCCACGGAAACGACGAAGCGCAGGTTGGCCTTCACCAGTTTCTCCAAGGCGCGGCCATCGCCCTCCTTGATCTTGCGCGCCAGCTCCACTTCCTGGTCCGCGGTGATGAGCCCTTCCTTGCCGATCTCCTGCAGGTACTTGTCCAACGACTGGCTTTCCCGGTTGGTGATCGACTTCGTGATCTTGAGTTGACGCATCCTTGATGCCACGGTGCTCAGGTGTTAGAGGTGAATGAGGAGGATCGGTCATCCGGAACGCCCAGCGAGGGGCGTGCGGACAGAGTTGCAAAGGTACGGACCGCCCAAGGTACAAGGCAAGCGTTTTGGGAGGACGTTCTTAACCGGCTGGATCACAGGGTGCTCATAAGCCGATGCCGTAATAGGCGCGCGTTCCATTGGGGTAGTAGCCTTCCACAAGCACGCCGCCGCGCTTGGTGCCCAGGATGCGTTCGATATCCGATGCCTTGCGGACCGGTTCCTGGTCGATGCGGGTGATGATGAATCCCTCCTTGATGCCACTGCTGCGCAACTTTCCGGCCTCCAGCGTACCCACCTTGACGCCGTGTTCCAGGTTGAGCGCCTTGAGCTCCTGTGCATCGGCATCCCGGAACACTGCACCGAGCGCCGATCGCGCATTGGTGCCTTCGGAACGCGCAACGGTCCGGCTACCGTCCTTGCTCAGCAGGGTGAGTTCCAACACCTGTTCACGTCCGTTCCGAACAACGGTCACCGGAACCCGCTCCCCCGGACGGAAGCGACCCACCTGCTCCTGCAGCTGCGGCACATTGTTCACCTCCACGGCACCGACCCGTACGATGACGTCACCGGCCTTGAGGCCAGCCTTCTCCGCTGCCCCGCCATCCGCCAGTCCATTCACGTATACACCGCGGATGCCCCCCAGCCCGTTCTCCTCGGCCAGTTGCTGGTCCACCTCGCGGATGGTGACCCCCAGGTAGGCGCGTTGAACGCTGCCGAATTCCAGCAGGTCGCCGGCCACCTTCTTCACGATATTGACCGGAACGGCGAAGGAATAACCCGCATATTGGCCTGTGGTGCTGGCGATGGCGGTGTTGATGCCCACCAGCTCCCCGTTGGTATTCACCAAAGCACCACCGCTGTTGCCCGGGTTCACCGCGGCATCGGTCTGTATGAAGGACTCTATTGGAAAGATATCCCGGCCGGGGTCGTTCTGGAGGAGGTTGATGTTGCGGGCCTTGGCACTGACGATGCCGGCGGTAACCGTGCTGGTCAGGTTCATGGGGTTGCCCACGGCAAGCACCCATTCGCCCACCTTCACGTCATCCGAATTGCCGTATCGCAGCACTTCGAGGCCCTCTGCGTCCACCTTCAGGAGCGCGATGTCGGTGCTCGGGTCGCGTCCGATCACCTTGGCATCCATGATGCGGCGGTCGTTCAGGTGTACCTTGATCCTGTCAGCCGATTCGATGACGTGGTTGTTGGTGACGATGTAACCATCGGGAGAGATGATCACACCGGATCCGGCTCCCTGGCGTTGCTGTTGTGCCGGCGGGCGGTATCCCCAGAAGTACTCGGCGAAAGGGTCGCGCACGTTCACCGTGGTCTCCGTGGTCACATGCACCACGGCGTTCACCGATCGCTCCGCCGCCGGAACAAGGTCCACCGAGGCCATCGGAAGGCCATTGGCGGACATCGGAACGGAGCGTACCGGTGTAGCGCCGTTCGCTGCTGGCACCGGGGGGGCGGTGGGGTTGAAGCGTGAAGAAAGGGCCACGGCAATGAAACCGCCGGCCAGGGAGGTTAAGAACGGGATCAGGATGCGCCGCATGGTTCTTTGTCTCTTGTTGACAGGCCATCAATTCCTGTGCCCGTCATGTGTGTGAACGTTCTGTCAGGCCTGACAGTACAGGTTGTCGCGTTAAAAAGTGTTGATCGCTGCAATCCTGACAGGTGAGCCGCTGCGCGATATTTGCAGCAGCATCATGCACATCCGGTTCAGCAAATGGCAGGGTACGGGCAACGATTTCGTGCTCATTGACGACCGCGACGGCCGTTACGCGCATGTTGGAGAGCGTGCTGCGCGCCTGCTGTGCGACAGGCATTTCGGGGTTGGTGCTGATGGGTTGGTGCTGGTGCGCCCACCACAGGGACCGGGCATGGATTTCCACATGGATTTCTACAATCCGGACGGCTCGCAGAGCTTCTGTGGGAACGGCAGTCGGTGTGCGTTCGCCTTCTGGATGCAGGTAAGCGGCCGTTCCGTCGGTGCGGATGAGCATATCGGCTTCACCGCCGTGGACGGTATGCACACGGCGAGGAGCCTGCCGGATGGGTGGGTGGCGGTGGCCATGCGCCCGCCGGGGCGGGGAGAGCGCATGAACGACCACGCCGACCATTGGCATACGGGCTCTCCGCACGTGGTCCAATGGGTTCCCGATCCTGAAGGTGTGGATGTGGTCGGTTCTGGCCGCACCATACGGTACGATGAACGGTTCGCACCGGGCGGTGTGAACGTCAATTTCGTCGCGCTCAAGGATGGGGTTTTGCACGTGCGCACCTACGAACGCGGTGTGGAGGATGAGACGCTCAGCTGTGGTACGGGCGTGACGGCAGTGGCCTGGAGCGCGTGGGAGCGGGGCCATGTGCAGGGCGATCGGACGGAGGTGCACACGCGCGGAGGCACACTGATGGTTGAACTGCGCGCTTCAGGGTCCATGCGTGAGGCCTGGCTTTGCGGTCCTGCGCGTGAGGTGTTCAATGGTGAGATGCTGCTGCCATGAGACAATGGGTGTGGTGGATCGGAGCGCTGCTGCTCCTGCTGCTCGTTGCGGGGGCGGCCATAGTGGGCGGCTATCTGTGGAGGCGCATCCATGCACCCATTGCGGCTTTAGATGGGCCACGTCACTTGCTCGTGCCCAGCGGTGCCGACTTTGCACAGGTGATGGACAGCATCGTCATGAACGAGCTCGTGCGCGATACTGCTGCATTCCGTTGGACGGCTGAACGCAAGCGGTATCCGGCGCGGATCCGGCCTGGCCGTTACCGCATTGAACCGGGCATGAGCGCCTCCGACATCGTGGACCGCTTGCGCAGTGGCGACCAGGAGGCCGTACGCATCACCTTCAACAATGTGCGTCGCATGAAGGACCTCGCCGCAAAGGTCGGTCCGCGGCTGGAGTGCGGTGAGCGGGAGCTTCTCGGCAGGCTGGAGGACCCGGCGGTGGCTGAGCGTTATGGCTATGCACCGGAGACCTTCATCAGCATGTTCATCCCTGACACCTATGAGTTCTGGTGGAACACTACTGCCGATGGTTTCCTCGAGCGCATGCGTACCGAGCATGCACGGTACTGGAACATAACGCGCTTGGAGCAGGCCCGTGTGTTGGGACTGGATCCCGTGCAAGTGACCGTTCTGGCAAGCATCGTGCAGGCAGAGACCGGAAAACGGGAGGATGCGCCGAGGATCGCGGGGGTGTACCTCAACCGCCTCCGCATCGGGATGCCGTTGCAAGCGGACCCCACTCTCAAATTCGCCTTGGGCGCGGACAGCATCGCCCGGGTGCTCGACAGGGACAAGCTGGTCGATTCGCCTTACAACACGTACCTGCACACCGGGCTTCCTCCGGGACCTATCAACATGCCGGAGCGCAGCTACCTGACAGCCGTGCTGGAGCCGGCGCAGCATGATCACCTGTATTTCTGCGCCCGGGCGGACCTGAGCGGATATTCGGAGTTCGCCCGAAGCTACGAGCAGCACCTGGTGAACGCCCGCAGATACCAGCGCGCCCTTGATCAGCGTGGGATCTATCGATAAGGGGCGTTCATTCCAAAGGGCATGGTTCAGCTGCCTATTTTTGCGACTTGAATAACGCACCAAAGGCAGTATCGATGAGCAGGATCAAGTTCGGCACCGACGGATGGCGTGCCATCATCGCGGATGATTTCACGGTGGACAATGTTGCGCGTGTGAGCGTGGCCGTAGCGAAGTGGGCGAAGCGGTCGCAGCCTGCAGCACCGAGCATCGTGCTCGGTCACGATTGTCGCTTTGGGGGTGAACTGTTCGCGGCAACGGCTGCCAGGGTCTTTGTTCAAGCCGGCATCAAGGTCCGGTTGGCCCGTGGGATCGTCAGCACGCCCATGGTCTCCCTTGGCGCGGCGCATTTCAAAAGCGCCATGGGTGTTGTTCTCACGGCAAGCCACAATCCGCCCAGCTACAACGGGTACAAGCTGAAAGGCATCCATGGTGGTCCGCTGATCCCCAGCGAGGTGCAGGAGGTGGAGGACATGATCCCGGACAGCCATGGAACGGACCTTGCGGGGATCGACCTGGACAGGGCGGAACAGGAGGGCTTATTGGAGTACATCGACCTGGAGACCATGTACGTGAAGCATGTGGAGGCCAACTTCGACCTTGCTGCCATCCGGAACAGCGGGTTGAAGCTCGGCTATGATGCGATGTATGGTGCCGGCCAGCGTGTGATGCCCCGGATCCTGCCGGGAGTGCAACTGCTGCACTGCGAATACAACCCATCGTTCAACGGGCAGGCGCCGGAACCCATCCACAAGAACCTGAAGGAGTTCAGCGAGATCATCAAACAGGGCGACATCGCATGCGGTTTGGCCACGGACGGGGATGCCGACCGTATCGGCCTGTACAATGGCAGGGGTGAGTTCGTGGACAGCCACCACATCATCCTGCTGCTGATCCACTACCTGGTGAAGTACAAGGGATTCACAGGGAAGGTGGTCGTGGCCTTCAGCGCCACACCCAAGGTGAAGAAGATGTGCGAGCATTACGGCCTCGCTTACCAGGTGACCAAGATCGGGTTCAAGTACATCGCGGAGATCATGATCAGCGAGGACGTGCTGCTGGGTGGTGAGGAAAGTGGCGGCATCGCCATCAAGGGCCACATCCCCGAACGCGACGGCATCTGGATGGGGCTTACCATCTGGGAGTTCATGGCCAAGAGCGGCAAGAGCCTGGATGACCTGATCGCAGAGGTGTACGCCATTGTGGGGCCTTTCAGCTACGATCGCAATGACCTGCACATCAGTGAGGCGCTCAAGCAGGAGGTGCTTCAGAAATGCATGAGCGGGTCGTTCACATCCTTCGACCCTTACGCGGTCCGTCGTGTGGAGACCATCGATGGCTTCAAGTTCCACTTTGATGGGGAGCAATGGCTGATGATCCGCGCCAGCGGTACGGAGCCGGTGCTGCGGTGCTACGCTGAAGCCGATAGCATGGCCGGCACCAAGGCCATCCTGGATGCCTGTCGGCAGGCCATAGGGGCCTGACAGCAGGGTAGCGCGTTGGGCACCGGTCAGGTGGAGGCCGGTCGGGGTTCGCGTTACCTTGGCCGCGGCGTGAAGCGGCCCCGTTCCCTGCGCATCCTCACCCTGCATGCAGAAGTTCAAGCGGTCGATCGTGGTGTCTGCATGCTGGCTTTGCGCCGTTATCGGGGTGCATGGACAGGCGGAGGGGGTGGGCGCTGCCGATACGCTTCTTGACCGCGCCTGTGTGCGCCGAACGTCTCTTATTATCGGGGGCGTTTTCACCGGCACATTGATCGCTCTTGACAGGGCCTGGTATGCCGATTTCGAGCGTGGTCCGCTGCATGGCTTCAACGACGGTGACGAATGGTTGCAGATGGATAAGGCGGGACATGTGTTCAGCGCCTACACGCTGAGCTCGTGGGCCCATGGAGCGTTCAGGCGGTGCGCCCCCGGCGAACGCTGGCCGCTGTGGGTAGGGGGGAGTGCCGGCCTGCTTTTCCTGAGCACCATTGAACTGCTTGATGGCACCTCGGCCGCGTGGGGGTTCTCCTGGTGGGATATGGCGGCCAACGCCACCGGTACGGGGTTCTACATCGGGCAGGAGCTGCTCTGGCGTGAACAGCGGATACGGCTCAAGTTATCCGCCATTCCGACATCGTTCGCTGCACAGCGGCCGGACCTGCTCGGCGAAGGGCTGGCGGAGCGGTTCCTCAAGGATTATAACGGACAGACCATCTGGATGAGCGCCAACCTGCGTGCCTTCCATCCCGGATGGCGCATTCCGCGATGGCTGAACCTGGCTGCGGGCTACGGGGCGGAGGGGATGATCACCGCCGGACCGCTGCCCGGGGACGGTCGGTACAGGCAGTTCTACCTGTCACCGGACGTTGACCTCACGCGCCTGCCGGTTCGAAAGCCCTGGCTACGCAGCCTGCTTGCGGTGCTCAACTGTATCAAGCTGCCGGCTCCAGCCTTGGAGGTCACCGGTAGCGGACGGGTGAAGGGCCATTGGTTGCACTTCTGACCATCGGTCACGGCCGCAGGGTGCCGTCCTCCAGCATGCGCTGCACCTTCAGTACGGCCGCTACGGTGAGGCTGTCTCGCATGTCTCCGCGCATCACCGCTTCGAACAGCTCACGGAAGGGTAGTTTGCGCACGGAAAGGTCTTCGGTCGCTTCCGGTTCCGGGTGGTGGAAGGTGAGCCCCTGTGCCACGAAGATGATGGCCTCCTCATCACTTGCAGAGTTGCTCAGGTCCATCCGGAGCACCTCGGTCCAATGGGCCGCTTCGATGCCCACCTCTTCGTGGAGTTCCCGCCGTGCACTGTCGATGGGTGGAACGTCCCGCCTGCCACCTCCTTCCGGGATCTCCCAGCTGTATGCCTTGATGGGGTAGCGGTATTGCCCCACGATCCATGTGTTGAGCTCGTCATCGAGGGGGATGATGCCCACCGCCACGTTCTTGAAGTGGATGACCCCGTAGATGCCGCGTCCTCCTGATGGGTCGATGACCTCGTGGTGGCTGACACCGATCCAGGGGGTCGCGTAGCGTTCCTCGATGCTGAGGGTTCGCCAGGGGCCGCGTATCTCCAGTGGTTCCTGCTGATCGCTCATGGCCGCACCTCCCGGGGTAACTTGAACAGGATGCTCACCTGCATGTTGCTGCGCACGCGTTCGCCATTGAGCACGGCGGGGGCCCACGGGGTGCGGTGAAGCAGTCGCAGGGCCTCATCGGTACAACCGCCGCCCACGTCCTTCACCGCATGAAGGTTGCTGAGGCTGCCACTTGGTTCCACCACGAAGTCCACCATCACCTCACCCTCCAGGCTGTACCGCAACGCCTGTTCCGGATACTTCAGTTCCAAGGCCAGATGCGCTGGCAGGCCTTTCATGCCGCCCTTGATCAATGGACGTGCCATGGTGGTCACCTGGCGCTGGCCATACACATCCATGCTGCCGCTTGCGGGCAGGTTGAAGATGGAGTCCGTGCGGGCATGCCGTTCCTTGAGCCACCGTTTGTAGCGTTTGGGGTCGAAGGTGACCTTGAACTGGCGTTCCTCGGCACGCCGCTCCTCCACACCTTTCGCCACCTCCCATCGGATGGCGCGCACCAGTCTTGTTGCCTCTGCATCGCATTCGGGCGTGAGCGACCGGACCACGCGAACGGAATCGGGCGCTCCTGCGGTGCCGACCAGGATGCCGAGCACCACATCTCCGCCGATGCCAGCCTCGTATGCCGCTGCCGGATAACGCAGTTCCTGCTCGATATACAGGTCGGCGGCCCGCTGGCCACCTTGGGGCACCCACGTTTCGAAGCCCTGGGCGGCAAGGTGTGATGCAACGAGAAAACCGGCTAAAGCGAATTGGTGGCGCATGGGGGCGGGGCGTTGGGTCCGTAAATTTGCACCATGTCGCGCACTTTGCTGCAAGCCGGTGACAGGGTCTCCTTCGTGGATGAGGTGGGAGGGGGTGTCGTGTTGCGTGTCGTTGGGCATGGCGTGGTGCGCGTGCGTACGGATGATGGCTTCGAGCTGGACCGCGTGGTGCATGGTCTTGTGAAGGTGGACCAGTCGCTGCGTGAGGGGTTGTCCAAGCTCAGCGACCACCAGGCCAGCCTGATCGCCGCGAATGATGTGCTGGAGGAAAGGCGGGGCAAGCAGCGTGCCACGCGTCCCGGCAAGACACCGAAGAAACCCGAGGACCAGGGTGTCGCCGAAGTGGACCTGCATCTGCATGAACTGCTGGACGATGAACGCATGCTCAGCGATGGCGAGAAACTGGAGTTCCAGTTGCGCTATTTCGAGCGTGCATTGGAGAGCGCCATCCGCAATGGGAAGCGCAAGCTCATCGTCATCCACGGTGTGGGTGAAGGTGTGCTGCGGGAAGAGGTGCGCCGGCTCCTGCAGTTTTACGATACCGTTCAGTTCCATGATGCGGATATGCGGCGCTATGGAGTAGGTGCCACGGAGGTGATCATCCACCGCAAGGCGTGAGGCGTTCGATCCGTTGAAGGTTCATTGACATCCTGTGCATCGCTCCATCGCTCCCCGTCCTGGGCGGGGGGAGGAAAGTCCGGGCAGCAAAGGGCAGCGTGCTTCCTAACGGGAAGGGGTCGCACCGGGAACGGTACGGCTACGGAAAGTGCCGCAGAAAGGGAGACCGCCGAACCATCGCAGGATGGTGGCAAGGGTGAAAAGGTGAGGTAAGAGCTCACCAGTGCCGTGTGTGAACAAGGCAGCTTGGTAAACCCCACGCGCTGAAAGACCATGTATACCGGCCGTCCTGGAATGCAGGGACAAGGAAAGCCCGTCCCCCCGAAGCGGGAGGGGGTCGGAGGGTAGGTCGCTAGATCCCGCTGGTGACAGCGGGACCAGATAGATGATGGAGGTTCGCCGCAAGGTGGATACAGGACCCGGCTTATAGATGCACAGGCCTTTTTGTGGGGCCCGCAACGACCTGTTGCGGGCCCCTTCACATTCCTTGGGGGCCTTTGGAACGGATCTTGGGATGCTCCCCGGTACTTTTGTTCCATCCATGCGACGCCTCCTGTTCCTGCCGGTATCCATGCTGCTTGGTCTTGCCGCCAACGGGCAGGATGAGGTCACCATTCAAGGCCGTGTCGTTTCCACGCTGCAGGAACGCACCTATTACGACCTGATGATCGTGAACAAGCGCACCCGCAGTGGCACCTTCGGCAATGGTGATGGCACGTTCACCGTGCGGGCGTTGCGCACCGATACCCTGTTGATCGGTTCGGTGGGGCATGCCACCAGCTATATCACCATGCGCGACAGCCTTCCTGCGCCAAGCTACCGGGTCACTGTCCGTCTTCGGCCTTTGCAGGTTCAATTGCGCGAGGTGGAGATCCTGAGCGAGCGCACCCTGCAGCAGATCCAGAGGGACATCGAGAAGCTCGGTTACCGGGACAGCGACTACCGCATCAGCCAGGTGGATGCGTTGCAAAGCCCGATCACCTTCCTTTACCAGGAGTTCAGCCGGCGCGAACGCAGCAAACGGCTGGTGGCGCAGTTGGAGAACGAGGACCGCAAGCGCGCGCTGTTGAAGGAGTTGTTGCAGAAGTACGTGGAGTATGACATCATCAACCTGAACGACGACGCGTTCGATGACTTCATCGACTTCTGCGCCGTACCGGATGCGGTGATCAAGGGTCTTACGCAGTATGAGTTCCTCCTCTACGTGAAGAAGAAGTATGAGCTCTACAGCAGCCTGGGTCCCTCCCGCCGTCGTTGATCGCCTTGTGCTGCGCTGTCTGTGGCTCTCTGCTATGTCGGCTGCTGCTCTATCGGCAGCTGCGCAGCCCGATACGCTCATTGGCCACATCACGTTGGACGAAGTGGTCATCCGCGCGCAGTCCGAAGGCTTCGATGTATCCACTTTCGTGCAGCAGGTAAGAACGGATACCAGCTTCTACAAGGCCTTCCTGAACACCCGTTACCACCCACATGGATCAGTGAGCCGGTTGGCGGTTCGCGGCAAGGAGGAACGTGAGCTGGCGCGCTCGTACATCCGGGGCCACTTGGAGCGAAATGGGGAGCGTGCTACGCTGGTGCTGGATTCGGTGTCCGAGACGGGCAGGCTCCGCGATCGTAGCGGCAAGTACCGTTACCTCACCGCCGAGATGTACGCGGAGGTGTTCTTTCCGCAAGGCACTTACAAGGCGGATAACACAGTAGCGGGGCGCAAGCTGGAACTGGAGCGTGGTGGGCGTATCCAGCGATACAAAAGCGAGCTGAAGAAGTTCATGTTCGATCCAGGTTCCGAGATCGCCAGCGTTCCCTTCATCGGGGACAAGCTCGCACTGTACGACGCGTCAATGGCACCTTACTACACCCATCGGATCTGGAGCGACGAGCGCAACGGCAGGCCTTGCTGGGTCTTCAGTTCGGATGCGTTACCTGACGGAGACCCGGATGATACCGTGATCAAGGAGATGGATACCTGGTTCGATCAGGAAAGCGGTCTGGTGTTGGCACGCACCTACCGGATCGCACACCGCTCCCTCATCCTCGATTTCGATATCCGTATCGCGGTGGAGAACCAGGTACTGGAAGGACAGCTTGTGCCAATGACAGTGATCTATGATGGTGATTGGGACATCCCCTTCGCCAAGCGCGAGATCGTTCGCTTCGACCTGCGGTACAGCGATTGGGATGTTCGATGATGGACGGTGAAGTTGATAGACCTGGTCTATGGAGTTATAGTCACTCTTCGGGCCGGGCTATTTACGTTTGTGCCCTCGAACGAACCGACCGCCTATGGCACATGAACAAACCCAAGGCGCCCCACTTGAGGGCGTAACCCCACAGTCCAACGGCAAGTGCCCCGTGATGCACGGCGCGCAGGCCCTGCCCGTGGCAGGCCGTGGCCGCCGCAACAAGGACTGGTGGCCCGAGCAGCTCGACCTGAGCATCCTGCATCAGCATCAACAGGTGAGCAACCCGTTGGGCCAGGACTTCGACTACCGCGAAGCTTTCAGCAAACTCGATCTGAAAGCCGTGAAGGCCGACCTCACCAAGCTGATGACCGACTCGCAGGAGTGGTGGCCTGCCGACTGGGGCCACTACGGCGGCCTCATGATCCGCATGACCTGGCACGCGGCTGGTACCTACCGCACTGCCGATGGCCGTGGTGGCGCTGGCAACGGCAACCAGCGCTTCGCTCCGCTGAACAGCTGGCCCGACAACGGCAACCTGGACAAGGCGCGCCGCCTGCTGTGGCCCATCAAGCAGAAGTACGGCAACAGCCTCAGCTGGGCCGACCTGCTCGTGCTCGCCGGCAACGTGGCCATGGAGAGCATGGGCTTCAAGACCTTCGGCTTCGGCGGAGGTCGGGAGGACATCTTCGCGCCGGAAGAGGACATCTACTGGGGCAGCGAGGGTGAGTGGCTCGCCACCAGCGACAAGCCCAACAGCCGTTACAGCGGTGAGCGCAACTTGGAGAACCCGCTCGCTGCCGTGCAGATGGGCTTGATCTACGTGAACCCCCAGGGCCCCGACGGCAACCCCGACCCCGTGGCCAGCGGTAAGGATGTGCGTGAGACCTTCAAGCGCATGGCCATGAACGACGAAGAGACCGTGGCGCTCACCGCCGGTGGTCACACCTTCGGCAAGATGCACGGCGCCGGTCCAGACTCGCACGTGGGTGCCGCACCCGAAGGCGCCGCGATCGAGGAGCAGGGCTTCGGCTGGAAGAACAGCTTCGGCAGCGGCAAGGGCAAGGACACTATCACCAGCGGCTTGGAGGGCGCTTGGAAGCCGAACCCCACCACCTGGGATAACGGCTACTTCGACATGCTCTTCGGCTACGAGTGGGAATTGGTGAAGAGCCCCGCCGGTGGCTGGCAGTGGCTGGCCAAGGACGTGAAGCCCGAGCACATGATCCCAGATGCGCACGACCCCAACGTGAAGCATCGTCCCGCGATGACCACGGCTGACCTTTCCCTGCGCTTCGACCCGATCTACGAGCCGATCAGCCGCCGCTTCCACCAGGACCCGCAGTCCTTCGCTGATGCCTTTGCCCGCGCCTGGTTCAAGCTTACGCACCGCGACATGGGTCCCAAGAGCCTCTACCTTGGAAGCGAAGTGCCCAAGGAGGACCTCATCTGGCAAGACCCCATCCCCGCTGGTACCAAGCTCGCAGATGCCGATGTGGCCGCGCTGAAGAGCAGCATCCTCGCGAGCGGTCTTTCCGTGAGCGAACTCGTGGCCACGGCTTGGGCCAGTGCCTCCACCTTCCGTGGCAGCGACAAGCGCGGCGGTGCCAACGGCGCCCGTGTGCGTCTTGCTCCCCAGAAGTTCTGGGCGGTGAACGACCCCGCGCAACTCGGCAAAGTGCTCGGCGCGCTGGAGAAGATCCAGGCCGAGTTCAATGCAAGCGGCAAGCAGGTGTCCATGGCAGACCTGATCGTGCTCGGTGGCAGCGCTGCGGTGGAGAAGGCCGCGAAGGATGCGGGCTTCAACATCACCGTGCCTTTCAACAGCGGCCGTGGCGATGCCAACCAGGAGCAGACCGATGTGGAGAGCTTCGCCGTGATGGAGCCTCAGGCCGATGGCTTCCGCAACTACCAAAAGAAGACCTACAGCGTGCCTGCTGAAGAGATGCTGGTGGACAAAGCACAATTGCTCACCCTAAGCGCGCCGGAGATGACGGTGCTCGTGGGCGGTCTTCGTGTGCTGGGTGCCAACACTGGCGGCAGCACCCATGGCATGTTCACCGACAAGGTGGGACAGCTCACCAACGACTTCTTCGTGAACCTGCTGGATATGCG
>Ga0169931_10008302_pt1 | contig 15197 bp, 14 predicted proteins | sample Kivu_15m_20L_FD_129675 | JGI IMG/M metagenome (GOLD analysis project Ga0169931, IMG submission 129675) | Freshwater microbial communities from Lake Kivu, Western Province, Rwanda to study Microbial Dark Matter (Phase II) - Kivu_15m_20L... | ecosystem: Environmental > Aquatic > Freshwater > Lake... | reverse complement strand
TCCTGGTGCAGGCAGGTGACCGGCTATGTTTTGAAATAAAAATATTTCACCAGCATGGGCTTGGAAAATTTGACATGGATTGACCCTGGAGTCACAGCAGCTAATGACCATACTGTGAGGCTGTTGTTGCTTGGCGGCTGGATATAAATACCGACTCTTGTTTTGATTAATCGCATGTTGGAATGCCAGATACCCGTCTTTTAATCGCTGCATATAACCTCCATAGGCAAAATACCTTTGCCTATGGATTGTGTCAATATTTTTACCCTTTTTTCAGTGTAAATGCAGGATAAGAGTCTGTACAAAGTAAAACACAGTAGCACATGATATTTAGCTTATATCTTAATACCCCCTCATGGAACTGAAATAGCATTTTTGGCTGGCGCCCTGCAATTATAATGCTGATCCAGGACAATAGTACTGTGAGTGTGCAGAAGGTAGTAAGGATCATCAGGATGATCCAGTGTGGCAGTGCAAGTATCCATTTAACCAACACCAAGCTGCGCTTTAAGTTTTTTTCAGGTGAGGGAATGGATAAGGTCATGTCTTGTTTTTTATCAATCGAGGGATAGTTATCGGTTAAAAGTAAAGCATAGGCTGTAATCCGGGTTAAAAATCGGGTCATTTCAATGTTCCAGGTAAACCACCATTTTGGATATTGGCCAAATAATAATGTAATGACCAGTGCCAGGCTAATTAATCCTGTGAATAAGCCAAATAAATTGACCGGAGAAAGTTTGTGAAAATGAGCCAGAGTATTTAAAAATTCCAAGACATTTGCATCGATCTGTGTGCTTGAAATTGCCGGTTCAATTTCGGTGAAGTATTGCTTAAATACAGTGCTCTTATTTGAGATTTCATCCCATGAAAAATTCATATCATGTGTGACAACACTGATCAAATGTTTTGGAGAATTGTTGGTGAGGACGTGTGTTAAGATTAGGATTGGAATGATGAGCAATATTCGAAATAATGCTTTTAGGCGTGACTGAGCCTCTGGTTGCTTGACTGAAAAATACATTTTGAAACATCCCTTTTACCTAAAAATCATTATAGTTGATAACACCCTGTTTTTCTGATAATATAAAAAAAACTAAAATTCAGAGGCTTTATGATAAAATTTACAGAAAATAAGAAGTTTTTGGTGTTAAGAAATATAAAGTGGGTAAATGAGCTTTCTCAGACAAAACCAGAGATTTATGATTTTATTAAGTCCATGAGTCTTCAAGATGCTGGTTTTTTTAATACGCATTTTCAGTGTGATGGATTTCGTTTTTCAAACCATGAGACAAAGAAGTTTGATGAAAAATACAAAAGTGCTAAAGGTGATCAAGATTTGTCATCATCATTGAAATATAAGCTTTTTTTAGAAAGAAATTTGAGCAATGAACTTTTGGCTATGTCAGACGATGAATCTGCTTTCAAATATAGGCATGTTGAGAAAGAGAATATCTCGACCAATCCCAATCCCTAGTTGAGGCAAAAGCTTGCGCTTAAGAGTTGAATTGGCGATAATGCCATGGCGTTATTAGGGAAAAGCCATGACCTATGTCTTTTTGATTTTTACAGCAATAGTATTAGTAGGATGTATGGGGCCAGGCCAAGTCAGTGAGCTTGGTTTAGCTGACCCTCGTCAGTTTCCACAGGTTAAAGGTGAGGATCTGACGGGGGCGCCTCAGTGGCTCCCTGTTGCTTTTCATGGCAAAGTGAATGTGGTGGCTGTTGGTTTTGAGCGTTCGCATCAGTCTATGATTGAGAAATGGCATGCAACGCTGCAGCCAATTCTTGGGGAGAATCCAGAAGCTCAATTTTATGAAGTGCCAGTGATTTATGAAATGAATGGGGTGGCTCGGTTTTGGTTGAATAATGCGATGGCGCTGTATGTGTCTGATAGGCAGGCCAAGAAGCATACGGTTATTGTTTACACCAATCGTGAGCAATTTGCCAAGCATTTGGATGTGTCAGTGCAGGACCCGGTTTTATTAATATTGGATGATAATGATCATGTGGTTTGGAAGTCCTCTGGCACGATCAGTCAACTTGAGTATATTAAAGTGAGGGATATATTGAAGGGACTTTTAAAAAATGAGACTGCAGTGTGAGTGATCCTTTTAAGTTATTTAATACCCTGGGTCGAGATAAACAAGTTTTTGAGCCGATCGACCCTGGTCATGTGCGGGTGTATGCTTGTGGGCCAACGGTTTATGATTATGCCCATATTGGTAATGCCAGGATGGCGGTGGTGTCTGATCAGCTTGTGCGGGTATTGCGTCATATTTATCCAAAAGTCACCTATGTCTCTAATATCACCGATGTTGATGATAAGATACTAAATCGTGCAGAAGAGCTGGGTGTTGAAATGAAAGATATTACCCAGAAGTATGCCAGGATTTATAATCAAGACATGGCCAGGCTGGGCGTTGGGTTGCCTGATCGTCAGCCTAAAGCCACAGAGCATATTCAGTCGATGATTGAGATGATTCAAAGAATATTGGCAAATAAAGGCGGATATGTCGATGGCGGACACGTTTATTTTGACGTGAGGTCATTGCCGGCATATGGGGGTTTGTCGGGTCGAACGCTTGATGAGCTAAATGAGGGTGTTCGGATTGAGGTCAGCGAGCATAAACGCCATTTTGGTGATTTTGTACTTTGGAAGCCAAGTCAGGACCATGAGGTTGGCTGGCAGTCCCCATGGGGAAGAGGCAGGCCAGGCTGGCATATTGAATGTTCTGCCATGTCCTTTGCATCTTTGGGATTGCCTTTTGACATTCATGCTGGCGGTGTTGATTTGGTATTTCCCCATCATGAAAATGAAATTGCTCAAGCCTGTTGCGCCACTGGAAATCAGTCACTGGATGCATACGCCAAATACTGGGTACACAATGGCTTTGTGATGCATGAGGGGCAGAAAATGTCAAAATCGATTGGTAATATCCTATTGGTTCATGACCTGGTCAAAGAGCATGCTCCTGTGGTGCTTCGATTATTGTTATTAAAGACCCACTATCGCCAGCCGCTAAATTGGACCTCTCAGGGTTTGGAAAATGCGAAATTGTTGTTTCAGAGAATCTTAGATATTTTTTCAATTCAACAGCCACAGATGGGCACTATTAATCAGGATGTTTGGGCAGCGTTGCTGGATGATTTAAATACGCCTTTGGCATTGGTTCATATTGAGGCATTGATCAGGAAAATTCGTGAAAATGGGTATTTAAGTGAGGATGTGAATCAATTATATGCTTCTGTTGTATTTCTGGGTCTGATGGATGCAGATCATTTGGCAGTGGTGGATTTGCCCAGTCCTGGGGAGATAGAGGCGTTGCTGGCAAAGCGAGAGTTGGCACGCAAAAGTAAGAATTTTAAAGTGGCCGATCACATTCGTCAGTCTCTGCTAAAGCAGGGCGTTGAAATTTTAGATACTGCCGGTAAGAGTACTTGGAAATATCGCCTATGAGCGGATTTTTGACAGGTTTAGTCAGGGCCTATCAGTATTTGATTAGCCCGTATATGGGTGATTGCTGTTGCTTTACGCCAAGCTGTTCTGCGTATGCTATTTTGGCCCTTAGGCAATGTCGCTGGCCCGTGGCACTGTGGTTGATCTTTTGGCGAATTTTGCGCTGTCATCCTTGGTCAAAGGGCGGCTTAGATCCGGTTCCAGATCGTTGTAAGTGTTTTTGATATCGCTGAAGTGACACCAAGCTCAAGCAGGACATGACAGAGGCAAAAAGCGCAAATGGCAAATAGGTGCCTTTAAAAAACACGGCAACGATAGCAATGCCCAGAGCACTAATTAGCATTTCAAGTCCGATCATGATGGCGCTTGCGCTGCCAGCTGCTGCTTCAGCACTGATAATGATAAGCGCGGTGGCATTGCCAAAAATCATGCCAAAGCCAAGATACAGAAAACATTTAATAAGTGCAGAGTTGATGGCAGTGAGTGGAATTAGGATCAAGCCAGCAGCGCATATGAGAATCAGAACCAGGCCCATTTTTAAAAATGAGAGACTTTTTTCACTGAATTTTGCTGCGACGACGGAGGCGAAGATATAGGTGAGAAAGCTTGGGATAAGGTAGTATCCATAGTCTGATTGCGGGACATTCAGGTGACTTATTAATATTAATGGGGTTTGGCTAATATCAACAAACAAGATGCTAACGCAGGCAACTTTGATGAATAAAAAGTAAAGGTAGCTTTGGTTGGTCCAAAGTTGTTGATATTCATTCATGATATGCTGTATGGAAAATCGCTTTTTTATTTTTAGCGTTTCTTGTTGAAATAAGGCCATTCCTATCCAGCAAATGAAGCCAAATCCTGCAAGGGCATAAAAGGCATGTCGCCATGAGAAGTGCTGAGCAATTGAGGCGCCTATAAATGGAGCAATTGCTGGAGTAATGCCAGCAATGGCATGAATTTTGTTCATGATGTTGACATAGTCCTTACCATGGAAGATGTCTTTGAGTGTGGCATTGCCTACGATCCAACTGGCTCCTGATCCTGCTCCTTGAATAAACTTTGCGATTAAGAATGTGCCAAGGGTATTTGCACTTGCGCAGAGAAGACTGGCCAGTGAGAACAGACCGATGGCTATTAAAAACATGGGCTTTCTGCCCAGTATATCTGAAATGGCACCATAAATGATGCCAAAGAAACCAAGGGCAAATAAGCCAATTGATACTGAGCTTTGGGCAATTGCCTCTGAGACTTGAAAATTGTCTTGAATGTTTGGCAACAGCACTGAGTTAAAGCTAATGCCGACCTCGGCAGCACAGATGGCTAAAGTGACAAAGGTAGGGATCAGGAAAAAACGTTGGTCTGTGCTCATAATTTTGCTATGATGGTTGAAAATTAGTATAGACATAGGTTGCTTTGGGGGCAAGATGAATTCCTTGAATAAGCTGCAGACGCTGAAAAAGCGTTTGATCGATTTTAAGCTGGTGCAAGGGCCCCTGGCAGGGGTGAGTCATCATGTTTTTCGTGAAGGGGTTTGGGCCTATTCAGAGCCAGCCTGGGTTTGCAGTGAGATGATCTCCTGCCAAACCATTGCAAATGGTAGTAAGGCTTTGCATCAGCGATTTTTAGGGATTTCAAAAAATGAGGGGCCGCTTTGCCTTCAGATTGCAGCATCCAGTGAGAAGGATATTAAAGATGCATTTGGCGTGATCAATACCCTTAATGTTGCCTTGGTCGATCTGAATGCGGGCTGCCCAGTTCAAAAGGTTCGGAAAAGGGGCATGGGCTCAGCCCTTTTGGAGTCGCCTGATCGCTTGCTTGAAGTATTATTGGCGATGAGGGATCACTCTGCTGTTCCCATCAGCGTTAAAATTCGTCTCCAGCAAGACCAGTCAAAGGATGATCGGGTGCTGGCGGTCATTCATAAGGCCAATGTTGATTTTTTAACCGTGCACGGTCGCACTTATTTGGATGGATATGATGTGGCTGTGAATCATGCCCGCATTGGGTATTTTGCCAAAAATGCCAGGATACCTGTGCTGGGTAACGGTGATGTTTGTGATGCGACCTCTGCTCATCAGATGCTAAGTGTTGGGGTCAGTGGAGTCATGGTTGGACGTTTTGGAGTAGGTCAGCCATGGTTGATTGGAGATATTCAGCGCTCACTTGGTTTTGCCTTTGGCCTTAAGTCTACACATGATCGAAATCCGGCTAAATTATTTTTTCAGCATGTTGAGAGAATGTGCAAGTTACCAGGGGGTGAGAAATTTGCCATACTCAGCGGTTATGGGCTTATTAAATATTTTGCCAAACGTCATCAAATGCCGCCAGAGATGATTGAACAAGTCAGGCAGTGTAAAACGTTGCTTGATCTTAGTAATGCGATGATAAGATATTATTAATCAATTAATTGAGTGATTAAATTTATAAATTTTTTGCATTAATTATAGAAATTCCGCTGGGTTTTAAGGGGCTTTGTGATCAATTTTGAGCATTGCCTGGACCTTGCTGTCAATTTTGGTTCTTGGCTCAGATGAGGATAAAATGCCAGCTCTGATTCTTCACAATGGTCTTAGGACAGCTTATGCTGTTGGTATGGGCTTTGCTTTTGAATGGAGCAATGAAAAAAAGAATCAAATAGGAGTGCATATGATTCAGCTATCAGTTCAAACTTTTCGTACCCAGTTTTTAGGAAAACAGGGGTGTTTGTTGGTGGATGTGCGTGAGCCAATTGAAACAGCACTTGGGGTGATCCCGGGGGCGACATTATGTCCTTTGGCTCACATTACTGAGCTTGATTTACAGGATCACCACCAAGTCGTGGTCTATTGTAAAGCGGGGGGGCGAAGCATGAGGGCTTGTCAATATTTGGAGCAGACTTATCCTGAAATAGAGATTTACAATTTACAAGGTGGCTATGATCAATTCTTGCATGAAATTTGACAGATAATGCTGATTTATTCTGGTGTTTAGGTGCTGTTTTAAATCAAAGCTGATTTTTATTTTTAGACAAATGGGGGAATGGGATTGGTGTTGCTTGAATCACTTGAGTTCATTTTTTTGAATTGAGTTATATGGATGCTGTTTTGTAATCACCCATTGTGGGTGAGGTATTTAAAGATCAGAGGCTAAAATACCAGCAGTTATTTTGTAATTTTCAAGTGATGCCTCAGTACCAAAGTTAGGGCATTCATAAACACATGGATATTTTTTGTATTTGAGAAGATTGTATTTTTGGCGTATGATGGTCTGAATTTAGGAGTATGATGTGAGATTTTTACTGATTTTTTTAATGACAATTGGAGGAAACCTGATGGCTGTTGCTGAGAAATTGAACCTTGAATTAAAGGATGGCGTGGTGGTTATTGAGCTTAGGCCAGATATAGCACCCAATCATGTGGCCAGAATCAAGGAGCTGGTGAAGCAAAAGTTTTATGATGGATTAAAGTTTCATCGGGTGATTGATGGCTTTATGGCTCAAACAGGTGACCCACAGGGTACTGGCATGGGTGGCTCAGGGCAGAAGCTTAAAGCTGAATTCAATCAAGCAAAGCATCTAAGAGGGACAGTTTCCATGGCACGTGCTCAGGACCCTAATAGTGCTGATAGCCAATTCTTTATCTGTTTTCAAGATGCCCCATTCCTGGATGGTCAGTATACCGTATGGGGACAGGTCATATCAGGTATGGAACATGTTGATGCGATCAAACGAGGCGTTCCAGGTTCAGGCATGGTCACAAATCCTGATTCTATTGTTAGAATGTATTTGGTTGAGTAATGCCAGAGTTGCCAGAGGTCGAGATCACCACTCACGCCTTAAAGCCTGCTTGTGAGGGTAAAGTCTTAGGGCAACTTCGTATTAATCGCCGTGATTTGCGCTGGGCAGTTAGTGAGGCACTGCCTGGCATCGTTCTTGGTCAACGTTGTTTCTTTTTGTCACGAAGAGGTAAATATATTATATTTCATTTTTCAAATGGCGCGATCATTGCGCATTTGGGGATGAGTGGTTCTTTTCGGTTGTGCAAAGAAGATGATCCATGGCGTCAACATGAACACATTCAGATGGTATTTGAAGATTGTGCTGTTCGACTGCATGACCCAAGACGGTTTGGCTGTTTTTTGTGGGCTCCGGTTGTCAACGAGCATCCGCTAATCATCAACATTGGACCAGAGCCGCTTATGGATGAATTTAATTCTGAGTATTTGGCGCAAAAGCTTGAGTATCGGTCTTCTCCGATTAAGAATTGCATCATGGATTCTAAACTGGTTTGTGGTGTGGGCAATATTTATGCCAATGAATCCTTGTTTCAGGCACAAATTCATCCACTTTTGCCTGCCAGTAGGCTCAAAGACGAACAGCGGGTATTGTTGGTGCAGGCAATTAAAAACATATTAAAATCGGCCATAGTCGCAGGAGGCTGCACTTTAAAAGATTTTGAATCAGCCAATCAACAACCAGGTTATTTTCAAACTGATTTGGCGGTATATGGCAGGAAAAATCGGCATTGCTATCGGTGTGCTACCCCGCTTATGCATATCAGAATCAGTGGGCGCTCTACGGTATATTGTCCGAGCTGTCAAAAACTTTAAATATTGTTTGTTTTCTGCTGAGAGCTTACATAGAATTAAAGAATGCAATTAACGGCTGTGCTTTATGAAAACTACAGAGACAATACAAGAAAAAAATTCAGTGACTTCGATTATCCTTAAAGCAATTTATTATTGCAGCATTTATCCTATTTTGTTTATTTTTGGTGGTCGAGTCAGTGGGCGTTTTATCCTTGATGATATGATGATGCTATTCACCGGTATGAATTTGACCAACGGCAAGAAGATTCGTTGGTCAGATATTGATGCCAAAACTCAGTTAAAGATTGTGGCTTATTCCATCGCAATTATATTGCTGCAGGTATTTTTAATATGGGTATTTGTTAAATTCAGTTTTGTTGAGGCACTGTTTTGGAAAGCGTTGATTGAAAAGGAGAGCCAGCTATTTTACTTTGCAGCTTCAAGTTTGCTGCTTTTTAAGCTTCTTGACGTGGTTGGTAATGGCTTTTTAAAAAGCTTAAAAGGAAATTTAATCATTGCTTGGCGGGAAAATTATGTTAAAAAATTGAAGGATATTGTGCTTGGTCTGCTTAAATCACGGGTTTTGCAAAGAAATACTGTATGGCAAGAAAGCAATTTTGAGGAATGGGCGAAAAAATGGGCGCCGATGGCAGAAAGCAATGTGAATCAAATGTTTCAGACTGCAGTGAATATTATTTTTAATTCTCTAAACGCATTGATGATGACTGTTTATTTTGGGCATCTTTTGGTGCTGTTATCATGGCAAATCTTTTTTTGGTCACTGGGTATTGCTTTGGGATTAAAGTTGATATTGGATTGTGTTAACAAATGGGTGAATGATGATGTTTATTCCCAATACAACCGTACGGCCATTGATCTTCGTGCTGCAGGACAATCTTTGCTAAGCCAAGCTCCTGTTACCTTCAGTTTAGGTATTGAAGACAAATTTGTTGGAAAGTTTGATCAGGCCAATGATTCATATTCAGCCAGTGCCAGGGGAATGGTGAGGTTTAAAGTATTGCTCAATGCAATTCGCTGGGGACTTCGGGAAATTATAGAGCCTTTGGCGCATGTTATGATAGCAATATTCTATTTTACAGGGCAGGTTTCATTTGTGCGTTTAAATTTAATTGCCAATGCAGCGATTAAATTAATTTATACATTGCTTGATCTGGGTTGTGATATTGAGCGGTATAATGCTTTTGATATGGCATTTAATGAGGTTAAATCAAAATCCGAGGAACTGCCTGTGCCAGCTCAATTGAATAAGATTGATTTGAGTACAAAGAGCTTTTTTGATTCGATTGGCCAAAAAAAGGTTGAATTAGATCAGGAGTTTAGAAAAGGACTCACCAGGCTTAAGGGAGCAAATGGTGCAGGAAAAACCAACTTCTATCGTCATTTATTGCATAATCAAGATCTAAGCGGGCACTATCTTTCAGGCGCCTCTTCTAAATCAATTGATCTTGAGTCAATGTTTGATTTCACATTTGAAGAGAAAGACTTTACCTGTTTTGGGGTAGAAAAAGAAAAGCTAGGAGGGGCAGCCGGCCAGGCATCTGATGGACAGAAAGCATGGCGGCATTTATTGAGCTATGCTGTTTTGGTGCAAAGAAATATGATCAGAAAACCGGGATTATTGATTTTTGATGAGCTGGATTCTGCGATTGACAGTGGTGATAAGCAGTCTTTTATGCAACTTTGTCAAAAGGTGGTAAAGGTGCTGGGGGTAGATTACGCAATTGTGACGACCCATGCATCAGATGAGTTTGATATACCATCTGTAGAACTGAAAAGTGGCCCTCCTAACTAACAAAATTTACGGAATTGACGCGGTTAAGTTTTTCACTTGAGCCTGGCAATTTTAATCTGATTTGATAATTAATATTTGTACTGTGAAGAGAAAAGCCAAGTAATTGTATCGCCCATGGCACTAGCGTCAGTTTTGGGAATAAGCTGGCGTATACAATAGAGAGTAAGGTTGTGGCGATGGTCATTGCAGCAGTGTATTTTGAGAATTCATGGTTATTGGCCGTTAGATCCAAATAGGTCATGGTCAAGCCAAATAATGCAGCGCAACCGGTGTTAAGGTCTATTAGGAAAGGAAGAAAGGATAGCCCAAGGCAGAAATTTCTTGCTGAAAAAGTTTTAGGTGAATGTTTGGACATAAGTTAATTTTAAATACTACTTAAAATATGTTAGAAATAATAATTGATCAGGTCAATGCTTAAGGATGGTTTATGAGTCAAAAAGTTTTTAGAAGTGATTATCGGGCACCGAGTTTTCAAATTAAGACTGTGGCGTTATTTTTTGAAATTAAGCCTGATTTTGTGATGGTCCGAGCTGAGTTGAGTCTTCAATCTACGCTTGATGAAATTCAATTTGATTCGCAAGTGGATGAGTTAGTGAATATAACGGCTGATCATTCAGCATTTACATGGCAGCAGTTGGGCGATGTGATTGTACTTAGAGGAATGCTCAGGGTTAGCAAACTTGTCATGAATGTCCGACTGTTCCCTGCGAAAAATACCGCTCTTTCAGGATTGTATGTTTCTAATGGCCGTTTGGTGACTCAATGTGAAGCCCAGGGATTTCGTGAAATCATTCCTTATCCAGATCAGCCAGATGTCCTAAGTATCTTTACCGTGCATATTCAAGCTGATGCAGCGCTTTATCCTCATGCGTTGTCAAACGGTAATTTGCAAAGCCGTGTTATCAAAGATGGGATTTTATATGTGACCTATCATGACCCATTTCCTAAACCTTCATATTTATTTGCCTTAGTGGCCGGTCAATTTAATGTGCACCATGATCAATTTACAACACGCTCTGGTCGTGGGGTGGATCTTCGAATTTTGACAGAGAATGCCAGTGAGATCACCACCATGCGTGCTATGCAAGCTCTAAAAAAAGCCATGAAATGGGATGAAGAAGCTTATGGTCGTGAGTATGATTTGGATGAATACAACATCGTTGCTATCTCTGATTTTAATATGGGCGCTATGGAAAATAAGGGGCTTAATGTTTTTAATGATAAATACGTGCTGGCAGATCCTAAAATCACAACTGATATCGATCTTCAAGGCATTGATGCGGTGATTGGTCATGAGTATTTTCATAACTGGTCAGGTAACCGAGTGACTTGTCAGAGCTGGTTTTATCTTAGTTTGAAAGAGGGATTGACTGTTTTTCGTGAGCAGGAATTTATGGCAGCGATCACCGAGAGTGCCTGTGTTAGAATTGACCAAGTGTCATTAATGCGCTCTCGTCAGTTTAAAGAGGACAACAGTTCAATTCGGCATGCAGTCATTCCAGAGTCTTATGAAAAAATTGATAATTTTTATACCTTAACGGTTTATGAAAAAGGCGCTGAGATTATCCGAATGCTAAAAGGTTTGGTTGGCAAGAAGAATTTTAGAAGTGGCATGGATCTTTACTTTAGCCAGAATGATGGTAAAGCTGTGTCGATTCATCATTTTTTAGATGCAATTGCATCTACCAGTCAAATGGATTTAACTCATTTTACAAAGTGGTATTTTCAATCAGGTACGCCAACTGTGCATGCCTCATACCAATATTTGCAGGATGAAAAGGTGTTGGAATTAAAGTTAAGGCAATCTTTTGAGATAGATGGCAATCAGCCCATGTATATCCCCATTAAATTCAGTGCTTTTGAAGCTCGGGACGGACAAAAAATCCTCCAGGAGCAGGTGGTTGTTTTGGATGATTATGAGAAGGTTGCTCGATTCCAGCTTGATGCAAATCAACCAGTGATGTCATTGCTTCGTGATTTTAGTGCGCCGGTTAAATTGGAACTATCGGATCCTGAAAATGATTTGGCAAGGGTGTTGTATGATGATGATGTGTTTGTGCGCTGGGACAGTGCAAGACGTATATGGCTTGGGGAGTTTAATAGACAGCTCAAGGGGCAGGGTGAGCTTGGTTCTGAATTAAGTCAGTTACTGGACTTGGCGTTTTTATGCAATCCTGCTCTTGGCAGCATGTTGTTGGCGTTTCCGCTTTGGGGGGAGCTATTTGATCAATCCACCGCGATTGATGTGATGCAGGTGGAAAAAACCTGTTGGCACTTGGCAAAACAAGTGGCAATGAAAATACGCACTCAGGCGCGTTCATTGGATGAGATGCATCAAGGGGCGCTTGGTGATCAAGCCCAGGATGTTGAAATTCGACGTATGCAGGCCAGGTGTTTATTCTATTTGGCGTTTTCTGATGTTCCCTCTGATCTTGAGTATGTGATCCATCGTTATTTGACTTGTGAAAATATCAGCATTCGGCTTTCGGCTCTTTCTGCCTTATCACACCAGGCTGTGGGGGATGATTATTTGAAGCATTTTTGGGATCATCATGCAGTTGGTCAACCGCTGCTACAAATCAAGTGGCTAGCGCTTCAAAGTCGCTCATGGCGTCATGGTGCAGTAAAAAGGTTAGAGTTATTGCTTGATCATCCGGCTTTTAGAATTAAAAACCCCAATTGTGTCTATGCTTTAGTTGGGGGCTTTGTGTTTGACAATCCTATTCATTTTCATGCCAAGGATTTATCCGGGTATACATTTTTTGTCGAATTTCTGCAGAAAGTGGATGCACTTAATCCTCAAGTTTCAAGTTATTTGGCCAAAAGTTTACATGTTAATTGGCTTGAGGCCAAGCAGTATGCAAAGATGAAAGCCATGATACACCAGGCGTTGCTTAATCATGCATCAGCAAATTTAAAAGAGGTGCTAAGGGGCTTGTAATTTGACTTTATGCCAGCTTAGAGGCTACTATTGGGATTGAAATAATTGAGTACTGTGATGCATGGTGGTCGCTATGCGGTGTGGTTTTTAGCCACACTGTTCTTTGCCTTTCAATTTATTCTTCGTCTATTTCCAAGTTTGGTTATGGATCAGACCATGGTTGCTTATGGCATTGATGCGCAGCAGTTTGGGCATTATGCCAGTTTATATTATTTGGGTTATTCAGTGATGCAGATTCCAGCTGCATATTTACTCTATCGGTTTATGCCTTCCAGGGTTTTATCCGTTGCTGCATTTTTGTGTGCCATCTCTGCTTGGATTAGCGCTTATGGTCAGTTGTGGCAGTGGTTATATTTCTCCAGGTTATTATTGGGCATGGGCAGCGCTTTTGCATTCTTGGGTGTATCAGAAATCATCACTCAGCTGTTTGATAAGGATCAGTATGCCAAAATGGTGGGTATTACATTTACCATTGGGTTAATTGGTGCTGTTTATGGGGGCATGCCCACCGCCAATTTACTTGGAACATATGATTGGCATGATGTACTTGGTTTGCTGGGTTGTATTCAGGCGTTGATTGCGATATTGATTGGCATTTTCGTTCAAGTTCCTGCTCATCCACAGGCCTCATTTGTCAACTTTATTGCAGGGTTAAGACAAATCATTCGTAATCCAACATTAATGCTTCTGGCGGTGGCTAATTTGCTGATGGTTGGATCTTTAGAGGGGTTTGCTGATATTTGGGGAGTGAGTTATTTAATGAAGGCACTGACATTGACTAAGCCCATGGCAGCTGCTTTAACTTCATTGATTTTTGTGGGAATGATTTTTGGTGGACCGATTCTGGCGGCAATTTCCAGATTTATTCACAGTGAACTTAAAGTGGTGATTGCCTGTGCTTTTCTGATGATGTTAATTTTTGTGTTGCTTTTAACACAATTTTTTATGATTAGTACAGTTTGGGTGCAGGCACTGATGTTCGCTTGCGGTATTTTGTGCTGTTATCAGGTTTTGGTTTTTAGCCTGGGTATCAAATTCATGAATCAGCCGGCACTTTTAGGTTTAACCACCGCATTTTTAAATTGTATTAATATGTGTGGAGGGGTTTTGTATCACAATGTGATTGGTAAGCTGCTTATAGTGATGAGTGAGCAGGCGAATGTGACTGTGATGGATTATCAATTGCATGACTTTACTTTAGCTTTGTGGTCGATACCTGTCGGTGCTTTCCTGGGTGGTTTGATTTTATTGGCTGTGTATATTTTGCGCCCGAAGGAGGTCTGTTAATGCCGGCTTGGATGCTATATGGGTTTGCGGTTTTCTCAATGTTTTTTGGTTCAGGAAATTTGGTATTTCCTATGAGCATCGGTGTTGGCTGTGCCAATCCATGGATATCAATTTTAGGCTTGTCTTTTTCTGCAATATTAGTTCCAATGTTTGGTTTGATTGGTGTTGTGCTTTCACGTGAGTCTCTTGAGCATTATTTAAAGCCACTGGGTCAGAAAACAGCATTTGCTTTAATTGCCATGATGCTATTGTTGCTGGGTCCTTTGGGTGTGCTGCCTCGCAGTTTAATAGTCGCCTCAGGTGGTGTTAGTTTGTTATTTGCACAGATCCCCACATCCTTGATTGCTTTGATGATGGTGTTTTTAGGTTATTTTCTGGCATTGTCAAAAAACATGGTTCGCCTCATTGGGCAGTATTTTACCCCATTGATTTTACTTGGAATTCTCGGTATTGTCCTGGGTGCTTTATTTTTGCCATTGCAAATTAATCATGCTCAACAAGGCTCATTTTGGGATGCATTAAAAACTGGCTATCAAACCATGGACTTGATCGCAGCATTGGTTTTTGCACGGGCATTATCCAGTGCATTTTTAAAACAATTCCCAAAATCCGCTCGAGTAGAAATGATGAGGGCTATTGTATTTGGATTTTTCTGTCTTTTATGCGTTTATGCTTTCATGGTCTTGGTGAGTAGCCATTTATCGGATCAACTACAGTTTGTAGCTCCAGAAAAACGCATTGTATTTATTGCTGATTTGGTGATGGGTGATTATGCAAGAATCATCAGTTGTTTTGTGATTGCTGCCGCTTGCATGACCACTTTTGCTGTTTTACTCAGAGAGTTTATTCAGTTTTTTGCACCATTTTTTCCCAATTGGTCTTTATCTCAGCTGGCATTTGTGGTGTGTGTGCTCAGTTATATGGGATCGTTTATTGGCTTTGATCAACTGGCCAGTGCCATTGGTCTTATTTTGCAACTTGCCTATCCTGCACTGATTGTTTTTATCCTGCTGAAGTTTTTGCGCCTTAAACAGCATTGGATTTATGCCTGGGTATTTTATGGATGTATCTTTTTTAATGTCGGGTTAGAGCTGGTCAAATTAAATTAGCGGTCTTTGACAGGCAGATAAATA
>Ga0169931_10008301_pt1 | contig 15197 bp, 17 predicted proteins | sample Kivu_15m_20L_FD_129675 | JGI IMG/M metagenome (GOLD analysis project Ga0169931, IMG submission 129675) | Freshwater microbial communities from Lake Kivu, Western Province, Rwanda to study Microbial Dark Matter (Phase II) - Kivu_15m_20L... | ecosystem: Environmental > Aquatic > Freshwater > Lake... | reverse complement strand
GGGCATAGAATTGGGAATACTGTATGACAATCAGAACCCACCCACACCGTGGTTAAGATGGTGGGATGAAAAAGGGAGCTTGTTATTGACGGGAAATGAGCGTGCGGAACAAGCAGAAGCTATTGCTATTAGGGAACGCTTAGCAAAGGAGCAGGAGCAAAAAGCTAAAGAACAAGCAGAATCTATAGCTATTAGGGAACGCTTAGCAAAGGAGCGGGAGCAAAAAGCTAAAGAACAAGCAGAATCTATAGCTATTAGGGAACGCTTAGCAAAGGAGCAGGAGCAAAAAGCTAAAGAGCAAGCAGAAGCTATAGCTATTAGGGAACGCTCAGCAAAGGAGCAGGAGCGGGAAGCTAAAGAACAAGCAGAAGCTATAGCTATTAGGGAACGCTTAGCAAAGGAGCAGGAGCAAAAAGCTAAAGAGCAAGCAGAAGCTATAGCTACTCGGGAACGCCAACAAAAAGAAAAACTAGTTGCCTATCTACGTTCCCTTGGTATTGACCCAGAGAAAATATAAAATAAATTCCCATTCCTGGGTGCGACCTGAAAAAGGTCTTTCTGTTACGGTGAGCTTACTCCCCCAAGAGATTCATAAAAGTCGGGGGTTAGAAATAGATCAGGATCGCCGAGTAATTTACCAGATTAAAGTACAATCTTTAGGATGTAGATAGTAACTTATCAAGCCAAAAAAGATTGATGACGGATTCAACAACATCAGGACAATTACCCACGTCAGAGTGATTTTAGCTTTGCTGTTTACGGACAATTATGGATTTATGGCATGGAATTATGGGCTGATTTAGCTCTAAGCTTAATTAGTCTCAAACCTCATAAACGCCTCTTTTTCCAGCGTGGCTTTCAGGCTCTATCCCTTATGAAACAAGCTGTTTGACCACTTTGTCACCCGGTAAGGAGAGTTTCAAATGCGATCGCCCATAAGGAGTGCTTGGCAATCGCATTTATATATATCCGGTTGGTTTGTTGGGTTTCGTATTAAACTCAACGAGATTGTCACCAATCCCGTTGGTCTTCAAAACCGTGCATGAAAGTTTCCCTTCACACGGCTCCTCAATGATTTGGTGCTTGTCACGCATACCTCATTACCCATTTATCCTAAACTCTTTCAAGTTTTTCTGGAGGGCTTAGGCTTGGCACTATTACAGCCAGATTTTGAGCCAGGACTACCATCGTTGGCGGTCTTTGTGTCGTGGCAATGTCTATGTAAGAGTTGAAGATTTTTGTACTCATCCTTTCCACCTTTGAATTTTGGGATGATATGGTCAGCTTCTATTACATCATCTTCACGAAAAAACAAGCCGCAGTGGGCGCATTTCCCCTTCTGCTTTTTCAAAGGGTATGAGTGAGTCTCGTTTTGCTGGGTTTTAGTTCCAAACCCATGCCTTGTATCCAAGATAACAATGATTTTCCAGGTATATTTGGGGATTAATTGTCATTTCTAGTCTTCTTTAGACTCGCTAAACGTTCTAGGTGTGTTTTTTAAATTGAAATCAGCCGCCATTAAATCAATACCATCAATAATTTTACTGGGTTCAGAAATTCCCAAAGCTGTAAAACATTTGTCTCGATAATTGGGGTGATTTTGGAAAAAGAGTATCGCTTTTTTTAAAGGTTCAATTACAGGATAAGCTGATTGAGCCTTCTCAATAGCTGCTTGAGGAATAGGGAAACTGAGCCTTTGAATAGCCAAATCAATTAAATCTCTCGACTCTACTGAAGAATCATTCCATCTGTCAGAATTAGCCAAAAGTTTTTCTGCAAAACTGTCAATTTGATTTAGGCATGGTACAGGTGACCAACTAGGATAGTCTGCTTCTCCTAGTTCAATACGTCCTTCCATAATTATTTCAAATTTAATCAGGGTTTCATCAACAATAATGGCAAATCTTATTCCATACTGGTCGGCTTTAATTTCCCCGGGTAAGTTGAGATTATTTTGGTTTTTAAAAAGGGCATTATATTGATTTTCAGCTATTTTTTGTCGTAGTAATCGGTAGCCAGCACCAGTGGAACAGAGAAAATCTATATCCTTGCTTAATCTATATTGTCCATGATTTAAACTAACCAGAGTTCCACCGCCAAAATATGCACCACACTCTAATAAAAAATTAGTGTTTAATTGTTGAAGAACATTTAAAATTTTTTGATGAAATTCCCTCTCAAACATTTTCGCTCCTAACCATGAATGATAATATTGAGCTAATTGTTCCACAAATAAGGCTTCTATATGGCTCAAGTTTTCTAAAACTCCCCGGTAATGCCACCCTCGCTCATATATTCTTAGCATTTCTAAAGGAGTAAGATTTTTTATATCTTCTCTTTGCCAAGATAATTTTTTTAAAAACGGTAATTTTTCTGGAGTTTGAATTTGGGATTTCATGCTTCAACCTAACCTACGTTCATCCTATACTTAATTCCACTCACTTGCTTTGAGATCAAACATCCAAACTTATATTACTTTCAGAAGCATTAGATTATCAATAGTACAAAATATGTTATTTTTTATATCAGTGGGAGACTTCATTTTGGCGTTCTCGGTTTTGAGGACGCTGAACTGGACGCTCCTTACCATCCACAATCACCTCCTTCATATCTGGAAACCTTTTCTCCTCTATACTTCTGAGTGTAGATTTGCGTCCGCCCCCGGGCGCACGTTTGCGGTTTGCTCAGGAGTTGAACACGGTACGTTCATAAGTATCAGCAAACTGAGATAACAGCTCGTTGAATGCTTGGCGGTTAAGTCCAGTCATTGCTCGTAGCAACCGCTCTTGATCCAGGATGCGGTCTAAGTTCAACATTAATATCACCCTACTTGTCTATTTATGTAATAAAAATTATGTTTTATTTAAAGACCCGGATTAATTTAGCCAACCAAAACAGATTATAACATAAATTTTAAAATTATCAGTCGTTAATAAAATTTAACAAAAGGTCTTTATAACTAGGCGGATATAATTTACATCTACACAAACTCATGGCATCCGAAAAAAGCGGATGAAAAGTAGATGTAGATATGGGTTGGGTTTCTTTCCTCAACCCAAACTCAACCTACGTTCATCTTGCGTTTAATTCCTCCAAAGTTGTCCCGATCAGCTACTCTGGTTAATAACCATTTCCTCTTTTGTCATGAGTCAAGTTTTTAAAAATTGGATAGTTCGTATTTCCAGTATTCTACTGAGTACTTTATTTTGGTCTGCTTTCATACTACCGACCTATGCCCAAACTCAAATAGATCTAAAACTAGAACAACAAGTACTAGAAATTATCCGTCGTAACCCGATAACTATTATCGAAAGTGTTCAAGCATACCAAGAGGAACAACAGCAAAGAGTTATCACCAGGAGACAAGAGTTTATCAAGAAATTCAGCCAAAACCCACAGGATGTTATTGGTAACTCCCCTACTATCGGTTCATCAAAACTACAAACTGTTCTTTTAGAGTTTTCTGACTTTCAGTGCCCTTATTGCAGTGAAGCACATAAAACCCTCAAGGATTTATTGAAAAAGTATCCTAACCGATTTACCCTGGTTTATAAACATTTTCCTCTTTTTCAAACCCATGTTCAAGCATTACCAGCTGCTAGGGCTGCCTGGGCTGCACATCAACAAGGTAAGTTTTGGCAGTATCACGACACCTTATTCACTAAACAAAACCAGCTAGGGGAAAGTCTATACATAGAAACTGCGAAAAGTCTCAAATTAGATCTAGGCAAGTTTAATCAAGATAGACAGCTAGCAGACAAAGCAATTCAAAAAGACCTAGATTTGGTCAACAATCTCAACCTTTCTGGTACCCCCTCTTTTATTATCACTAGTCCAAATTTTACTGGACCTATCCAGCTATCAGAGCTGGAAACATTTTTGGCAGCTGCTAGAAATTAAATAAGCACAAATGAGCATAACTCCCCGCTTTACCAGCGTAGGAGTTTTGCAGCCAATAATTTCTAAACCTGACCGCTAAAGACAGGCTTTACTTTGCGGTCAATCTTTCCCCCCAGGTCTTCAATGGTCAGATTATCAGGTTTGCAACGTTTAACATTGATTGTAATCCCCTGCGCCCCTTCTGCTTCCAAGTCCTCTACATAGCCATTACTGGCAGATGTGGCCTCGGTCAGGGCTAAAAAAGGCCCAAAGTAATAGGTACAACGGGGATTCTGAGTGACAATCTCTACCCACCAAGCCAAACCCAAATTGTTATTCAGGTTGATTAAGGACTCTTTAAGGTTTTGCCAAATATTTTTCATGGTTTCCACCAATTTATAAATGTGTTAACAGGTCACAGAACAAAATTAAAACAGATTAGGTTTTACATTTCTTTATACTCTGTTAGGTTGATTTTTTCAAAGTTTTTTCCCAGAAAATGTATGTAATTTATCAAGATAATGAGTATTTGACAAGCGTTGGCGATAAATTTCATAAAGTGCCATACCAGTTGCTACGGAGGCATTGAGGCTAGGGGTCTTACCCTGCAAGGGAATAGAGACTTGAACATCACAGGATTTTTGTGTCAACATACTCAGACCTTCGCCCTCGGATCCGACCACTAAAACTGTAGAGCCTGTGAACCTAACGCTATGTAGAGGTTCACTGCCGGTAGCAGCAGTTCCATAAATCCAAAATCCGGACTCTTTTAGCTGTTCTAAAGCGCGACTTAAATTAACAACTCTAGCCACAGAAAAGTTTTCTAAAGCCCCAGCAGCGACTTTCACTACGGTGGAGGTAATGCCAACAGCTCTTCTTTGAGGAATTACTAGTCCCTGGGCACCAATGGCCTCAGCAGTGCGAATAATTGCTCCCAGGTTGTGGGGATCGGTAATCCCATCAGCAACAACTATCACTGGTTCTGATACAGTCTGGGCCTGACTAATTAAGTCTTCTAATTCAGTGTAGGTATAGGGAGCAATTTGAGCAGCTACACCTTGGTGATTTCCACCGTTGGTAATTTGGTCTAAACGCTTGGGGTCAACTTCGTCAATTACAGTGCCATTATCTTTGGCTTGGAGAACTAGATGATGAAATCTGGGATCATACCTTAACCGGGAAGTAATCCAAAGACGGTTAAGATTACGATGACTTTCTAAAGCACTTAGGACAGGATGGCGTCCATAAATAAGGTCATTATCTTGCTCTTCAGAGTTTTTAGTTTGTACCGGTTGGTCTAGGAGGCGAGGTTTAGGGGGTATAACCTCTGCTTTCTTGTGAGTGCGAATGGGATGACTCAGGACGCGCTTACCTTTGATCTTTATTGGTTGCGGACGTTCCGATTCCCTGGTGTGATTGTTCTTTTTAGGTTGGTAGCTCATGGTTATTTATTGTAGTAAGTATGTGAACAAACGATTCCATCTGGCTTCATCAACCATAACTATTTTGCTATGACACAAGTAAGCTAGTTAATTATTTTTCCAGAGGGAGTTTTTGTAGCAATTCTGTTAAACGGGGGTAATCCGTGAGATATAAATAGCCAACTAAAGTTTCTAAACTGGTGGCCTGCTGGTAAATTTCGGGATCTAGTCGTTTGGGACGCCCTGTGGCTGCATTGCGCCCCCTGCGAACGATTTCTAATTCATGATTCCTCAGTTCAGGAATCAAAGAGCGTAAATGTGAAGCCTGTTTTTCTGCTCTCACTTGCGCTACTACCAAGCTATGATAAATCTCCGGTCTTTGCTGTGGCCACAGATAAAACATTCTAACATAAAGTTCATAAATTGCATCACCTAAATAAGCTAAGGCTGCAGGAGAGATTTTTTTTACTTGGGCTTCACATAGAAACTGGGGAGATTGACCAATGGCCGGCAATGCCAGAATTTGAGATGATTGCTCTGTGGCAATTTCATCTTCGGTTTGGGAATCTTCCTCCTGGGGTTTCACCTGTTAATTATTCCTTGGCTTGAAATTTGGCAGTGCTTTTGTGTTCTCTTTCTTGGGAAATAGGTTCAGTCAGATGAGGAAGGGAAAAACTGGGACTTTTTCCACTTCCTCATCATCAACTGGGGAATGTTTTTGGGGATCTGTCACGATTTAATGTTTTCTAGAGCCCCCTCAACCGAAGTTTGTAAGGAGAGAAATTTTTCCAACCGCACAAGCTTGACCGTTTGAGTCACCCGGGCATTAGTGACAATTTGGAAACTTCCCTGATTTTTGCCTAACTTGGCTACCTTGGCTAATTGCACCAGGGCACCCAAACCCGAACTGTCTATAAAGTCAATCTGTGACAGATCCAGAATTATATTGTTTGGACCTTCCCCAATTTTACCCTCTAGTACCTTACGAAATGTTGGCTCCGAAAAGGCATCTAACAACCCTGTGAGACGGAAAAGCTGGTAGTTATCCCTAACTTCCAGAGTGCCCCTTAGGCTCACGGTTAAATTTAGTACTTCTGCAATAACTCCCTCCTGTTCCTATTAACTAAAATAACTAAACGATAAAACGCTTGTTGGGGATCAAATTTCCCCCTTTTGACGTGCTGTTTGCATTTCTAGCACAAATTGCTCAAATAAGTAATCAGCATCGTGGGGACCGGGACTGGCCTCGGGGTGATACTGGACGGAAAAAATAGGTAGGGATTTGTGACGCACTCCAGCAACCGTTTGATCATTTAAGTTCAGATGACTAACCTCTACCACTGCTGATGGTAGAGAATCCGGATCAATAGCAAAACTATGATTCTGGCTGGTAATTTCTACTCTTGTTTGTAATCCAGCTGGTTGATTTAAACCCCGATGCCCAAATTTTAGTTTAAAGGTTTGGGCCCCCAGGGCATGACCTAATATTTGGTGACCCATACAAATCCCAAACATGGGTTTTTTGCTCCCTAGCAGGCTTTTGGCAGTGGTGATCCCTTCTGTTACTGCTGCTGGATCCCCAGGACCGTTAGAGAGAAAAATACCATCTGGATTATATGCCAGAATTTCTTCGGCGGTTGTGTGGGCGGGAACAACTATCACTCTACAACCATAACTGGCCAAACGTCTAAGAATATTTCTTTTTACCCCAAAATCTAATGCTACTACCGTTAGGGCTTCCCCTTTGCTGGCGCTGGACTGGGAATTAAATTCCCATACTTCCGGGGTCGGTTCTGACCATTCATAGACTTTTTTTGTGGTTACCTGCTTCACTAAGTTTAGTCCAGTCATACTTGGTGCTGCTTGTACTAGCTCTAGTAATTCTGTTTCCTCTAAAATGGTTGTGGAAATCCCCCCATTCATTGCTCCATCAATTCTAATTTTCCGGGTTAGGGCTCTTGTGTCTATTCCAAATATACCAGGAATTTGCTGCTGTTTCAAGTACTCTGTTAGGGGTTGGGTTGAACGCCAGTTACTGGGTTGATGACATATATTGCGGGCAATTACTCCCTTTATATGAGGTCTTACCGATTCCTCGTCCTCGGGATTAACTCCTGTGTTTCCCAATTCTGGATAAGTAAAAATTACTATTTGTCCTGTATAACTAGGATCGGTTAGCACTTCTTGATATCCAGTCATACCAGTGTTAAATACTACTTCTCCTACTGTTGTTCCCATCGCTCCAAAAGACCAGCCACGATATGCGGATCCGTCTGCTAGAACTAAAAGGGCAGGTATTGTTTCAGATATAGCCATAAGTAATTAGTAACCTATTTTGTTAGTTATGATAGAAATTGTTAAATCTCAAGTATGTTTGAATTGTTGAAAGGTTAAAATGGGAGATGGTCAGGTGGTTAATCTGTAAGAAACTATGTTAGATTCTATTTTGCCACGCACAACTGTGATTGTCATGACTAGTGCTTTAGCAACTTTGATAGTTGCCTGTACTGGTCATCAACAGAGCAATCAAAGCATAAACCACTCCAGGGACGTGGGTAATTTAGCAGCAGTACAACCACCTAAAAGACTGCCACACAGTCAAGAAGTCAGTGTGCTGGAATTGGCTTTAGACAAAGGTGCTAGTGCTGTCAGGATTGGTCAGTGGGCCCAATCAGCTGAGGATTGGCAATTGGTGGAGAGTAATTTTAACCGAGCGATCGCCCTATTAAAACAAATCAGACCCAATAGCCCCAATTTTGCTTTTGCTCAAAAAAAGATTATCGAGTATAAGGGTCAACTCCAACTGGCTCGTCAACAAGGTAATCCTAGCAGAGGATCCTCCTTATCACCAGATTCCCCGGTGGTAAACAGGTCAAACCCAGGGAGAAAAATACTTTATTCCCCCCCCGTGAGGGAAACGCCGACCATACCAGATTTCCAATCACCTTCACCAGACATTGCCACTAAGAAGATTCCAACGGAGAATACTAACGACCAAGATCAAGTATACATTGTACCCATTAAGCGACGAATTGGTGGTACTCCTATTGTGGAAGTAACTTTTAATGGCAAAAGTCGTTTTGAAATGATTGTGGATACGGGTGCCAGTGGTTCTGTAATCACCCAAGAAATGGCTCGCTCTTTAGGGGTTGTCCCCGTTGGCGTGGCCAGGGCTAATACGGTCAGTTCCCAAGGACTAGAATTTCCCATAGCCTATGTTGACTCTATGGAGGTGGGGGGGGTGATGGCAAAAAGGGTGCCTGTGGCTATTGCTGGGTTAGCACTAACAACTGGTTTGTTAGGACATGATTTCTTTGGCAATTATGACATCACTATTAAGCGGAATGTGGTGGAATTCCGTCCCCAAAACACAGCTCCTACCCCCGTAAAAATTCCACCAGCTGTTCCAACTTTTCCCAAGGACTACCAGTTGCCAGAATTTCCCTAGCCATGTTTACTCCCTGATGATGATGGAACAAAGGAACCACACCAGCGACTTGTAATGCTAGGGAGGCATTTAATGCTACTACATCTTGTTGAGCTGTAGTGCCTTTGCCCTGTAACACCCTAGTTAAAATATCAGCATTTTCGGCTACACTACCACCTTTTAAAGCGGTAATGGATGCTGGTGTAACTCCTGCTTCCTCGGGGTTGAGGGTAGTAACTTGCACTTCCCCTTGATTCAAAACCGCCAGGTCGGTGATTCCCCCCAATCCTGCTTCATCTAATTTTTCCCTACCGTGTAATACAATTGCCATTTGTGTCCCCAAATTATTTAGGGTTTGGGCCACAGTCCCAATCAAGGTAGGATCAAATACCCCTATGATTTGTCCTGTGGGTGCCATGGGATTAACTAATGGACCTAACAGATTAAATACAGTTCTAATTTTTAAACTGCGTCGTAATGGAGCTACGGCTTTCATGGCCGGATGCCATCCCGGAGCAAAGAGAAAGGTAATTCCCACTTCCCTGACTGCAGCTTGTATTTTTTCAGCGGGTGCGTTTAGGTTCACTTCTAGCGCTTCTAAAACGTCTGCGCTACCGGTTAAGCTAGAAGCAGAACGTCCGCCGTGTTTAGCTACCGGTACACCAGCAGCAGCAGCGACAAAAGCTACCGCTGTAGAAATATTAAAGGTAGCTGCTCCGTCTCCACCAGTACCACAAGTGTCAATAAGGGGGGTATTTTCTGGCTTGGTTTTCAGACATAAACCTTTTAGGACCCCCGCCATACCAGTCAATTCTTCTGAAGACACCCCTTTGAAATGGAGTGCGGTTAATATTGCCCCGGAAAGTTCAGGGGGAATCTTTTCCTGAATCCACCCTTCCATAAGGATTGCTGCTTGATTGCGGGATAATGATTGGCGGTCTAATAGCTGTTTGAGTAAGTTTGACCAGGTATCATCAGAAACTGGGTTTATCATGATTGGATAATTTCCTCTTCGACAATTCTTTTTGCCGCTTCTAACAGGTATTCATAATAAGTACGAGCGACGATGGACAACTGCTTACCGGAAGGATGAACTATATACCAGGTACGTTTGATAGGAAAATGTTGTGCGTCCAAAATACTAAATTGGTGGGCATCACTCAGTAAGGTATGACGGGATAAAACCGATATGCCTAAACCTCCAGCAATGGCTTGCTTAATTGCTTCATTACTACCCAATTCTAATTTAACCCTGACTTTAATACCATTTTCCTCTAATAAACTCTGGATGACACGGCGAGTACCAGAACCAGGTTCGCGCATAATAAATGGTTCCTGTGCCAATCTTTCCAAAGAAATGTTGGTTTCCGTAGACAAAGGATGATTCACAGGTGCAAAAACCATTAGAGGATTGTCTAAAAAAGGTTGAAACTGAATATCCAAATGCTCTGGCAGTTGACTCATAATATATAAGTCATCTAAATTGGCAGTCATCCGTTCCAAGATGCCTTCATGGTTTGTTACCTGTAGGGAAACATCAATTCCTGGATAAAGTTCACAAAAAGGTCCCAACAAACGGGGAATAATGTACTTGGCAGTAGTAATGACTGCCAGACGTAAGCTACCTTGTTTTAGTCCTTTAAGATCTGCTACAGTTATTTCAAATTGGGAAATAACATTAAAAATCTCACGACAGGTGGCAAATAATTCCCTTCCAGCTTCAGTCAAAAATAGGCGTTTACCCACCTGTTCAAACAATGGTAAACCCACGGATTTAGTCAGTTGTTTGATCTGCATGGAGACAGTAGGTTGGGTAAGAAATAGTTCCTCTGCAGCACGGGTAAAGCTACCGTGTCTTGCAGCGGCCTCGAACACCTTCAACTGGTGCAGTGTCGCTTGGTTCAAGGTGATTCTCCTCTAACAGCAGTTCTTAATATATTTAGTAAACACTATTCGTCCACCAGTAATTCTTCCTTAATTTTAACCGGCAATTTGGCTAGATCAGGTAACTCTACGGCTTGGGCGTCAACAATTTTCTCTTTGACATGTAGGGGTATATCTAAAGGTCGATGTTCTTCTACCCAACAACTAGCAATGGGTAGGGTCTGCTCCAGTTCGTCTAGGGGACGAGGAATCACCATGACGGCATTTAATTCCCCTATTCTTTCTGCTTCATACATTCCCGCTTCTACGGCTACAGCTACGTTAGCCACCGTGCCTCTAATAATGGCAGTGCAGAGTCCCGCACCAATTTTCTCGTAAGAAGCTAAATGAACTTCTGCTGATTTGAGCATAGCATCACAAGCACCTACCATGGCAGGGAAGCCACGGGTTTCTACTAAACCTATAGCTTGATTACTTAGACGACTATAAGTGCCATCCGCCATAATTTGGGTTAGACGATTAATTGGTAAAACTATGTCCAGATTAGGATATGGTCTAGGAATAACTAGACTTGACACCAACTGTCCAAACTGTTCTGCTGTTTGCACCCCCGCCTCTACAGCTAGACGCACATCCGCAATATTACCCCGCACAATAGCTGTACAGTGACCACTACCAATTTTCTCATAGCCTACTAGATGCACTCCAGCAGACTTTAACATCATGTCAGCTGTCCCTACTATGGCAGGGAAGCTCAAGGTCGAAACTAAGCCCAAGGCAGTATCCTTGAGATTATTGTGGCGACGAGGTGATTGAATAGTACTAAGAGTAGGTTGACTGTATGCTTCCATATTTATTCACCAGCATAATCGCAAAAATGACGACTGACCATAAAACTAACAATTAACATTTACTCCTCACCATTGTTAGCATCCTGGTCACTCAGGGACTGCCGATGGGGAAACAACGTACTTAAAAGTCGGTTAATGCTTCCTTGCCCGTAGATTTGCGTTCCTAAGGGATGAGGCTCGGTGGGATCCCTACTATGGGGTTTACCATCACTTGTCTCTTGCGACTCAGTACTAGAAGATTCTGTTTCCGGGGGTGACTGGCTTTTTGGCGTGGGAGAAGGTGGGGAAGTAGACTGTTGGCGACTGCTATCTCCCAAAATCGAACCTGCTGGTATTACTTGTTGAGCAGCTACAGAATCGTTAAATACTGTAGTGCCCGCACCAATACAAGCATTAGCCCCTATTTTACCTTCCCCAACCATCAAAAAACCGGCCCCCAGATTGGCCCCCATTTCGATTTCTAGAATGCCGTGACTCACCTGGAGAATTGATCCCATGCCAATACAAACCCCAGGACCAATAATAATTTTGCTGTTAAGGCCCGCCTGGAGTATTACCCCCGGTGCTATTACGGCACTAGGATCAATATTCACCTCGCCACTAATATAAGGGTCAAATTTGTCGCTGAGGCGAAGCAACGGCACAGAAGACATGACTTTTACTACCTCGGAAGCCGGAACAATGATTTCACAAAAAATTGGTAAGTGATAATTGGCCAAACCTACCAGCCTATCAGCTATTACCCGCCTATTATGGACGTTGGATAATTACTTCTAGTACACGACGCTTCACTTGGGGATCAATACCTATTAATCTTACATACTCACCTGGATACTCAGATAGATAAGATTCTACAGTGGCGATCGCCTCTCTTTCACTTCTAGCTTCAATGAGTCCCGCACTAGACCAGGTTCCCGTCCGGAAGCGTCTTTGGTCTACGTGTTCTAGACTAATTTTCAATCCACCGTTGACTAATTGTCTGAGATGGTCTACAATTTCTCCACCTAGATGGTTACTAACAGCTGTGGTGCTACCAGTGGGGGAAACTTTGCCGTTACCAGATGTGACTACCTGTCCATTAGGGCGCTGCACAATACTTTCCAACACTCGGCGTTTAGCCTTGGTATCAATACCAATGAGTCGAACATACTCACCTTGATGAGAGTTTAAGCATGACTCCAGAGCCGCCACTACTTCCTGAGTCGAGGTAGAATGAATAGGTTCACAGCTTTGCCAAGTCCCAGTCCGGAATCTTCGTTCATCTACATGCTCTGTTGCAATCTTATAACCATTGCTCAAAAGCTGATTAATCTGATTGATGATTTGGGTGTCAATACCACCAAACTTGCCATTACCATTACCATTATAGCTGGTTGGGGATGGTCCCTTAAAGCTAGGGGAAGTAGCTACCACAACACCATCAGGACGTTGAATAATGGTTTCCAAAACCCTCTTCTTACCACCATCAATCCCAAATAAACGCACGTACTCACCAGCGTGGTCCACTAAACAAGTTTCTAAAGCGCTAATTGCCTGTCCCAAGGAGCGGGTTTCGATGGGCTGGCAACTTTGCCAGGATCCTGTGCGAAACCGTCTTTGATCCACATGCTCTGTACCAATTTTATAACCTTGCTCCAGTAGATACCGTAGCTGTTCTACTGTATCTGCACTCAATTTGCCTGCCACTTCACTACTCCTATCTAACTCTTCAACTGTGATGCTTGTATAAGTTTTTTCTTCGTGATCTTTTAACTCATCCCGAATGGGGGTAATACATTTGAGATCTTCCGCGCAGCGATAACCAGCTCGTAAAGCCTGATTTATCCCCACAACATGGTGGGCAAACTGCTGATCTTGAGCCTGTACCTCTGGTAAGCGATCAGCTTGCTGCTGTGTTGTAATAATTGAACCGGAAGCTATGTATTTACCCGGGGGTATTTCCACATCTTGTATTAAGGCGTGCATCATGACGATGCAACCCGCTCCGACTCTGGCATTAAAGACCGTGGAGCGAAAACCTATAAAACAGTTGTCCCCTACATAAGCTGGTCCATGAATCAGCGCCATGTGGGTGATGGAAGCGTTTTTACCAATCCATACGGAATATTTCTCGCCGTCATCCCCGACTACTCGGCCCTGCTCCAAACCATGAATAACCACCCCATCCTGAATATTGGTATTTTCACCGATATGAAAGGGGGTTCCTTCATCTGCTCTAATAGATGTTCCCGGGGCAATAATCACATTCTGACCGAGATGAACATCCCCAATCAAGTTAGAGGAAGGATGTACATAAGCAGTTTGATGAACGTCCGGTTCGGCTAAACTCTTTGACCACGGGGTTGGGGGTGCCGCCGTGCTGCGGACTACCATTGTGGGATTCCTCCTGAAATAATCTTGCTGTCAGTGGTCGTGACCTCCTGACTATTTATACTGGTCTTTTTTGCTGTAAACTAAACGATCTTCGACGTGAATAGTATCTATTATCGCCACCACTGCCGCATCTAGGGGTCGCTGTTCATTGCCAAGAACTTGACGGGCGGCACCACCTCGACTAAATAGTACCCACTCATCTACTCCTGCTCCCACACTGTCAGCTGCTACCTCATATTTTGGGAGAAGATTACCGTTCTCATCTACTAGCTGTACCATGAGTAGTTTCACACCCCTGAGACTGGGATCTTTTTGGGTGCTGACTACTGTGCCACGCACCTTCGCAATTTGCATTCTTAATTACGGTCTCCTAAAGGGGCGAATCCCACTTACCCCTTCCCGGAATTGTTCTACGTCTTCTGTATATCGAATTGGCAGTACGTACTCTAGGTTTTCGTGAGGGCGAGCAATAATATGGGTAGACAATACCTGTCCACCATTGACTCGCTTCACGTTTTCTACTCCTGCTGCTACTGAGGCTTGAACTTCGGATACGTCTCCACGCACAATTACTGTTACGCGACCACTGCCGATCTTCTCGTATCCTACTAAGGTAACACGGGCTGCTTTTACCATCGCATCAGCAGCTTCTACCACTGCGGGAAACCCTAAGGTTTCTACCATTCCCACTGCAATTGACATTTTTTCTATCCTTACTTACAATCGTGATTTTACATTGTTGACTATACAAAAGTAAAAAGTTATTCCTTTTTACTGTTGGGCAAGTTGTGGAACTAAGTACCTGTTTAAGTTCGGAACTGCTCTACTGCTTCTGTATACCTGATGGGTAATACATATTCTAGGTTCTCATGGGGACGGGCGATGATATGAGTTGATAATACTTCTCCGCCATTTACCCTTCTAGCCGCTTCAATACCCGCTGCTACTGAGGCTTGAACTTCGGATACGTCGCCTCTCACAATCACGGTAACGCGTGCGCTGCCGATCTTTTCATACCCTACTAAGGTGACACGGGCTGCTTTTACCATCGCATCAGCGGCTTCTACTACTGCTGGAAACCCTTTTGTCTCAATCATTCCTACTGCAATTGGCATCGCAGAACTCCTCAAAATTAAATAGGACTTTTGTACTGTGGTTGATTAGAAATTTTTGACGGGGATGCTCATTGTGAGCAAAGCAAATACTTCTAGATCTAAGGATATGAGACCTGGGCACCCCTGGCAACATAAATTACTATAATAGTTTGTGATAAAATAGTTTTAGAAAACTTAACAAAATTTAACTGCCCAAAACACCATAAACCGTAATAAATATATTCACATCTATCGTGACTTGCTAAGG
>Ga0169931_10008300_pt1 | contig 15197 bp, 7 predicted proteins | sample Kivu_15m_20L_FD_129675 | JGI IMG/M metagenome (GOLD analysis project Ga0169931, IMG submission 129675) | Freshwater microbial communities from Lake Kivu, Western Province, Rwanda to study Microbial Dark Matter (Phase II) - Kivu_15m_20L... | ecosystem: Environmental > Aquatic > Freshwater > Lake ... | reverse complement strand
CGAAGTGCTGAGGCATTTCGCCTGAAATAAAAAAGCCCCGGACTTACCGAGGCTTTCTGTGTGGGAGTTGAGGGATTCGAACCCCCGACCCTCTGCTTGTAAGGCAGATGCTCTGAACCAGCTGAGCTAAACTCCCAAAGGGTCGGCAAATGTATAAAAAAGAGGAATCGATGCAACGGTGTGCTGTAATTATTGCTTCAGGCCGCCCATCGCCTCAATGACAGATGGCTCTTAGGTTTGCCGCTGCACCCCAGCATCAACCATTTGAGGTCCATTGTTCTTCCCTTCCTGCTCCTTCTTCTGGGCCATCAGGCGCAGGCGCAATGGGTGGTTGCCGATCAGCGCACCTCCGAACCTTTGCCATTTGCCCACATTGTCATAGGGTCAGGACCAAAGGGCGCGGTGGCCGATATGGATGGCCGATTCGTGTTGCCCGAAGGAACTGCCGACAGCATTCGGGTGGGTCATATCGGATACAAGACACGCGCTGTCTGGGTGGACGGGGCAGTTCCCGATACCATCTACCTCATTCGTGCCGCTAACATGTTGGGTACGGTGACAGTAACTCCCAAGGCCGACCCCGCCTACGCTTTGATGCGCAAGGTGTATGAGGCCCGGGCAAAGAATGACCCTTTGGAGATCGAGGCGTTCTCATTCACCGCGTATGACAAGTTCCGATTTGTAGCGGTGCCCGACAGCACTAAGCTGCGCAGAGCAGGACGCGACAGCCTGATGACCCGCGTGCGCGGCACCATGGAACGCCACGGTTTGATGTTGACTGAGAACATCACGCACAGACATTATCGTGCAGGCACTTGGGCCGATACGGTGGTGGCCACCCGCATCAGCGGCCTCCGGAAATCCGAGCTTCCCGTGCTGGCCACCGAGCTACAGTCTTTCTCATTTCATAGGCCTACATTCAAAGTGGCCGAGGAGACTTTCAGCACACCCATCATGCGTCAGGCCGGACGGGTGTTCAGGCTCTTGCTTTCTGACACGCTGGTAGTCGGTGCCGACACGGTTTATGTAGTTGGTTTCAGTCCATGGTCGGGCAAGGGTCTGAGCGGAACACTGCACATCAATGCGGCCGACTACGCCATTCGCAACGTCAGTGCTAGTGTCGTCACGGCCATTGGTCCGGTGCACATCAGGCAGGAATATGCCCAGCTGCCTCAGGGGCGTTGGTTCCCCTCTCGGCTCTTTACCGATGGCACCTTCACGCTACTCAGCACCAACGGGCTTTTTATCGGAATGAGCGGCATCACGGCCATTGACAGTGTTCGGATCATTGACAGGGCCGATGCACCTAAACATGGGATAAGACCACTTGAGGTGACGCATGGGGCGCTCAGGCGTGACTCAGCTTTCTGGGCCGATGCCCGCACCGAGCCACTGACCGCTTGGGAACAACGCACCTACCGCACCATCGACAGTCTTGGGCGCAAAGCCAAACTCGATGCACGTGTGCGTCTGCTGACAGCTGCGGCAAGCGGCATGCTGCCGATTGGGCCCATCGACCTGGATCTGGCGAGCCTGTTCGACTTCAACCGCTACGAAGGATTCCGTCTCGGAGCTGGGATTTACACCCAACCGCGCCTGTTGCGAGGCACCACCATTGGCGGACACGTGGCCTACGGGTTCAGTGACAAAGCCTTGAAATACGGGGGCAGGGCCGATGTGCTCATTCACCGCGGCACCGACCTCCACCTGCGGCTCAGTTACATCCACGACCTGCAGGAGAGTGGAAGCGCGCGTACCATGCCCGATGCTCCTCCCGGCCTCCGCGACCTGTATCGAACCATCAACCTACAGATGTTTGATATGGTGGATGAGCTAAAGGCCGATGTCCTGATGCGACCCGTTCGTGGACTGAGGTTGCGAATTGGCGCTTCTCACACACGGTCTGATGCCAAAGGCGGTCAGGCCTTTGTTCCTGTCGCGGGAGACACCACAGGTACTGGTACGCTCTTTGAAGTCAATCTTGGCGTGAGGTGGTCGTTCAAAGAGAAGCTCTACACCATTGACAGTCGCTCAATAACGCAAAGTGGGGCGCATTGGGCCGAGGTACAATTGACCAAGGGAATAAGCGGGGTTGTGGGAAGCGGCTATGATTTTTGGCGCATCAGCGCACAGGCACACGCATCGTACCGTATGAGGGTCTTGGGCAAGGGTTCTTTCAGGCTTCGGGCCGATTGGGTAAGCGGTGCCGTGCCCTATGTTCGCATGTTCACGCCCCGCGCCAACTTTGACCAGCTGTCTCTTTATTCGCCCCACAGTTTTGAGACCGTGCGGATGAACGAGTTCCTGCACCGTTGGCAGATTAGCCTGCATCATGTGCACAGTTTCGGGCGGTGGGCATCGCCCATGCAGTGGCTGGTGCCCGAGTTCCTTCTGGTCAACAATATCGGCCTCGGTGGCAACCCGATACCGGCCCATTACACCGGATCATCGGTGCGCACCATGCGCAGCGGGCATTTTGAGAGCGGGCTGGTGATTGAGGATCTTATCCGCATCAAAGTGATCGGCATTGGCGGAGGTGCATTTTTGCGCTATGGCCCAACAGCCCTCAAAGAGTTCGATCAGAATCTGACCTATAAACTGAGTATGCGCATCGCGCTGTGACCGAACAACTGATCATACCCGCCAAAGTATACCGCGAGGTACCTATGCCCCGAAAGGGCGGGCGCAGGCTCGTGATTCCTGATATTCACGGATGTGCCCGCACATTCATGGCCCTTTTGGAGCAGTTGGCACTCACCGCTGAAGACCAGATTTTCATTCTGGGAGATATGATAAACCGTGGCCCAGATAGCCACGAGGCGCTCGACACCATCCTTGCACTACAGGATCAGGGTCTGAGTGTGATGGCCTTACGCGGCAACCACGAGGAGATGTTGCTGGCCGCCATCGAGGCCGGACCCGAGCGACTGGCCGAATTCATGACGGGCCAACCCAAGTTGCAGGTGCTGTTGAACAAGAAGGGAAAAGTGCGCAAGCGATACAAACGCCTTTTGGCCTCCCTCCCGCTCTATTATCTCACCGATGGATTCCTGCTCATCCATGCCGGCCTCAACCTGACCATGCCAGACCCGTTCACCGACCTGCGCGCCATGACCTGGATCCGCGACTTCAAGGCCAAGGAACCGATAAACGGTCGTAGGGTGATTCATGGCCATCAACCCCGCTCTTATCCGAACATATTGAAATCAATTGAGAATAAGGCCCACTCCATTGGGATAGACAACGGTTGCGTCCTTGTTGCTAACGGACGAGAAGTTGGCGCGCTGCTGTGCCTTGAGCTTGATTCGTTGAAGCTCTTTGCTCAGCGCAACATCGACAACTGACCTACTTTCCCACAAGATCAAAGCCCAAGGAGCACCTGCTCCGGGTCTTTGCCTCCAAAGAGGATACGTGAAGGGTTCTCGAGCATCTCTTTCACCTTCACCAAGAAGCTGACCGACTCGCGACCATCGATGATGCGGTGATCGTAGCTCAAGGCCACGTACATCATGGGGCGGATCACAATCTGGCCGTTCTCTACCACCGGCCTGTCCACCACATTGTGCATGCCCAGAATGGCCACTTGTGGCGGGTTGATGATGGGGGTGCTCATCATGCTGCCGAACACCCCACCGTTGGTGATGGTGAAGGTGCCACCGGTCATGTCCTCGACACTGATGCTGCCATTGCGCGCCTTGCCGGCAAGTCGTTTGATCTCATTCTCAATACCAGCGAGCGAGAGGCCCTCGGCATTGCGGATAATGGGCACCATCAATCCCTTGGGCGAGCTCACGGCAATGCCAATGTCGCAGAAATCATTGTACACCACCTCTTGCCCGTCTATGCGGGCATTCACAGCGGGGAAGTGATAAAGCGCCTCAGTCACGGCTTTGGTGAAGAAGCTCATGAAACCGATGTTGACCCCATGAGTCTCGGTGAACTGCTGTTTGTACTTGGCGCGCAGATCCATGATGGGCTTCATGTTCACCTCGTTGAAAGTGGTGAGCATGGCGGTCTGATTCTTCACACTCACCAAGCGCTCGGCCACTTTTCTGCGCAACATGCTCATCTTCTCTCTGCGCTCGTTGCGGCCACCTTGCCAGCCGTTCAGTGATGCCGCCACATTGGGCTGTTGTGCAAACCCACTGCTGAGAGCGTTAAGTACATCTGCCTTGGTGATGCGGCCGTCCTTGCCCGTGGCCTGCACCTGTGAAGTGGAGATCTTGTTCTCGTCCATCAGCTTCTTGGCCGCTGGCGATGGTGTGCCACTCGCATAACTCGCAGTTGCTGCAGTCTGAACAGGTGTTGGTGTTGGTGTCGGGGTAGGCGTTGGTGCCACTGCAGCAGCAGGTTTCTCGGCCTTTTGAGCCGGGGTGGGCGCATCGGTCGGGGCTGCAGCGCTGGTATCGATGGTGCAGATCACCTCGCCCACCTTCACTGTGCCTCCGCCAACTTTTATAGTAAGCGTACCAGCCACTTCGGCATTCACTGTAAGGGTGGCCTTGTCACTGTCTATCTCACACAGTTCATCGTCCTTGCGCACATAGTCACCGTCTTTCTTCAGCCAGTTGGCAATCTCTACCTCGGTGATCGACTCGCCCGGGCTGGGCACTTTTATCTCTTGTATCATGTGTATTCCAGATTCTCTAAGCCGGCCTTTTCAACTATTCCCTTTGGTAATTCTTCGTGTTGCAGTTCTTGTCCTTCCCAGCAAACTATTCAGGCCGAGACCAGTTCTTGCTTGAACACCTTCTCCAACAAAGCTTTCTGAACCACGGCATGTCGTTGTGCTGAGCCAGTGGCGGTGGTGCCCGATGCCTCGCGACAGATCACATCCATCGGGAAATCTTTGAACACGCGCAGAAGGTGGCCCCATGCGCCCATGTTCTCAGGCTCTTCCTGTACCCAAGTCCAACGCTTCACGCCATACTTCTTGTACAGCGCGTTGAGCTGCTTGCGGGGCAATGGCTCTATCTGTTCGAGGCGGACGAGGGCCACCGTCTCATCGGCCAGTTCTTCTCGCTTCGCTAACAGGTCGTAGTACACCTTGCCCTGACAAAGCACCACACGCTGCACCTTTTTAGGGTCGGCTGTGGCATCGTCTATCACTTCTTGGAAACGGCCCTTGGCCAGATCTTCCATCGAACTCACACAACGAGGGTGGCGCAACAGGCTCTTCGGGCTGAACACGATGAGCGGCTTGCGGAAATCGCGCTTCATCTGTCTGCGCAACACGTGGTAGAAGTTGGCCGGAGTGGTGCAGTTCACAATCTGCAGGTTGTGGTCGGCATAGAGCGATAGGAACCGCTCCATGCGGGCGCTGCTGTGTTCGGCACCCTGACCCTCGTAGCCGTGCGGCAGCAGCATCACAAGGCCATTCATGCCGCGCCATTTCTCCTCGGCACTGCACAGGAACTGGTCTATGATGATCTGCGCCCCGTTGAAGAAATCTCCGAACTGGGCCTCCCAGATGGTGAGCGTGCGGGGCGCTCCGAAGGCATATCCGTAGTCGAATCCGAGCACTGCGTATTCGCTCAGCAGTGAGTTGAACGACTCAAAACGGCTCTGCCCGTCTTTGAGGTGATTGAGCGGAACATATTCCTGCTCGCTGTCTTCAACCTTGAGCACGGCATGGCGGTGACTGAATGTACCGCGCTCCACATCCTGTCCGCTGAGGCGGATGGCATGACCCTCGACCAACAGGCTACCGTAAGCCAGTTGTTCGGCCATCCCCCAGTCGAGGGCATTCTTCTCAAACGCCATCTCGTAGCGGTCCTTCAGGATGCGTTCCATCTTTCGGAAAAACCGCATTCCTTCAGGCACACTGGTTATCCTCTTAGCGATGTCATCGAGCGTTTTGCGGCTCACTCCGGTTTCTGGAGAAGCCTCAAAATCAGCGGGCTTCCCGAATCGGAAGCCCTCCCACGTATCTTCAAGGAACTGGGTCACCTTGCCTTTCTGTACCTGCTTGGCATCATCGAGGCGGGCCTGGAGCAGTTGCTTGAACTCTTCCTCCATCTCGTGTACCATGTCGGCCTCTACCACGCCCTGCGCCATAAGTTTCTGCTTGTAGATCTCGAGCGGATTGGGATGTTTCTCAATGATCTTGTAAAGCAAAGGCTGGGTGAACCGCGGCTCATCGCCTTCGTTGTGGCCGTATTTGCGATAGCACAAGAGGTCAATGAACACATCGCCCTTGAAGGTCTGGCGGAACTTCATGGCCAATTTCACGGTGTGAACCACGGCCTCAACGTCATCGCCATTCACATGAAATACTGGCGAGAGGGTCACTTTGCCCACATCGGTGCAGTAGATGCTGCTTCGGGCATCGAGGTGGTTGGTGGTGAATCCCACCTGATTATTGATGACAATGTGAATGGTGCCGCCCGTCTGATAGCCATCGAGCTTCGCCATCTGAATCACTTCATATACCACGCCTTGCCCTGCAATGGCCGCATCGCCATGTATAAGGATCGGGCACAGTTTTGAATTGTCACCCGCATATTTCCTATCGATTTTGGCCCTTGAGATGCCTTCCACAACCGGATCGACCGCTTCGAGGTGGGATGGGTTGGGGCACAAGTTGAGTTTCACCTTCTTGCCACTGTCAGTGATGTCGTAAGAGGTGTAGCCCATGTGGTATTTCACATCTCCCTCAAAGGCCTCATCGTCATAGTCTTTCCCCTCAAACTCAGAGAAGATGGCATCGTAGGTCTTCTGAAAGATGTTGGTGAGCACGTTGAGGCGGCCTCGGTGCGCCATACCCACCACGAATTCCTCAATGCCTAGCTCGGCCCCTTCCTCCACCACCATGTCGAGGGCAGGAATCAGCGACTCGGCACCCTCTATTGAAAACCGCTTCTGGCCCGGGAACTTGCGATCCAAGAACTGCTCGAACTGCACTGCCTGATTGAGTTTGTAAAGGATGTGCTGTTTCTCGTACAGACTGAAGCTGGGCTGATTCCGGCTGGGCTCAAGGTACTTCTGCATCCACTCCACCACATCGGCTCTGCGGATATACATGTACTCGGTGCCGATGCTCTGGCAATACGTGGCCCACAGGTGATCGATGATCTGCTTCAGTGTGGCATTGACCAAGCCCAACTGAGAACCGGCCTGGAACACCGTTTCCATATCCGACTGGCTCAGGCCGAAGTTCTCAATTGCCAACGTGGGCGTGAATCTCCTGCGTTCGCGCACCGGATTTGTGCGGGTAAATAGGTGCCCGTTCTTACGGTAGGCATTGATCAGGTTGATCACATTGAACTCCTTGGTCATGCCTTCTGGCACCGGGCCATTGGGGGCGGCATCCTCACCAAAGTGGCTTCGTGCGAAATCGACACCCTCAAAGAACAGCTTCCAATCAGGGCTCACACTTGCCGGGTCGGAGATGAATTGCTGATAAAGGTGTTCGGCAGCGGCCACGTCCATGTTGGCTAGGTGGGTGAATTTTTCAGGCGCGCTCATTGGCTTTGGGCTGTTTTTTCGGGTCGCGAAGTTAAGATAGCAACGAAGGCCCGATGTGGCAACAGTCGAGGGTGGGTTCAGGTTCGTGGCAAGCAAAAAGACATTTCATCCACAATGTATTACCTTTCGGCCTTCAACTTCAATTCCCGCTCCATGAGAAAGACGATTACCCCAGCACTCCTCCTGTTCACTTTTGCTGCTCAAGCTCAGGCACCGCTTATCACAGGCCTCGACAGCACAACCATTGAGACGGCCATAAGTAACCTGATCTTCGGGGGATGTGTGCAGATCAGCAACGTGACCTATACCGGCCATGCCCGCTCTTTCGGGGTGATGATTGACCCTAGCGGTCAGTACGGGATGGACACCGCATTGGTCATGACAACGGGTCTGGCTGATTCTGTTGATGGACCGGCTTCAGATTTCATCGGTGCCGTTATGGGCATCTCGGGTGATAATGACTTGACTACGATCGCTGCCGCTCAGACCTATGATGCCGCTATTCTGGAGTTCGATTTCACTCCTAATTCCGATACCATTTACGCGAGTACTTTCTTCTTCGGGTCTGAAGAATACCCCGAGTTCGTCAACAGCACATTTAACGATGTTTTCGCATTCCACATCAGTGGGCCGGGAATCGCGGGAGGGCCGCTCAACATTGCGTACTTGCCAGGTAGCACCACACCCATCACAATCAACAATGTCAACGACCAGCTGAACAGCCAGTATTACCTCGACAATCAGAACGGTACCATTCTCAAGTTTGATGGGCTGACGGTGCCGGTGCAGCTCGAATACCCTGTGGTACCAGGTCAGACATACCATTTCAAAGTAGCCATTGCCGATGCTGGCGATGGGCTTTACGACTCAGGCGTGTTTCTCCGCGCTCAGAGTTTCTGCGGCAGTTTCTGGACACAACAGGCCGAATTCGTGCCCATGGACAATGGCGACCTGAGCTACCAGTTCATGAACTACGTGGCCAGCGGCAGCACTGACTACCTGTGGGATTTCGGTGATGGCAACACCAGCACCGATATGAGCCCTGTGCACCAATACGCCCTGCCCGGCAACTACACTGTGACGCTCACAGCCAGCAATGCCTGCCAGCAGGTGAGCCAGCAGCAGAACGTGAATGCCGCCCTCGTGGGTTTGGATAACACACAGCTGCAGGGCACCATGCAGATACAGAACCCGGGCAACGGACAGGTGCGTTTGAGCTACAGCGCCAAGGCCGCACATCGCCTGAGTCTCAGCGTGCTGACCACGGACGGCCGCGAGGTGATGAACCTGCCGCTCGGCACAGCAGCCGAAGTCACCCACAGCATAGACTTGAGCGATCTGCCTACAAGCGTGTACCTGATCAGCCTGTTGGCCGATGACCACCGTCACTTGGCGCGGGTGGTGCGCTGAGTGTCTTAGAGACCCTTTGGCCCAAGGGCCATCCGCTATCTTTGCCCCGTGAGCAACTTGCTGCGGGTATTGCGCATGATAGGCCCTTACCGGGCCTTGGCTGCGGGGGTGGTGTCGCTCAACTTGGCGAGCATCGTGTTCTCGCTGTTCTCGCTCACCATGGTCATCCCATTCCTTGGGATTCTATTCGGCACACAGCCCATAGTTACCGAGCGTTTACCGCTGTCACTCTCGGGCGATGCCCTTTCCAATAATTTCTATTGGCTCACCAGCCAGGTGATACTGGACGATGCCGGGCAGGTGAGCCCATCGGGCAAGGCTCGGGCACTGCTTTATGTGTGTGTGTTCGTGGTGGTTATGTTCTTTTTCAAGAACCTGTTCCGCTACTTGGCCTCATTTTACCAGAGCAGGCTCAAGAACGCGATAACGCGCGATCTGCGCAACCGACTGTTCAGCAAGGTGATGCACCTGCACCTCGACTATCACAGCGATGAGCGGAAGGGCGACATCATTTCGCGCTGCACCACCGATGCGCAAGAAGTGGAGGCGTCCGTGGTGAGTTCATTGGAAGTGCTTTTCAAGGAGCCGGTCACCATTCTGCTTTTCCTTGGTACCATGGTGGTGATGAGTCCTGGTCTGACGCTTTTCGTTCTCATCGTGCTGCCGCTCACAGGGCTCATCATCGGGCGCATCGGGCGAAGCCTGAAAAAGACATCGATGCTGGTGCAAGGCCAGATGGGGACCATCCTTTCCATTCTTGATGAGTCGCTCATGGGGCTGCGTATCATCAAGGCGTTCAATGCCATAGGTTGGAGTGAGAGGAAATTCAGCCGTGAGAACCAGAAGCTATACCACCTACAAGTGCGTATGAGCCGTAGGCGCGAACTGGCATCGCCCATGAGCGAGTTTCTTGGCACCATAGTTATGGTGACCGTTATGTGGTACGGAGGTGGATTGGTTCTCGGTGGCGATGGGATGCAGGCCGCCACTTTCATCGGGTACATCACCATTTTCTCGCAGCTGATCAACCCCGCGAAATCATTCACCACCGCGCTTTACAACATCCAGAAGGGCATGGCCAGTGCCGACAGGATACAGCAGGTGCTCGACACCCCAGAGGCTATCAGACAACCCATTGACCCGAAACCGATAAAGGGATTTGAGCGGGAGATCGAGTATCGCAACGTTTCGTTCTCGTATGCCGATGGCACCCCGGTGCTGCGCGATGTGAACCTGACGGTGCGCAAGGGGCGCACGCTGGCCATTGTGGGGCAGAGCGGGGCTGGCAAGACCACGCTGGCCGACCTCATACCCCGATTCTATGACCCTACAGAAGGGCATGTTTTGATTGATGGAATCGATATACGCGACTACGATATTCTGGACTTGCGTAACCTGCTGGGTATCGTCACTCAGGATGCGCTGCTTTTCAACGACACGGTGTACAACAACATAGCCTTCGGGCTCGAGGATGTGAAACAGGAGGATGTGGAGCGGGCCGCACGCATCGCCAACGCGCACGACTTCATATCGCAGATGGAGATGGGCTATCAGACACCCATTGGCGACATGGGCAACAAGCTCTCGGGTGGACAAAGGCAGCGCCTGAGCATCGCCCGGGCCGTGCTGCACAATCCGCCCATATTGGTGCTTGATGAGGCCACCAGCGCCCTCGACACCGAGAGCGAACGGCTGGTGCAGGAGGCGCTTTACAACCTGATGCAGCACCGCACCAGCATCGTAATAGCGCACCGCCTATCGACCATACAGTATGCCGATGAAATCATTGTGATGCAGGACGGCCGCATCATTGAACGCGGCAATCACTTAGGGCTGGTGGCCCATAACGGGATGTACAAGAAGCTGTACGAGATGCAGGCGTTCGTTTGAGTCCGCCTTGACTCACACCGCTCCCACCCCGTGACAGCTCTTGAATTTCTTCCCACTTCCACAAGGGCACGGGTCGTTCCGACCTATCTTCTCGCCTACTTGCACCGGTTGGGCCTTTGGCTGTGGCTGCGGAGGCACGGGGCCATCCTGTGCCGAAGGCGGTAACGGGCGCTGCGGCTGGGGTGAATCGGACCGAGAGGTGTTCATCTGCGGCTGCCTGAGCGGTGCAGGTGGGGCCTGACGCACCTGCTGGGCGGGATCCGACTGGGGCAGATCGGCTTTGAATAGGAACGAGACGGTGTCGCGGTTCACACGGTCGAGCATCTGCTTGAACAGCTCGTATGCCTCGAACTTGTACACCAACAGCGGGTCTTTCTGCTCGTAGCTGGCATTCTGCACGCTGGTCTTCAGTTCGTCCATCTCGCGCAGGTGCTCTTTCCATTCGCTGTCAATCAGCGCAAGGATGATGTTCTTCTCGAACTCGAGAGGCAGATTGGTGCCTTTGCGCTCGTAAGTGCCCTTGAGGTTGACAACCACGTTGAGGCTCTTGATGCCATCGGTGAATGGGATGACGATGTTATGGAAACGGTCGCCCTGGGTCTCGAAAACGTGGGCTATGACAGGCAGTGCACGCTCGGCCAACGAAGCCTTTTTGCGCTCGTACAGTTCGAATAGCGAGTGTACCAAAGGCCCGACCAGGTCATCGGCCTTGCGGCTACCGAACTCCTGTGCGGCGAAGGGTGCCTGTGCCGAGAAATACCGGATCAGGTCGATGCTGAAATTCTCGAAATCCTTGTTGTCGTGGTGGGCGTGGAGGATGCTCTCGGCCGTGTCGTGGATCATGTTCATCATATCCACAGCAAGGCGCTCTCCGAACAGGGCATTGCGCCTACGGGTATAGATCACTTCGCGCTGCGAGTTCATCACATCGTCATACTCCAACAGCCGCTTGCGCACCCCGAAGTGGTTCTCTTCCACCTTTTTCTGTGCACGCTCAATACTCTTGGTCACCATGCTGTGCTGGATCACCTCGCCCTCCTGGTGGCCCATGCGGTCCATGAGTTTGGCAATGCGATCTGATCCGAACAGGCGCATCAGATCATCTTCGAGCGAGACGAAGAACTGCGATGAACCAGGGTCGCCCTGACGGCCTGCGCGGCCACGCAACTGACGGTCCACCCTTCGACTCTCGTGCCGCTCGGTACCTATGATGGCCAGACCACCGGCTTCTTTCACACCCTCGCGCAGCTTGATGTCGGTACCACGGCCCGCCATGTTGGTGGCAATGGTCACAGTGCCCGCGCGGCCTGCTTCTTGTACGATCTCGGCCTCCTTGGCGTGCAGCTTGGCGTTGAGCACGTTGTGCTCGATCTTGCGCATCTTCAACATGCGGCTCAGCAGCTCGCTGGTCTCAACGCTGGTGGTGCCCACAAGCACCGGACGGCCACCTTTCACGCATTTGTCCACCTCATCTATCACCGCGTTGTATTTCTCGCGCTTGGTCTTGTAGATCAGGTCCTCATCATCCTTGCGCACAATGTTGCGGTTGGTGGGTATCACCGTCACATCGAGCTTGTAGATGTCCCAGAGCTCCTTGGCCTCGGTCTCGGCTGTACCGGTCATACCGGCTAGCTTGTTGTACATCCGGAAATAGTTCTGAAGCGTAATGGTGGCGTGGGTCTGGGTGGCAGCCTCTACCTTCACGTTCTCCCTGGCCTCAATGGCCTGGTGCAGACCATCGGAGTATCTGCGGCCTTCCATGATACGGCCCGTCTGCTCGTCAACGATCTTCACTTTGTTGTCTATGATCACATACTCCACATCGCGCTCAAACAGCGTGTATGCCTTCAGCAGTTGCTGCATGGAGTGTATGCGTTGGCTCTTGATGGAGAAGTTGCGCATCAGCTCGTCCTTGCGTTTGGCCTTCTCCTCCATTGTACCGCCACTGTTATCGATCTCCACCATCTCGGTGGCTATGTCGGGCAATATGAAGAACTGATCATCACTCATGTCCTTGGTGATCAATTCCAGGCCTTTCTCGGTCAGTTCAATGGTGTTGTGCCTTTCATCTATCACAAAGAAGAGCTCCTCATCGGCCTTTGGCATCTCTTTGTTCTGATCCTGCATATAGTAGTTCTCGGTCTTCTGCAGGACCTGTTTTATGCCCGGCTCGCTCAGGTATTTGATCAGGGTCTTGTTCTTGGGCAGACCACGGTGGTTGCGCAGGAGCAGCAGGCCACCATCCTTTTCACCGTCCTTTTTCGCCTCGATCAGTTTCTTGGCATCGGCCAAAGCGGTATTCAGATAATTGCGCTGGGCGCTGAGCAGTTTCTCCACTTTCGGTTTCAGGTCGAGATACTCATGCTTGTCGCCCTGAGGAACGGGACCACTGATGATGAGCGGAGTACGGGCATCATCGATCAGTACCGAATCGACCTCATCCACTATGGCGAAGTTGTGCTCGCGCTGCACCAGGTCCTCTGGGCTACGGGCCATGTTATCGCGCAGATAGTCGAACCCGAACTCGTTGTTGGTGCCAAAGGTGATATCGGCCCGGTAGGCCTTTCTGCGCTCCTCGCTGTTGGGCGAGTGGCGGTCTATGCAATCGACACGTAGGCCCAGGAACTGGTAGATGGTGCCCATCCACTCGCTGTCGCGCTTGGCCAGATAGTCGTTCACAGTGACCAGATGCACGCCCCTGCCCGAAAGCGCGTTGAGGTACACCGGCAGCGTGGCCACAAGGGTCTTGCCCTCACCGGTGGCCATCTCCGATATCTTGCCCTGGTGCAGGGCCACACCGCCTATGAGCTGCACATCGTAGTGCACCATGTCCCACACCACCTCGTTGCCACCCGCCATCCAGCGGTTGGCGTAGTGCGCCTTGTCTCCTTCTATGCTGATGTTGGGGCGGGTCACGGCCAGCTCGCGGTCATATTCGGTGGCCGTCACAGTCACGCGCTCGTTCTCCTTGAACCTGCGGGCCGTGTCCTTCATGATGGCGAAAGCCTCGGGCAGCACCTCGCCCAGCACCTCTTCGTTGCGCGCCACCACGCTCTTCTTCAGTGTGTCGATCTCGGCAAAGAGCCCCTCTTTGGCATCAATATCGGTGGCGGGGTCCTCGGCCTGTTGGCGCAGTTGATCCATGCGGGCCACATCATCGGCAATGGCGGCCTGTATGCGCTGGCGCAATGCGGCCGAGTGCTGGCGCAGGTCATCGTTGCTCAGCCCTTGCAGGCGGTCGTATTCGGCCTTTACCTTCTCAACGTAGGGCTGTATCAACTCAAGGTCCTTGTCTGCCTTGCTGCCGAAGAACTTGCGCAGTAGGCCGTTTATCAGTTCGATCATAGTAGGGTGATGATAAGAAATGCCCGCTCTGACGGGGCGTGGCGCCATGGTCACTCACCGTGCCAAGGCGGTGGGCCATGCCCGTTTGTCAGGCGGGGGCCGAAAGTACGCCTTTTTTGCAGGGCCGATGGGGTGGCTTGCAGCGGTGATGTCAGGCCCACACAGGTGGCCGAATACCTTTGCCGCCCTCATTTTCATCATCACCCCGAAAAGAAAAAATGGAGCAGACCCTGAGCGAACAGGAACAGGTGAGGCGCGAGGCCCTGCAAGAGATGGTCAGCCTCGGCATCGATCCATATCCTGCTGCAGAATACCCGGTCTCGCACACCGCACAAGGCATCAAGGATGTTTTTGTGGATGGTGCCGAGATGAAGGATGTGAGCCTTGCGGGCCGCGTGATGAGCAAGCGGATCATGGGCAAGGCTTCGTTCGCAGAGTTGCAGGACAGCACCGGGCGCATCCAACTTTATTTCAATAGGGATGAAGTGTGTACGGGCGATGATAAGACCCTGTACAACGAGGTGTTCAAGAAGCACTTGGACCGTGGCGATTTCATAGGGGTGAAGGGTTTTGTGTTCAAGACCCAGGTGGGCGAGATCAGCGTGCATGTGCTGGAATTCACTTTTTTGGGCAAGAGCCTGCGCCCACTGCCGGCCGTGAAGACCGATGCCGATGGCGTGGTGCACGATGCCGTGAGCGATGCCGAGTTCAAGTACCGCCAGCGCTACGTGGATCTGGTGGTGAACCCTGGCACCAAGGAGGTTTTCATCAAGCGGACAAAACTCTTCAACTCGCTGCGGCAGTACTTCAATGCGCAGGGCTATATGGAAGTGGAGACCCCTGTGCTGCAACCCATTGCGGGTGGCGCGGCCGCGCGGCCGTTCGTCACGCACCACAACGCTTTGGGCATTCCGCTCTACCTGCGCATAGCCAACGAGCTATACCTGAAAAGGCTGATCGTGGGCGGGTTCGATGGGGTGTACGAGTTCTCGCGCAACTTCCGCAACGAGGGCATGGACCGCACCCACAACCCGGAGTTCACCATCATGGAGATCTACGTGGCCTACAAGGATTATGTGTGGATG
>Ga0169931_10008299_pt1 | contig 15197 bp, 16 predicted proteins | sample Kivu_15m_20L_FD_129675 | JGI IMG/M metagenome (GOLD analysis project Ga0169931, IMG submission 129675) | Freshwater microbial communities from Lake Kivu, Western Province, Rwanda to study Microbial Dark Matter (Phase II) - Kivu_15m_20L... | ecosystem: Environmental > Aquatic > Freshwater > Lake... | reverse complement strand
GGAACGCCAAAGATGTCTATTCGTGGAAGTTATCGAAATTTTTTCAGATTGGATGAAAGATGGCTATTTTCTGGATTCAGATGTGTTGAAAATAATTAGAACTAAGATCTTTTGGATACCAAAGTCAATGCAAAGTAATTATTTTCGTCTAACCAAATATGCTTAATGTCAAACCCAGTTTGGGTCATTAATTCTTTAATTTGGGATAATTTGTATTTGTGTGAATGCTCAGTATGAATTAATTCATTTTTCTTTAATGTTATTGAAAGATTGGCTTTTTGGATAACAACAAATTGTTCCACTAAAGATTTCAGATACATTTCAATTCTTTGTTCATTTTCATTATATCTTGCATAATGGCTAAAATTATTTAGATTAAAATCGGCATCTAATTCATCATTGATTCTAGATAAGACATTAAGATTAAACTGTGCAGTTATTCCTTTAGAATCATCATATGCATTTTCCAAAGTTTCTTTATTTTTTACTAAATCCAAACCAATTAAAAATAAATCATCCAATTTCATAGTAGAGTTGATTTTTTTCAGAAATTTTTTCCCATCTTCAGGAACAAAATTTCCAAAACTAGAACCTAAGAAAATAATTAGATTTTTTTTATTATCATAATTTTTTATAAATTCAAGACCACCCTCATAGGTATCAATTATTCCAGTGATATGCAAATTTTCATAATCTTTTTGAAGTAAAGAAGAACTTTCAGTCAAAATTTCAGAAATATCGATTGGAAAATATTCAATTTTTTCTTGAAATTTATTTAAAATGTCTAAAATCAGCCTTGTTTTAACTGAAGAGCCACTACCAAGTTCGACTAATCTAAAGGAATGATCAACATATTTAGCAAAATTTTCTTTTAGATTTTGGAGTATGTTAATTTCGGTTCTAGTAGGATAGTATTCAGATAAATCACATATTTTTTCAAATAATTCAGAACCTTTTTTATCATAAAAAAATTTAGGGCTGATGAATTTAGAATTTTGAGTTAAGCTAAAAGAAACTTCGTCTGCAAAACTCTTTTCAATTTTAGCAGAATTGGGTTTAAAATATTGCAATTTAGAATCAACTACATATTTTTTATAATTTAGACTGTTTTGAATTGTTTTACTCAAGTAATAAAACAGACTTTTTTTAACATAAATGCCTTATGATAAATCAACAGGCATGAATGATATTTCTTGATATACCTCTTTATCCAATTCTATACGTTGGATGAAATTCTAAGAATAGAAAATTTGAAGAAGATATTTATTAAAAAAAATATCTTTAGAACAAAAACAGTTACAATAAAAGCAGTTGATGACATATCATTTAGTCTAAAAAAAGGAGAAGTTTTTGTATTGGCTGGTGAATCAGGATCGGGTAAATCCACAATTGCAAAATTAATTCTTAAATCCATTCAAGCAGACTCTGGAAAAATAATTTTTGAAAATGAAGAAATCAGTGATGATAAAAAAAGTTTAGAGAAAATTAGAATGAATTGTCAAATGATCCATCAAGATCCGTATGATTCAATCAATCCACGAATGAATATTGCAGATATTGTTTCAGAACCCTTGGAAATACATAAAATTGGAAATAAAGACGACCGTAAAAAAAGAGTGAACGAAGTATTACATGAAGTAAAACTAGAACCTGTTGATGATATTCTGAAAAAATACCCACATATGTTATCAGGAGGTCAGAGGCAAAGAGTAGTACTTGCAAGAGCCTTAGCGTTAAGACCAAAAATAATCATCGCAGATGAGCCGGTTTCAATGTTAGATGTATCAATTAGAGCTGAAATGCTTGAATTAATGCACGAATTACAAAAGAGATATCAAATTTCATTTGTTTACATTACACATGATTTAGCTACTGCTAGACATTTTGGCCAAAGAATAGGAATTCTATATCTTGGGAAAATTGTAGAGATAGGGGCAATTGATGAAATATTGTTAAAACCAAAGCATCCATACACACAAGCATTAATTGATGCAATTTCTGAACCAAATCCGGAAAATCTCAATAAAGAAAAAAAAATTAGAATCAATGATCCTCTCGACATTGATGTTTATTCAGGGTGTAGATTTAGAGCAAGATGCCCGTATGCCATCGAGAAATGCAAAACTGAACCAATTTTGGAAAACATAGAAAAAGATCACTTTGTTGCTTGTTATGTTAGTCTAGATTAGGATGTTTTAACTGAAGGCATACGTTTGTCTTTGTATGTAACAACATAGGATACGCCATTTTTTGGATAAACACCATAGATTAGTTTGGCTTTTTGTACAACAGAGTCTTTGAGAGAGACCATAATGAATTGGCTCTCTTGTGAACGTTCTTCTAAAATTTTAGCGAGTCGTTCTGAATTTGGTGCATCAAGATGTGCATCCACCTCATCAAATAGATAAAATGGAGATGGCTTTAATTTTTGAAGTGCCAAGACAAAGACAATTGCTGCAAGAGTTTTCTCACCACCGCTAATTGATGTTGATTCTCTTTTTGGTTTATTTGGAAATTGAATCATATAAGATATGCCAGAATTGAAAAGATCATCCTCATTTTGTAATTCAAGCCAAGCGTTACCACCAGTCATTTTACTAAAGATAAGACGTATTTCTTTGTCAACTTTGTCAAATGCATCTAAGAAGGTTTGGCGTTTATCTTTTTCAATATCTTCAATGAATTTAACAATAGAATTTCGTTCTTCCTCCAATGAATTTTTACGCACCGACATAGAACGATAGCCATAAGATACTTCAAGATAAGTTTCAGGAGCTTTTGCATTAAGAGCATTAAGAGAATTAAACTCAGCAGTTAAGCCATGAACGATAGATTCGACATCAAAGGTCTCCATATTTTTATCAAATCCAAATGATGACAAAAGGGCATTTAGTTTTGTTTCGTTTTCATTTAAATCATGTAAATCACGAGTAAGAGAATCAGATTGTCTTTCAAGTGAGTTAATTTCTTTAGTAAGTTCTTTGTCTTTTTCTGAAAGAATTTTTATTTTATCATCATATTCTTTAAGCTGACCAATGGAAGAACCAGAAGTAGAAATTAGTTCTTGTTCTTTTTCTCTAAGTGTTACAAGTATGCTTGTCTTAGATTCTTTTCTTATCTCTAATTCTTTAATTTTATTTTCTAATTCTTCATGTTGTGAATTTAATGAAGATATTTCATCATTAAGACTTTTTATTTGAGATTGTTTTCTATTTTCTTCATTTTGTAATGTTGTCAATTGTGAATCTTTATCACGATATTCATTCATTATTGTAGTGTAAAGTTTTTCAAGATTGGATTTTTTTTCATTAATTTTGGATAATTCGTTTGCAATACGTGTTTGCTCTCCACTTGCATAATTTTCTTCAACAATTGTAATTCTTGAGTTAAGTGACTCTATATGAGATTCATTAGAAGATACATCTACAAGCAAAGTAGCATGTCTTTTATTTAATTCGGAAATTCTTTCAGTTAATTGCTGCTTCATATTAATTGCAGATGAAATTCTTGATTTCAAATGAGAATAATTTTCATCAGTAGATGCAAGACCTTGTTCTGAAAGAGATAATCTTTTGGTATAGCTCTGAATAGAGTCTTCAAGTTTCTTCAAGGAGTGTTTTTTCTTTAAAACATATTTTTTAAGAAGGCTAATAGATTCTAGCAAGCCATCAATATCGGTACTCATCGAGATGATTTTTGTCAATTTAGAAATTTTGGAGTTAATATCAATAATGACTGCCCCACCTTTAGCCTCAAAATACTCACCAGTCATAGTCACTGCCTTATGACCAAGTTTAGAGATCCTATACGCAGAATCCCTAGAATCAACTAGAACAACATTTCCAAAAAGAAATGTTTTGAGAGATGAGTGGGATTGATCACATTTCACATAATCAGAGAGCACGCCAATTACGCCAGAATCTTTGGGTAAATCTAATTTGAATTTTGGAATTGCGTCAAGCGGTATTATTTTTAATTTTGGTAGATTTTTTGAACGTGCTACTTCTGCAATTCCAAGTAGAGTTGCAAAGTCAGGTACAACAATTGCCTTAATCCAATCAGAACTTACAGCTAGTACGGCACGCTCATATTGTTTATCCCAAGAAATCATTTCATAAACTAAACCTTGAATGCCAAGCTTATCTGCATCTTCTTTCAGTTTAGCAACAGTGTAATCTTCATGCATTATTCCTTTTACAGTTTTAATTTTTGATTCATACTGAGCAGCAGCCTTACTAGATTTTTCTAAAATTAAATCAAGTTCTTCAATATCATTTACAGTTTTTGATTTTTTGGAATTCAATCTTGCTATTCTTGATTGTAATTCAGAGATAGATGCATTGTGATTAGCAATGATAGTTTCTAATCTTAATTTTAAGGTAGAAAGTTTTACAACATCTTGTTCCAATTCAGATAATCGTGTAGAGTTGGATTTAATTTTAATTTGGGATTCATCTTTTTCGTTTTCGGCTTTCGATAGTTTAAGTTTTGCATCATTAAGTTGATCAGAAAGTAATTTTATCTTATTATCGATTTCAGATTTTTTAGATGCTACAATAGATTGTTCTGTCAATATTTTATTTCTTTCAGAATCAATAACTTCTAAGTCATCATTGATTTTATTCTTTTTTACATTAGTTTCATTTATTGATTCTTGACAATGTAAAATCTTTGATTTAATTTCTTGTCCAGTTTGATTAATTACTTCAATTTCATTTTGAATTTCAGGAATTCTTATTTCAATTTGTTGTAGTCGTTTGTTTGATGCAACGATTGCACTGTTATCGATTTCGTATTGTTCCATTGCGGCACTTAGTTCAGAATCAATAGCCGCCTTAGCTTGACTGTAATCATTTGCAGCAGTCATTAATTTTGATTTTTCAGCATCTAAAGCATTGATTTCAGTTCTAATCTGAATTCGCTCATCGTCAAATGTCTTAATTTCAGTATTAATTTTGTTAAATGTGTCTTCTTTTGAGGTTTTTTGACTTATTATTAGACGTAGTTTATTTGAGGCGGCAATAGATTTGTAACGATTTAGTTCTCTTTCAAGAATATCATGACGTAGTTTTTGATTTCTTTCTTCTTCAAGCTCATCAATTCTTTTTTTAATTTCACCCATCTTTGCCAGTGCAATTTCTAATCGTCTATCAGCATCATCGAGTTGTTTTATGGCTTCAGTTTTTTTCTCATCAAAGTAAGATAGACCGATTAAATCTTCAATTGTTTTTCGTTTTTCTTCAGATGTAAATTCAGAAATCCTAGTAACAGTTCCTTGTTGCACTGCATTAAGCTGACCCAATCCAGCATTTGCAACATCCAATAGATCTAATATCTGACTTCGATTGGTTGGTTTTTTATTTAGATAATAATTATTTTCACCCTTATCATCCATCTCTCTAGTAATTTCTACTGAATCAGAATCTACAGGAATTTTTCTATCGGAATTATCAAAATGAACACTAGATCTGGCCATCTTTGATCCATGTCTATTACCTTCAATATCATGAATAAGAGATCGAAGTTTGTCTACTCTCATCATTTTTGGTTTGTTTTCACCAAGTGCAAAAATGATCGCATCAAGAATGTTACTTTTTCCAGAACCGTTTGGACCAGAGATCGAGACTAATCCAGGTTCAAACATAACTGTAGTATTTTTAAAGCCAAACGATTTGAAACCAAAGATCTCTACTTTTTTAATATGAACCAATGAAATTATTTTCTCAGTTGGTTGGATAATCGATGGTTAACAAGTTTAGTTGACATAATTGATTAATTTTTCTTGGTTTACTATCATTTTTTTCGTAACGGTGGTTATTATGAAATTATAATATGATCTAGCATAGATTTTCAATATTAGAAATACTAAAAATCGAGCCTAAATTGGATATAAAAATAGAATTAGATTATATTTTTACGCATAGTATTGATCTAAAATAAGATATCAAAGGCATTCTTTTAAAAAATAATAAAAATAAATTCAGAATCTAATAATTTTGAGTTATTTTCCTTCAACAAACTTTTCACAGTCTTTTTTTGCTTGAACATCTGACATTTGCTCAAGAGGATGTTTCATTAAATATGCGCTTGCAGGAATAATTGGACCTCCTACTCCTCTATCTAGTGCAATTTTTGCTAATCTAATAGCATCAATTACAATACCTGCAGAATTTGCCTTATCATCTACTTCTAAACGGACTTCCATGTTGTACGGAATGTTAGCCCATTGTCTACCTTCAATTCGCATAAACATTAGTTTAGTATTGCCTAAAAATGGAATAAAATCAGAGGGGCCAACATAAATTTGATCATCTGCCAATCTTTCCTTGAGTTGACTTTGAACACTTTCTGTTTTAGATATTCTCTTTGAGGCTAAACGGTCTTGTTCTTTCATGTTTAGGAAATCAGTGTTTCCACCTACGTTAATTTGGTAAGTTTTTTCAATTTTAGTTCCACGATCACTGCAGAGTTTTGCAAGCGTTCTGTGAACTATTGTGGCACCAACTTGACCCTTAATGTCATCACCGATTACTGGGATATTTTTTTCTTTGAATTTTTTTGCCCATTTTTCATCAGATGCAATAAAAGAAGGTATACAGTTTACAAAAGCAGTGTTTGTGTCAAGACAAATTTGAGCCCAAAATTCTGTTACTTTATCAGAGCCTACAGGCAAGTAAGACACAATAATTTCAACATTATTTTCTTTGATAATTTTTTTTACTTCTTCAGTGATTTGCTCATGAGTTTTTTTAGATTCAAGAGGTTTAATTCGGTTTTCAACCCAAATTCCTACTCCATCTAACAACGGACTTTCATAGACTTTGGCATTTGTTTTTGGCATTTTTTCTTTTGGAATCCAATCAACCATGTTTGGATATGCATAAATTGCTTCATTTAGAGGAATTCCAACTTTATTATCACCCACATCAAAACCACATACAAAATCAATATCATGAATTCCATACCCGGCTAGTTTATCATGAATTATACCTGTTACTTCTTGAGAAGGATTTTGCCTATAGTATTCAATTCCTTGGATTAAACCTGCAAAACAATTGCCTATACCCACTAAACCTACTCTGATTCTATTTCCCATTCAAAAATCAAAGACAGGATGCAGGTTTTAAGTTTTCTAATTCATAAAAAAGATACATGTAGAGTCATAATTTAGGAAGTAGGTTACTTAGACCTTCTTTGTAAGTTGGGAACTTGAAATCATAGATTTGTGAGATTTTATGATTTGATGCACTGGCTGAACGGGTTAACAGTTTAATTGCATCAGAACCTAATACCAATTTTGCCAAAGCAGTTGGAACCGTTTTTGGTTTTTTGACTCCAAGATTGTCAGAGATATAATTTAAAAATTCTACAAACGGTGCAGGCTTAGAATCAGTCAAAATATAGGAATCAGTTTCTGACTTTTGAATAACTGCAATTAATGCACCGACAACATCTTCAACATGAATGAAATTTTTGATATATTTACCATTTCCAGGGATTCGGAATGTACCTTTTTGCATTCTATCAAGTATCATTGATTTGAAAAATCCACCATTACCATATACAACATCTCCTAGATATGCCACAGAAAAATTTATTCCTGATTTTTTACAGTTTTCTTCTAGGAACTCTTGTGCCTTGATTCGTGTTTTAATGAATTCAGTATCAGATTTTTTAGGAGTTGTTTCTATAATTTTGTCGTATTTTGGATCAAATACAGCTAGACCTGAAATATAGATATACAATTTAGCGCCAGATACAGCAGAAAAAAGATTTTTCACACCATCGTAATTTACAGATTGGATTATTTTTTTATTTTTTTCGAGAGGTGTTACAGATGCCAAATGACACACAACATCAAATTTTTGTTCAAAACATAAATTAGGATTGGTTAGATCATCCAGAATTATTTTGAAAGGTGTATTTTCTTGCTTTCTTCTAGTAAGAATTGTTATATCTGCACCAGAATCATGTAGCTTTTTTGCAAGTCTAGAACCAATAAATCCTGTTCCACCAGTAACTAGGATACAAGTATCTTGGAGATTCATTGTGTTTGTCTCATTATTTTTGAAATGGTATTCATCATAATCCACCTCCAAAAACTTCACTTAGCTCAATATCATATCCATTTGGATCACTTATGTATACCGAACGTGACTTTTCAAATTGAACAGGACCATCATAATGAATTGTAACACCTAGGGATTTACATGTCATTATTATTTCATCAAAATTTTCAACATGAAAACCAAAATGAGCAATTGCACCTTCAGATTTCATCTCAGGATTCTCATATAGACAGAGTTTGATATTGGCATTACCAATAATTTTTGATTTCTCCTCAGGTTGTTCTTTTTTAATTTCAAATCCAAAAAGATTTTTGTAAAATGCAACACTTTGTTCTAAATCTTTTACTTCCATATTGATATGATCAATAAAACTAGCTTTCAATGGTTTAGACATATGAAATACTAATTGAGGTCGCTAATAAAATATAACTAAACATTGCAATCATTATTTAGATTCTATAAAAATAACATCAACGAGATCCTGATTACTTCTCTTTGTTACTGTATCCCGATTAGCATTATGGTAATTTTGTAAATGCGCTTTTCGAGTTTTTATTCCATACTCTCTACACAATCTACAAAAATATGTCACCTGCCTTTCAGTTCTTGGTTTTGATTGAACTTCTTCATATGCAAGAATGGAATTTAGCATGAATACCACTCAGAAGAATCATATTTTAACATTGTCATAAAAATGACAATCAGTCATATATTCACATAATTTGCAAAATATTTATATAATGTAATACATATTACATATACTCGGTGAATAAAATGTGGTTTGATAACCAATTCGAAAGAGCATTTCGAAGATTGTCTGATCCTTTTTTTACCATGGATGACGTCTTTGAATTTCCAAATGATTCAAAAATTCAAACATTTGGCCCGTATTACTATGGCTATGAGATGACCATAGGACCTAACGGAAAACCTCATGTAAAAGAATGGGGAAATGTAAAGCCTAAGGGTTCACTGACTGAGTTAGATGTCAGAGAGCCATATGTGGACGAATCCGTTGACGAAAAAAGTCGTACCCTAAAGATGATTACAGAGATGCCAGGAATTGAAAAATCAGACATCAATGTAAGCATAGTAGAAGGAGTAGTAGAAATTTCTGCCAAACACGGAGACAGAAAATACAGTGCAAAAATTCCATTGAAGTATAAAGTAGATGAAAATTCAGCCAAGGCACAATACACCAATGGAATACTGGAGCTGACCTTATCCCTTGCCGAAGAAAAACCAAAAGGCAAGAGAGTATCAGTAGAATAGGGGGATTGGAAATGATTACTCAAAGTATCCCATCAACCATTCAAACATTGTCACATCACATGAAATTGTGGATGGGAAAGTTTTTTCCACCCATCCAATTTTCAAAACGAGGTGATAAAAATGCCAGATAAATTATGCAGAAATTGTGGAATGAATCCTCAAGTACAAAACGCGTGTTTCACATGCAAGGAACCGATTCAACAAATTTGTTCTGAATGCAGTTATGCAACACTAGAGAGAATCCACAGTAGATGTTCATCAGGATTTGAGATGATGTCGATGATAGAGCCGCCGGTACAAATTCTTCCAATCACAACGGCATAATCTCTAATTCACATATTTTTTAATTACATGATTCATAATTATACAATCAAAAATCAGAGGGAGGACAGAATACATATTTTAAATTAAATCAATTAAAAATTCATGCTAATGATTTAGAATGTTAACGGCAAAGAATTCAAAAATAGACATATTATGAATTGAGGGTAATACTTGATAAATTCAAAAAGCAATAACATTCAGGTATTATCAACTAACAAATGATACGCGTTCCTTTTTAGGTAAAAATACATTATATTGGTGAGAAGCAGGACGATCTCTTGTCAGGCTCAGCCTGATATCATGTGAATCTGTTTCTCGTTTAAGGCATTATAAAGAGAAACTTAGAATTTCTTCTAGTAAAAAATAGACAAATTAAGGCAGAATTTTATACAGCTCAAAAAAAATCACATTATGATAGAGCCAGGCCGTCCTGTAAAAGACATTCAAATAGATTCAAACACGTCGATAGAAAAAATCTTTGATGAGATATCTAAATCAGGTGGATTTGAATCAGTTAATCTTTCAGATGGTCTTGACATCTTAACAACTATGATTTCAGATAAAGAATGTCTAAAGTTTGTGTCCTTTGTGGGAGCGGTAATATCTACAGGATTAAGAGGGATCATCAAAGACATGATAAAAAACAAGTGGTTTGACGTTGCAATTACAACTTGTGGAGCTTTGGATCATGACATTGCTAGACATTTTTCAAATTACAAAGAAGGGTCATTCACTATGGATGATGGAGAATTGGCAGATCAACACATTCACAGACTTGGAAATATTTTAGTACCAATGGAAAGCTATGGTCCACTCATTGAAGAAAAAATGCAGTCATTTTTAGAAGAAGAATACAAAAAAGGAGTAAAAGAAATGTCGACAGCAGAAATATGCAAGATGATTGGAAAACATTTAGGAGAAAATTCATTTCTGTATTGGGCTTACAAAAATAATATTGATGTAGTAGTACCTGGGATTATGGACGGAGCAGTAGGTAGTCAAATATGGTTATTCACACAAAAACATAATGATTTCAAATTAAACATTACGGCAGATTCAGAACTATTATCAGGATTGATATTCAAAGCGAAAAAATCAGGAGCTTTGATGATTGGGGGAGGAATTTCAAAACACCATACATTATGGTGGAATCAGTACAGAGATGGGTTAGATTATGCATTTTATATTACAACGGCACAAGAATTTGATGGTAGTTTAAGCGGTGCACTTGTAAGAGAAGCTATTTCATGGGGAAAAGTCACACAACAGGCAAGACAGTCTACACTTCATGCAGAAGTTACAACCATTTTGCCTTTTATTTATGCTGCATTAATTGCAAAATTAAAAAAATAATCGGATAAAAACTATTATTCACCAAATCTTAACACAATACATTGTACTCTAAAATTAGAATTAAAGAATTAAGACCAATTAATGTAGAAGGAGGATACCTGATAGATGGATTTCCTTCTATGGGGTTTGCTAGTGCAATTGCAACCGAATCAATGATTCAGACATCACAGTTTAGTGTAGCAGGAATTATTGATTCAGACAATTTTCCAACTATTAGCGTTGTTAAAGAAGGAAAACCAAACTATCCAACAAGAATTTTTATCAATGATGATCTCAAAGTTTCAATTTTCTTATCTTATCTTACCATTCATGAATCATTACATAGATCGATTGCAAGAACAATGCTCAAGTGGGCAAAAAAACAAAAAATAGAACTAGTGGTAAGTAGTGTTGCAGTAAAATCTCTGGGGGGATTAGGAGGAATGGTTGCTGTAGGCAATACAGAATCTGCAAGAGAAAAATTAAAGAAATCAGGATTAAAAATTCTTCAGCATGGAACAATTCCAGGAATTCCTGGAGTGTTACTTAATGAGGGCAGCATTACAAATCAAGATGTAATTGTTGTTCTTTTTCAAACAGATGGTACTGGTCCTGATTTTAGATCAAGTGCAGAATTATGTATGGGGATAGCAAAATTAATTCCTGGAACTTCATGCGATATCCCATTATTACAAAAAGAGGCAGAAAAAGCAGAACTAGCAATTAAAGAAACAGATGAAGAAACACGAAACATAAAAGATTCAATTTACAGATAATAAAATTACAACACTATCAGGTTTATTTTATAACGTAATCAATAACAATAGAAAATCATTGAACCAAATACCAGAATTTGCATTAACTGTTATTCTTATTTCGGCATCAGGGGTAATGGCTCCAGGACCATTATTTGCAGCGAATATAGCACAAGGCTTGCGTGGTGGAGGAAAAGCAGGAATACAAATGGCAATAGGACATACAATAGTAGAACTGCCATTAGTAATTTTGTTAGGAATTGGAGTGTTTTCATTAGAAATTTTTCCAGAATTTAGAACTATAATTTCCATTTTAGGATCTATGGTACTTTTTGTTTTTGCAGGATTACAGATTAAAACAACATTACAAAGAAAAGATACAAAACAATTCAATCCAAAACATGGAGCAATATTTTCAGGGATTATTCTTAGTGCATTAAATCCATTTTTTATTATTTGGTGGTTAAGTATTGGTTTTAAATTGATTTCAGATGCAATGCTCATATGGGCATTTGCAGGAATACTAATTGTTTTTGCGTTACATATTTGGATGGATTTTGCATGGTTGTATTCAATAGCACATCTTGCATCTAAAAGTGCTAAAATTCTTTCTAGTAGAAATTATAAAATTTTAATGATTGTCTTGAGTTCTATGTTAATTTATTTTGGAATATCATTCATATCAGATGTTATTTAACCACAATCTACGATTTCAACTTTAGGTTCACATTCAACATTAAACAAATTAATTTTTTCAACTAAACCATCACAAAATTCAGGATCAAAAGAAGATTCATACGATTTTAAATCATTAATAATTATAATATGTTGTATCCCACAAGAAGATAAGACAAATCCCAATAGCAAGATAACAACAAAAATTCCTGCAGATATTAAGATTAATTTTCTAATAGTTTTAATTTTTTGTAATGTCAATTTCAATTGTAGAAACATTACGTAATTTACCATCTTGAGAAAGAAGTGAATCAGATAATATTCGTACATCACTAATAACATATCCCACGGTATTCATTCGTTTAACAATCATTTGAGATACATCAACTGCCTGTGTAATTTTTTTGCCTCTAGCTTTAATGGTAACTGTATGTCTTGTTGAAAGTTGTGTTAAAGTAGCTGAGACATATGTCATTATGGGTTTATTGCCAACAAAAATTACATCCCGTTCTTCAGGATCATGTTTACTTTCAGTGGATATATTCTGAGAGGAAGATAATGCCGGTTCTGGTTCTGGTGAAGATAATGCTGGTTCTGGTTCTGGTGAAGATAATGCTGGTTCTGGTTCAGAGGATACATGAGTGTCATGAAATTCAGACAAAATGTCTTCCGCGTCTTTAGATTTTTTTGATTCACTCAATTTATTGTTCCTTTAATAACAAAATCTTCATTGTCTTTTATTTAATTTTTGGGTCATCACGTTGGATGTATTTTTCAAAGATTTTTTCAACTTCCTCATCAGTTTTGCTATTCTTTACTTGATTTACTAATTCTTCTTCTTCGATTTCATAGCAATTTAGGAAATCTTGAGAGTCTTTGAATAGCAATAGAATTTTATCTTTGAACACAAAATGATATAGTTTTTCTTTTTCCATCAATTCTGGCTTTATGTTAATGCCATTTTCATCAGATGAGATAGGATAAGTCATAATATTGTTAAAAATGTTCAATATTTAGATGATACACAGTAGAAAGATAACCATAGGAGGAATTCAATTGGAGTCTAGAATAATTTTCCATATAGATTTTGATTATTTCTTTGCACAGTGTGAGGAGATAAGAACACCAGATTTAAAATCAAAACCAGTATGCGTTTGTGTTTTTTCAGATAGAGGAGGGGATAGTGGAGCAATTGCAACTGCAAATTACATAGCTAGAAAATTTGGGGTAAGATCAGGAATACCAATTATTTTTGCAAAAAAAAGATTAGAAGAAAGAAAAGATGCAATGTTTCTTCCAGTCGATTTTGAGTATTATGAAGAGATGTCTCAAAAGGCCATGGACATTATTAAGAAAAATGCAGACATTTTTGAATATGTAGGAAAAGATGAAGCATATTTAGATGTCACAGATAGAGTAGATGGAAATTTTGATACAGCTAGTCATTTAGCACAACAGATCAAAAATGCAGTTAGAGAAAAATTAAAACTTAGTTGCTCAATAGGAGTTTCCTCAAACAAATTAATTTCCAAAATTGCATCAGATTTTAGAAAACCTGATGGATTGACAATTGTATCACCAGAAAAGGTTGAGGAATTCTTAGAACAGTTAAAGATCAGAGCGATTCCAGGAATTGGAAAGAAAACAGAGGAGAGATTTACTGAAATGAATTTTGAAACAATTAAGGATGTTAAAAAATTAGATGTGTTTACTTTGAATAAAGAATTTGGGAGAAAACATGGAACCTACATATTCAATGCAGTTAGAGGAATTGACACTGACCCAGTAAAAGAAAGAGAAGCGAGTATACAATATAGTAAACTTTCTACACTAAAAAAAGATTCAATGGATTATGAATTCCTTGCAGAAAATCTTATTGAGTTATGCAAAGAGTTACACGAAGTAATTAAAAAAAATAATAAAACATTCAAATCAGTAGGAATACAGTTCATTCAATCAGATTTAACAAATAAGACAAAATCCAGAATGTTAAAAAATCACACTTCTAGTTTGGAAGAATTACAGAAAAATGCATTGTTGTTACTAAAAGAATCTTTAGAGGAGCAAAAAAGTACGATCAGACGATTAGGTGTAAAAGTTTCAGAACTTGCAGAAATACGAGGTCAAAGCAACATTACTAATTATTTTTAGGATTGATTTTTCCTTCAGATTCTGATTTTTTTAGTCTTCTTGTTTCTATGATAATTACTATCAGTAAAAATACAAACAACCAAGGCAAAAACATGATCTCACCTGCAACTGAATGGAATTCTTCCCATTGTTTAGCATCAGTAGTAACTTTGAGTGCATACCATGATAGAGAAAAAATCCTAATCATGTTTACACCTATAGTACCTACAATTCCTATACTAAAATAAATCAATTTTCTATTTCTATGAATATTCATTTTTAGTAGGAATGCCCCCATTACCAATGAATAGATAATTACACTATGTACGCCAGCGGATGGCCAAAATACTTGAAGTACCATCGGTCCAAAATCACCTTTTAAGAACATAATGTTATCTCGAGCAGTAGCAGTTCCCAAATCAAGGACATTTATCAGCCAAACATTGGTTTGAACCAAATAAGGTACAACATATTGTAATGGACCAAGTGAGTCATATGGAAAAAATGCATCCAGTGAGAGAATTATTGCACTGCCAGCAAGAAATATGGGACCTGCAGGAGCAATTCGAATCCAACGTTTACCAAAAAATATACTCAGTGCAACTACAACAAAAATGCTCATGATGATAAAATCCCACAT